>Ga0209801_1000008_pt1 | contig 175961 bp, 157 predicted proteins | sample GraSoiAngelo_127_FD_185884 | JGI IMG/M metagenome (GOLD analysis project Ga0209801, IMG submission 185884) | Grasslands soil microbial communities from the Angelo Coastal Reserve, California, USA - 14_0927_09_40cm (SPAdes) (version 2) | ecosystem: Environmental > Terrestrial > Soil >... | reverse complement strand
AGCCAGGAGCTGTGGATTGACGGCCAGAGGAAGATCGTTCAGCAAGGCATGCGCTGGCGCACAACTACGGATTTGCAGGTCAATGAAATCCGCTTCGATAACTACATGGGGGACTATGCTCCCCAGCAAGAGTATCTGTGGATCGATGACGTTACGGTTTGGCAGCCTTGAGGCGTTTCCTAACGAGCGACCGGCCCTCACCACGCGGTGTCGGTTGCCATCGCCGGCCCCAGCGTCGCCCGGGCCCGCTGGCTGAATCGAGGAGCCGCCACTCGGCTCCGGTGCACGACCAGGTGTCCCGTTGGCCCTCGGTATAGCTCCCGCCACCGTAGACTAGGATAGCCCGCCGGAGCGGTTCACGCCCGCCGTGCCGCCTCCACGGCCGCCGTCAGCACCTCCTGCAACGCGGCCCAGTCTCGTCGACCGAGCCCCGCACGGAGCCGTCGCTGTGCTCGCTCCCATGCCGGCGTTGCCCGCTGGAGGGCGCGCCGTCCCAGTGCCGCGAGCTCAATACGGCGTTCCCTGGCGTCGCTCCCCTCCACGCGGCGAATCCATTTGGCTCGCTCTAACGGTCTGAGCGTACGACTGAGGGTCGTGCTATCGACGGCCAAGAGGTCGCCGAGCGCGAGCTGCGTCATCGGCGCGCCGGCGGTGGCCAAGACTTGCAGGAGGGTGAACTGCGTGATCCGGAGTCCCCTCGGCCGCAGGGCGGCGTCGTACAGCTGCGTTACGGCCCGAGCCGCCCGGCGCATGTTGGCGCAGGCGCAGGGCAGGGAGGGCACTGGGGGAGTCGGTGCTAACGGCTTTCGAGCCATGTTCATATGCGTATGCACCTGTCCGTGCCCGGTCAAGCGGGTACCAGGGAACTGCGGTCCGTCAGCACGCGTTGTCTCTAACGACAACTACATGTATATACATCCATATGAGTAGCGGGTGGGTCGTCGCTGCAGCCGTGTTGATTGGCCTGCCGCTCGTCTCCTACACCGTCGAGTGGCTCCGGCGTGCACCGGTCGCACCCGAGCGACTCTCATGGGCGCCGACTATCCCCGCCGCCTACCTCACGGTGGGCGGCACCCGCCTGCGCTACATCACCGCAGGGCAGGGACCGGCGCTCGTGCTGTTGCATACGCTCCGCACTCAGCTCGACATGTTTCAACGGGTCGTGCCCCCACTCGCGTGTCGCTTTCGCGTGTACGCCCTCGACTACCCGGGGCACGGTTACTCGGCAATTCCGGGAGCCGAGTATACGCCTGACTTCTTTGTGGCGAGCGTCGCGGGATTCCTCGAGGCCTTGCAGATCAGGGATGCCGTCGTCGTGGGAGAGTCAATCGGCGGGACAATCGCGCTCCTGCTCGCCGCCCGGCATCACCCGTCGGTGCGTCGAGTCGTGGCGGTCAATCCGTACGATTACGACGGAGGGCGCGGGATACGGCGCAGCTCCGCGATCGCCAACTTGCTCTTCGCGCTCAACGACGTGCCGATCCTCGGCGCCACGTTTACGAGGCTCCGCCAGTACCCGATCGTGAAACGCATCCTCGAGGGGGGCGTTTATCGGCCGGCCGCGATGCCCCCGGCCCTGGCGCGAGAGATGTACGACGTCGGTAACCGGCCGGGTCACTATCGGGCCTTCATGTCGCTGGTCCATCACTGGGCTGGATGGGAGCGGGCGCGGTCGGAATACACGTCGATCGACCGACCGGTGCTTCTCGTGTATGGCGATCATGATTGGTCGCGGGTCGCCGAGCGCGAAGCGGATCGCCAAGCGATCCGCGGCGCCGAGTTGCGCACCGTGAAGGACGCCGGACATTTCCTCGCACTCGACGCACCCGACGAGTTCGTCCGAGCGGTACTGGACTTCACCAAGGTGGGCGCATGATGCGCTGGACGCGCTTGAGCTTCTTCTACCTCGTGGGCTATCTCACCTTCGGCGGACTCGGCCTGGTCTTCGCGCCGGCGTTCGCGCTGCACCTCTTGGGCGCGCCGGGAAGCTATCCGCCGGTGCTCGTGAGGTTCATGGGCGCCCTGCTGCTCGCGCTAGGCATCCTGGTCAGTCAGATCGTGCGGCATCGCGTGGAAGTGCTCTATCCGGCGACGCTCGTCGTGCGAGTCGTGCTGGTCGGCACGATGGTCCCGCTCTATGTGGCGTCGCGCGATCCGCTGTTTCTGGTGCTAACGGCGATCGTCGGGCTCGGAATGGTTCTCACCGCCACCGGCTTGCTGGCCGATCGGCGCGCGAGCGGTCAGCCTCACCACTAGCCACGGTTTCAGCGGAGGATCGCATGAACGCCCTCTCTCCCTCTTCGATCTTGCGGCCGGTGCTCCGACTCTTCGGTCTCATCTTCATCTTCGGCATTCCCCTCTTCAATCGCATCTGGCCGAGCGGCTGGGCCTGGGCGCCAGAGCAGCCGGCCTATCTGCAAATGATTTGGGGCATCTACGCCACGCTCGGTGTGTTCCTCCTACTCGCCGCGCGAGACCCGGCCCGAAACCTGAGCCTCATCTGGTTCACCGTCTGGTCGAGTATCGTGCACGGGGCTGTCATGGCGGTCCACTCTGTGACCGACCCCGGTCAGATCGGGCACCTGTGGGGCGACGTGGCGGCGCTGTTCCTCACCGCGGTCGTGCTGACGGTACTGGTGCGCCGGGAGCTGCCGGCGGGGAGTCGCGCCTAGACGGCCCTACGGCTGGAAGGCTCCAGGTGACCGCGTGCGGCGTCGCTCATCGATCCACGTCAATACCAGCACAGCGGCGAGCAGCGGCACGAGCCAGATGACGCGCGCCTGGTAGCGATCCTCCACATTGGCCAGCACGCCCGTGACGGCGGCATTCACCACTACCACGAAGCCGATGATGGTAGCGAGCCAGATCACTCGCGGTGACCACTTCTGACGCAGGAGCAATCCCCAGCAGGCAATCACCACCAGTGATAGCAGCACCGTCCAGTCTTGCACCGAGGTGAAGACGTCCTCATGGAGCGTCTCCCGCGCTTGCCGGCTCCGCAGGTATTGCGGTCGGCCGCCGGGCAGCACCGTGTCGACCATTGCGAGGATCCACGGGTTCGGGTCGTAATCCCACAGGCCGAATGCGTGGAGCTGTCGCCAGAAGTGTCCGGCGGACACCACCAGCTCCTCTCGAGGGTACGCGCGCAGCGTGCCCAGCACGATCCGCGTCTCTTCTTTCCTTATCCGGTCCTGCTGGGCCAGCGACGCGCTCTGCCAGATTCCGCGAGCGCTCCAGAGGAAATCGTCCACGTTGTCGGGCAGGTCGCGGCTGTGGGCGCAGATGGCGACGTGGAGGGCAGGGCAGTGCTTTCGCAGATACCACCGGCCCGGTCCATCGGCGATCATCCGAGCCATCACGAACGGCGGCCGTTGGCCGTTCAGCGACGGCTCGCCATACAAGTACGTGTGCAACGCCATTTGGGCGGCCGCACCAAAGAAGACGATCAGCGCGACTGTGCCAACGGGTCGCAAGGTGCGCCGGGTGAGCTGGCGTCGGACCGCCAGTAGGGCGACGAAGAGGACGCACAAGCCGGCGGCGAGCATGAGATGCGTGATATGCGAAGTCAACGACCACCAGGCGATCAGGACGACGGCTCGACGCTCGGCACGAGACAGCGTCTCGGGAGCGAACACGAGGAGGTAGATAGCGAGATACAGTACCGGGCCGAAAATATCGGGCATGATCCAGCCCACGAACCACCCCAGCCCGGTGAAAACGCTGAGCAGCGCGACCAGGGCGAGATAGGTCGTGGACGTTCGCCCCGGCTGAAGGGATCGGACGACGAGCCACAGCACGTACGCGGTCGACAGCGCGTTGAAGGTCACGACGGGCCAGGGCGTGACGTTCCAGTGGAACGGGAGGATGCCGACGCTGTAGATGAGCGATCGCCCGCCATAGTATCCGGCAAATCGGTGCAGGAAGAGCGCCCTTGCCACGGGTGCCCCTTGCCGCAGGTAGGACATCGAGTCGGGATACAACAAGGGATAGCCGTTGTAGACGGCCGGCCAGCTCATGAGCAGTGCCGCGACCAGCACCGCCCCGATGCTCCTCGCGGGCGCGGGCATTGCGCGCCTAGGGGTCGTTGCCAAGGACGTTATTCAGTTTCGCGGGCGCCGCGAGTGATCCGCGGCTGAAGCCGCGACTCGGCGTCTGCCGCTCAAGCGGCGGTGCCACGCCCGTTTACGGGCAGATGCCGAGCCGCGAGTTTACTCGCGCACTCCGGGCGGCGTGACGTTGTGGTGAATAACCTCCTTATCAATTACACCTAGGGGCACACTCTGGACCTGCCGTGGCAGGCGGCCGCGACCCCGCCACCGACCACCTGGCGCTGTCCCTGCAGCGGCGAGCCGGAGTTCAAGGGCGACACCCCGATGCCCGCGGTCCCGAGCGTCACGGCCAGGCCCCAGACGGGCGAGTCGCCGGCGAGGCGGTGGGTGACCGCGACGCTCAGCGTGAGCGGCCCGCGCAGCGCGTAACGCAACCCGGCCCCTACCTCCCGGGCTCGCGCCGTCGTGTCGGCGCCGCCGAAATCGCCGCCGAGTGACGCCGTCGCCGTTGCCGGCCCGAAGAGATCGACGTCGGCGTCCACGTCGAGCCAGGTGGACCCTTGCGCATCGAGGGACGACAGGGGGACGGCCGAGAGGCCACGGCTCGCGTCCGCCGAAAGGTGAACCCGGCCCGTGGGCGACACGCCCGCGCCCACGTCTACGCCGACGCTCGTCACGCCACTGCCAAGCCCGATGGATGCGTTACCCGTCGGGAGCACTAACATCACCGCGGCACCTACGTTGAGCCCTCGGCCGCTGCCGCTATTGGTGGATGCGGCGGCGACCAACGGCAGGTCTCCAAACCCACTGCTCACGTCGGCCCCTGCCTTGCGTTGCAAGACCGTCGGCGCCGCCCCGAGCGTCAGCCACGGGAACGGCCGGTAGGCGATCACTCCGCCCACGGCGCCGAGCGACGTGCTATCGGAGAACGACATCGTCGCGACGGTCGCGTCGCCGACCCACGCCGGTTCTCGCGGTGCGTTATGCCCCTGGGCCGCCGCTCCAGCGGCGACCAACATGCAGGCCATGAACACACTCGTCCCGACTCGGCGCACGTCCCACCTCGCTCTCGGTTGATCGCTAAACATTCGGCGACGGCAGACGCGCCTGCGTGTGACCGGGATCACGTGACCGCGCCCCCGCGCGGCGTGAGCCGTGTCACCCGCATCCGGCGTAACCTCCACGTAAGCATTGTCGACCACCACCAAGGCACAAGTGCTTCATGATGCACGCACGCCGCAGGCGGATTCTTCATTCGCGCTGGCGTGGCATCCTGGGAGCTTCGCTCTGGCTCGCAGCCTGCTCGGAGATGAACAGGCCGTCGGGCAGCTTTCTAGCCGACCGCTACCCCTGTGATCAGGGAATCGGCAATGATCCGGACGTGGTCTGGCACGAGGACTTCGAAGCCGGCTCGGTGCCAGCCGTAACCGCGCGCTACAGCGACTACAAAAACTCGGCCGGCATGGCGCTGGTCGCCGACAAGCCATCGGGGAGCTGCGGTGCAGCGTCCATGAGGTTCACGGCCGGCGGCTCAGCCGGGAGCGCCGACGACGCCACGGACCTGTACAAGACGCTTCTCAAACCGGACGGAACCGGGTATGACGAGCTGTACCTGCGGTGGTACGTCAAGTACCAGGCCGGCGCTCCGTGGCACCACACCGCCGTCTGGTTCGGCGGCTACAACCCTCCCACGGACTGGCCCAACCCGCAGGCCGGAACGAGGCCCGTCGGAGACGACCGTGTCTCCTTCGGAATGGAGCCTGTGTGGGGCGGCTCTCCCACTCTGCGCTTCGATTTCTACGACTACTGGATGACCATGCATACGTGCTCGAGCTGCGGCGGCGCCTACTGGGGAAACGCGCTCGTGAGCCGGAACGCATTCACCGCAGACGACGACCAGTGGGCGTGCCTCGAGGTCCACGCCAAGCTCAACACCGACCTGGCCTCGGCGGCAGGGGCCGCACTCGAAGTGTGGAAGAATGATGTCCTCATCCAACGCTTCCCCGAGACCAGCGCGATCGGGTACTGGGTGCAGGACCACTACTGCCCGGCCGGCGCCGACGGGGCGCAGTGCAACTACTCGCCGAGCGCGCCGGGCCCGCTGGACATCCAGTTCCGGAGCAGCGCCGCGCTGCAACTGAACCACATCTGGCTGCAGAACTACATCACGGACACGAGCGCGGGAAACGTCTGGTTCGACGATGTGGTCGTGGCCAAGACGAGGATCGGCTGTCTGCGGTAGCCAGTAGGGAGCATCTACCTCAGCCTCTTCACCAGCCAGTCGGCCAACTCGCCCATCACCTCCGGCCCGATTCTACCGGTGGGTGCGCGTGCGTACCCGGACGGATTGCCGGTCGAATCAGGGAGGAAGAGGTGATTGCGCTGCGGGAAGATTCGCACCGTGACGTCGCGATTCCCGGCTTCGCGTAGGGCGGCGCCCAGCATCTCGGCCTGATCGGCGGTGACCTGCTGGTCGGTCGCGCCCTGCAGAATCAGCACCGGCGCCCGGACCTTCCGGATCGTCGGGAGCGGGTCGTAGTCCAGGAAGAACTTCATCCACGGGGGCGGCGCGGCAGTCGTGTCCGCCCCTCTCCGCAGCGTTGCGAACGCCGAATCGCGTCGTGACGGAGGAATGGTCGAATCGTGCTCGACCGCATAGCGGATCTGGTAGTCGAGGACCTCGCGGCCACGCTTCGCGGGACCCGCCATCAGCACGACGCCAGCGATCCGGGGATCGGACGCCGCGACCATCGGAACGATCATCCCGCCCTCGCTGTGCCCGAGCACGGCGATCCGCTCGGGGTTCACGTCGGGCCGGGCGCGCAGCCATGCCACGGCGGCCCGCACGTCGTCGGCGAAGTCGGCGGAGGTCGCGGTCGCGAAGTTGCCTGTCGACTCGCCGGTGCCGCGATCGTCCAGCCGGAGCACGATGATCCCGCGCCTGCCCAGCGTGTCCGCCACCTGGCGGAAGGGGCGATACCCGGCGACGAACGGGAGGTACTCGTCGCGGTCCTCGGGGCCGCTGCCGGTGATCGTGACCACGGCGGGAAGACGGCCCTTCGCTCCCTGGGGAATGGTGAGCGTCCCGGCGAGCACGTGACCGGCCGGCGTCGGGACCGTGACGGGCTCCGCTCGGTACGGCGCGCCGGGTGGCGCCGAATAGTTCGGCTTGCCGAGCGCGAGCTTCGCGGCCGCCTCGCCCTCGACGCGCTCGGCGACGAGTCGCTGCGCCGGCGTGCGCAGTCGTACGATCTGAGTCCCGTGCACCACGAGGTGCGACTCCTGCGGCCCGAGCAGGAGCACGACCGAGTCCGACGATACTCGTCGTAGCGTGGCGGTGACCGTCTGCCCACCAGACGCGAGGAACACAGGAAACGTCACGCTGTCGCCGCCGCTCGCGCTCAGGCGCTCGACGGCGGGCTCGAGCATAGCTACGGAGGCGCTAAGGAGCAGGAGCGCGTCGCGCTGGGTGGCGAAGCGCTCTGTCCGGGTCGCCCCCATAGAGGTGATCTCGGCGACGGCGGTGTCGTTCACCAGGCGCAGGCCCACGCTCTGCAGCGCCGCTGCATCAGGACCGCTCCCCGGGGGATACACGATCACGCGGACTGCGTCGAAGCCCTTCCCGCCCCGGCTCGCGAGATAGCCGATCCGCGGCTGCCCCTGGAGCAGCACGTCGCCGGTCAGCACCTGCGTTGAGCTCGTGAAGCGCTCGATGCCGAAGGTGTCCGCGCCGACGAGGAACACGAATGCGGCCGTGCCACTGCTTTGGCCGGCAGCGGCGGGCGCGCCGCCCAGCATCGCGAGCATGACCAAGCCGGCGCTGGCGGCGCGGATCGCGGCAATCATGGAGGGCTGAGTGGCGCCCTTGCGCGCCACCGCCCCAGGGGTAGTATGGCTGTATAGCATGCTGTATACAGTATTGCGCACTATCGATGCCGGCAAGACTCACCCGTTTCGGAGCATGCCTATGTCACGAGTGATCGCGTCGATTGGGCTCGTTGTATTCGCGGTCGTCGTCCCCCGCGCCGCGGCAGTCGCGCAGACCGGTACGGTGAACGGCGTCGTCAGCGACTCACTGAGTGGCCAGCCCCTCAGCGACGCCCTGGTGCGAGCGGAGGGAACGTCTGTGTCGTCCAGGAGCGGACTACGTGGGCGGTTCACATTGGCCGGGCTCAGCGAAACGACCGTGAACCTGGTTGTTACGCGCATCGGCTACCGCCGCGCCACTCGATCAGTGACGGTGGGCGACACGAACGTGGCGATTCAGCTCAGCAGGACCGCGCTCCGGCTCGATGAGCTGGTCGTGACCGGCCAGGCCGGCAACACCGAAATGCGGGCGCTCGGTAACGACGTGGGCATCCTCGACATGACGGCGGCACAGGAGGCGACCCCCAGCAACACCGTCCTCGAAGCGCTCTCCGCCGCGGTTCCCGGCCTGCAGATCCAGCGCGCCAGCGGCCAGCTCGGGACGGGCGGGGTCACACGGATTCGCGGCGTCAGTTCCCTCAGTCTGAGCTCGGAGCCGATCATCTTCATCGATGGTGTCCGAGCCGACAATGCCGCGGGTTCGAACGCCATCGGCTTCCAGGGCGGTGGGGACACCCCGTCCCGAATCAACGACATCGACCCCGACGACATCGCGTCGATCCAGGTGCTGAAGGGTCCCTCGGCGGCGACGCTGTACGGGACCGAAGCGTCGAATGGCGTGATCCAGATCCTCACCAGGCGAGGGGCGTCCGGTCCGCCGGTTTGGTCCGCCGAGCTGCGCGCCGGCGCCAACTGGTTGCCGAGTCCCGAGAAGCTCTACGAGGGCATCTGGTATCGGGATACCTTCGGCCAGGTACAACATCTGAACCTCATCGAAAACGACATTCGTCGCGGGTTCGGGTCGCCGTTTTCTACCGGGAAGCCATATGGCGGCACGATGTCGGTGCAGGGTGGCACCGATGCTGTCCGCTACTTCTTCAGCGGCAGCTACGACCGCGACCAAGGGATCGTGACCTACAACTGGCTCAACAAGCTGAACGGCACCGCCAATCTCAGCTATTTGTCCGGCGACAAATTCAGAGTGGACCTGAATCTGGGTTACACGAGGTCGAAGGTCCGATCTGGATCGGCGACCCAGCCGATGACCACGTACCTGATCTGGGCATGCCCGAACAACTCCTGCATCTTCCCCGGACTCGGGCCGGATGACGCTGGACGCGGCTACCTGGCCGGCGTGACGCCCGAAGACTTCAACGAGATCGAAGGTCTGGACAATATCGACCGGACACGGCTCGGGTTTACTTTCACTCATCGGCCGACCAGGTGGCTCAACCACCGCCTCACCTTGGGCGGCGATTTCACGAACGATGCGTCGTCACTCTACTACCCGCGCGGCAGCAATGCCGCGTTCGGGTTCCCCAACGGCGAAAAGCTCGTCTCCAATGATCAATCGTCGTTCATCACGGCCGATTACTCGGCGACCGTCACGGCGAGCGTCGGCGCGAGCCTGAAATCACAGAGCTCGGCCGGTGTACAGTATTATGAAAAGAAGTTATCGCAGATCTCCGGCGCGGGCATAAACTTTCCCATCCGCGGCGTCAACAGCGTGAGTGGTGGCGGTGTCCGGCAAGGATTTGAGAGCCCGGATTTCAACCTCGAAAACAAGACGCTCGGTGTCTATGTGCAGGAGCAGGTCGGGTTGCGGGACCGACTGTTCCTGACGGGCGCGCTGCGGGGAGATGACAACAGCGCGTTCGGCGCCAACTACGACTTTGTGGTCTACCCCAAACTCAGCGCCTCGTGGGTGATTTCCGACGAACCGTTCTTCCCCCGCGGCGTTGTGTCGGCGCTCAAGCTGCGCGGTGCGTGGGGCAAGGCGGGCGAGCAGCCCAACGCGTTCGCCGCCGTGCAGACGTACGGACCATCGGTGGGATCAGGCGGGACACCGACCGTCACGCCGCTCAACGTCGGCAACCCCAATCTCAAGCCGGAAGTGACGCGCGAGATCGAAGCCGGTTTCGATGCGAGTCTGTTGAGGGACCGTCTCTCGGTGGAGCTGACCTATTACAACAAAGTCACCCGCGACGGGATCTTGGCGACGCCGTACTCGCCATCGAGCGGCTTTCCGGGCAAGCAGTTCATCAACATCGGCCAGTTCAGCAATCGTGGGATCGAGTTGGCGCTGCAAGGCTCGCCCATCTCCCGCGGCGAGTGGCGCGTCACCCTGCGCGGGACGCTGGCGACCAACCGGAACCGGATCGACGTGCTCGGCCAGGCGACACCACTTCCCAACACCGACGTCGGGCAATTGGTGGGTGCCTACAACGTCGAAGGCTTCCCCGTGGGCTCGTTCTTCTTCAAGCGGGTCGTCAGCGCGACGCTCGTGTCACCGGGACAAGTCACCAACGTCATGTGCGAAGGCGGCGCCAACTTCACGAGAGGTGACGGCAGCGTCGTTCCCTGCAGCTCGGCGCCCCTGCTGTATTTCGGCAGCCCGGTCCCGACCTGGCTCAGCGCGTTCAGCGCGGACATCTCGTGGAAACGTTGGAGACTGGCGGGCGTCGCGGAGTTTCAGGGTGGCCACGTCGTCGACGACGGCAACGTGGGAGGCCAGCTCGTGTTCTTCAACGATGCCCAAGCGGCGGTGGAAGGAACAGACCCAATTGCCGTTGCCCACATCGTGAACGGCTACTTCGGCGCGGCCGGCCTGATGAAGGCCGGGTTCGGCAAGATCCGGAATGTCTCCCTGACGTACGACCTTCCCGACCGGTGGGCCCGCGGGCTGGGCGCCGGGCGCGGGTCGGTGACGTTGACGGTCGCCAACCTGGCCACCATCTGGCGAGAGCAGGACCGCAAGTTTGGAGTGCTCGGACAAGACCCCGAAGTTCGCATCAACCAGACGAGCTTCTTCAACGATCCCAACCTGACCAACGGATACACGCAGGAGTCCTGGCCGCAGTTCCGCCGGTTTCTTGCCACCGTCCGGCTCTCCTACTAACCCACGGACTCGGGGTCGACTATGCGAAACCAATCACATCGATCGATGGCGGGAGTGCACTGGACCGTGCTCGTATCCGCGAGCCTCGTGCTGACGTGGAGTTGCCGTGACGCACTTCAGGTAGAGCTGCCGGGCCGGATTCCGACCGTGCTGCTCAACGATCCGACAACGGCCCCGACGCTGGCGGCCAGTGTCGTCGCGGACTTTGAGTGCGCGTTCAGCAACTACGTGAACTCCACCGTCACCCTCTCGGATGAGTTCCTGGGCGCCTCCGGGAATCTCAATGCCAAGAACTGGGGCACGAAGAAGATCTACGAAGACGACACCGGGAACGAGCGGACGGGGTGCGGCGGCTTTTATGGCGCGTACACGCCGCTGCAAACTGCCCGGTTCCAGGCCAATGACATCGGGGCACGCCTCGCGGGCTGGACCGATGCCCAGGCGAAAATTCCGCTGGCGCCGCTCAGGGCGCGTGTCGCGGCCTTGGGCGCGTACGCCTACACCCTGCTGGGGGAGGGATTCTGTGCGATGCGGTTCGACCTGGAGCACCAGATTCGTACGCCCCAGGAAGTGCTCGCGATCGCCGAGGCCAAGTTCGACACCGCGCTCACGCTGGTGAACGCCCTGACGGCCAGCGTCACGCGTGACTCGCTCCTCAATCTGGTCTACGTGGGGCGGGCGCGGGTGCGGCTCGATCGTGGCGACCGTGCCGGTGCGGCGGCCGACGCGGCGCTCGTCACTGCTGGCTTCGAGTTCTTCGTCACGCGCAGCGTGGATGACAGCACGCGCTGGAACGACGCGTGGACCGCGATCTCGGAGTTTGGTAACTCGTCGGTCGATCCGCAGTACCGGAATTTGACGGTGGGCGGGACGCCCGATCCGCGCGTTGTGGTCGTAGCCGGGCCTGCGGTCGGCCTGCCACAGAAGTCCTTTGACGGCGTGACCGATCTGTACGTCGTCACGAACAAGAACTTCTCGCGCGCCGATCCGATGCGCCTCGCGAGCTCCATCGAGTCCGAGTTGATTCGTGCCGAGGCAGCTCTGGGAACGACGGCGGTCGGGGTCATCAATGCACGGAGGACGCAGCTGGGGCTGCCGAACTACGCGGGCCCAACCGACAGCGCATCCGTTACCGCCCTCATCCTGGACGAGCGGAACCGGGAGTTCTTCATGGAGGGCGGACAGCGCTACGACGACCTGCTCCGCTACAACATTCCGTGGAAGGTCGGCAACGATCAGAACGGCAACCCGTACGGCACGACGACCTGTATGCCGCTTCCCTTGAACGAGCGACTTGCGGCCGGTGGCTGATCGCGGTCAGGGGTTCTTGAGCCGCGTGAACTCGATGTCCTTCACGCTCGGCTCGAACGGGACCGCCACCCGGTCGATGTCACCCTTCTCATCCATCCGGAATGTCAGTATGCCGCTCAGCGGCACGATCTCGCTCGGGTCGTCGACCTCGAACATGTCGTAGTGGTAATGCTTGAGGCGGGCCGTGTAGTCGGCGTACGACACCTCGAGTGTGTTGCCGGCCGTCCGAACCGTGAGACGGCCATACGCGGGATGCTCGTAGGTCCCTGCATATGCCGCCAGCTCGTGGCTCGGCGTGGTGTTCGGCTTACGCTCCGCGGCGCGCTTGTCCCGCTCCTTTTTTTGCGCGGAATCGGCTTCCTGTTGCTGCTTGCGCGCACGCGCCGCCCAATCGATGGGCGCTAGGCCGAGGAGCCGATCGAACACGTTCTCCGTCACGATATTCGGTACCGGATTGTTGCCCGACATGTTCGTCAGGACGACGACGCCGATGCGCTCCGTCGGCATCCAGGACATCTGCGAAATGAATCCGTCGATGCCGCCGCCGTGCTGCACGAGCTTGTGCCCGCGGTACGGCATCACGGCGAGGCCGAGCCCGTAGGTCGCGAGGCCGAAGTCGTCGGGCCAGATGGGCTGGGGACCGACCAGCATTTGGGGGGTCTGCATCTGCACGTCGTTCTGTTTCGAGAGGATGGCCCGTCCGTCGTACCGGCCCGAGTCGATGTGAAACTGCACGTAGTGCAGCATCTCATCCACGCTGGAGTTGATGGCGCCGGCTGGAGCGATGGCGTCGAGGTTTCGGTACGGCACCTTTACGAGTCCACACGCGGCCGCGCTCGACCCCCCCGCCCCACCGGGAGACGGCGCGGTGCCGTTCGCCGCGGCATGTTCGGCGGGACAGGGACGCCACACGTAGGCCAGGGCCGCGTCGTCCGACGCCGGCAGGTCGCGCACGGACGTACTCGACCGCGTCATCCCCAAGGGTGCAAAAATGCGCTGGCGAATCAGGTCGTCCCACGACCGGCCGGTGCGCTTTTCGACCAAGTAACCGGCGGTCATGAACATCAGGTTCTGGTACTGCCAGCGGCTGCGGAATGAAGCGTTGGGCTCGAGGTATTTGAGCCGCCGGTACATCTCCTCGCGGCTCAAGCTGCCCCCGTACCAGAACAGGTCGTGCCGCGGCAACCCCGAGCGGTGCGTGATCAGGTCGCGCGGCGTCATCTCCCGGCTCGCGAATTCATCGTACAGCTGGAAATCCGGGAGGTAGTCGCGCACCGGCTTGTCCCAATCGAGCTTGCTCGAATCCACCAGCATGCCCATCAGCACCACCGTGAACGACTTGCTGTTGGACCCGATCGCCATCAAGGTGCGCGGGGTGACGGGCAGCTGGTGCTCCACATCGCGGAAGCCGTACCCCTTGAGGAGCACGGGGCGCCCATCCTGAATGACGCCGATGGCGAGTCCCGGGACGTGCCACTCTTTCATCATGGCCGTCACGAACTGGTCGAGTCCTCCGAGCGCGCGCGCCGTGGCGCGAGGTGGAGGGGGAGGGGGAACCGCTTGAGCGGCGAGCGGGCGCGCCACCAGCGGCGCGACCAGCAGGCTGGTGAGGAGACGGAGTTGCATCAGTTACCTACTTTCGCGCGAACGTGTACCTGCCTGACGGAGTGATCTGCGTCATCGCCTTCACTTTGCCGCCGTCGAGCACGAACTCGACCGTGATGTCCGAGAATTCCTTGAGCTTGAACCGGTGCTGTCGCCACGGCACCAGGGCCTGGAACGGCTGGCCTGGAAACTTCACGCCCAGCGTGCCGTCCTCCTTCAGCGCTACGTCGAAGCTCGCGCCGGAGGGCGTTAAGTACGTGCCGACGTACTGTCGCAGCGTCGCCGGAGCCGACAGCTCTGCCGGTACGCGCCGGACGAAGGTCACTTCTGCTTGATCGAGCGACATCACCGCCTTATCGACCTCGCCTTGCGGGTTTGTCGTGAAGTTGACCGACCACTTGCCGTCCTGTTCGTCGTCGGGAGTGTCGAAGCGGTCATAGTGAAAGTGGCTCAACGGCAAGTCGATCTGATGGAAGCCGAAACGGAGCCCGGCCCCCTGCTTCGAAATCGTAACGACGCCATAGGCCTGGTTCTCGAACTCGCCGACGAAGTCATCCAGGGGATGGGACGGATGGGTGCCCTTCACCTGGCCGCCACCCGCCTGGGCGCGCGCCGCCGTGTTCGCCTGCTTCGCCTTCTTGCGCGCGTCGTTGAGCCGCTGGCTCCAGGGCGTCTCGCTGAGACCGAGCAGCCGCTCGTACACGTTGTACGACACCACGTTGTACAGCGGCGCGGCATGGTCGCCGATCACGAGCACGATCACGCCCACGCTGTCAGACGGCATGTAGGAGACCTGCGAATGGAAGCCGTTGATGTCACCACCGTGGTAGGCGAGCAGATGGCCGCCGTAGGACGCGGTCCAGCGACCCATGCCGTAGGCGGCATTAAGCAACTCGCTCCAGCCAAATGCCTCCAGGGTTGTGTTCGGCATCGCGATGGATGGCTCGAGGGTGGCTTTCACCGCGTCCGCCGGGATGACCTGCCGGCCCTCAAAGCGGCCGCCGTTCATGAGGGCGATCAGCCAGTGCGACAGGTCCTGAATGTTCGAGTTGATCGCGCCCGCCGGCCCGATGGCCACCTGCTCGCGATAGTATGGGATGGCGTAGAGCGAGTCCGAATCGCGTCGCTCCGTGAACGGCACGCCGTGGTCGGGCTGCTTGATCACGTCATCGATCGAGAACACCGTGCTGGTCATGCCGAGCGGCTGGAAGATGCGCGCCTGCACGAACTGCTCCCACGTCTTCCCCGACAGCAGCTCGATGATGTATCCCGACGCAGCGTACATCAGGTTGTTGTACAGAAACGTCGTGCGCAGCGGCTGCGATGGCTCGAGATATTTCAGCCGTTGGAACAGTTCCTGCCTCGTGAACGGGGACTTGTACCAGATCAGGTCGTGCCGCGTGACGCCGGTGCGGTGCGCCAGCATGTCCCGCACGCTGACCGTGGCGTTGAGCGCGTCGTTGTAGAATTGGATGCTCGGCACGTACTGCCGGACCGGTTTGTCCCAGTCGATCTTCCCCTCGTCCACGAGCAAGCCCATCGCGATCGCGGTGAAGAGCTTGGTGTTGGAGGCGATCGGCATGACGGTCGTGGGCGTGAACGGCAGTTTCTTTCCGTAGTCGCGATAGCCGTAGCCCCGGGCGAATACGAGCTTGTCCTTCGCCACGACTCCGACACCGATGCCCGGGACGTTCCAGTCGCGCATCACTTGATTCATGTAGGCGTCGAAGCCCGCGAGTTTGGCGGTGACGCTGGAGTCCTGAGCCTGCGCCCGCGCACAGATGACTACGCACAGCAGCAGCCCCGCCGCGGGTTTCCGTATCGGGTTCGTGACCAGGCGCATAGGCAGCCTCATCGAAGGGAGTCTACGGGCGTCGCACACGCACCGGCGGCGCCGGTTCCGCAAGCAGCGTCACCGGATTGGCCTCGAGCAACCGCAACGCCTCCTGCACGGCCCGTTCGAGCTGCGGATCGTGTCCCTGGGCGACGAGCGCGGGCGTCTGTAGGACGACGATGTCGGGGGTGATACCGACATTCTCGACGTCCCAATGGCCCTGGAGATCGAAGAATCCGCCACGCGGCGCGGTGATGTACCCGCCGTCGATCAGACCCGGCACGTCCCAGATGCCCACGAGGCCGCCCCAGGTGCGGGTGCCGATCAGCGGGCCGAGCCGCATCTGGTGAAACAGGTACGGCAGCATGTCGCCGCCTGAGCCGGCATACTCGTTGATGAGCATCACCTTGGGGCCGAAGATTCCGGTGAGCGGCTCGGTCCACGGCCGGCGCTCGCCGACGGGATTGTTGAAGTAGCCGCGCAGATGGCGCGCGAGAATGTCCACGAAATAGTCGGCAATGTAGCCGCCCTGATTGAACCGCTCATCCAGAATCACGCCCTGCCGGTCCTGCTGCGCGAAGTAGTAGCGGTTGAAATACTCGTAACCCTGATCGGCGGTGTTGGGCAGCCACACGTACGCGAGCCTGCCACGCGACAAGGAATCGACGAGCCGGCGATTGTCCTCGACCCACGCGCGTGTCCGCAGGTCGTCCTCATCCTTCACCGGCACGACCGTGACGGTCCAGGAGCCATCGAGCGTGGGCTTATCGTTGAGCCGCAGGACCGTCTGGCGATTCGCCGTTCCCTCGAGCACTTCGTAGGGACTCATCGGCGGCTTGAGATCCGTGCCATTGACCGCGAGGAGATAGTCGCCGGTGCGTGCCTTGACCCCCGGCGCCGAGAGCGGCGCGCGCAGATTCGGATTCCAGTTCTCTCCTGAAAAGATGCGCTTGAAGCGATAGCGCCCATTCTCGACCGCGAAGTCGACCCCGAGCATGCCGATCTTCACCGTGTCGATCGCGGGCGTATCGCCGCCAAATACGAAGGTGTGACCGAGCGACAGCTCGCCGCCCAGGAGGTCGAGCAGATAGGTGAGATCGGAGCGGTGGCCGAGGCTCGCGAGCCACGGCTCGTACATCGTCCAGACCTTGTCCCAGTCGGCGCCGTTGTGATTGGGGACGTACAAGTAGTCCCGCTCGAACCGCCACGCCTCCCTGAAGATCTGCCGCCACTCGGCCCGCGGATCGAGCCGCATTTGCAGGTCGACCGTGATCTTCCCATCCCCCGGCTTGGGTGCCGCGTCGGTGCCGACGATCATCCACGACTCGCCGGACTGGTAGAGCAGCTTCTTGCCGTCGCGCGACAGGCTGAACCGCGTCACCGGCGACACGAAACTCTCCGACTTGCGCTTCTTGAGATCGTAGCGATGCAACGTAAGGCCCGGCTGGTTCTCAATCGCCTCGCTCACGAACACGACGCCTTCGTTGGCCGCGGCGAGCGACGTATACGCGCGCACCGGCATGCCGAGCGCCAGAATGCGCTGGCTGAGCCCCATGCGATCGATGCGCACGCGCACGGTCTGCTTCCCAGTGTCGGCGCCGGACTTCGCCTTGGTCGCCTCCGGGCCTGCGGTCGTATCGCGCGCCTCCTCGTCGCTCTCCGGCAAGAGCGGCGACGGCGTGTCGGCCGCGAGCACCATCAGATAGGCTCCGCGGCGCAGGTGACGGTCGTAGGAGCTGAGATCGAGCCAGCCGCTCGACAAACCGAAGTCGGTGCTCGCCAGGAAGTAGAGATACTTCCCACCGGCATCCCAGGACGGACTTACGGCGTCCGACAGGCCATCAGTGAGCTGATAGCTCTTGCGGTCCGTCATCGAGTACGCCATCAACACGTGGAACTGGCTGGGGAGCCGCTTGGCGTAAGCGAGCCATTTCGAGTCGGGCGACCACGCCGGCTCGAAGGTGCGCGCGGGGTGTGCGTAGGTGTCGGTATCGATCCGCATCACTTTCCCCGTCGCGACCTCGACCAGGAGCATGTTCAGGCCTTCGTCCGTCACGGCGATGTACTTCCCGTCGGGCGACCAGTCCGCGGTATGGAAGAACGTCGGCCGCTCGAACCGGATTTCGCGCGGCGCGCCGAGGCCCTCCTGCGTGCCGATCATCAGCCGATACTCGCCGCTCGCGTCCGAGAACCAGGCGACCTGCTTTCCATCGGGCGACCAGAGGGGGGTGCGCTCCGCGGTCCCGGGGCTGCGGGTGAGATTGCGCGCATCGCCCTTCTCGGCGGGCACCGAGAATACTTCGCCCCGGGCCGAGAAGAGTGCGCGTTTGCCGCTCGGCGAGAGCGACGCCGACTCGATCCACTTCGATGCGTCCACCCAGCGCGGCTCGGCCCAGGGCAGATCGCCGCGGCACGTGATGACCAGCTGTGTGTCCTTGCCCGTCGCGGGGTCGAGCAAGTGGAGATAGCCGGCTTCTTCGTAGACGACGACGCCGGCGCCCGCGTCGAGTGTCTTGACGTCATAGTCCTTGTAGTGGGTGAGCTGCGTGAGCTGCTTCGACGCCACGTCGTACTTCCAGATATTCGCGGCCCAGTCGCGATCGGAGATGAAGTAGATCGCGTCGCCCATCCACACGGGCCAGGTGTCGAGCGTCCCTTGCCAGGGAAGCGTGTCCACCGCGTGTGAGGCGATGGTGTAGAGCGTGATGGGATGCGTCTGCCCACCGCGGTAGTTGCGCCACTCGACATCCCAGCGTGAGACCTTCTCGTAGGCCACGCGCTGACCGTCGGGCGAGAACGAACCGCGCAGCCCGTCGGGTATTGGCAGGCGCTCGGGCACCCCACCCGCCGCGGCGACCGTCCAGAGTTGTTGGACCCCCACGGACGGCGCGCCGACACGGGCTGAGCTGAACAAGACCCGCCTCGCGTCGGGCGCCCAACCTCGCGCGATGTCCGGCGCCGGATGCCGCGTCAGACGCCGCGCCTCGCCACCGGCGGCATCGATGACGTAGACGTCGGTGTTCCCACCGTATTGCATGCTGAACGCGATCTGCTTCCCGTCGGGCGAGAAATGCGGATCCGATTCCGTTCCGGGAAAGCTCGTAAGTCGCTTCGCGTCGCCACCGTCGCGACTCACGACCCAGATATCGCCCGCGTAGGCGAAGGCAATCTGCGTACTGCTCACCGTCGGCTGGCGCAGCAGCCGCGTGCCTTGAGCCGGCATCAGGACGGGGACGAGCACCAATCCGAGGAGGACGGATGTGGGCCGCATGACGCGGATCGTGGCTGCGCGCACGCGGGGGTCGTCGGTATCCAAGTTTGTACACATAATGGGGAGGTGTTAGTATACCCCTGCCGATGCCGTCCGCAAGAACCCTTCGGTCGAGGTCACCATGCGTGCCCGGTTGCTCACCATCGTCCTCTTCCTCTTCCCCCTGTCGATCTCGGCGCAGGAACCGGATTCCGCCCCGGGCTTCGACCTCACCGAGGTGATGATCCCGGCACGCGACGGCGTGAAGCTGCACACCACGATCTTCGTGCCGAGAGGAGCCCCCGGCCCGCTGCCGATCATCTTCACGCGCACCCCGTACGGCATCGCCCACGCCGGCAACACGCTCCACGGCTATTACCGGGCGTTCGCGCGCGACGGCTACATCTTCGCGTTCCAGGACATCCGCGGGCGCTACACGTCCGAGGGCCAGTTCGTCATGCTCCGACCGCCCCGCCCCCCCCGGCAGCGGGGCGACCCGAAGGCGATCGACGAGAGCACGGACGCGTACGACACGATCGACTGGCTGCTCGCCCACGTGCCGAACAACAACGGTCGCGTGGGGATGCTCGGCATCTCGTATCCCGGGTGGCTGACCTTGATGGCGATGCTCGACCCGCACCCGGCGCTCAAGGCCGCCTCGCCGCAGGCGTCCCCCGCCGACATGTTCCTGGGCGACGATTTCCACCATAACGGCGCGTTCCGCTTGAGCTACGGCTTCGAGTACGCGACGCGGATGGAGACGTCGAAGGAGCAGGAGCCGTTCACGTTCGACCGCTACGACACCTATCAGTGGTATCTGGATCTCGGGCCGCTCTCCAACGTCAATGCGAAGTACCTGCACGGGAAAATTCCTACGTGGAACGACTTCGTCGCTCACGCGAACTACGATGCGTTCTGGCAGCGGCAGGGCGCCGCTCCGTACTTGACGCGCGTCACCGTGCCGACGCTCAACGTGGCCGGCTGGTGGGACCAGGAAGACTTCTATGGTCCCCTGAAGATCTACGAGCTGCTCGAGCGGTACGACACGGCGCACGTCAACTCGCTCGTGGTGGGTCCGTGGAATCACGGCGGTTGGTCCGGCGCCGAGGGAGAGAAGCTCGGCGAGATCGACTTCGGGAGCCCCGCGTCCAGGTACTTCCAGGACAGCATCCTCGCGCCCTGGTTCGCGCACTTCTTGAAGGATCGAGGCGAGCGGCGACAACCGGAGGCTGTCACGTTCGAGGCGGGTGCCAATCAGTGGCGCACCTGGGAGGCGTGGCCACCGCGGCAGGGGACCGCGGAGCGGCGGCTGTACTTCCAGGGGGGCGGCCGGCTCTCGTTCGAGCCTCCGACCGGGGCGAACGCCTTCGAGAGGTATGTCTCCGACCCCGCGCACCCGGTCCCGTACCGCCACCGGCCGATCCCGGCGACGTACACGCCGGGGGGCTCCGGCTGGCCCAGCTGGCTCGTCGAGGATCAACGATTCGTGGATGACCGCCCCGACGTGCTCACCTGGGAGACGGAGCCGCTCACCGAGGACGTCCCGATCGCCGGCGACATCACCGCCCACCTGTTCGTGTCCACGACAGGCACGGACGGCGACTGGATCGTGAAGCTGATCGATGTATATCCGGAGGATCACCCGAAGGACCAGAAGCTCGCGGGCTGGGAGCTCATGGTGGCGAACGACGTCTTCCGCGCGCGGTTCCGCAACAGCTTCGAGAAGCCGGCGCCGCTCACCCCGGGGCAGGTCACGCCCCTCACGATCGATCTACACAGCCAGGATTACCGCTTCCTCAAGGGACACCGCATCATGGTCCAGGTGCAGAGCACCTGGTTCCCGCTCATCGACCGGAACCCGCAGACGTTCGTGCCCAATATCTTCGAGGCTAGGGGCTCGGACTATCGCCCGGCGACGATCCGGGTGTACCGCTCCGCGCGCTGGCCGTCGTCCGTGGAGGTGCGGGTAGTCACGGGCCAGTGATCCTTCTTTATTCTTTCTCTCTTCTCAAGGCGCGCCGCGGCGTGTCATCCTGAGCGAGCGCGCGGCACGCGCGCGAGCGAAGGATCTGCTTGGGGACGCACTCACGACGTGCTTCGCGTCTGCGGTGGGGAAAAGCAGATCCTTCGCGCCTGCGGCGCTCAGGATGACAGTCCGCGCTCGCTCTGAGAGGGGAGCAAGGAAAGAGGTTCCGATGCAAGATTGCGCCACAGGCCGCCGAAGAACGATGCCGCGCGATCCCAGGATGCACAATCATGATGGATCGTGCGCACCTACTACGTGTACCTCATGGCCAGTCGCTCGCGAGTGCTGTACACAGGCGTCACCAACAACCTCGCGCGGCGCATCAATGAACATAAGCGCGGCCTCATCCCCGGCTTCACGAGCAGATATCGTGTGACGCGGCTCATGTACTTCGAGGAGTTCGCAGACGTTCGTGACGCCATCGCCCGCGAGAAGGAGATAAAGAGGTGGGTTCGTATGCGGAAGATCCGCCTGATTGAAGAACACAACCCTACCTGGGCAGACCTGGCGGATCTGTGGTTCCGGGAACCACGGCGTCCACGCTGACCTCCTCTTCTTTATTCTGTCTCTCTTCCCAAGGCGAGTCGCGGCTTGAGCCGCGAACCACGTGCCCCGGCGCGGCGTGAGTCGCGTCACCGTCATCCGGGGCAATCTAGACGTAACCATTTGCCGAACACGACCAAGGCTCAAGTGGCTCATGACGAAGGCGTGGGTGTTAGGAGTTTCGCTCTGGGTCGCGGCCTGCTCGGACATGAACAGGCCTTCGGGCAGCAGCGTTCTAGCCGACCGCTACCCCTGTGATCAGGGGATCGGCAATGATCCGGACGTGGTCTGGCACGAAGACTTCGAAGCAGGCTCGGTGGCGGCAATAACCGCGCGCTACAACGACTACCAGAACCCGGCCGGCATGGCGCTGGTCGCCGACAAGCCATCGGCGAGCTGTGGTGCCGCCTCAATGAGGCTCACGTCCGGCGGTCCAGCCAGCGCCACGGACCTGTACAAGAAGCTTCTCAAACCGGATGGGTCCGGCTACGACGAGCTGTACGTGCGCTGGTACGTGAAGTATCAGGCCGGCGCTCCGTGGCACCACACCGCCGTCTGGTTCGGCGGCTACAACCCTCCCACTGACTGGCCCAACCCGCAGGCCGGGACGAGGCCGATCGGAGACGACCGCGTCTCCTTCGCAATGGAGCCGGTGTGGGGCGTCGGCTCTCCCACTCTGCGCTTCGATTTCTACGACTACTGGATGACCATGCATACGTGCTCGAGCTGCGGCGGCGCCTACTGGGGAAACGCGCTCGTGAGCCGGAACGCATTCACCGCAGACGACGACCAGTGGGCGTGCCTCGAGGTCCACGCCAAGCTCAACACCGACCTGGCCTCGGCGGCAGGGGCCGCACTCGAAGTGTGGAAGAATGATGTCCTCATCCAACGCTTCCCCGAGACCAGCGCGATCGGGTACTGGGTGCAGGACCACTACTGCCCGGCCGGCGCCGACGGGGCGCAGTGCAACTACTCGCCGAGCGCGCCGGGCCCGCTGGACATCCAGCTCCGGAGCAGCGCGGCGCTGCAACTGAACCACCTGTGGCTGCAGAACTACATCACGGACCCGAGCTCTGGCAGCGTGTGGTTCGACGATGTGGTCGTGGCCAAGACCCGGATCGGCTGTGTGCGCGAGTGAAACTCGCGGCTCGGGGGGGCACTGCCCGTAAACGGGCCTGCACGTCGAGCTTCACGCCGGTTTACTGGTAGTGCCGAGTCGCGGCTTGAGCCGCGAACGACGCGCACGCCAGAAGAAGAAGACCGGCGTACCGAGCAACACGATACCGAGGCCGACGAAGGCCCGGCTCGGCTGCGTGACCAGCGTGTTGAGGACGATCGCCGCCGCCGCGGCGACGAACAGGATCGGCGTCACCGGGTACCCCGGCACCCGGAAGGTCGGGCCCTCGGTGGTCTGCCGGCGGGCGCGGCGATAGCTGAAGATGCTGAGGGCGCCCAGCGCGTAGAAAATCCAGCCGGCGAAGACCACATACGTCAGGAGCTGCTCGAACGTCCCGGAGACGGCGAGCAGCATGGCCCACGCGGATCCCGCGACCACGGCGAACGCGGGCGTGCCGAACCTGGGATGCACCTCGGCGAGCTTCTCGAAGAACACGCCGTCCTGCGCCATGGCGAAGTACATGCGCGGCGACGTGAGCGTGAGGCCGTTCGCCGCGCTGAACATCGAGACCAGGATCACCGCTGCGATGAGCTTGCCGGCGGCCGGTCCGAAGAGCGCCGTCATGGCGTCCGCCGCGATGCGGTCCGTGTGCTGCGCACGCTCGGGGCCGATGGCGGCGAGATAGCCGAGGTTCGCAAGCAGGTAGATCACGATGACCACGGCGGTGCCCGCCACGATCGCGCGCGGGAAAATGCGCTGCGGGTCGCGGGTCTCGCCGGCCGAGAAGGTGACGTATTGCCATCCTTCATACGCCCAGAGCACGGCGATCATGGCCGCCCCGACGCCGGAGAGGAGCGAGAACGCGCCCGGCTCTCCTGCGGCGGCCGGGGCGGCGACTGGCGCCGCGGAGCCACGACCCACCGCAATCAGCACCACGGCCATACCTGCGAGTGCGACCAGCTTCACGCCTGTGGTCCAGTTCTGGACGTGCGCGCTGTGCCGCACGCCGCGCACGTTGATCGCCATGATCACGAGAATCATCAAGGCGGCGACGACCTTGGCGGTGATCGGGGAGACTGGCACGAACTGTCCCAAGTATCCGGTGAACGCCACGGCGAGGGTGGCGACCGAGCCGGTGCCGATGACGAAGAACGCCGTCCATCCATAAAGGAAGGCGGGGAGCGGGCCGAACGCGTCGCGGATGTAGACGTAGAGGCCGCCCGCCTCCGGGTTGGCCGCGCCGAGCTCACCGTAGGTGAGCGCGCCGAGCAGCGAGAGCACGCCGGCGGCGAGCCAGACCACGAGGGCGACCCGGACGTCGCCGCCGGTGTCGCGCAGCACCGAGGCCGGGACGATGAAGATCCCGGAGCCGATCACCGTCCCGATCACGATGAGGATCAGGTCTCTCGGTCCCAGCGTCCGCTCGAGGCTGCGAGTCATGGCGCGCGTCCAAGCAGATCCTTCGCGCCTGCGGCGCTCAGGATGACATGCTCCGTCGCTTCGCGAAGGGGAACTGAGGAACCACCTCTCTTCTCTCTCTTCTTCTCGAAGCCGCGCGGCGCTGATCTGGTGCGGATCACGAGACCGCCTCCGATGCCACACGCGCCGTCTCCGCCAGCACCGCGGCCCCGACGAAGATGCTCTCTTCGGCGGCATAGAAGCGCGGCGAGTGCGCGGGGATCGGCTCGCCGCCGGGCTCGCGCGCGCCGATCCGAAGAAAACATCCGGGGATGCGCTCCAGGTACGCCGCGAAGTCCTCGCCGCCCATGTTCACGAACCCAAGGGGGACGACGCCCGCATCGCCGAGCACCGCGGTCGCGGCCCGGCGCGCCCAGCCGGCGGGCTCGGGTGGATTGACGAGCGGGGGCGGTCCGAGCTCGATCGAGACCTTCGCCTTCAGGCGGTGGACCGCGGCCGTCGCCTCGGCGATGCGGCGCACCTCTTCCACCAGCAGCCGCCGGGTGTCGGGATCGGTCGCGCGCAAGGTGCCCGTGAGCGTAGCGCGATCGGGGATCACGTTCGGCGCCGAGCCCGCGCGCACGCTCCCGACGCTCACCACGGCCGGATAAGCGGGATTCACGCGGCGCGCCACGATGGTTTGGAGCGCGCCGATCAAGGCTGCCGCGCCGACGATCGGGTCCGCGGCCTCGTGCGGCCGGGCGCCATGCGCGCCGCTGCCCACGAGCTCGATCTCGAAGGTGTCGGCCGCAGCCGCGAGCGGCCCCTCCTGCGCCACGACCTCGCCCACGGCGAACCGCCGATCCACGTGCGCGCCAAAGATCGCCGCCACACCATCGAGGGCTCCCGATTCGAGTACGGCATTCGCCCCGCGGCCCGTCTCCTCGGCCGGCTGGAGCACGATCAACACGTCGCCCGTGGCGGGACGCGCCGCCAGCAGGTGCGCCGCGCCCACCGCCCAGGTCGCGTGGACGTCGTGCCCGCAGGCGTGCATCACGCCCGGGTGCTCCGATGCGAAAGGAAGACCGGTGCTTTCGGAGATGGGAAGCGCGTCGATGTCCCCCCGCACGGCCACGGGCGCGCGGGAGCCGTCGCGCCCGCGGATCCGCGCGACGACGCCCGTGCCCGCCACCCGCTCGAGCCGGGCGGGCGCGGGCTCGATCCGCGCCAACGCCGCGTGGAGCGCCGCCGCCGTGCGCTCCTCCTTGCCCGACAGCTCCGGGTACCGATGCAGCGTGCGGCGCAGCTCGACGAGCATGCGCCGCAACGATTGGGGGAACAGCTCCTCTACGGCCTTCACTCGAGCACTTCGCGCCGCACCGTCAGGTTCTCCACCCTGTCGATGTCCACCTGCACCCCCATACCCGGCGTATCGCGCGGCACCCGGACCATCCCCTCCCGGTCCATGGTCCACTCCGGGGTGACGATATCCCGCTCCCAGTAGCGCGCGCTGGGGGAAAGGTCGCCCGGGAGCGCGAAGTTGGGCAGGGAAGCGAGTGCGACGTTGTGCGCGCGACCGATCCCGCTCTCGAGCATGCCGCCGCACCACACCGGGATGCCGTGCCGCCGGCAGAGGTCGTGGATCGCGATCGACTGCGTGAACCCGCCTACGCGTCCCGGCTTGATGTTGATGATGCGGCCGCTCTGGAGCGTGATCATGTCCTCGGCCCGCTCCACGTCGGTGATGGACTCATCGAGGCACAGCGGAGTCTTCAACAGTCGCTGCAGCGCCGCATGGCGCACCAGATCGTCTCGGCCGAGCGGCTGTTCAATCATCAAGAGACCGAAGGCGTCGAGCCCCTGCAGCAGCTCGGCGTCGTTGAGGGTGTAGGCCGAGTTGGCATCGACCATCAGGTGTGTGGCGGGTCCGAGGTCGTCGCGCACCGCGCGCACATAGGCCACGTCCGCGCCGGGCGCGATCTTGAGCTTGATCTTCTGGTAGCCCTGCTCGACGGCGGCGCGTGCCCGGCGTACCAGGGCGTCCGGGCTCGCCTGGATCCCGAGCGAGATGCCGGTGACGACGCGGTCGCGCGTGCCGCCCAAGAGGTAGGATAGCGACCGCCCGCACAGGCGGGCGGCGAGCTCCCAGCATCCCATCTCCACCGCCGCCTTGGCCATGCGGTGCCCGCGAAAATCGCGGTCCAGGATGGCGTGCACGATCTCCGGCCCCTCGAGCTCCTGCTTCAGGATGCGGGGCGCGACCCACTCGCGGATCGCGAGCCACGCCGTGTCGATCGTCTCGTCGGAGTAGTTGGGTTGCTCGCCGGCGACGCACTCGGACCAGCCGGTGATGCCCTCGGACGACGTCAATTCCAGCAGGCAGATGCGCCGCTCGCTCACGAGACCCGACGAGATGCGGAACGGCTCCTGGAGCGGGAGGCGGATCTCCCGCAGGGCGATGCGATCGATCCGGAGCATCAGCGCTGCCGCGCCAGGACGTAATACGCGCGCCCGGCGGGGACGTCACGATAGAAGCCCGCCACGCGGTAGCCGTGCTCCAGTCCCCAGGTGAACGCGGCGCGCGTGGTGGCGCGCCAGCGGCCGGCGAGCTCGAGCGACGCCTGCTGCACCTTTTCGATTTCCAGGGGGATCTCGACGCGCAGGGGCGCTGCGGGAGGGCCGTCCCGCAGCCGCGGCATCGCGGGCACGCCGGCGCCGTCGGACGCGTTGAGCACCCGGCCCGTGGTGCCCGGGTCGGGTCGCTGCGCAGCATCGGGCCGGGGGGGCCGGGGGGGCGGGGGGGGCGCGGCGATCTCCCAGACCACGATGAAGCGGTCGGTGCCGAGACCGCGGTGCAGGGCGCTGTCGGTGTCGCGGCCGTACATGTCGATCACGTACTCCGAGACCCGCACGCCCAGCCGGTTGAAGTTGAGGTGGGCGTTGCGGGCGACGAGCGGGTCGAAGGTCCAGTACACCAGGCCCACGCCCATCGCGAGCAGGGTCTCGCGCTGAAACTGCTTCAGGCGGCGGCCGATGCCGTGGTCGCGATACTCGGGCCGCACGGCGAGCATGTCGGACCAGTGGACCAGCCGGCCGTTCTCGACGCCGGTGATGCCGAAGACGAAGCCGAGGAGCCGGTCCTGGGCGTCGAAGGCGCCGGCCGTAATGCCGCCGAGCCGCTGGCTGACCTTGAGGATAGCGGCGGGCACGCGCTCGCTGAAGTCCGCGCCCCAGGTCTCCTCCTGCAGCGCGACGCAGGCGACGTACTCCTCCTGGGTGCGGAGGTGGCGGACGTGCAGCCCGTCGGGGGGCAGGGGGGGCGCATGCGTCACGCTGGTGTTGCCGGGGCCGGCGGGCAAATGTTCCATTCAGGTATACGATAAGGTATACAATCTCTGGCGTCCATCACCAGATCGGGTGCCTTGCGCTGCACACGACTTTGTACACATTATAGCCCGCCCCCTCGCTCTGAGAAGCGCTCGCATGCATCGGACGGCCGTCGCCGCGCTGTGGCTTGCAGTCGTCGGTTTCACAACCCTCCCCGCGCAAGGACGCGGCCAGACCGTTCCCGCCGCCGGCTCCGCGACGCTCGCCGAACGCGTCCAGCAGATCGTCGGCCGGCCAGAGTACCGCCGCTCGAGCTTCGGCGTCGCGTTCTACGATCCCGACTCGAAGACGCCGGTGTTCACCCTCAACGCGGACAAGCTGTTCGTTCCCGGGTCGACGACAAAGCTCGTGACCGAAGGAACCGGCCTCGAGCTGCTGGGCCCCGATTACCGGTTCCACACCCGGATCTACCGCACCGGGCCGATCAAGAAGGACGGCGCGCTCGACGGCGACCTGGTGCTCGTGGCGGCGGGCGACCCCAACCTGTCCGGACGCATCCAGCCCGACGGCACGCTCGCGTTCGAGAACGAGGACCACGCCTACGACGGCAGCCCCGACACCAAGGCCGTGCCGGGCGATCCGCTGCTCGTGATCCACGAGCTGGCCGATCAGATCGCGGCGCACCACATCACGCGTGTGAAGGGCCACGTGCTGATCGACATCAGTCTTTTTCCCGAAGGCGAGCGCGAGCTCGGCACCGGCGTGGTGATCTCGCCGGTGGCGGTGAACGACAACCTGGTGGACGTGACCGTCGCTCCCGGCGCGGCTCTCGGCGATCCGGTGACCATCACGCTGTCACCGGCCACCAGCTACGTGCGCTTCGTGAATCAGGCGACCACGTCCGTCGCCGACTCGCAGCCCGAGATCCGCTGGGCTTCGGACTCGGCCGCCCCCGATGGCTCACACACGGTGACCGTGGCGGGGCGGTTCCCCGCGGGCAAGCCGGCGTGGCTCTTCAGCTATGCGGTGCCGCAGCCGAGCCGGTTCGCCGAGGTCGTGCTGGTGGAAGCACTCAAGGCGCGGGGCGTGCGCGTGGACGTGAGCCCCGCCGGCGTGCGGCACGACCTCAAGGCCCTCGCGTCGGCCTACACGCCTGAGAACCTCGTGGCCGAGCACGTGTCGCCGCCGCTCACCGAGGAGGCAAAGGTCACGCTGAAGGTGAGCCAGAACCTGCACGCATCGATGATGCCGTTCATCCTGAGCGGCGTCCTCGCGCACGACGGCTCGGCGAAGGCGGGGTTCAAGCTCGAGCACGATCTGCTCGAGCGGGCCGGGCTCGACCTGAGCGGCGCGTCGCAGGGCGACGGAGCCGGTGGGGCGGCGCACTTCGCCCCCGACTTCATGGTGCGCTTCCTCGCCTACATGGCCACGCGGCCGTATTTCCCGGCGTATCTCGCCGCGCTCCCGGTGCTGGGCCGCGACGGCACCCTGTGGAAGGTGCAGCCGGATTCGCCCGCCGCCGGCCACGTGCAGGCCAAGACGGGCACGTACGTCGAAGTGGATCATCTGAACAGCGGGCTGATGGTGAACGGCAAAGGCCTCGCGGGCTACGTGACCACCGCGACCGGGCGGCGCCTCGCGTTCGCCGTGTACGCGAACAACGTGCCGGTGTCGGCGGAGCAAGGCGCCATCGAGCGGACGATCGCGCAGGCGGTGGGCGAGATCGCGGCGGCGGCGTACGACGCCGTACCGTGAGCCCATTGCGGGAGAGTTGTGATCCAGTGTCGAGCACACCCCGTTCTTTGTGGAGACAGGCCATGCGATCCCTGACGTGCTCTTTCCTCCAGGTTCTGCTTCTCGCCGCCGCACCCGCCTTCGCCTACGGTCAGCAACCGGGAGAGCAGGGATTCGTGGCGGGTACGGTCGTCGCCGAGGGCTCGCTGCGCCCGCTCCCGGCGGTGCAGGTGAGTGCGGGCGAGGGTCGCACGGCATTCACCGACGCGGCCGGCCGGTTCCGGATCACGGGGCTCGGGGAGGGGCAGGTGACGCTCACGACGCGGATTATCGGTTACCTGCCATTGTCGCGCAGCGTCAGCGTGGGCAACGCGCGCGTCCTCCTCACCCTGGTCCAGGCGCCGATCGAGCTGAACGCGGTGGTCGTCACGGGTACGGCCGGCGGCCAGGAGAAGCGGGCCATCGGGAACGTCGTGCCCACGATCAACGCGGCCGACGTGACCGCGGTCGCGCCGGTCTCGGACGTGCAGTCGCTCATCAACGGCCGCGCACCGGGGGTCGAGATCCTGCCCGGCACCGGTCAGGCGGGCTCGGGATCGAAGGTCCGGATCCGAGGGATCTCGAGCCTCTCGCTCTTGAACAACCCGCTGCTCTACGTGGACGGCATTCGCGTCGACAACGACCAGAGCACCGGCCCGAATGTGCAGTCGTTCGGCTCCAGCGTGATCTCTCGTCTCAACGACTACGATCCGTCGGACATTCAAAGCATCGAGATCATCGAGGGCCCCTCCGCGGCCACGCTGTACGGCACGGAAGCCGCGAGTGGCGTCATCTCCATCATCACGAAGAAGGGCGCCGTGGGCGCGCCGACCTGGGAGCTGACCGCCAAACAGGGCTCGGAGTGGTTCATGAACCCGGAAGGTCGGTTCCCGGTGAACTACTGGTTGAACCCGAGCACGAGCACGGTCGAGTCGATCGATTACAACGCGCTGGTAGGACAGAATGGCGGCCCGATCTTCAGCAACGGGTACACGCAGGGCTACTCGCTCAACGTGAGCGGTGGCACACCGGTGGTTCGGTACTTCGTGTCGGCGAACTTCGACCATGACAACGGCGTGGAGCCGAACAATATCTTCCGGCGCTACGGCGGCCGGGCCAACGTGAGCGTGGTGCCGAACGACAAGCTCGACTTCACGCTGAACGTGGGCTACAACAAGGCGCGTACCGACCTGAGCCTCGAGGCGGGCGGCGGCGGCGCGATGTGGGAGACGCTCTTCTCCACCCCGCAGAACCTCGGGACGACCGCGAAGGGCTTCCGCGACTACCCGCCCGGCATCAACTACGTCGCCATCTCCGATTGGCAGGACGTGAATCGCTTCACCGGGAGCCTCGAGATCAAGCACCGGCCGACGCGCTGGTTCACGCAACGGCTCGTGGTGGGCACGGACGTGACCCACGAGGTGAACGTGGAGTTCGTACCGCACCTGCCCGACAGCCTCACGCAGTACTTCGATCCGACCACCGCGTCGGGCTACAAGGACCAGGGTGGACGCGATCCCACGACGAGCACCGTCGACTACAACGCCACTGTCAACCTCCCGGTCACGGAAGGACTGCGTTCGATCACCTCGGCGGGCGGTCAGTACTACCACTGGCTGAGAGACTCCACGGACTTGTACGGTGAGGGCTTCCCGGCACCCGGCCTCTCCGCCGTGTCGTCCGCGGCTCGAGTCGTGGCGGCCGAGGACTTCACCGAGAACAACACGTTCGGCGGTTACGTGCAGGAGCAGCTCGCGTGGAAGGACCGCCTGTTCGTCACCGGGGCGGTGCGCATCGATCGCAACAGCGCCTTCGGCGCGAACGTGCGCCATCAGGTCTATCCCAAGATCAGCGGCAGCTGGGTGATCAGCGAGGAGCCGTGGTGGCACTTCCGCGGGCTCGATCAGGTGCGGCTCCGCGGGGCGTTCGGCGAGTCGGGGAAGCAGCCCGACAACTTTGCCGCGTTGCAGACATACCGGGCGACCACCGGCCCCAACGACCTCGGGGTCCTGACGCCGCAGTTCGTCGGCAACCCGAACCTCGGCCCCGAGGTGAGCCGCGGCACCGAGCTCGGCTTCGAGGCGAGCGCCCTGAACGATCGCGTCGGCCTCGACTTCACCTTCTACAACCAGACGACGCACGACGCGATCCTGGCGCGCGACGTGCCGCCCTCCAGCGGCTTCCCGAACTTCGAGTTCGTCAATGCCGGCACCGTCAGGAACCGCGGTATCGAGCTGCACGTCCGCGCCCAGCCGGTGCGGAAAGGCGACTTCACCTGGGACCTGAACTGGAACATCGCCACCAACGCGAACAAAGTGCTCAGCCTCGGACAGCCGGCGGGCGACTGCTCGACCGACAGTCTGGCACAGGTCAACAAGGACTGCAGCATCGTGCTCGGGAGCCAGCAGCATCGCGTCGGGTATCCCGCCGCCTCGTTCTTCCGCGAGAAGGTGGTGAGCGCCCAGCTCGACGCGAACGGCAACGCCATCCTGTCGACCGTGATGTGCGACGGCGGTCCGGCGCTCCACAACCAGCCCGTGCCCTGCTACGATGCGAACGGCAACGTGATCGCCCCGCGGGTGTTCCTCGGCCAATCGACGCCCAAGACCGAGGGCGGCGTAAGCACGACACTCACGTACCGCGGCCGCCTGCGACTCTATGCCCTCGTCGACTACAAGCTCGGCTTCCGGAAGACCGACAACAACCTGCGCGCCCGCTGCCAGGTGTTCGAGACGTGCCTCGAGAACATCAACCCGCAGAACTACAACCCGGCGTACATCGCCGGCATCCAGTCGCCCGATGTGCTGGTCGATTGGGTCTTCAACGACGCGAGTTACGCCAAGCTGCGAGAGGTATCGCTGAGTTACGAACTGCCCGAAGAATGGGCCGCCCGCTTCGGCGCGCGACGCGCGTCCGTCTCCATCGCGGGAAGAAACCTCCACACCTGGACGAGCTGGACCGGGCTCGACCCGGAGGCGCTGTTCCTCGGGGTGGGGTTCGGGCAACACACGGTGTTCGAGCAGGATCAATTGCCCCAGCTCACGCAGTTCGTCGCCACGGTCAACGTGAGCTTCTGATGGCCGTTCACCCAACCCCCGAACCGACAACGCGGGATACCAGCATGACACGGTCTTCCTTGCGGCGATTTCGACTGACGCTCGCGGTCACCCTGCTCGCCGGGGCCGCGCTCGCTTGCGATTCGCTCTTGAACGTCCAGGCTCCGAGCCGGGTGCCGGCCTCGGTGCTGGATGACCCGGCCAACGCGGAGCTCGCCGTGAACGGCGCGCAGGCGGACTTCGAGTGTGCATACACGAGCTACGCCGCCCTGGGCGGCATGCTGGCGGGCGAGCTGGAAGACGCCACGCTCTCGGCCGGACGCTGGGACTACGATCGGCGCACGGTCACCTCGGGCGACGCGTACGGGCCCAATCAGTGCAACGACGGGAGCTTCCTCGGCCTGTACACGCCCCTCTCGGTCGCGCGCTTCCAGGCGGACAACGCGGCGAGCCACCTGCAGGGCTGGACGGACGCGCAGGTGACCGACCGCCACATGCTCATTGCAAAGGCCAGCGCGTACGCCGGCTACAGCCTGGTCCTCCTGGGGGAGGGTTTCTGCTCGGCGGCCATCGACGTCGGGCCGCAGCTCATGCCAAACCAGCTCCTCGATTCGGCCGAGGCCCGGTTCTCGACCGCGGTGACCGAGGCCACCACGGCCAACGCCACGGACCTCCTCAATCTCGCGCTGGTGGGACGCGCCCGCACCCGCTTGGACCTGGCGAACTCGACCGGCGCGCTGGCCGATGCGCAGCTCGTGCCCGCGGGCTTCGAGTACGATGCCACCTACTCGTCCAGCAACTTGCGCCGCGAGAACCTCATTTTCCAGCAGCTCAACAAGTTTCCGTTCAACACGATCGCGGTGCCGTACCGGCAGTTCATGTACGTGTTCGCGGACACCCTCGTGCCCGGCAAGGTCGACAGCGTCCCCGACCCCCGCGTCGCGGTCCAGTTCAACGCCGCAACGACGATGTTCGATAACCGCCACGGGCAGTACGTCCAGCTCAAGTACGCAACGATCGCGTCACCTATCCCGCTGGCCACCACGACCGAGGCCCAGCTGATCATCGCCGAGATCCAGGGAGGCCCGACGGCGGTGAACATCATCAATGCCTTGCACGCCGCAGTCGGCCTGCCGGCGTTCCATGCCACGGACCCCGACAGCATCAGGCAGCAGGTGATTTATGAACGCGCGGCGGAGTTCTTCCTGGACGGGCACCACTTGGGCGATGTGAACCGGTTCAACCTCACGCTGTTCCCCGCAGCCGGCACGCCCTACCCCGTGGACGCCGCGAACCCGAAGGGAGGCTTTTACGGAGTGGGCAGGCGGTTCCCGCTCCCCGACAAGGAGCGCTTCAACAACCCGAACATTCCTTCGACCGTGAACCCGGGGTGCTGACCGTGAGCTATGCGCGCACGAGGCTATGGCTGATCCTGCTGGGAGTCGTGGGCGCGGCTTGGCCCGTTCGCAACGCCGGGGCGCAAGCCGCGCCGCTTAAGGGGTTCGACGCCTACGTCGAGCAGGCGCTCCGCGACTGGCACGTCCCCGGGACGGCGATCGCCGTCGTCCGGAACGACTCCGTCACGTTCATCAAGGGCTACGGCGTCCGCGAGCTCGGTAAGCCCGCGCCGGTGGACGCGCGCACGCTGTTCGCCATCGGCTCGACCACGAAAGCGTTCACGGTAGCCGCACTCGCGATGCTCGTCGATTCCGGCAGGGTCGCCTGGGACGATCCCGTCACCAAGCACCTTCCGTGGTTCGAGCTGTCGGACCCCTACGTCACGCGGGAGCTGACGGTGCGCGATATCGTCACGCATCGCAGCGGCCTGCCGCGCGGCGATCTGGTGTGGTACGGCTCGGGGTTCGACCGGTCGGAGGTGCTGCACCGCGTGCGGTACCTGAAGCCGCGCTGGAGCTTCCGCTCGACCTACGGCTACCAGAACATCATGTTCCTCGCGGCGGGCCAGGTGGTCGAGGCGGCGAGTGGGGTCTCGTGGAGCGACTTCCTCAAGGCGCGCTTCTTCACGCCGCTCGGCATGACGGCCACCAACACGAGCGTGACCGCGCTGGGCGGCGGCGACGTCGCGACGCCGCACGACAAGATCGACGACACCGTGCGCGCGATCCCGTGGCGCAACATCGACAACATCGCTCCCGCGGGCGCGATCAACTCGAATGTGACGGACCTGGCGCAGTGGGTCCGGCTGCAGCTCGGCCACGGCAGCTATGGCGGCCGGCGGCTGATCAGCGACTCGGCGGTCGAAGAGATGCACTCGCCGCAGATGGTGGTCCGAATGAGCAAGGAGGCGCGCGAGAACTTCCCCGACACGCATTTCATGGCGTACGGGCTCGGGTGGTTCCTGCAGGACTATCACGGCAAGAAGTTCGTGGGTCACGGCGGCGCCATCGACGGGATGCGGGCCGAGATCGGGCTCATCCCGGAGGCGCGGCTGGGCGTCGTGGTGCTCGCCAACCTGGGGGGCACCAGCTTCCCGGCGGCGATCATGTATCGCGCGCTCGACGCCTATCTGGGCGCGCCGGCGCGCGACTGGAGCGGGGTGCTGCTCGCCGCGGAGCGCAAAGCCGAGGCGCGTGGCGACAGTACCCGCAAGGCGTTCGAGGCGGCCCGCGTGCCGGACACGCGTCCCTCCCTGCCGCTCGAGAAGTACGCGGGCAGCTACGAGGACAGCCTGTACGGCCGACTCGAGATCGCCGAGCAGGGCGGCAAGCTCGTGGCCCGGAAGGGCCCCGCCTTCGTCGGCGACCTGACGCACTGGCATTTCGACACCTTCAAGGTGACCTGGCACGACCGGTGGCTCGGCACGTCGTACCTCACGTTCAACATGGATGCGGAAGGCAAGGTGAGCTCGCTCGAAGTGCGAGACTTGGGCGAGTTCAAACGGTCCGCGCCGCCGCCCGCGCGCCAGGCGACGCGGTAGATGTCGATGATGAGGACGTTGTTGAGGTTCTCGCACGCGCGTGATTCGCGGCTGAAGCCGCGGCTCGGCCTCTGCCGCGAGTTCACTCGCGCACTCCCCATCCTCCTCCTCCTCGCCCTAGCCTGCGCCCATCCGGGCGGGCCCGGGACGCCCACGCCCGCTACTGGCCCGTACGACGTGGTGATCGAAGGCGGCCGCGTGGTGGATGGGACGGGCAACCCCTGGTTCTACGGCGACGTGGCGATCACGGGCGACCGCATCGCGCGCATCACGCCGCCCGGGCTGCTCCGGCAGGCGAGCGCCCGGCGTCGCATCGACGCTCACGGGCTGGTCGTGGCGCCCGGGATCATCGACATCCAGGCGCAGTCGGGATCGGAGCTGCTCCGCGGTGACAGCCGGGTGATCAGCATGGTCACACAGGGCGTGACGACCATGATCATGGGCGAGGGGGAGACGCCCGCGCCCGCGAACGCCCAAGTGATGGCGATGTACCGCGTGGATAGCGCCGAGGAGCGGGTGTTGCGCACGTTCGCGGGGCCGCACGGGTTCGCGAGCTGGCTCGACGCGATGGCGCGACGCGGCCCGTCGGTGAACTTCGGCTCGTTCTTGGGCGCGGCCACGGTGCGCGCGTATGCCAAGGGGCAGGCGGAGGGGCCGGCGACGCCGGCCGAGCTCGACACCATGCGGGCCGTGGTGCGGCGGGCGATGGAGGACGGCGCGTTCGGCGTGGGGAGTGCGCTGATTTATCCGCCGGGGAGCTACGCGTCGACGTCCGAGCTCGTGGAGGAAGCGAAAGCGATGGCGCCGTACGGCGGCGTCTATATCACCCACATGCGCTCCGAGGGCGACCGGCTGCTCGAGGCGGTGGACGAGGCGCTCACCATCGGGCGCGAGGGCGGGGTGCCGGTCGAGATCTATCATCTCAAGGCCGCGGGCGTGAAGAACTGGTCCAAGGCGCGGCTGGTGGTCGCGAAGATCGACTCGGCGCGGGCGGCGGGGCAGGACGTGGCGGCCGATCAGTACGCCTACACGGCGGGGGCGAACGGCCTGTCGTCGTGCATTCCCCCCGATGCGCACGCCGACGGCAAGCTGCTCGAGCGGCTGGGGGACGCGCCCACGCGCGCCGCGATCAGCGTGGAGATGCTGCGCCCCGACGCGGCGTGGGAGAACCTGTGCCTCTCCGCCACGCCCGCGGGCGTGGAGGTGGTGGGGTTCAAGGTCGACTCGCTCAAGCGGTACGAAGGCGAGCGGCTGGGCCAGATCGCGCAGGCGATGGGGAAGCCCTGGCCGGACGTGATCATGGACCTGACGCTCGCGGAGAAGGACCGGCTGGGGCAGCTCCTGTTCATCGCGTCAGACTCGAACGTGGCGATGCAGATCCGCCAGCCGTGGATGAAGTTCGGCACGGACGCGGCCGGCCTCGATCCCGACAGCATGAAGGGTCGGATGACCCATCCGCGCGCCTACGGCAACTATCCCCGCATCCTCGGCCGCTTCGTGCGCGAGCAGCACCTCCTGACGCTCGAGGACGCGATCCGCAAGATGACGTGGGCGGTCGCCGAGCGGCTGTCGATCCGGGACCGGGGGATGCTGCACGAGAGGATGTACGCAGACGTCCTTATATTCGACCCGGCGACGATCATCGACCGCGCGACATACGAGCAGCCGAATCAGCTGTCGGTCGGGGTGCGCGAGCTGTTCGTGAACGGGGTGGAGGTGGTGCGGGAGGGGGTGCACACGGGCGCGAAGCCGGGGATGAAGGTGGTGGGGCCGGGGGCTAGGGGCTCGGGCGCTAGCCTACCCGAATGAATGTTGCGGGGCGCGGAAGTCCGTTTGTAGTTTGCCTGCCGAGTGGGTAATCCCAAGGCGACGAAGGCGAAGATCCGGCCGCGTGCGGCGGCCCAGGCGGTCCCGGCAGCCCGTAGCGCGCGGGGAGACCGGATTGCGCGCGCTTACCAGCAGCTGCGGGAGCTGATCGTGTGGGGGCGATTGGCGCCCGGGTCGCGGGTGATCGAGAGCGATATTGCGGAGCGGTTGGGGGTGAGCCGGACGCCGGTGCGGAGCGCGCTGCACCGGCTGCAGCAGGAGGGGTACATCGTGGGGGTGGGGCGGGGGAGCGAGCAGCGGCTGACGGTGGCGCCGCTCACCCAGGACGATGCGCGCGACCTGTTTTCGATCATCGGGGCGATCGAGGCGCTGGCGGCGCAGCACGCGGCGGGGCTCGAGCGGCCGGCGCGCTCGGAGCTCGTCGCCAAGCTGCGGCAGCTGAACGGGGCGCTCGAGCAGGCGGCCGACGCGTCGCGGCCCGATCCGCTGCGCATTTTCGATCTGGACACGAGCTTTCATCGGACCTATGTGGAGGCGGGCGCCGGGTTGCGGCTGCTCGCGTTGCACGACGCCATCAAGCCACAGGCGGAGCGGTACGTGCGGCTGTACACGAGCGCGCTGGTGGACGAGATCGCGCGGTCGGTCGAGGAGCACGAGAAGATCGTAGAACAGATCGAGGCAGGGAGCGCGGAGGGGGCGTGGCGGGCGGTGCAGCGCAACTGGCGGAACGCGGCGGGGCGGTTGAGCCGGGTGATACTCACGCTGGGGGAAAGGGGGAGTTGGTAGGGAGAGCGGGCGTGGTGCGTGGGTGTCGACGGTGTGGTGACCTGCCGTCTTCTCGAAACGAGACTTCCTCGAACCGAACAAGTCGCGTTACTTAAACTGCCCGACGCCATCGTGTAATGGACTCGGCTCATCACCGCTGGCATAATGCTCCGGTGTGTGTATCGTCCTGTCGCGTCCGATTCCTTGACAAGGAGGAACTGGTGATGAAGAGCAAACGCATGCGGACGATTGCTATCGTGACGACACTCGTCAGTGCCTTGGGCGGCACCGCCGTGTCCGCCCAGGCCGCCCAGGACAAGTACACCTTGAAGGTGCCGGGTGGGCTCGCGTTCTCCGAGTTCAGGGGATACGAGGCCTGGCAGGTTGTCTCCGTCAGTCAGGACGGACCCCTGATGGCTGTGATCCTCGCTAATCCCGTGATGATCGCGGCCTACCGGGCCGGCGTTCCCGGGAACGGCAAGCCTTTCCCCGACGGCTCCAAGATGGCGAAGATCCATTGGAACCCGAAAAAGATGGAGACGTTCCCCGCCGCGACGGTGCCGGGCACGCAGCATGACGTCGACTTCATGGTGAAGGACAGCAAGAGGTTCGCAGACAGCGGCGGGTGGGGATGGGCCGCGTTCGACTATGACGCGGCGTCCCGTACCTTCTCGCCCGGCACCTCAGCCGACGTGCCGCCGCAGGGGAACGACGCAAAGTGTGGATTCGCGTGCCACACGATCGTGAAGAAGAGAGACTACGTCTTCACCGATTACGGGAGCCGCTGAACGGGGAAGACGGCGTAGCGATCCGGTATGATCCACACCTTCGCCCACGAGGAAGCCCGATGAACGCCAACAGCACCGGCAAATCTCCCTGGGGTGGGTGGCTGCTGCACGCCGCCGTGGGCCTCGGCCTCACCGCCGTACTGGCGGGGCTCGACGCCCCTCGCGTCGCGCTGCTCGTCGCGGTGCTCGCGATGGGAATCGCCCACGAAATCGGCGACGGCGACTTTCGACGGGCGAATGGTGGCCCGTGGAATGGTGTGCTCGACGTCCTGGCGTTTCTCCCGGCGCCACTGGTGTACCTGGTGGCCCATGCGAGGTAGTCGGGCAAGCCGAAGAGGCTGATGTCAGACGGCTTATGACCCGGTCCGCAACCAGTCGCTGAAGAACACGCGTGCTTCCGACGGCCCGGCCGGCGCAGCGACTTTGTTCTGCTGTGCAGGGGGCTGGGTCACGCCCACCCCGACGTAATTCGTGCCGATGCTCACGGCGAAGATAATGAGGGAGTTGAGGAGGTAGTACACCGCACGCTGCCACGCCGGAACGCCGCCTTTGGCGACGAAGACGAGCAGGCCCAAGACGAAGCTCAACACCAGGGAGGTCCAGCGCGGCGGCAGGCTGAACGCGACCCACAGCGCGTTGGCGATCAGCATCGTGACGCCGCCCGCGATGCCGGGTGTGAGCATCGCCTTCGGCTGGAGGAACTCGTCGACTTTGGCCCGCTCCACCCCTACGGCTTCCGAATCAAGGCGCGGACGCGCGTCGCGTCCTGCTTGCTGAGCACGTCCACGTCGTGCAACGCCGTATACGCGGGCACTGCCTTGCCGGCGATCATGGTGAGTGGCGAACCGGTGGTCGAGTCCTTGTGGAGCAGGAACGTGCCTTCCTGCCCGACGGTGAACCGGGGCGCCCCGACCCACGCGACGTCGCGGGAGCCGGGGAAGCGCACCACGACCTGGTCCCCGGCCTGCGCACCCTTGATGCCGTCCTGAACATGGATGATCGCTTCCTGCCACTGGGGGTCGTGCTCGGTGATACGTTTGGGACGCGTCGGCGCAGCGGCCAGCTCGGCCGGGCGCACCTGTTCCACGCGGCCCGCGACCACCATCGCCGCCCTCTGAATGTGCGCCTTCAGATCCGCGTCGTTCACCTCGAGCCGCGCCCTCGCCACCGCCTCCTGCTGGTCCGCCACCACGACCGGGGATCGCCCCGGCTCGTGGCCGACTTCGCGCACCGCCACGCCCCGACCAAATATCCAACCAGTCGTGTAAAACGTCGCCTGGGTGCCCGGTTTCAGCGAGCCCGGCTGGACGGTTTCGACGGTGACCGAATCGCCCGGCGCCAGCGCGACCGCGGCCGGCTTCTCCAACACGTTGTCGATCCGGACCACGGTCGTTCGGGGCGAGGCGGGGACCTCGGGGGCCGCGACCGCGCCGACCTGCGTGACCGTTCCGATGAAGATGATATCGGACCGCTTCACGAGCGCCGCCCGGCTCATCTGGGCAACCGCCGGGACTCCCGGCAACGCAAGCGCGACCGCGAGGAGAATGGCTGATCGAGTGTGCATGGGACCCTCACGACGACCGTTTGTCGTCATGGCAGAACGGGGACACTGAAAAAGAACGGATCGATCGAAACGGCCACCGCCGCGCCCGAGCCATCGAGCAGCCGATGCGTCGGGAAATCCACCCGTCGTTGATACACCACACCTTGCGGGAAGTTAGCCGAATCGGGTGCGTTGTTCGCTGAGAATATACCGAGGAAGACGTTGCCGCGGGTGAGCAGGCCGTTGTAGTCGCCGATGTAGGGCAGGAACTGGAAGGCCGGGGTGGTGGCCGGCACGTCGGCGAGTACCACGTCCTCGTGCGTTGCGAAGCCGTCCCGCGACCGCTCCAGCCGCGTGACCCACCGGCTCGCGTCGCCGGACCCGGTCACCTGTTGATACAGGAGGCCGACCGTGCCGTTGGCGGCCACCGCCAGGCTCGCGTTCGTGGCATTGGTCACGGTGCGGCGGTCGCCGCTCCAGGTGGCGCCGCGGTCGCCCGAGCGGCGCAGGTGCACCGTGTAGATGTCGCCCGTCCCCACACGGTCCGCCCAGGCCATGTACACCGTGTCGCTGTGCAGCGGGTTCACCGCGATCGACAGGGTCGAGCCGATGCGCTCTTGACCCAGTGTCGGCGCGTTGGACCAGGGGATGGTCACGTGGGTCGCGACGAGGCGGCCGGCCAGGTGATCCGACGGGTCGAGCAGGTCCCGGAACGGCGTCACGCCGGTGGCGCCACTGTCGTCGCGCACCACGACCACGTCGCTCGTCACGTCCGATCCCGCCTGCGAGCGCCAACCGAAGTAGGCGACGTAGACGGTGTGATCCTGGGCGACGGCGGGACGGATGGACGGACCATTCTGACCCAAGGTGTTGCGCGTCTCGATACGGCGGGACGTATAGGTCGCGCCGCCGTCGAGCGAGACGTCCACGGTAGCGGTGCGCCCATCCGGTGCGTCGAAATCATTGAGGCCGACATACACGCGATCGGCGCTCGCGATCGCGGTCGTGCGGACGAACGGCTGATCGATATCGGCGCGCGACGCCTGCAGCGTCATCTTCGCCGCCGAGAGGAAATCGCCGGTCTTGAGCTCGTTCAAGGGGACGCCGGGCACCTTCAGGATTCCGGCGTACAGCACCGGTGGGTTCCCCCCGACGGCGTGGGTGATGTCGGCCGTCATCACTTCGCTGGGGAGGGTGTTGCGGAGGGTCCAGCTGTCGCCCCCATCGTTCGAGACGAAGATCGGCGCCGTCGCGCTGGCCGACCCGCCGGGATTGGGCGTGAAGGCGGAGGCCGCCAGGAGCTTCGGGTCGGAGTCGTACAGCGCCAGGAAGGGCTCGGCGTCCTGCCAGGTCTCCCCGCTCAGCGACAGCGGGATCACGTCCACGACCCGGACGCCCGCTTGCCTGCCGGGTGGCGCTCCCCGATTGGGTGCTTCGCAGGCGGCCCACAGGGCGACGGCCGCGGTGATTACTCTCATCCGCATGAGCTGGGAATATAGGGGGCGTATCAGGGGGAGGACCTCTCCGCCCGGTAGGCTCGGATCCGCTCGCCGCTTCCCGCGCGAGCCTGGTGCAGCGCCGCACCCGCGTGCTCGAGCAGGCTCGCGGGCTCGACCGGCGTGTGCTGCGCGTCCGCGACGGCGTCGTACCCGGCGTGCACGCGCAGCGGCGGCACGCCGGCAGGCCGGGGTCCCGCCGTCTCAATCACCCGCGACAGCCGTTGGGCCATCCGTTGTGCGCCCTCGGGAGCGGTCGCGGGCGCTAGCACCGCGAACTCGCCCTGACCGAGGCTGCCCACGCAGTCGGATGTCCGCCCGCTCGCCCGGAGGACCTCCCCGGCGTATGCCGCCGCCGCGGGCAGCACCGCGGAGCTCTCGCCCGCGCCTTTGGGGTCCACGGCGATGCCGAGCGCCACACAGGCGAGCGGCGCGCGGCGGCGCACGGCGTCCGCGGCCAGCTCGCGCGCCCGCCGCTCGAGCCCGCGTCGCGTGTACAAGCCGCTCGCCGGGTCCACGGCGCTCTCCGCCAACAGCCGCTCCATCTCGAGCTTGAGACGGGCGATGGCGTCGACCTTCAGGGTCAGCTCCTCCGGGTTGAGCAGGACGCTCAAATAATCCCATGCCCCCGCCTCGAGCGCCGCTAGCCGCTGTTGGTTGGTCGCGGGCGTCGCCGTGATCATAATGACGGGCATATCCCAAGGAGCGCGATTGTGGCGCAGCGTGCGGCACACCGCGACGCTATCGAGATCGGGAAGGTCCGCGTCCAGTACGATGGCGTCGGGCTGCACCGCCGGCGCCTGCTCGAGCAGCTCGCGCCCAGTCACCACGAAGTGGACGCGATAGCCCCGTATCTTGACGAGGTTGGCGAGCGCCTGGCTGAGCCACGTGCCGAACGCGTTGGCGACGAGCAGAACGGGAGCACGGCTAAACGGTACACGACGAGCCACGCCGGAAGGTGGTGGCGCTGCGACCCGGGAAAAACCGGGGAAACCCCTAGCTCGGGCGGGAAAAGACCGGGCTACGGTGGGATTAATCCCTCGCGGATGGCGTAGCGCACCAGGCTCGCGACGTCGTGCACGTCGAGCTTCTTCATCGCCCGGGCCCGGTGAAACTCGGCCGTTTTGACGGTGATCCCGAGCAGCGCGGCGACCTGCTTGGTGGACTTGCCTTCCGCGACGAGCTGCACGACCTGGCGCTCCCGGGAGGTGAGGCGACCCCGGTCCTGCGCCGCGGCGGCGCGGCACGCCTCCACGACGGCCTGCGAGACCCCACCGCCCACGTAGAACCCGCCGCGCGACACCTGCTCGATCGCCTGCACGAGGTCCTCCTCGGCCTGAGTCTTGAGCACAAAGCCCCGAACGCCGGCGCTCACGGCCTCCGTCACGAGTCGCTCCTGGTCGAGCGCCGTGAGCAGCACGACCTCGGTGTTCGGGCACGTCTCGGCGATCTCGCGTGCCGCGTCGATGCCGTTTAAGAGCGGCATCATGATATCGAGTACCGCGACATCCGGATGGAGCTCGCGCGCTGCGGCGGCCGCCGTCCGGCCGTCGGACGCTTCGGCCACCACCTCGACGCCGTGCCGCTCGAGCAACGCGCGGACGCCGTGCCGGAGCATCGGATGATCATCGGCCAACACGACCTGCAGGGACACGGGCTCCTCCGTGGGCTGTGGCGCCCTCCTTATATATCACTATGGACGTCGTCTGGGTCGGCTCGCCGAACAAGGACAAGGGCCGGGAGGCCTTACGTCCCATGGCGGTGGTCATCCACATCATGGACGGGACGCTGCAGGGGACGGACACGTGGTTCCTGGATCCCGCGTCCCGCGTCTCTGCGCACTACGGCGTCGGCACGGCAGGCGCGGTGCATCAGTACGTCGCCGAGGGCGACACCGCCTGGCACGCCGGGCGGCGCTATCAGCCGACTTGGAAGCTGATCAAGGACACCCCAAACCCGAACTTCTATACGATCGGCGTCGAGCATGAGGGACAGGTCGATACGCCGTGGAGCGACGCGATGCTCGGCACGAGCACCCACCTGGTGATGGAGATCTGCAACCGGTGGTCGATTGCGATCGATCGCGACCATGTGATCGGCCACCGTGAGATCTACGCGCGCAAGACGTGTCCCGGGACCTGGATCGACCTCGATGACTTCGTGGCGCGAGTGCGGCGGCTGGCGCTCGACCCCGCGAGCTACAACCTCGTGGACCGGTCGGGGAGCGTGCAGGCGCGGCTCGATCTCAACCTGCGAGCAGGCGCGCCGACCACACTGGCACCGATAGCGCGCACCGTGCCGGGAGGATCGACGCTCGAGTACGCCGGCTCGACGAGCAACGGGCTCACCGTGAACGGCAACGCCCATTGGTATCGGAGCAGCGACGGCGAGTTCTTCTGGGCGGGCGCGACCACCGGCCCCGTTCCTGCTACTTGAGCGCCTCGTTGAGCAGCGCCGCCAGGCGATACCCCGCCAGCGCGATCCGTCCTTCCGAGACCCTCAGGGCTTCGGCCTCATAGTCGGCCGAGGGTGCGGTGCCGCGACTGACCCCCGCGTATACGACGGTCTGGGCGATGCGTAGCCCTTCCTGGGCCCAGCCGGACACATCCGCCGACGATGTCACCCGCGGCTCGGTTCGCTCGCTCCGCTGGGCAATGCGGCTTGCGTACGCGATGGAATCCTCGCCGGGCTCGGGCGCGATCGCTTCGTCGAGAATGCGGTCCCAGTAGCCGTGCAGGTTGCGGTCGTCGTCGAGACGGAACGTGTTGCCGCCCGCGTCGCCGTGCGGGAGCGGCTCGTCCGGGCTGACGCGCGAGCTGCAATGGAGCGGCTGATGGATGTCGCCCACGAGGTGCAGCAGCCAGGCGAGGGCGACGGCCCTGGTGGTATCGGCGGCGCTCGAATCGACGAGCGTCGCACGCAGCGCAACGATGCGCTCGACGGCGTTCAGCGAATCGGGGCCGGTGCCGGGAATGTCCCGCGGCTGTCGGTTTTCCACGTCCCAGTAGAAGTCGGCGTAGTGCCAGGTGGGGTGGTGGTAGACGTGCCACGCCTGGTTGCGGTTGCGCACGAGATCCGCCCAGGTGGGCGGCGTTCAGGAACAGCGCGCGATCGCGCGCGGCCTCGCTTGCCCCGGCCGGGCGGAGCGAGGCAAAGTTCGCGAGCGCCGGCCCATGCAGCAGCAGTTCGACGGCACGGGCGCGGGCGCGCGGGGTCATGTGCTCCCACGCGATCGCGGCAACCGTGCGGTGGCCCGCGGCATCCCACAGCGCGGACGCCGGCAACGCGAGCACGGCGGCGGTGAGGATGGCGAAGGATGTGCTACGGTAGTTGGTCATGGGGATCACCAAGGGTTGACTCATGGTTGACGCGAGGGGTCACACTTGCTTGACCGTGACCCGCGACCGCCAGTACGTTCCCGCCATGACGCCAACCTTGGTGACTGCCGACCAGCTGGAACACCTCCGCCTGCCCGACAAGCACGTCGAGCTGGTGAAGGGTGTGCTCATCGTCAAGGAGCCGGCGGGCTATCGCCACGGTGCTGTGGCCGCCCGGCTCGCAAAGGTCCTGATGGACTACGCGGATGCACAGGACCTCGGCCAAGTCGTGGCCGCCGAGACCGGCTTCACGCTCGCCACCGACCCCGATACCGTCCGGGCGCCCGACGCCGCGTTCATCCGTCGCGAGCGGCTCCCGGACCCGCCGCCCGTTGGATTTGCACGGCTTGCCCCCGATCTCGTCGTCGAGGTCCTCTCACCCGACGACCGGCCGGGTGAGGTCCTGGCGAAGGTCGCAGACTGGCTGAGCGCCGGGACCGGGCTCGTGTGGGTCGTGGACGCCGCCCGCCGGTGTGCGCGCGTATATCGGGCCGATGGCAGCGACTCGCCGGTCGAGAACGGCGGCGTCCTCGACGGCGAGGACGTCGTGCCCGGCTTCACCTGCAAGCTGAGCGCGATCCTCTAGTCTCCCCGATACTGCTCGCGCAGCCGCTCGACGGCCCGAAGCTCGGCTCGCGCCCGCCGCGCCAGGCGCACGGACCATGCGAACAGCGCGAGCATGCCGAGAAGCGGCAGCCATACGGAGAGCCACGACCCAGGGTCTACGAACGTGCGGTGGTGCACGCGGTTGCCGATCACCCACCAGGGCGTGAGAAACGCGAGCTCGAGCAGCAGCACGATCCAGATGAACCGCGCGAGACGAACCTCCTGGCGCCGCACCCGCTTGAGCACGGCAAGGTGCTCCGGGCTCGTCGCCGCGATCCCCGCCTCCTCCCGCTCGCGCAGCCGGATGCGTTGGATCCACAGGATGCCGATGCCCACGCCGACCACGAGCCCCAGCGCCGCCTCGAAGGGATTCCCTGCGTGCCTGAGCGCCATCGCGGTGATGAGGATGGCCGCTGCCGCGACGGCGCTCTCGATGAGGCGCGCGACGAGCAACCGTCGGCGAGCCCGAGCGATCTGTCGCGGGGCATCCTGGACGACCGCGCCCGCGCTTCCGGCGCGGCGCCACAGCGCCTGCACGCGCTCCCAGTCCTGGATCGGCATCTGCTCGTTCATCTCTCTTCCTCGACGAGCAGCGTGCGCAGCGCCTTGCGAGCACGGGTGAGCCGCACCGCGACATTGTTGTCGCTCGTCTCCTGGAGCTCCGCGATTTCGCGCTGGGAGAGTCCTTCGAGATAGAGCATCACGGCCTGGCGTTGCGCCTCGGGTAGCGTGCGGATGGCATGGAACAGCCGGTCGCGCTGCTGCTCGTCGATCAGCCGCTCGTCGGCCAGCGGGGCGGGGTCGGGGTCGGGACGCTCCTCGGGCAGATCTTCGAAGCGGCGCCGCCGCAGCGCGAAGCTGATCGCGCGGTTGTGCGCCACTCGCAGCACGAACGTGCGCAGCGACGCCTCCCCCCGGAACCGGGGGAGCGCGCGCCACAACGCCACGAGGATCTCCTGCATGAGATCTTCGCGGTCGGGCGCATTGTCGACGTACCCCCACGCCACGCGCTCGAGTGCGTCCCCGTGCGCGCGGATCACCTCGTCCAAGTCAGCGGCCTGGTGGGCGGGCTCCGGCATCCCCTGTCTCATTAGTCTCTGACACGCGAGGCTTTCTTACAGCGTAAGAAACCCGAGCCCGGCGGGGACTAATCCCGCATGACGCTCGCGCTGATCCTGTCCGTCGTTCTGGCGCAGGGACAAGACCCCCCGAGGCTCCGCGTCAGCCCCCTCCCCCAGACGCTAGTCCTCGATGGGCGCATGCGCGAGCCCGTCTGGACCACCGCGGATTCGGCGGTGCTCACGGAGTTCGAGCCCGAGCTCGGCACCGTGCCGGCCGAGCGCACTGTCGTCAAAGTCCTGGCGAGCGCCGACGAGCTGGTGTTCGGCATTCGCTGCGACGACCCGGAGCCGGACAAGCTCACCAGCTTCGCACGCGCCCGCGACGCGGACCTCTCGGCCGAGGATCACGTGCGCATCGTGCTCGATCCGTTCCTGAACGAGCAGTCGGGATATGTGTTCGCCGTCAATCCCAACGGCGCGCGCTATGACGCGTTGATCAGCGAGCAGGCGCAGCGCCTGGGCGGGCGTGAGAACCCCGACTGGGACACCATCTGGGAAGCGGCGACGGCCCGGTCAGGGGAGGGGTGGTCGGTCGAGATTCGCATTCCGGTGAAGAGCCTGCTCTACAAGCCGGGCCTCGCCGAGTGGGGCTTCAACGTGCAGCGCCGGGTGCAGCGCAAGCTCGAGACCGAGCGCTGGGCGTTTCCGGGCAGGAACTGGCGCATCACGCAGATGAGTCGCGCCGGTCGGCTCTTCGACCTGCCGGATTTCAGCCTCGCTCGGGGCTTAAGCGTTCGGCCCGCGCTCGTCCTGGCGAGCGGGATCCCGGCGCCCGCCGCCGCCTGGACCAACAGCGCGGCGGGAAGCTTGGACGCCACGCAGCGCATCGGCTCGAATACGCTGGCGTTCCTCACCGTGCGCACCGACTTCGCGGAGACGGAGGTCGATCAGCGGCGCACCAACGTGAGCCGCTTCCCGCTGTTCTTCCCCGAGAAGCGGTGGTTCTTCCTCGAGAACACCGACATCTTCGACTTCGGACCGGGCATTGCCCCGGACGTAATGCCGTTCTGGAGCCGGCGGGTCGGCTTGTTCAACGGCCAGACGGTGCCGATCGAGGTGGGCACCAAGGAAAGCGGCCGGGTGGGCGAGACGAGCTTCGGCGTGCTCGCCGTGCGCACGGGCGCGGTGCCGGGACTCGTGCCGGCGACCGACATGGGCGTGGTGCGGGTCAAGCAGAACATCCTGGGCGAGTCATCGGTGGGGTTCATCGGCACGGCGGGTGATCCCACCGGCGCGACCGGGAGCTGGCTCGCGGGCACGGACGTCTTGCTTTCGAGCTCGCACGTGCTGGGGGACAAGAACGTGCAGCTTGGCCTCTGGGGGCTCGAGACGGATGGGCGGAGTCTCTCCGGGTCGCGCACGGCGGCGGGCGTGAGCCTGTTCTACCCGAACGACACGTGGAACAACTTCCTCGGCTACCGCCGCGTGGGCGACGGCTTCCAGCCGGCGCTCGGCTTCGTGCCGCGCCCCGGCGTGCAGCAGGTCAACCTCGCGCTCAACTATCTCCCACGCGCCACCGATCCCCGGCTCGCCCGCTGGCTGTACCAGGCGGTGTTCGAGCTCATCGGGGTGCTCGTCATGGACTTGAACGGCCGCTGGGAGACCGTGTGGGGACGCATCACGCCCTTGAACTTTGTCTTTCAGGATGGCGATCGATTCGCGATCGCCGCGCATCCGGAGGCCGAGCGATTGGACGTCCCGTTCGGGATCGCGCCGGGGGATACGATTCCCATCGGCTCATATAGGTTCCTGCGCTATCGCATCGATTACGTACGCGCCTCCAAGCGACGCGTCAGCTGGGATTTCACGTATCTGGGTGGCACGTTCTACAACGGCCGGATTGGAGAATACATCGGCACGATGATCCTCAAGCCCTCGCCCCTGTTCATTGTCGAGCTCTCGGGCGAGCGCGACCAGGGGAGGATCGCGCCGAGCAACGCGCAGGTCCCCTTCGTGCTGGAGCGCTACGGCATGCGACTGCGGCTGGACCCGTCTCCCGACCTCGAGTTCAACACGTTCACCCAGTACGACAACACGTCGAGACAGCTGGGCACGGACGTCCGGATCCGCTGGAGCTACCGGCCGGGAGGCGACTTCTTCCTGACGTACAGTCACAACATCGACGTACCGTTGGGTGGCGGGCCGTGGAGCTTCGACTCCAACCGGCTCTCGATGAAGCTGGAGTACGCGCTGCGGTATTGATTCTCCCCCCCGTCCCGGTCCCGACGGTCCTCACCCCCTGTCCCCCTCTCCCTTCGGGAGAGGGGGAACGAATCAAGTTGGGACTTCAGTCCCTCATAACACATGACCTCATCGTCGTCTCCGTCCCGGGGTCGAGAACACAAAAAATGCCGAGCGTCTTTGAGCCCCTAAGCGCGCCGGCGCCCGTTGTCGCACCCCTGCGATGCGGCCCTTAGACGCTGGCCGTGCCGCCACGTTCTATTCTGCAACAGTTGCGACGACACCTCACCGCCGCATATTGGAACGCACCTCAGATGCAATGAACCGCGAGGTGCGATGTCGGGCGGATCGCCCATGCCTCGAGGGGAGCGAATCGCGAGACCGGCTGAGTCGGGACAAACCCGCTCGGCCGGTTTGTGCTTGTGCCCGGGAGGAGTCCTATGCGAACCGCATCCGTCGCTTCATTTGTGCTGCCAGGCTGTCTCACCCTGCTCGCCTGCGCGCCAGAATCCCAACCCGCCGCGCCCAGGCTCGAGGCCATGTCCTTCTCCAGTTCCGAATGGTCGGAGCCCGTGAACCTGGGTGCGCCGATCAACTCTGCCGCCAACGAGATGAACGCCGCGCTGTCGCCTGATGAGCTCAGCCTGTATTTCGTTTCGACACGCTCCGGTGGACTGGGGGGCGCGGACATCTGGGTCTCGCGCCGCGCGTCGCTCAACGCTCCGTGGGGCGAGCCGGTCAACCTCGGTCCCAACGTGAACGGGCCGGGCTTGGACGCCGCGCCCGCCGTCTCCCTCGACGGACACCTGCTGTTCTTCTCGAGCGACCGTCCCGGTGGGCAAGGCTCGAACGACATCTACGTCGCCCGTCGTGCCGACAAGAGTGACGACCTGGCGTGGGGACCGGCGGTGAATCTGGGTCCCGAAGTGAATACCGAGGGGTTCGAAGCGGGCGGCTTTTATCTCCAGAGCGCGGAAGATGGCTCCGCCAATCTCTATTTCGCTCGAGGGTCGAGTGGCATCACGCTGGACATATACGTCGCGCCGGTGACGGCGGATGGCGGGACGCGCGGTCCCGCGGTGCCGGTCGCCGAGCTCAACGATCCGGATCCAGCGGTAAACGAGGCCCATCCCACGGTGCGGGTCGATGGACGAGAGATGTACTTCCATTCCGACCGCGCAGGGGGTTTGGGTTCGAACGACCTGTGGAGGTCCACGCGGCGCAGTGTCCACGAGCCGTGGTCCCCTCCCGTGAACGTCGGCGCCCCGCTCAACTCGGCCGCCTCCGAGAACCAGCCGACGCTCTCCTACGACGGACGAACCCTGATCTTCGCGTCAACGCGGGCCGGCGGCCTGGGTGGCAGCGACATCTGGATGTCGACCCGGACACCGAGCGGACACTAAGTGTCAGTCACCTTCGATGGAGGAACCCGGTTATGCAACGCCCTTTGATGAGAATTCCGATCCTCGTCTTCGTCGTGATGCTTGCGGCAGGGAAGGTGTGGGCCCAAGACCCCGTCAAGGTCGCGCCGAAGAATTTCAAAGTGGTGCTCGAGAACGACCACGTGCGGGTGCTCGACTTCCACAGCAAGGCGGGCGAGAAGATTCCGATGCACTCGCATCCCGGCTACGTCGCCTACTCGATCACGGGGGCCGGCAAGACCACCTTCACCGCCCCGGATGGCAAGACCGCCATCGTGCCGGCAGGGGCGGGTCAGGCAACGTGGCATGATGCAGAAACGCACGCCTCGGAATACACGGGGAAGGGCGAGACGCACGTGATCCTGGTCGAGCTGAAGGGCGAAGCGTCTAACAAGCCTTGATCGGATGAGCCGGTAAGGCCGCTTGAGCGAACATCGGAGCCGTGCAGAGGCGGGGGGAGCGATGTCTCTCCCCCTCGCCTCCACACCCGGCTCACGTAGTCCTGCAGCCCTGGCAATCAGTTCCCGATCGGATGCGTCTGGGGGAGCGCGTTTCCAATCGCGGTCGCCGCGGCCGAGCACTCGGGATGGCCGAACCCGCTGGCGCTCACGCCGTTCGTGAAGTCGTAGATGATGTTGTCGTCCTTACCGCCGTCGGCGACGCCGGCGGGCACGTGGTCGAGCTGGAGATTGTAGCGCATCTTCCAGGCGATGTTGTGATCGGCGCAGGAGGCGTCACCACTCACGCCGAGGCCGCCGACGAGCTTCCCGTCGGCATCGTACAGCGCCAGGCCGCCGCCGAACACATTGGTCCCCCCGATCCGCCTCCCCACCATGTAGTCCTTCGGAGTGCCGTAGTCGTCGGCGTTGCCGCCATAGGCGACCTCATCGTTGGTCGGGTTGGCTTCTTGGAGCCCGAACAGCGTTCCGCCAGGCTGGCTGGCGGCATAGAGGTTGGCGGTCGAGAGCGCGAGATGCGGTAGGCTGAACGCGTTGGCGGTGTTTGCCTTCTGGGCCGCAATCACGCGGCTCCCCGGCCACTGGTCGGTGGCCGTGGCTCCGGTGAACACGACGGCGACCACGAGGCCGTTCCGATCCACGACCGCCGCCCACATGTCCAGATTGAAGCCGCCGTTGGCTTCACTCCGGGCGGCGACCAGCGCGGCCTTCAACTGATCGAAGCCGGCGACCCGCGCCAGGGTCAGATCGACGGTAGGCCCACTGATGGTGTTGTCGCTGCATGCCGCGACGGCCATGAGCGCACACGCGGCGACCCCGAGGTGCATGACCTTCGGAGAGGGGAAATGGAGACTGAGCATGGCGGCATCCTCCGGTGGTGGGTTGAGGGTTTCAGTGACGTCCACGTGGAGGCGGCAGGGCGTAAGAACGACCGCCGAGCCACCCGTTCGGCAGCTCGGCGGTCGTGGGGTCCTTCGTGGCGTATTAAGACGCGTCGCGGAGGAGAGCGAGGACCCGTGGCTTTGCGCCCCCGGCTTTGGCCGGGTTGACCTTTGTCGCTGGTGTTATTCCCAAGGGCTTATATCACGCCGTTAGTCAAGCGTCAAATCGAGGGGGTCACGGCAGCCGCCAGATATCGAGGATTCCGCTCGTCGCGTGATCGTTCGAGTTGCCTTCCGGCAGCGCGATCCTCCCGTCCGCCACGATCGGGCTGTTCCAGTGGCCATCGCCGCACTCGAGCTTCGCGAGCTCGTGCCCGGTGGCCGGATCGTATACCCGGAGACCGCCTCGGGGGTCGTAAACGAACAGCAGGCCGCCGGCCACGACCGGGCTCGTACCGGCGTTCCCATTCCGCCACATTGGCTGCAGCTGGCCGTCGTGGATTGTCCATGCCGCCGTACCGCCGTTGTCGGCGGCGAAGAGCCAGGTCGCGGCCCCGCTGCGCAGCACCGCGGGCGCCGTGAACCGAGCCGCCCCGGATGAGACGACCTGGCGCTCGCCGCCCTGATGCGGTGTGGTCCCGCGCATCAGGCCCCAGTCCAGCAGGCGGATCGATCCGTCCTTCCCGCCCTGCGCGATCAGGTTGCCGCCGAGCAGGACAGGCGACGTCGAGCCCAGGTCCGCGTCACGCGCCTCCAGGTCGGCGGTGTTGACCGGCGTGTAGTTGCCCAGCAGCCGGGTGGCGTTCGAGTCGAGCTCGAGCACGGCGTCACCCCAGTCGCTGCGTCCGTCCCAGGGTCCATTGCCCGTCGCGACGAAGATGCTCCCGGTGGTCGAGTCGATCACCGCCCCGGCGCGGCCCCAAATGGCGGAGCCGCTCGCGGAGCAGGTGTCCGGATCCAGTAACGCCGGCCGGTCGCTGCACAGCGAATTCCACACGTGCCGCAGCCTGCCACTCGCGCCGTCCAGCACCGCCACATGCCCCTGAAAGGGCGGCGCGTCGCCGATATAGCCGCCGGTCGTGGCGATCACGCGGCCGCGGAAATAATTGAGCGGCGACGCGATCTTCTCGCGCCGCGGGAGAGTGGTGATCGCGGTGCTCCAGACGACGTGGCCGTCCGCGACAGCCAGCTTCTGGATCCTGCCGTCGGGGGAGGCTGCGTACACGTGCGCCCGGTCGGGATCCGCGACGGGTGTCGCAGTCGTCATCCGATACGATCCGGCCCAGGAGCCGTACTCGGGCGGCGTGTGCTCCCACAGGATCGCGCCCGAGCGGGCGTCGATCGCCAGCGTCTTGCCGTACGTCGTGGTGACGAAGAAGACGTCGACGGTGCGCCGCTGCACGACCGCGCCGTGGAGGTAGATGGCCGCCGCGTCGACCGTCCCGTCGATGACGACCTGCTGCCGCTCGAGCGAGCGGAGGTTGGCCGCGGTAATCCCTACCGGCGTGCTCGGCGCACTGGACCGGCCGGCATCCCAGCCGAAGCGGGTCCAGTCCTGGGCGGTGGCGGTGCGGCTGAGCGCGCAACCGGCCGCGAGAATGGCGAGCGCAAGCCTCTTCATCTCAGCGAGCGTTGAGCTGTTCCACCCACCGGTCGACGGTGAGCACCTCCGCCTGACGGGGGAACACCTTCCCCGTGAGCACCCGGTGCACCTCGGCGTCGCCGTCGAGACAGGCGTCGGCCAGTACCACCAGTCGGTAGTCGAGGTCGGCGGCCTGGCGCAGCGTCGAGAGCACGACACCGCTGGTGGCGATGCCGGTGAGAACGAGCGTGTCGATGTTGGCCGCGCGGAGCACGACGTCGAGATCGCTGCCGGCGAACGCGCTGACCCGGCGTTTGGTGACGAGAATGTCGCCGGGGGCCGGCGTGACATCCGGGTGGATCGCCGTGGCGGGATCGCCCTCGCTGAACGCGGTGGTCTGTGACAACGTGGCAAAGCTCTTGTTGCGCGGGCTGACCTCGGGATAGCCGGGACGGAACCGCACGGTCACGTAGATGATCCGGATATCCGCCGCGCGCGCGCCGTCCACGGCGCGGCGGAGCCGGGCCAGGTAACCGGCATCTTGGGCGTACCGGTCCACGATGCCCCGCTGCACGTCCATGACGAGCAAGGCGATGGTGTTCATGGTCACTCTCCGATCAGCGCGGTCGCGTCGTCCCGGGCTCCCGTCGCGCGCAGCAGCAGCACCAGAGGTAGCGCGATCGCGAACAACAGCATCACCAGGGCAAAGACATGATTGTAGGACAGCACCGTCGCCTGGTGCGTGACGTCGATATTAAGGAGGTCCAGCGCTCGCCGCGCCGCCGTGAAGGCGTCCGACCCCGCCGCGCGCAAGGCGGCGGTTACCGCACCGAGCCACTGCCGCGTCACCGGGTCGTACATGGTGACGTGCTCGGCGAGGGCGTCGTGATAGCGGGCGATGCCGGTGGTGAGCGTGGTGGCCGCCACGGCGATGCCGACGCTGCCGAACACCTGGCGCACCACGTTATACAGGCCCGCCGCCGCCGTCATCTTGGCTTTTTCGATCGCGCCGAGCGCGGCGGTCGAGAGCGCGACGAAGATGAGGCTGAACCCCACCCCCTGCCACACCTGCGGCACGAACACGTCCCAGAATCCCACGGCCGTCGTGAGTTGTGACAGCTCTCGGAACGAGAATGCGCTGACCACCAGTCCCGTGGCGATCAGCACGCGCGGCCCCAGCCGGTTGTACAACAGCCCGCCGATCGGCATCACGACCGCCATGGCGAGGCTGCGCGGCATGAGCGCGAGCCCGGCCGTCTCCGCGGGATAGCCCAGCAGGTTCTGCAGGAAGAGCGGCAAGAGGAACAGACTCCCGTACAGCCCCATGCCGAGGACGCCCCCCAGCGCGGTGGCAGAGGTGAAGGACACGCTCTTCAAAATCCGCAGGTCCACGGCGGGCCGGTCGGTGGCGAGCTCGCGCCAGATGAACAAGGCGAGTCCCAAGCCCGAGGCGACGGCGAGCGTCACGATGAACGACGAGGCGAACCAGTCCTTGCGCTGCCCTTCCTCGAGCATGAGCTGCAGTGCGCCGAGGCCGAGGGCGAGCAGCACGATCCCGGGGACATCCACGCGGCCGCGCTCGCGTACCAGATAGGGCGGGTCTGCGATGAAGCGCTGCACCAGCAGCACGTTCAGCAGCCCGATCGGGACGTTGACGTAGAAGATCCACGGCCACGCGTAGCGGTCGGTGAGCCAGCCGCCCAAGGTGGGACCGAAGGCGGGAGCGAGCACCACGCCCATGCCGTACACCCCCATCGCGATGCCCTGCTCGTGCAAGGGGAATGCTTCTCGCAGGATCGCCTGCGAGACGGTCATCAGCACGCCACCCCCCGCCCCCTGCAGCACGCGGAACAGCACCATCATCGGCAGCGTGCGGGCCAGGCCGCAGCACATCGAGGCGGCGGTGAACAACAGGGCGCTCGCCGCGTACATCCGCTTGCGCCCGAACCGGACCGACAGCCACGCGATGAGCGGCATGATGATCACGTTGGAGAGCATGTAGCCGGTCACGACCCACGTGATCTCTTCGATCGTGGCGCCGAGCGTGCCGCTCATGTCGGGGAGTGCGACGTTGACGATGCTCGCGTCGAGCGCGGCCATGATCGTGCCGGTCATGACCGTGCCGGCGATCACCCACTTGTTCGGGGTGCTAGCGACCATGGGAGCGGTGGGAGCGGGCGGCATGACCCGTCGGCGCCGCCGCCGCGCTGATCCGCGCCATCGCGCGGGTGATGAGCGCACGGTCGCGCGGCGCCAGATCCTTGAGGCGGTCGGCGACCGCCGCTCGGGCTGCGACGAGCACCGTGCGAAGGCCTGCATTTCCCGCCGCCGTCAGCCGCAGCCGTAGCCGGCGGCGGTCGCCAGGCGCCGCGCGCCGGGCAACGAGCCCTCGGCCCGCCAAGCCGTCGATGAGCACGGAGGTGCTCGGCAGGGTCAGCCCCACGTAGTCGGCGACGGCAGACAGGGAGGCGTCGGGATCGGCGCTCAAGTAATCGAGCGCCCGGAGCTGCGTGAGGGAGAGGTTCCCCGGGTGTTGGCGCCGCACCTCGGCGCGGGCCAGCCGGACCACGAGTTGCGCGGCATTCAGGACCAGGGCGGCGACCTCAGCGGTCGTGGGCGCCCGGGTACTTGGTTGGTCTAATAGTTTCATTATCTAAGTATAATGGGACACGCCGGGGGCTGGGGGGTTGCCACCCGTGCCAACACTTACATCCCGATCACTATCTCCTTTGTCTCACGGAAGGCGGGCGGTGGTAGAGCCACGCATGATCAATGGCGCCGATGCCCGGCCGTGCGGACCAATCTAGTGCCCGCTCGTCGGTTGGTGATCTAAGTCCTCGCGGTTCGCCAGGTCCCACCGTTATGTCCCGTGGCAAAGCCCCAAGGAGCGACCGTGTTGCGCGCCGCCTTTGTCGCGATCGTCTTCCTCCCCCTCCCCTCGGCCGCGTGGCGGCCGGCCGTCGTCCAGCAGCAATGGGTTCACCTCGGCTCACGGCAGGTGAGCTCCAGCGGACAGCGCGATATCATCCGGGCCGCGGGCGATGGCCGGTTCAAGCGCATCCGCCTCGTGGTGGAGAGCGGCGACCTGGAGCTGTTCGACGTGAGGATCACCTTCGCGGACGGCACGACCTTCTCACCAAGCGGGCGATTCACCTTCACAGGAAATTCCCGCAGCCGCGTGATCGCCCTGCCGGGAGCTGCGCGCGTCGTCCGGTGGATCAACTTCTTCTACCGCAGCCTCCCGAGTGGCGGGCAGGGCAAGGCGATCGTTCATGCTTATGGTCGCCGGTGACAGCCTCAGTCGTCGATCGCACGCCGCCCGTGCTCCCCCGGGCCCGAATACCAGCAGCGAGTTGTAGAGCGTTCGCCCCGCCCGCTCGTGCGCGCCCACGACCAGCGTGACCCCCAGCTCGCGCGCCAGCGGACCGTGCGGGGTGCGGAGGCCGTCATGGCTGGACGTTTTGCGTCATAAGCAGTCACAAAGATTAGACTCGAATAGTCCGCGCGCGTATCGTACTCGTCAAGCGCAAAGAAAGGCATTCTTGAGTCGCTCTGCCCCCCCCGTCGCGCTCGCGTTGGCGTGCCTCGTCACCATGTGCCGGGAACGCCCGTCGGGGAGCCTCAGCGGCTTCCCCGCGGTGGACGCGGGGCCAGACCTGTATGCCCCTGTGCGCCAGCCGGTCACCCTCACGGCCCGGGTGGCAATAGGCGGAAGCTCAGGCGCGTGGACAGTGAGTTGGGGTGACAGCGCGGTCGACACGGCGCCGCTCGATTCGGGCTCGGCACTCGTCACCGCCACGCATCGGTACACGAAGCCCGGTGCCTTCGCCGTGCGGGTGGGCGTCATCGGCGCCAACGGTCGCACCGCTTCCGACACCCTCACCGCGATCGTCGCGGCACCAGGGACGCCGCAGGTCTTCGTGGGCGCCGGGGATATCGCGCAGTGCAGTGCGCCCGACGCGGCGGCGACGGCGCGCATCCTCGACACGGTCCCAGGCACGGTGTTCGCACTGGGGGATAACGCCTATCCCGACGGCAGCGCGCGCGACTACGCTACCTGCTATGCGCCCACGTGGGGCCGGCACAAGAAGCGCACTCGCCCCGTCCCCGGGAATCACGACTGGGGCTGGCGTGGCGCGCCGGGGTATTTCGGCTACTTCGGCGTGGCGGCGGGCGACCCGGCGCGGGGTTACTACAGCTACGACCTCGGCGCGTGGCACATCGCGGCCCTGAACGACAACATCGACATGCGTCCGGGCTCGCCCCAGGAGCAGTGGCTGCGCGCCGACCTCGCGGCGCACCCGGCGCGCTGCACGCTCGCCTACTGGCATGCCCCGCGGTTCAGCTCGGGCACGACGCACGGCAGCGACCCGATGACCCAGCCGCTGTGGCAAGCGCTGTACGACGCCGGGGCCGATGTGGTGCTCGCCGGGCACGAGCACAACTACGAGCGGTTCGCGCCGCAGGCGCCCGACGGCACACTCGACTCCGCGCGCGGGATCCGCGAGTTCGTCGCCGGCACGGGCGGGGGGACGGCGTACCGGTTCGGGCCCCCGATCGCCCACAGCGAGGTGCGGAGCATGGACCATGGCGTGCTGAAACTCACGCTCGGAGAGGGCGACTATCACTGGGAGTTCATCCCGGTCTCGGGCTCCAGCGCCTTTGGCGACAGCGGCACGGCGCGATGTCACGGGGCTCGAAGGGTCGAGCGGCCTTGACGACTTCCGGACATTTGCGGCGGATGCGACCCTGTAGGTGAGCCTGCACATTCCCTTTCCACCATTTTCCCTTCCGAGGTTGCCCATGTCCACCCGCCAGTTCTTGCGGCCGCTGACGCTCTGCTGCGCGGCGTTGCTCGTGGCGTGCGCCGATGAGCACAACGCGGTTCCATCCCTCGCCCCCGAGTTTTCGAGCCAAGGCGTGTCCGCAGCCTCGGCCGCGTCGCGCTTCTACGGACAGCACAACCTGCTGTCCGACGGGGCGGTCTCGGCGGATCTCGTCGATACCAACCTGGTCAACGGTTGGGGCCTGGTTTCAGGCCCGACGACCCCGTGGTGGATCTCCGACAACGGGAAGGGCCGCTCGACGCTCTACAGCGTGGGCAGCGGCACCATTCCGCTGGTCGTCAGGGTTCCGGGAGCGATGGGCCAGCCGGCCGCGCCGACGGGTGTCGTGTTCAACGGCGGCACCGGCTTCGTCGTGAACAACGGTGCAGGCACGGGCCCAGCCCGCTTCATTTTCGCGAGCGAGGACGGCACGATCTCGGGATTTCGGGGGGTCCCCGTCGTAATAGCCGTGGATAACTCGGCGAGTGGGGCGGTGTACAAGGGGATCGCCATCGACAATGCCACCGCCGGCACTTTGCTGTACGCGAGCAACTTCCACGCCGGCACCGTCGACGTCTTCGACGACCACTTCATTCCGGTCCACCTCGCCGGCTCGTTCACCGATCCCGCGCTCCCCGCGGGCTACGCGCCCTTCGGGATCCAGAACATCGGCGGGACCATCTACGTGACCTATGCCCTGCAAGACGCCGATAAGCACGACGATGTGGCGGGCGAGGGCCATGGCTTCGTGGATGCCTTCGACACCGGCGGCAATCTCATCCGCCGCGTGGCGTCCAGGGGCGAGCTCGACTCGCCGTGGGGACTGGCGCTGGCACCCGCCGATTTCGGGAGCTTCAGCAACGACCTGCTGGTCGGCAACTTCGGCAACGGGCGCGTTCACGCCTTCGACCCTGGAAGCTTGGAAGGCGACGGCGAATTCCAGCACCGCGGCTCGCTACAGTCGGCCGAAGGGCGGCCGATCGCCATCGACGGCCTCTGGGCGCTCGGCTTCGGCAAGGGCGCCGCCAACAACGGGCCGACCAATACCCTGTTCTTCACGGCGGGGCCGGATGGCGAGCAACACGGCCTCTTCGGGACGCTTGTGGCGGCCCCGCCTCCGCGGAAGGAGCGGTAAGGGCAAGACGCCCGCGCCGCTGTCCCACCGTGACCCTCAGCGGCTGCCGGGGGTATCACCCCTGAACAGAGCCGCTCGGCAGGCCAGATACGCTATGGGCGGGATCTGTGGCAGGACCCGGTACGTGGTTCGGGTGGGTGTGTGCTTCGCAGGAAGCGACCGCGCTAGGCGATCGCGAGCGGCCGCAGCCCCGGACAGGGACGCTGCGGCCGTCGTCGTTTACGGGGCTCGAAGGGCCCAAGAGGAGGGACGTATGGAAGCCGGCATCACATTGCAGTCACAGTCCTTTCGCCTCAGAGAGCGGATGCAAGAGGCGAACATATCCCACGGCCAGGAAGTCAGGGCCGACCTGCCCAATATCAGGGTGGTCGCGCTCGCGGGGGCCGCGGAGGGTCAGGCCCTCTTCTGTACCATGGGCGCGATTCGCGTCAGGGAAATTCTGAATCGGGGAGATGGTGGTCCCTTGCCGACCGACGTCACCCTGGAAGGCCTTCGCGTCGCCGATTCGGGAACCTATGACATCCTCAATGCCCTGGTCAGCTCGAACGGTAACCTCCGTCTCGTGGTGGACGACCAGACGAGAGTCGTCGCCGGGGCCAAGATAGTCGGCGCGGCTGAAGCGCCGGTACCAATCTGATGACCGGACCCGCGGGAGCCAGTCGCCCCGCGGGTTCCATTTTCTTCCCTCCGCCGGAACCCCACCGCGTCCTGACGCGTTTCACACGATCCGACCTCCAGCGTAACTTCCTCACCCGATCGGGTGGGCAACACGGCATCTGGGTAGCCTGACCAGTCGCTAGGAGCGCTTGCTATGTGGATCGTTCGTCTCGCCCTCCGTCGGCCGTTCACGATCGCCGTGATGGCGCTGCTCATCCTCGTGCTGGGCACCCTGTCCCTCACCCGGATGGTCGTGGACATCTTCCCCGCGATCGACATCCCCGTCGTCGCGGTGGTCTGGAGCTATCCTGGGCTCTCGGCCGAGGACATGGAGCGTCGGGTGGTGCTCATCAGCGAGCGCGCCTACTCGACGACGGTCAACGGGATCGAGCGGGTCGAGTCGCAATCGATTCCCGGCGTCGGTGTCATGAAGGTGTACTTCCAGCCCGGCACGGAGATCGGCGCCGCGATCGCCCAGATCGGCGCCGTCTCGAGCACCTTGCTGCGCCTCGCGCCACCGGGCATGCAACCCCCTGCGATCATCCAGTTCAACGCGTCTAACGTCCCCGTGGCACAGCTGACGGCGTCGAGCCGGACCCTGCCCGAGCAGCAGATCTTCGACTATGGGCTGAACTTCATCCGGGTGCGGCTGTTCACGATCCCGGGACTGTCGACGCCTGCCCCGTTCGGCGGGAAGGCGCGGCAGGTGAGCATCGATATCGACCCCCAGGCGCTCGCGGCGAAAGGACTGTCGCCCGCCGACGTGGTCGCGGCGCTCCAGGCATCGAACGTGATCGTCCCCGCGGGCCAGGCCCGGGTGGGCGGCACGGAGTACAACGTGCTGCTCAACTCGAGCCCGACCTCGGTCGCGGAGTTCGCGCGCATCCCGCTCCGCGTAGTGGCGGGGGCGCCGGTACTCTTGGGCGACGTGGCGCGGGTGGCGGATGGCTACGCCGTGCAGACGAACATCGTGCGGGTCAACGGGAAGCGCGCGACCTACCTCGCGATCTTGAAGCACGCCGACGCCTCGACGCTCGCCGTTGTGGACGCCACCCGCGAGGCGCTCCCCGCCATCGAGGCGGTGGCGCCACAGGGACTCGAGCTCAAGATCGACTTCGATCAGTCGCTCTTCGTCCGGGCCGCCATCTCGGGTGTGGTGCGCGAGGCGATCCTCGCGTCCATCCTCGTTTCGCTCATGATCTTCGTGTTCCTCGGCAGCTGGCGCAGCATGGTGATCGTGTCGACCTCGATCCCGCTCGCCATCTTCACCGCGTTCCTCGGGCTCAAGTTCACCGACCAGACCATCAACATCATGACACTGGGCGGACTGGCGCTTGCGATCGGCATGCTCGTGGACGACGCGACCGTGGCGATCGAGAACATCCACCGGAACCGCGCCCTCGGTAAGCTGCTCACCGTGGCGATTCTCGACGGCGCGCGGCAGGTCGCGGTCCCCGCGATCGTGGCGACGCTCTCCATCTGTATCGTGTTTTTCCCGGTGGTCCTGTTGTACGGACCCGCCAAGTACCTGTTCACGCCGCTCGCGCTGGCGGTGGTGTTCGCGATGCTCGCCTCGTACGTCCTGTCGCGTACCCTGGTGCCGCTGCTCGCGCGGATGCTGCTGCCGGGAGAGCCGGTCGAGGGGTCCGCTGCGACGCCGGAGCACGAGGCGGTCCGCAGCGCGCTGGCGCGGCTCGGGGCCGCGTTCAACCGCAAGCGCGACGAAGTATGGGGACGCTTCCAGGCGGTGTACGGCCGGGCGCTCGAGACGGTGCTCGCTCATCGGCGGTTCACGCTCGTCACGGCGCTCGTGCTCGTGCTCTCAGGTGCGGGGCTGTTCGGAGTCGTGGGCACCGATTTCTTTCCCACGGTCGACGCCGGCCTGATGAAGCTGCACGTCCGCGCGCCGCCGGGCACCCGCATCGAGCAGACCGAGCAGCTGGTGGAGGCGGTGGAGCAGCAGATCCGCCAGGTGATTCCCCCGGAGGAACTCGAGACGATCAATGACATGATCGGCGTCCCGACGTTCTATAACCTGGCGTTCGTGCCCACGGACAACATCGGCGAGATGGACGCCGAGATCTTGATCGCTCTGAAGCGGCACCACCGGCCCACGGCCCGCTACATGCGGAAGCTGCGGGCAACGCTGCCGGCCGGGTTTCTTGGATCGAGCTTCTACTTCCAGCCGGCGGACATCGTGACGCAGGTGCTCAACTTCGGCGTGTCGGCGCCGGTCGACGTACAGATCGAGGGCGCCGATCTGCGGCGCTCGTACGAGACGGCGCGCCGGCTGCGGGATGCGATGCGCACGGTGCCGGGCGCGGTGGATGTCCACATCGCGCAGGTGCTCGACTATCCGGCGCTCCGCATCCAGGTGGACCGGGTGCGCGCGGCGCAGCTCGGTCTCTCGCAGCGCGACGTGGCGAACAGCATGCTGATCTCCCTCTCCTCGAGCGGGCTCGTGGCGCCCTCGTTCTTCCTGAATCCGCTGAACAATGTGAACTACAGCGTGGCGGTGCAGACACCGATCGTGCGCGTCGCCTCGGTGCCGAGCCTGCTCGCGACGCCGCTCTCGACGGCGAGCGGCGGCCAGCTGCTCGACCCGGGAAGCGCACCCGCGCCGGCCGCGCAGCCGGAGGCGCCGGCCCTGACGCTCGGGAACGTCGCGTCCGTCTCGCCCGGTGCCTCGCCCGGCATCGTCAGCCACTACACGGTGCAGCGCATCCTCGACGTCGCCGCCGGCGTCGAGGGCCGGGATCTGGGGTCCGTGGTGGGGGACATTCGGGGCCGCATTCGAGCGCTCGGTCCCTTGCCGGCGGGGATGCGCATCACCGTGCGAGGGCAGGGTGAGGTGATGACCCAGTCCTTCCGGAGCCTCGCGCTCGGCCTGATCCTGGCCATCGTCCTGGTCTACTGCCTCATGGTGGTGCTGTTTCAGTCCTGGCTCGACCCTTTCATTATCATGGCGGCGGTCCCGGGCGCCCTCGTCGGCATCCTCTGGATGCTCGCGCTCACGGGCACCACGCTGAACGTCGAGTCGCTGATGGGCTCGATCATGGCGGTGGGGATCGCCGTATCGAACTCGATCCTGCTCGTGAGCTTCGCGAACGATCGGCGGGTGGAGACGGGCGTGGAGGCTCGCGCGGCGGCGCGCGAAGCGGGGTTGACGCGACTGCGCCCTGTGCTGATGACGGCGCTGGCGATGGTGCTCGGCATGATCCCGATGGCGCTGGGGTTCGGCGAGGGGGGCGAGCAGAACGCGCCGCTGGGCCGGGCCGTGATCGGCGGGCTGGCGGGAGCGACGCTGGCGACGTTGCTTGTGGTGCCCGTCGTCTATTCGTTGATCCGCACCAAGGAGCCGACGAGTCACCTGCTCGATGAGCGGTTCCTCGCGGAAGAGAGAGGAGAAGGATGATGAAGCAATCCCGGCTGTTCGTGGGGGGCGTCGCCTCCATGGCGGTGTCGGTGCTGGTGGTCGGCGCGCTGCTCGTCCGCAAGGCGAGTCTCGTGCGCGCCGAAGCCCGGGCGCGCGAGGCGGAGCTTGCGGCGGGACCGCGCGTCCGCGTGGCGCGTGTACTGTCGCCCGATGGCTCGCAGACCCTGACGCTCTTGGGTGAGGCCCGGGCATACGCCTCGGTCACCCTGTACGCCAAGGTGAGCGGCTACCTGCGACAAGTGCTCGTGGACAAGGGCGACGTGGTGCGCGCGAACCAGGTGCTCGCCGTGATCGAATCGCCGGAGCTCGACCAGCAGTACGAGGCGGCGCTCGCCGATGCGCGCAACAAGCGCGTCAACGCGGGTCGGTTCCGCGCCCTGGCCGTCGAGAACGCGAGCTCCGCGCAGGAGGCCGAGCGTTACGAGACCGACGCCGCGGTGGCGGAAGCGAACGTCAAGGCGCTCGAGACCCTCAAGTCCTACGAGCTGATCCGTGCGCCTTTCGCCGGCCGCGTCACCGCCCGCTTTGCGGATCCGGGAGCGCTTCTCCAGAGCGCCACCAACGCCCAGACGGGAGCCCTGCCGGTGCTCACGGTCGCGCAGACCGGGCGGCTGCGGGTGTACGCGTACGTGGACCAGGCGGACGCACCCCTCGTCGGCGTCGGTGCACCCGCCGAGATCACGATCCCCGACCAGCCCGGCGTGAAGCTCGTGGCCCGGGTGACGCGCGTGACGGGGCAGCTTGATCCACGCACCCGCACACTGCTTGCCGAGGTCGATCTCGCGAACCAGACGGAAGCCATCTTGCCGGGGAGCTTCGTGAACGTCGCGCTGCAGGTACGTGGACATGGGTACCCCGAGGTTCCGGTCGGCTCGTTGATCTTGCGCGGTGACACCACCCTCGTCGCGGTCCTCGACTCCGCCGATCGGGTGAGCTTCCGGCGCGTGCTCGTGGCGCGCGACGACGGGGAGCGTGCCGCGATCGCCACCGGCCTCACTCCCGGCGAGCGCGTGGCCGTGAACCTGGGGGACGTGGTGAGCGAGGGCGCCAAGGTGCAGCCGGTCGAGGATCCGGGCGCGGAAGGTAAGGGGAGGGGAGGCCGCTAGTGCTCCATTTGCTGCTCGTCGTCGCGCAGCTCGCCGACTCACTGCCCACGGTCTCGCTCGACCAGGCGATCGAGCGGGCGGCCCGGCTCGACCCGGCGTACGTGAGCGCCCTCGGCCAGGTCGACAACGCCGCCTGGGCGCGCCGGGCGGCCCGGCTCGCCTTCATCCTGCCGTCCGTCGAGCTCAGCGCCGACGCGACCGCGTATTCCTCGCCGTACTTCAACCCGGGCACGGGCCTCGAGGCGACGCATGCGTACACCGCCCGCGTGACCGCGAGCTACGAGATCTTCAGCGTCTCCAAGCTCACCGCGCTCGCCGCGACGGACGCGACGCACGAAGCCGCGGCCGCGGGCGAGCTCGAGCAGCGCTTCCAGACCGCGATGGCCACGGAGGCGGACTATTACAGCGTGCTCGCGAACCAGGAGCTGCTGCGCGTGGCGGCGGAGCGGCTCCGCCGGGCGCGCGAGCAGCTGGCGGTCACTCGGGCGCGCGTCCTCCACGGGGTGGCGGTCCAGAGCGACTCGCTCCAGGCCGCGCTCGAGGAGACCCGCGCGGAGATCGACTCCGCGCGCCAGGGGGTCTCCCTCGTAGTGGCGCGGCTGCAGCTGGGGCGCCGCGTGGGTGTGGCAGGCCCGGTCGCCGCGCAACCGCTCGACACCCTGCCGGCGCCGCGGCTGCCCCTGACGCTCGAAGACGCGGTGAGCATGGCGTTGCACGAAGGCCCGCGCTACCGGCTGGTGCGGGCCGACGAGCGGGCCGCGTCCGCCACGCTCGCGGGCCTGCGCGGAACGTATCTCCCGACGCTCGATCTGACCGCCGCCAACCAGGAGTTCGACAGCCGCTTCTATCCCGGGGCGCGCAACCTGTCGTCGCTCACCCTCACGGTGCGGCTCCCGATCTGGACCGGTGGCGACCGCGAGGTGGCGGTCAGCGAAGCCCGGGTGAATCGCGATGTCACGCGGGCGGTCCGCGAAGACGCCGAGCGCGCGGCGCGGCGCGACGTCACCGAGGCGTACGAGACCTACAGCACCGCTCGCGACAATTACGTCCAGTCGATCCGGGCCCTCGCGACGGCGGCGGAGAATTTCCGCGTCCAGGACGAGCGCTACCGCGCCGGCGCGTCCACGATCATCGAGCTGGTGGACGCGCAGGTCCAGCTGACCCAAGCGGGCTCGGACGTGGTCCAGACCCGTTACGCGGCGCGCCTCGCCCTCGCGGGGCTCGAGGCAATCCTGGGCCGGCGACTGCTCGGCAACGAGCGCTAGCTTCCATGGCTGCGAAGCCTAAACCGCGCCGCACCGATCCCGACCGCTCGCTCCGGGACCACCTCGTCGCCTTACTCGGCGAGGGTCACGCCCACGTCACCTTCAAGGACGCGATCGCCGATTGGCCGGCCGAGCAGAGGGGCGCCAAGCCGCCGGGCCAGCCGTTCACGCCGTGGCGCGTCCTCGAGCACATCCGGATCTCGCAGTGGGATATCGTCGAGTTCACGAAGAGCGCGAACCACGTCTCCCCCGACTGGCCGGCGGGCTATTGGCCCGCAGGCGACGCGCCGCCCGACAAGGCAGCCTGGGACAAGAGCGTCGCGCAGGTGGAGCGCGACCTCCGAGAGATGCAGCGACTGGTACGCGACCCGAAGATCGATCTGTTCGCGAAGATCCCGCACGGCACCGGACAAACCGTGCTGCGCGAAGCGCTCGTCCTCGCCGATCACAACGCTTATCACGTGGGACAGCTTGTGCTGCTCCGACGCCTGCTCGGGGCCTGGAAGGCTTGATCCTGCGACGCTGGGCCTACTCGATAAACTGCACCATCTCCCCGACCGATTCGTCCACCAGCGGAATGCTCCGCAGCACCTCCTTGATCGCCTCCTCCGGAAAGCCGGACTCGAGCGTGAAGGTGTATGCGGCGAACACATGTGAAGCGTCGTCCACGCCCCAGTGGAGGAAGTTGCGGGCCGAGAACCGCAGGAGCTCTAGCGCGAGGCCGTTCGGATCGCGGACCTTGTCGATGTTGATTCTGTGACCATACCACTGCGGGTAGACGCGAACTCCGATCGTGTTCTGCGGCGTGACATTGAACTCGAGCTCGAACCGGGACGAATAACGCAGGTCTTTATCGTAAAACCCGTCGAACTCGTAAGGATCGTCCGCGTTGCGGTAGATCCGCATCTTGAGGGTGGGTCCGTAAGCGTGGAGCAGCGAATCCAACCGGTTGCGGGCGCTGGCGCGGACATCACCTGTACGTGTCTGGGCGTGGGCCGCTCCGACGGCGCTCACCGTGAGGATTGCCCATAGGCCGGGCGGCAGGATCGCGCGCACGCTGGTAGCCTCCGTCTTAGTGCCGCGCCGAGTCCGGAGCCGGCAGGGCCGCCTGCATCCTGACGAAATCCAGGAGTCGTTGCCGCGCGGCCTGGTCCAGCAGTTGTCCGTCGAGGACGACCGCATTGATTTTCGTTGTGTTGTGAATGTCCGCGATGGGATCCGCGTCCAGGAGCACGAGGTCCGCGAGTTTCCCCGCGTCGAGTGTCAGTCCGCCCTTTGGTATCCGGACGGCATGACTCGGTCCGACCGTCGCGATCCGATTCCCGGTCACCACGACGGTCATGTCCGGCTGGGGTGGAGCGCCGGTCATGTCGATGACGGTGACGTGGGCCAATGCGAAGGACACGTTTTGGGCTCGGCCCACCAGAGGAGCGGCAAGCAGGGCACAAATGGAAAGAATGGCCCCCCTGTCGCGTCGCCGCATCACCCGGTTACGCATCCCCGCAACAACAACTTGGGTGGTGCGCTTCGGCGGCAGGCTTTGCATACGACCATCTCTAGACGAAACAACGAACTAGCCCGGTCGGTCCGGTGGGGTCGGGTGGCCCTAGGTATGCAGCGGCAGCGGTTGAGCCCATGGACTGATGCCCACAGAGATTGCGACATGGTAACCGAAAGGACCCTCCAGGAGCAACCGCGGCGACGGGGCGTGGACCGGCGACGGGATCTGGGGCGTCGTATCGTCCGGGACCGGCGGCGGGAAACGCTCGACGTCGAGTCCGAGCGCCGTAGCGGTACGGATCGCCGTTCCGGCACCCAGCGTCGAGCCCGAGGGGAGCGTCGCACGCCGCCGCAGGGCTTCCGCTCTATCCCTTAGCTCCGTTCGCCGTCGACTCGCGTCCCCACCAGGCTATCGTCTGCTTCATTCAGTCGGGCGGCAAGGTGCTGCTGCAGCGCCGGGGAGGCTCGCACCACCTCCCTCGATCGTCTACGCGGCGTCGAGTGCGCCTTGGATCGAATCCGCGACGACCGCGAGATCCGCCAACAGGTGCGCGCGATTGGTGGTCGTCAGGCCGCGCATTTCGCGCACGCGCTCGACGCACGCCTCGAGCAGGGCGAGAGAGCCGCAGAGATACACGGTAGCCTGGTCGGCCGCCGCCCAGAGCCGCTCGAGCGCGCCGAGCGAGAGACCGCCCAGCTCGAGCGTCAGGCGCTCCGGGCTACGGCGTTCGATGCCGGCCGGTGGCGGCTGAGGCAGGTCGCTCCGGACCCGGGCCACGTGCCAGCGGCTCGGCTCGGGGCGGCACACCACCCAGAGACTCCTGTCGTCCGCCGTCAGGCCCCACGTCCGCAGGGCCGCGGCCACGTCGGATTCCGTCATATCCCGCGCGGGAGTCGGGCGGCTGGTCACTTCGGCCACCGCAATACCCTTCGCCACGCGCCACAAGGTCACCGGTCGTCCCCGTAGGGCGGCGCTGGTCTGCCGCAGGATGGCTTGGCGTCGCTCGGTCAGTCTGTGAGGTGCGGAGTCGCGCATATCGGTAGGCGCCTCCGTTAGGGTGTGCTGTGAAGACGCCCCCCCCCGCTGAGTAGGTAACGCCGCGAGTGGCAAATCAAAGACTTAGCCTCGAGTTGACGGTTCCTGTTCGGGGCGGCCCGTGACCCTCTTACCGAGTCGCCGTATACGTACCAGCTTGGAACCGTCGAGGAGGGCTATGGTGCACACGTCGGGGCGGCCCGCGTGGCGCCGATTGCTGGCGCGCGCAGTGCTGCTTGGGGTAGCGGCATGCAACGAGACCGAGCCCAGTCTCACCGGGCCCGGCCAGGCAACGAAGCTCGTCTTCACGGTCCAACCCGGCACGGCGACAGCGGGCACAGCCATCTCGCCCGCTGTCCTGGTGGCGATCCAGGACGCGTCGGGGCGCGTGGTCACTGCGGCGACCAACGTCGTCACGGTGGCGATCGAGACGAATCCCGGTGGCGGTACGCTCTCCGGCCCGGCGACGGCGAGCCCGGTGAACGGTCTGGCAACCTTCTATAACTTGAGCATCGACCGCGCCGCGAGCGGCTACACACTGAGCGCATCCGCCGCCGGGCTGACAGGAGCGACGAGCACCCCCTTCGTGGTTGTTGCCGGGCCGGCGGCGCAGCTCGCCTTCGCCGTCGAGCCGTCCAGTGCACGGACGGGAAACTCGATCACGCCGGCCGTCCAGGTCGTAATCCAGGACGCGTTCGGCAACACTGCGCCGACGGCTACGAACATCGTGACGGCGGCGCTCGCGAACAACCCCGGCGCTGGCACGCTCTCCGGGACGACGAGCGTTACACCGGTAAACGGCCGGGCGATTTTCTCGGACTTGAGCGTCGACAAGGAGGGGACGGGCTACACGCTCGCGGCAACGGCCGACGGTCTCACCGCCGCGACGAGCGTGGCATTCGACATCCACCCCCCGTTGAGCTTCGTCACCGTGGCCGCCGGCGGCTCGGGCTCAGGATCACATACCTGTGGTGTCACCACCACCGGCGATATCTACTGCTGGGGATTCAACGGTCGCGGCCAGCTCGGCGACAACACCCAGGCCATTCGGTATGTCCCCACTCTGGTCCAAGCCCCTCCGGGCGTCACTTTCCAGACCGTCACTGCCGGCGGGCAGCACACCTGCGCGGTCGCATCTACCGGCGATGCGTATTGCTGGGGGCGAAACGAATTCGGGCGCCTCGGAGACGGCACGTTCACCGACCGCACGGCCCCCGTTCGGGTCGCTGCACCGGCCGGTGTCACGTTCGCTTCTGTAAGCGCTGGGACGGGGCACAGCTGCGCCCTCGCCACCGGCGGTGCCGTGTACTGCTGGGGATCGAATTATTACGGCCAGCTCGGCGACGGTAGCGGCGCCGACCAGAACACTCCCTCGCTCGTGCAGGCGCCCGCGGGCGTGACGTTCACGGCCCTCACGACGGGCGCCGTCCACAGCTGCGGTCTCGCGGGCAGCGGAGCGGTGTACTGCTGGGGGAATGGTGGTGCCGGCCAGCTCGGTGACAACACGATCATGGACGCGCCGACGCCGGTCCAGGCGAGCGCTCCCGCCGGTGTTACGTTCGCCAAACTCGACGCAGGGTACGTCCACACGTGCGCGGTGACGCCGGCCGGCGCCGCGTATTGTTGGGGCGCCAACGGAGGTCGGCTCGGCGACAATACAACAGACGCCAGGACCGTACCCACCCTCGTGCAAGGGGGTCTCCAGTTCGGCCTCGTCAGCGGCGGCGCGTTCCATACGTGCGGCGTCACGACCGGGGGGGTCGGGTACTGCTGGGGCCCAAACGGCAATGGCCAGATCGGCGATAACACGACCGTCGTCAGACTGACGCCTCAGACCGTCTTTGGGAACCTCAGCTTCACCAGTGTGGCCGCAGGTCCGTACCACTCGTGCGCCCTCGCGACCGGTACGGGCGCGGGCGTCTACTGCTGGGGGTACAACGGCACCGGTGAGCTGGGGGACGGGACGACGATCCAGCGCCTGGTTCCGACGCGCGTGCAGCAGTAGGCCGTCGCGGGCGAGCAACACCCCGAACATGTTGGTTGCTCGCCTTGACGGCGCCCAATCGGCGGACTATTAACAGGGCCGAATGACCGCCGAGGACGTCGCCGCGCAGCTCGCGCGCGAGCGGGCGTTGAAGCAGGCCGAAAAGATGGAGATGGTCGGCCGGCTCACGGGCGCCATCGCTCAGCAATTCAACGAGCTCCTCACCACCATCCTGGCGCGCACGGCCGCGCTGGCCCCGTCGCTGTCGTCGAACCGCGACCTCGACGCGCTGAGGGACACCGCTCAGCGCGGCGCCGAGCTGGCGCAGCGGCTCCTCGGCTTCAGCCGCCACCGCACGCTCGACCTGCAGCCGCTGATCCTCACCGAGTTCGTGCGCGACGCGCTCGATTCCGTGCGGCGCGGGCTTTCCGGCAACATCGAGGTGCAGTTCGTGGCCGACGAGGACGCCGGCGTGGTCGAAGCCGACCCCTCCGCGGTGAAGCAAATCCTGCTGCACCTCGTGACCAATGCGCGGGACGCGATGTCCAAAGGGGGCACGCTGCACGTCGAAGTTCGGCGCGCGCGGCTCGGCGCGGCGGATCGCCCGCTCCACGCCTGGGTCGAGCCCGGCTCCTACGTCAGTGTCGCCTTGAGCGACACCGGCACCGGGATGGATGCGCAGACCCTGGCGCGGGTGTTCGAGCCGTTCTTCACGACCAAGCCCGTGGGCGTCGGCACCGGCCTCGGCATGTCGATGGCCTACGGCCTCGTCAAGCAGCATCGCGGTTACCTGCACCTCTATAGTGAGGTAGGGCAGGGGACCACCGCCAAAGTGTACTTCCCCGCCATCCGCGATCGGGGGATGCCGGAGCTCGAGGCCGAGGCCGACGAAGGCCTCCTCGGCGGGACGGAAACGATTCTCCTGGTGGAGGACGATCAGACGATGCGCGTCGCGGCGCAGCAGCTCCTGTCGAAGGTCGGCTACCACGTCGTCACTGCCGTCGACGGCCAGCACGGCCTCGACGCCTATCACGCCCACCGCGCGGCGCTGCAGCTCGTGATCACGGATGTCGTTATGCCCAAGCTCAGCGGGTTCGAGATGTACGAGGCGATCCGGGGTGAGGCGCGCGGGCTGAGCGTGTTGTTCATGAGCGGATTTCCCGCCCCTAACTTCCGGAAGACCGTCGGCCAGGACCCCCACGTCGCCTTCGTCACCAAGCCCTGGACCGCGAGCGAGCTGCTCGCCCAGGTGCGGGCGCTCTTGGGAGGCACCAACCTTCTTTAGTCTCGCCGCGGCTGTCGCGCGGCAATGTAGGTGACGGCATCCCACGCGTTGTGAATGCCGATGAACAAGAGGACGAGCGTCGTCACGCCGATCACCAGGAGCCAGCGCGGAAGATCTTGCCCCAGGACCAGCGCCGCCACGAACAGCGTCACGTACGCGATGAGGGGAAAGATGCAGTGCCAGAGCCAGTCCTCGAGCACGGGTGTGTAGCCTTGAGTCCGGCGCGCCCGCTTGATGACCACCCACATGTAGGCGATTCCCGCGGCGCCGCAGGCGCCGAGCGCCAGCTCGGCATTCAAGAGCGCGCGCCATGGCACGCTCATGATCGCGGAAATGAGCAACGCGGCGCACAGGTGGACGATCGTGGGTGTGCCGAAGGCACCCACCGTATCCGCGCGCAGCGCGCGCACCTCGGCGCCTAGGACGACCACCACGAATTGCAGGCCCGTGAGCGCGGCGGCCGACGAGCCGACGATCACGTAGAAACTTTCCCAGGCGCCGAGCGGCGCGAGTGCATTCGGTTCCACGACGGGTCCTCCGGCGAGGCTAAGGTTGTTGCGACGGGGCCCACTCCACCACCGGCACCGGATACCGCACCGTCGCCGCGAGCTGGCGACGCTGCATCCTGGCGATCCAGGCCAGCACCCCGACCATCAGGAGCGGTATCGCCACGAACAGGAGCGGCAGGAGGCTCACCTGGCGCACGAGGAACGCGCTCGCCGGCCGGCTCGGATTCACGTACGCCGTGACGACCTGGCCGGCCTGGAAGCGGTCGCGCAGCTTCGAAGCCCACGCGTAGCTCGCCGAGATGGTGAGCGGGAGGACCTGGGTGGACTGGTACTGTGCGCCGTTGACGGAATACCGATAACGGACCACCGGCGTGTACGACGTGCCCTTGTCGCCGCGCACGGCCTTGATGTCGGTCTTCAGGATACGAGCGCTCACAGGCTGCCACGTTGCGACGCGGTAGACTTCGGAGCCGAACAGCCCCAGCCCCGCCGCGACGAAAATCGCGAGGACCGACCCCATGCATCCCCAGTTGGTAGCGACGGGATGACCGCTCACCTTGCCCGTGACCGGCGCCGAGGCGAGCGGGCTTGCCCCCGGGCTGGCAGCGACGCCGGGCGACGCGCCCGACCAGCCGCAGAACGCCCGCACCGCGGACGCGCAGGTCGCGAGCGCGAGCTCGTCGCCCGTGCTGTACGGCGTCCACGGCACGCGGCCGCCCGCCTTGGTGAGAAACACGATGCGGAAGAACGGGCTCGACTGGCGCGGGCCGCCCAGCGAGCGCTCGAGCGCCACATCCTTCAGGTCGCCGAGCGAGTATTCGTCGGTGGTCCGGTGCGCGAGCCGCTGTACGGTGGCTCGAACGGTGCCTGTGGAGCGATCGAACACGAAGCGGCGATCGGCGGAGAGCAGGAGCGACGCGAGCCCCACGGCAACGAACACCCCACCCACGAGATAGATCAGCCAGGGGCCGGCGTTCCCGGACCAACCCGACTGATTCGCGAGCCTGAGGGTCATCATGCCGCCGCCCACCGCGACGAAGATCGTCCCCAGCACGACGGTCTTGAGCACGCCTTCGTGCACGACGAGCTGGCTCGGGGTCTGCAGGACGACTTTCATGGGTCCGCTCCGAAAGATCGTCGATCGGCCCGCTTGTGAAGCACTGACCCCGGGCGTGGACCTAGGGTCACCGATGGCTAGTCTGTAGTTCCCCCCTCTCCTGAAAGAAGAGGGGGAGGGGGTGAGGACAATACGGAGAGGGCGGCAGTGGGTAAGGACCATGATGCTATATTGCGTCCCCCGGCCCAAAGCCACGGCATGACGTTACCCGACCCGCTTTCTCAACCCGACGCCTCCTGGGTGGTCGACGAGCGTTCTCTCACGCTGTTCGTCGAAAAGCTCAAGGAGCCACCTGCCGATCGCGCCTGGTACGAGCTGCGGCGTGAGGCCGAACGGATTGCCTTGGTCCCGGGCTTCGACCGGCTGATCACGCTCGACGCCAACGCAATCAAGGAGCTGCCCCACCAGATCGACGTGGCCCAACGGGTGCTGCGCGACATGGGCGGCCGCGCCATCCTCGCCGACGAGGTGGGCCTCGGCAAGACCATCGAGGCCAGCATCATCTATAAGGAGCTCGCGATCCGCGGCCTCGCCCGCCGCGCGCTGATCCTCACGCCTGCCTCGCTCGTTGGCCAGTGGCAGGGAGAGCTCGAGGAGAAGTTCTTCGAGCGCTTCGAGACACCCACGGAGCCCGACGACTGGCAGCACGTCACCAAGGCGATCGTCTCGCACGACCGAGCCCGCTCGAAGCGGCACGCCGAGGAGATCCTGCGACATCGCTGGGACCTGGTGATCGTGGATGAGGCGCACAAGGTGAAGAGCCACCGCGGCGCGACCTACCGGTTCATCGAGAAGATCGAGCGCGACTTCATCCTGCTGCTCACGGCCACGCCGCTTCAGAACGACCTGCGGGAGCTGTACAACCTCATTACGCTGCTCCGGCCCGGCCAGCTCGGCACTTGGGAGGAGTTCAAGCGAGAGCACCTGGTCGCGGGGGACCACCGCCAGCCCCGCGACCCCGAGGCGCTCCGCGCGCTCACGCACCAGGTGATGATCCGTACCCGACGCTCGAGCGTCGTGGATGACCTGGACCTCCCGCCGCGCCGGCCCCAACACCCCGAGGTCAAGCTGACACGCGCCGAAGCGGACCTGTATAACCACGTGACCCAGTTCCTGAGACGGCTCTATCGAGAGGGCTTGATCCAGCCGGCCGAGCAGGAAGAAGAGAAGACGACAAAGAAGGGCACCCTGCAGCTCGCGGTCATCCACCTGCGCCAGCGGCTCTGCTCTTCGGCGCGGGCACTGGCGGAATCGCTCGCGCACCTGGCCGAGAGCGAGCGCATCAGCCCCGAATATCGTGCCGTGGCGAAGCAGCTCGCAAAGCGGGCGGAGGGCGTCAAGACGCACGCCAAGCTGGACGTCCTGACGGGGCTCTTGCGCGAAACGCCCGACCGGCTCGTGGTCTTCAGCGATCACCGCCCGACCATCCAGTTGATCGAGGAGCGCGTCAAGAAGCTCCACCGGCAGGCGATCGTCTACTGGGGCGCCCACTCGACCGCCGAGCGGGACAAGCGGATCCGCGCGTTTCACGAGGACCAGACGAGCGTCTTGATCGCCACCCGCGCCGGCAGCGAAGGACGGAACCTCCAGTTCTGCAACGTGCTCGTGAATTACGACCTGCCCTGGAACCCGATGGTGGTGGAGCAGCGCATCGGCCGCCTGCATCGCATCGGGCAGAAGCGCGAGGTCCACATTGTGAACCTCGCCGCGGCGGGGACCATCGAGTCGTACATCCTCCAGCTGCTCGACCAAAAGATCAAGCTGTTTGAGCTGGTGGTGGGCGAGCTGGACCTGATCCTCGGCGAGTTCGGCGGCGCACAGGAGTTCGAGGGCCGGCTGGCGAAGGAGTGGCTCGCCGCCGAGAGCGAGGAGGACTTTGCGCGCCGGGTCGAGGCGATGGGTGCCGACATCGAGACGAGCAGCGCGGCGGGGAAGGAGCAGGAAGCGCTCAACTCCCTGATCGCGCCGGACGACAACGCCATGCGCCTCGAGCGCCGGTTCCAGACGCTGTCCGTCCCGGGCCGCCTGCGGCTGGGGCTCGGCACGAGCCAGGTCGTCAAAGCCCCCGGCTGGGACGCGAAGCGCCACCGGCTCCGCGTGCATGTGAAAGAAGTGCTCGAGGCGCTCGAGTCGATCGAGCCGATCGGGGGCGTCACGACGCCGCCGCAACCCGGCGGGACTCATCCCGAGTACGGCGAGCTGGTGCGCCTCACCGGGCTCACGAGCGCCGGACGGGCGATCACGCTTGTGGCCCGCGTGGACCGCCTGCCGCTGGTGCTGGTCGACATCCAGGTCGAGGCCGCGTGAAGAGCGCGAGTAGCCGCGACACCACGTGAAACGCCGCAAGCCGCAGCGCAAGCCGCCGCGCAAGCCTCGCGCGAAAGCGCCGGTCCCGGCACCCGCGACCGGCAGCGACGCCGATCCGCTCGCCGATGCTCAGATCCGGCCGCTGCTCGAGCGCTATTGCGGGCTCGCCGGCGTGAAACAAGCCGCACGCGGCCCCGATCATTCGGAGCTCAGCCTGCCCCCACCCGAGCGCCCGTTTTTCCGGGACCGCGCCGCGCTGCGGGTGGCGTTCTCGCTCGACGCGCTCGAGCGCGACCCGGACGCCGAGATCGCGGTGCTCGGCAGCCCCTTCCTGTCCCAGCTGATCGAAGCGATTCGCGCTCGCGCCTCCCGGCTCTCGCTGGGACTGATCGCGCCGCCGGGAGTCGCCCGCGATCCGGAGGACGTCGAGCTGACGATACCCGTACGGGATGGCACGGCGAAGCGCGGCGAGACGCGGCGGGCCGTGCATCCGGTGGGGCGGCTGGTCGCGCGCGTGGTGCTGCGCGCCGGGGCCGGCGTGGAGGAGGCGGTGGTCGAAAGCGACGTGTTCGACCTGTCGGCTGGCGCCAAGGTGGGCGACGACCTGGCGGGAGCGTTCCGAGACCTGGAGGCCGGTCGGGTTGACCCCGCGAAGCCGTCCGTCGCGGGAGACGCGGCACCGATCCCGGCGCGTGAGCCCGCCGATGTGCTCCGCCTCCTGTTGGGCCATCTCCAGGAGAAGTCGGCCGAGCGGGTCGCGGCGCGGCGGGCGGTGGCCGAGAAGGACCTCGCCCTCGAGCTCGCGAGGCTCGATCGGTATTTCGAGACGATCCTGAAAGAACAGACGGACCCGGAGTCCCTTGGGACCGTCACCGCGCTCGCCGAGCGTCGGCGGGCTGAAGAGATCAGACGCAGCGAGGTGAAGGCGGTCGTACATCCCTTGCAGCTCATCGAGGCCTCCGCGCTGATCGAGCGCGTCGAGTGGCGGCTCGAGTCGACTCGAGGGCGTCGCGCCACATTCAGCGCGCAGTGTTCGCTGAGCGGTGCGGCCGACTGGATCATGGCGTGCCCGCAGTGCGGGGCTCCGCCGGCGACGCTCGTGGTGTGCCGCCACGAGGGGGGGCACTGCAGCTGCGAGGCCTGCTCGCACCGCTGCTCCGTCTGTGCCGAGGACTTCTGCGCCGAGCACGGCATCGGCCAATGTCGCGTGGACGGCCAACCCGCGTGCGACGAGCACGTGCGGGTGTGCCCATCGTGCCGCCTCCAGCACTGCACGGCGCACGCGGGGGTCTGCGCGGAGGACGGCCACGCCGCCTGCACGGCGTGCCTCGCGCCGTGCGGCAGCTGCGGCCGGGTCATCTGCAACCGACACGCGGAGCAGAGCCACGCCGAGGCGCCGAAGGGAAGTCGTCGTCTGTGCGCCGCATGCCTGCGCTACTGCGAGGGCGGGACCAGCGAGCCGGTCGGCGTGGACGAAGTGGTGCAATGCGCGACCTGCAGCAAATCGGTCTGCACCGTCCATCGGGCGGAGTGCGTGGTCGATGGGGAGGCGCACTGCTCCCGGCATCTGCACCGCACCGACGAGTCACGACGCCTGGTGTGCGGACGACACCGGGCCGGTTGCGCGCTCGAGCCGGCGGCGATCTTCGCATCCGATGAAGTCGGGGCGTGCGCGTCGTGCGGAAAGCTCGTCTGCGCCGACCACGCGGCACTTTGCATCGAGGATGGGCTGCGGCACTGCGTCACCCACCTCGAGCCGCTACACGACGCGACGGGGTCCTACGCCTGCGCTGCGCACCGGAAGCAGTGCCATGTGGACGGCCACGCGTTCTCACTAAAAGGCGCGAAGGATTGTCCCGTGTGTGGCAAGGGGGCCTGTACCGAGCATCGGGTGCCCTGCGCGTACTGCGGCCGCCACGTCTGCACCGCCGATCTGAGTCGAGAGTCCCGACGCTGCGCCACGTGCACGCGGCTCGAGGCGATCGCCCCCCCCGAGCTGCCGGCCGAGGTCGTCACTGCGGCGCGATCCGTGACGCGGCGGGCCCCGAAGCCTTCCCGGGCCTGGAGGATAGCCCGCGATCGTAGTCATTTGGTCGTAGAAGTCGACCTCGGGTTGAGACGGAGAGCGGTCTTTACGGTGCGACATGGGGAGTCGGTGCCTGACAGCGTCGTGAAGCACTCGTTACTCGGCTCGAAGCAGCGGAGGTAGCGCGAATGAAATGGTCCTGGAAAGTTGGATCGGTGGCCGGCATCGACCTGTATGTGCACGCCACGTTTTTCCTCCTCATCGCTTGGGTCGGCATCACGTACTGGCTGGCGGGCGGCAGCGCGGCGGCGCTCGACGGGATCGCGTTCATCCTCGCCCTCTTTGCCTGCGTCGTCCTGCATGAGCTCGGCCACGCGCTCACCGCCCGGCGCTACGGCATCCCCACGCGCGACATCACCTTGCTCCCCATCGGCGGCGTGTCCCGGCTCGAGCGCATACCCGACAAGCCGCGCCAGGAGGTCTGGGTCTCGCTCGCGGGCCCGGCCGTGAACGTGGTCATCGCGGCGGCCCTCTACGTCTGGCTCCTCCTCTCACACACCTTGCGCCCGGTCTCCGTGCTCAGCATGGCCGGCAGCACGTTCCTCGAGCGACTCCTGCTCGTGAACGTCTCCCTCGCGGTCTTCAACCTGCTTCCCGCCTTCCCCATGGACGGCGGTCGGGTGCTGCGGGCTCTCCTTGCCCTGCGCATGGAATACGTCCGCGCCACGCAAGTCGCGGCGCACGTCGGCCAGGCGATGGCTCTGGTGTTCGGCCTGCTCGGCCTGTTCACGAACCCGTTCCTCATCTTCATCGCGCTCTTCGTCTGGATCGGCGCCGCCCAGGAGGCGAGCATGGTGCAAATGCGGACCGCGCTGAGCGGCATTCCGGTGAGTCGCGCCATGCTCACCGATTTTCGTAGCGTCGCGCCGGACGACCCGGCGCAACGCGTGCTCGAGCTGATCCTCGCGGGATCGCAGCAGGACTTCCCGGTGGTCGACGGCGGCAAAGGGGGCCGTCTGGCGGGCGTGCTGCTGCGCAGCGACGTGCTCAAGGCGCTGGCCCGAGGCGCCGATTGGCGGGTGCGCGACGTCATGCGCCGCGAGTTCGAGGTCGTAGACGCCGCCGACATGCTGGACACGGCCCTCGCGCGGCTGCAAGCGTGCGCTTGCCACGCGCTGCCGGTGACGAGCCGCGGTGCCTTGGTCGGGATCCTCACGATGGACAACGTGGGGGAATTCCTGCTCATCCAGTCGGCGCTGGGCCGCCCGCGGCAGCCGCGTGCGGCCTAGGCGTCGATGCCCACAGGTAGCTTGCGATCTGGGGTACCTTCCGGCGATTGTTCCGTTGCAGCCCGAGAGCCGGGCAGGCCGGCCGCTCTCTCGTTCGTCTTGACGCCTCCAGTAGACGCCACCCGAATCTGAGACAGGCCCTTCGCCCGGGAATTCGTTCAGTCACGGGAAGGAGGGTGCAATGCGTCTCCAAGACAAAGCGATGCTCACGACCGTCTTTCAGGCGCTGGGACCGGAGCGTGTCGAGCGAGGTCTGGCGGCCGTCGGACACACCTGGAGGGATTGTTTCCTGGCGCTCGCCCTGCACGACGGGCCCGGCATGTTCGCTCGGGACCTCCAGAAGCGCTGGCGCAAGGAGTACTACGTCGGCACGCTGATCGGCGTCTCGGTGCAGATGGTGCAAGCCGTGGTGCGAGCGTGGGACCAGGACGAAACGGCCTTCCGCGCGCTCGCGGCCGAGTGGCTCGAGCTGAACCGCACGGTCGAAACCCGCGAGCCAGCAGTAGCGAGCGCAGTCGACTAGCGGCTGCTCCCGAGCTGGTCTCACTAACCCCGGGCGCAAGCCCGGGGTTAGTGGGGGGGACGGCCGCGCTGTTACAACCCGCCCCGGGATGGGCGATCCGGTCACGCCTAGCCGAAGCGCGCGGTAGCGCCGAGATTTGCCCACATCCCGCACGGGAGACCCCCCATGCAGCCGCGCCCGTTGCTCATCCTCGGCCTCTCCCTGGGGCTGGCGGCATCCGCCGCCGCCCAGGGGAAGCGGCTCGAACTCTCCGATCTCCAGCGCCTGGTGAACGTCGCCGATCCGGCCCTCTCGCCCGACGGCAAGACCGTCGCGTGCGTCGTATCGCGCGTGAATTGGAGCGACGACCGATTCGACCAGGAGCTCGTCCTGGTCGAGGTCGCGACCGGCGCGCAACGCCAGCTCACGTTCGATCGCAAGGGCGTCGGCTCGCCCCAGTGGTCCGCGGCCGGCGACCGGCTGGCGTTCCTCGCCACCGCGGGTTCGGGGGACAAAGCGGCGGCTCAGGTGTTCGTGCTCGACATGCACGGGGGCGAAGCGCGCAAGGTCACCGACGCATCGAGCGGCGTGGAGCAGTTCGTCTGGAAGCCCGACGGCACGGAGATCGCCTACGTCGCGGCGGACGAGCCGGAGAACAAGAAAGACATCGAGGCGCACAACGACGCGTTCGAAGTCGGGGACGACGGCTACCTGACGACCGCCGCGCCCACGCCGTCGCACATCTGGGTCGTGTCCGCGGACTCCGGTGCGGCGCGGCGGCTCACGCATGGCCCGTGGAGCCTCGCCAAGAGCCAGCCGCCCGGCCCGCCGTCGTCGCCGCTCTCGTGGTCGCCGGACGGCAAGGCGCTGCTCTTCACCGAGCAGGCCACGCCCCACTTCGGCGACGCCGATCAGACGCGGGTGATGGTGCTGGACGTCGCGAGCGGGGCGACCCGGCCGCTCACGACGCACAAGGCACTCGAGGGCTACGGCAGCTATTCGCCCGACGGGTCGCGCATCGCGTACTGGTATCCGCGCGACGGCGACCTGAACAACGTGAATGAGATCTTCGTGACCTCGGCAGCCGGCGGCCCGGGCCTCGACGCCACGCGGGCCCTCGACCGCAACCTGCAGCGGGCGATCTGGATGCCCGACGGAAGGTCGCTGCTCGTGGGCGGTCACGATGGTACGCGCACGGCCCTGTGGCTGCAGCCACTCGATGGCGCCGCCAAACGCATCGAGCTGGGCGACGTCAGCCCGTCGTGGTCGTTCTGGCTGGACGCGTCGGTCGACCGGAACGGTGCGATCGCCTTCACCGGCAGCTCGCCGGGCCGGCCCACGGAGCTGTATTACCTGGCCACGCCGGGCGCGACCCTACGACGGCTCACCGATTTGAACGGGGAGATCGCCGAGCGGCAGCTCGGGACCGTGGAGCGGTTCGAATGGCAAGGGGGGGGACCCGATGGGTACCGCGAGGACGGCGTCGTGACGTATCCACCGGGGTTCACCAAGGGCCGGACCTATCCGCTCGTCCTCGTCATCCACGGCGGTCCGACCGCGGCGTCCGTCCGGGGATTCACCTTCCTGAGCCAGCTGCTGGCGGCACACGACTACGTCGTGTTCTCGCCCAACTACCGCGGCTCGGACAACCTCGGGAACGCCTATCAGCGCGCCATCTTCAACGACGCCGGCGACGGTCCGGGACGGGACGTGATGGCGGGGATCGCCGCACTTGCCAAGCGCGGTGGAGTGGACACGACGCGGATCGGCGTGTCCGGCTGGTCCTACGGTGGCTACATGACCACGTGGCTCATCGGGCACTACCGTATCTGGAAGGCAGCCGTCGCGGGCGCCGCCGTCACCAACATCGTAGACCAGTACGACATGGCCGACTACAACGTGCAGGGGCGCTACGGCTTCGTCGGTTTCAGCTCTCCGTGGACCGGCAAGTCCTTGGACGCCTACCGTGACCAGTCCCCGATCTCCTACGTCGCGGCGATGAAGACGCCGACGCTGATCCTGTCCGACGTGCGTGACCCGCGCGTCACCGTGTCTCAGTCGTACGAGCTGTACCATGCGCTCCGGGATAACGGCGTTCGGGTCAAGTTCGTCGCGTACCCGGTGGACGGCCATTTCCCCGTCGACCCGGTCCGCACGACCGATGTCTACCGGCGCTGGCTCGAGTGGCTGGATCAGTACTTGAAGGGCCCCGTCTCGGCCCGGTGACGGCGGCCCGCGCGCGCCGAGCAATGGCGCCCGTGGCGTGCCTACGCGGCGCTGCACCTCTGGCTGGCGGAGACCTACCGCGTCGGCACCTCCACCAGAAACACGTCCGTACGCCCGGAGCCGTTCATGTCGGAAGTGAACATCACGTAGCGCCCGTCGGACGACTGCCGCACGAACGACGCGAGCGCGTAGTCGGTCGCCTCCGTGATGGTTGTATACGGATGGCCCAACAGCCGCCGCTGCCCGTTCGCCGTGACGTAGACCATCCCTCCCGGCGCGAGCCAGCCGCTTCCCGCGGGCGCGAGGCCCTCGAAATGACTGAACAGTGCCCATTGGTCGTCGGGGTCGGCGGGATGCTGGATCCAGTTCCCGTTGCCGTACTCGTCGCCCGAGTTGGTCGGGCCGCCGATGTGCAGCTGCGTCCGTGCCACCGGATCGAAGACGACGTACTGGTACGGCTGCGACAGGTTCCAGTCCACCCCGTACCAGCGGTCCCGTAAGCTCGCCACGTGAATGAACGGAATGCCGGGGTCGCCCGTGGTCTTGAGTACGATGCTGTCCGCCTGCCAGTCCCACAGGAACAGTGCCTCGGCGGGTGAGGCCATCGTCAGGCCAATGTAGCGGCCGGCGCGGTCGATGCGCGGCTCGTCGATCCCTGCGTTCGTGTACGTCTTGAGCGTCCCCGTCCCCGGCTCGTACCCCACCACGGTCGGCCCGCTCGCCCCGCGCATCCAGGCGAACAGGCCGTCATTCTCGCTCTGCTGCAGCCACACCGCCACAGACTCGTCCATCACGGGCCAGCCGTTCCCCGGCGCCTCGGTCATCGTGCGAATGTCGATCCGACGCACCGATGTCCCGTTGCTCACGTATGCGTACCACGGCGTGGCCGGGTTGGTGGAGAACGCAAAGGCCTGGTCCTGAACCGGAGCAAAGGTGCCGGTGAGCTGGCGCCCGTTCCCGACCCCAACACCCGGCGTGAAGTCGACCAGCCAATACGCGCCACCGTGCACGAGAACGGCTCGTGTCGTGCCGTTGTAGGGCAGGGACACCTCGTCCCCGCCTTCCGCATAGTCGTGGCCCCAGTTCGCGCTCAAGGTCGGGAACGTCGCGGAGGTGATCTTGTAAACCTTCACGCCCGTCGTCGGGTCGAGATACGAGCCCCCGGCCGCGATGGCCGGCACGTTGAGCGCGTCGTATGCTGTCGTGAGGGGCGCCTGGGACGTCCTCGCGATGGGCAGGAGCGTGGGATCCGGCGTGCCGCCCCCCCCACTCGGCGCCGTCACCGTGATGACGGCGCCGGCACTCTTGCCCTCGCTCGTCGCGGTAACGGTGGCCCCGCCGACCGTTTCTGCCGTCACGAGGCCGCTGCCACTGACCGTGGCATTCGTGGCGTCGCTGGTCGACCAGGTGATCACGCGTCCCGACAACGGATTGCCTTGAGAGTCCCTGGGCGTGGCCGTGAGCTGCACCGTCTGTCCGGCGGAGAGACTCGCGGAAGCCGGGCTCACCGTCATGGACGCCACCGGCGCAATGGACATCGGGGCAGTGGACTTGTCACACGAGGCGACCAGCGTCATCGCCGCCAGGACGGTCCGGCCAGCGACTCTGCGGCAGTCCATGGAGAAATGTTACCCCGGATGGCTGCGGGTGGGGTAGCGCGCAACGCTCCTCAGCGCGAGGGACTGCGCCGCAACTTCAGCAAAAACGAAACGCGCCGGACCGGTTCCCTGGTCCAGCGCGTAACGCAGTGTCTGCGAACGGTGCTGGGGCCTAGTGCACCGTGATTGCCAGACCGATCTGGCCGACGTTCGCGTCGCCATTGGAATAGCTGAGCGCGTAGCGATCAACGCGATGATGCGCCCGCATTTCAGTGAGGGCTTGCCTCTCTAGGACGCCTTCCGACACGTGTGGTGCTCCGTGACCTGCTTGCCGTTCTGCGAATAGCTCGGTCCATCTATCGCGTACTCGGAGTCTGACCGCTTCGTCCACACCACGCTGCCGCTCGGTCCCGGAAGGACATAGCTCCAGCTCCACACGTTGCCCGCGCGCTTGCCGACCATGCCGTAATACTGGCCGTTGCTGTGCGCGCCGAACCGCACCCAGTGCTGCACCGGGCTCCGTGGGTCGTACTCGAGGAAGTACTCCGCGTGCACCGCGGGTTGATCGCTCGTCGCCGGGAAGTCATACGTCTGCTTGAGCCACAGGTCACCGAGCGACGATTCATAGATCGTCGTGTACGTGCCGGCGAAGTCGCCGACCGTGTGCTTGCAGCTCCACGTCCCCAGCAGAAATTGCGCCGCCTGCATCTCCGGTTGATCGCTCGCCCGCATCTGCGTATACGCCGGCGCGGTTAGCCATGACAACCCGGCGGCGAGCAGTCCCACTGCGCTTCGTCTCATAATTCCTCCTCCGGTAGTTGACGGCACGCTCATTCACTCATCGCGATACTGCTCCCCGACCCGATCGATTGTGGGTCACCGGTCCATTAGTAGTCCCAGCGAGGCGGCGTTTTCTTACAGCGCCGGGGCGGCTCATTATGATTTCAAGGCATGACTCCGGGTGCCGATGCTGATGCTCGTTCGGGCGTGGGCCTGTGCCTCTCCGGCGGTGGGTTCCGCGCCACGCTCTTCCATCTGGGCGCGCTCCGACGCCTGAACGAGCTGGGCGTCATTTCCAAGCCGGATACCATATCGTCCGTATCGGGGGGAGCATCGCCGCCGCGGCGCTCGCCACGGCCCTCGCCGCGGGCGCGCCACTCGACTGGGACCGCGGCGTCGTCGCACCCCTCCGAGCGTTTACCTCACGCGACCGGCGCACGGCGGCGCTGTTCGCGCGCCTGCTCCCGTGGAACTGGTTCCGGAGCGACACCGGCGTGCGCGTGCTCGAGCGGGAATACGCGGCGCACCTGACGCCGCTCCGCCTCACGGCGCTCCCAGAGCGGCCGACCTTCGTGCTCTGCGCGACGGACATGCAGTTCGGCGTGAACTGGGTGTTCGAGCGCGACCGCGGCGGTGACTTTCAGGCGGGATACGTGTCTCCGCCACCGGCCGATTGGCCACTCGCCCTCGCCGTCGCGGCCTCGTCGTGCTTCCCGCCGATCTTCAATCCCCGCAAGCTGCGGCTCGATCCCGGGCGGTTCACCGGCGGGCGGTTCCCCGCGGGTCGCCGGCGGGACCGGCTGGTCCGCGGCATGCGACTCACGGACGGCGGGGACTACGACAATCTGGGGCTCGAGCCGGTGTGGAAGACGCATCAGGTCGTGCTCGTCTCGGATGGGGGTGCGCCATTCGATGTGAGCGAAGATCGCGGCCTCCTGTGGCGGGTAGAGCGCTACTCGGCGATCGCGCAGAACCAGGCCCACGCGGTGCGCGTCCGGTGGCTGATCGACAGCTTCAAGAGCAATGAGTTCGCGGGTACGTACTGGGGTGTCGGCAGCGCGCCGTCGAGCTACGACACGAGCTACCCCGGCTACACCAAGGCGCTCGCGACGGAAGTGATCTCCCGGATCCGCACGGACCTGGACGCGTTCTCGGACGCGGAGGCGGCGGTACTCGAGAACCATGGGTACTGGCTGACCGACGCCGCGCTGCGCAAGCACGTGCCGGATCTGATCGAAGGCGGCGCGCCGCCGCCGCGGGCGCTGCACGCCGACTGGATGGACGAGACCAAGGTGCGCGCCGCACTGCGCGACTCGAGTCGCCGCCGGATACCGTTCGGCCGATCTCACTGACTCCGGGCGCAAGCCCGGGGTTTCACACAAGTACCGACCTGATGTCGATCTCCGAGGTCAGCGTCCGGTGGACCGGACACATGTTTCCGATTTCGAGGAGCCGGTTCCGCTGCTCATCGAGGAGCTCGCCGTCCAGGGTGACCTGGAGCTCGATGTGATCGAGCATCCCTTGCCCGGTCTCGCACGCTTCGCAGTCCTCGGCGTGAATCCTCGAATGCCGGAGGTTCACGGTCACCTCACGGAGCGGCCAGCCTTTCCTTCGCGCATACAGCGCGATGGTCATGGACGTTCAGGCGCCGAGCCCCGCGAGCAGCAGATCGTACGGCCCGGGACCGGTGTCCGTACCACCGGCACTGACGGGCTCGTCCGCATTGAGACGATGGCGGCCGACGGAAATCCGCTGCGCAAATCCCTTGGCGTTCCCGCGCACCACCACGACGCCGGGCTGCATCGCTTCATCCATAGCGACTACTCCGAGTAGCGGGGGGTCTCATTGCTGTACGATCCGAGACACGGGATGGATCTCGTTCCAATGCTTGTGATTCTTTTCCCTCACGAGCGTCCCCGTGATCGCGACGTGCGCCCCGATCGGCGGAATGACGGCGTGGTCCTTGAACCCCTGGCAGCTCGCGATCGCGTCCTGCTGCGAGACGGGGTAATGGCACACGATCTCGAACACGAGATTGCCGTCTTCGTCCGACATGTTGCCCGCGTTGATCAGATTCGCGAACTCGGAGCCGACGTTGAGCCAGCCATGCGTGTCGCCGTCCGGCTCGTGGCGCACGCCGTCGGCCTGATGAGTCGCCTGGTTGGCCGTGGCGTCCATGATCGTGCCCGTCACGGTGACGCAGTCCTGCAGCACCAGCAGGCGCTCGGGGTGATACACGTGATCCCACAACGAGTCGCCGCACCCTATCATGCTCGTAGACCCCGGCACTCCGGGGCCGGGCTGAATAGTGGTCGGCGAGGCCGCCGGAGATGTGGCGACCCGGACGTAGCGACTCCACACGTAGCCCGTGTCTCCGGCGCTCGTCACGACGCGGTAGTAGCCGCTCTCAAGCGTGGGGTCGAGCAGCGTCAGCGGCGGATCGGCGGGCGTGAGCAGGCGGATCGGCAGGTATTCGCCTGAGGGGTCGGGGCGGAGATTCACGTTGTGGACGACGGTCACCGTCTGCGCCGACGCGGGGGTCGCCCACGCCAGCGCGAGCACGGCGGCCAGCAGGCCGGTCATCGTACGCATGGTGCCCTCACACGCTTAGTACCGTTCCAACTTGTTTCGCCAAGTGAGGCGTGGCTGAGTGCACTATACCTATGTCCGATTCAGCGAGGCGTGCCGGGCGAGGAGGGGGATATCCTAGAGTGCGCCTTGCCTCCTCACTCGCCGAGATTCGGGGCAACAAGTTGGAACGGCACTAGCGGACTTCGGGACCGCCCTTGCGATCGTCCGGCACCAACCGGCCACGCGCGGGCATCGCGATCCGGGGCAGGCTGTGCCGGTCGATGACCGTGGTATCCGAGATGATCTCGTTACGCCACAAGAGCCACGCCACCAGGCCGTACACCTCGTCGGGCTCGAGCGAGCCCGGCGCGTTGAGCGGCATCGCTCGATTCACGTAGTCGTAGATCGTCGTGGCGTACGGCCAGTAGTTGCCGATCGTCGGCACGAATCTCGAGTCCTTGCCGAACGGGAATCCATCGCGGGGCTCCCGGCCGACGAGCCGATCCATGGGCCCCTCCGTGCCCGACCGTCCGTGGCACGCGGCGCACTGGCGCGCGTAGACCGCCGAGCCGCTGCGTGCGGTGCCGCTCCCGGCCGGCAGTCCCGTGCCGTCGGGTGCGACGTCGATATCCCACGCATCGACCTCGGCCGTGGTGGCCTCGCGTCCGAACCCGAACCGGTCCGGCGTCGCGGCGCCCGCTCGCTGTCCGCCGGTGCCGCACGACGTTGCCAGGATCCACGTACCCAGCACCACCGCCACGGGGCGCATGGTCACCCCGCCAACCCGAACACGACCGTCCCGTCGGACCGCACGCGCCACGCCCGGATGTTGTTGAAGTGATCGAACGTGCCGGCCCCCCGCACCTTTCTCAGGGCCTCGAGCGTCGGTTGAACGTAGCCGGTCTCGTCGACCGCGCGGCTCATGAGCAGCGCCTCGCGACCGTCCCACCGCCAGGGAGAGCGAAACCGCGTGTGGCACTTGGAGAGGACGGGCTCCTGAAGCTCCGCGGGCCGCCAGCTCCGGCCCCCGTCGGTGCTGACCTCCACACGCGTGATCCGTCCGCGACCGGTCCAGGCGATCCCCGTGATCTCCCACCACCCCTTGTCGCGTAGCGTGACCGGATACGCGGGAAACGTGATGATCGACTTCGCGTCCATGACGAAGCTGAACATGCGGGCGGTGTCGTTCGGCAGGGGATCGGTGTACTTGGACGTCTCCTCACGTGTCATGAACGGCCGGTCGGCCACTTCGATGCGCCGGATCCACTTGACGGACGTGTTGCCCTCCCACCCTGGGAGCAGCAGCCGGGCGGGGTAGCCCTGCTCGGGCCGGAGCGCCTCGCCGTTCTGGCCGTACGCGATCAGCGCGTCATCCCAGCCTTTGTCGGTCGGGATGCTGCGGGTCATCACGGCCGCGTCGCCGCCCTCGGCCAGAAACCATTTCGCCCCGGGCTTGACGCCCACCTCCCGGAACAGGGTGGCCAGGGGCACGCCGGTCCATTCGCTGGTGCTCGTGAGCCCGTCCACGAGCTGCGGCGTCAACTCGGGCTTAAGGTTGCGGTACGCCGAGAAGCCGTTGCCCGAGCACTCGAGGAATGCGAGGCGCGATACTGACGGGAAGCGGCGCAGCGCCTCCAGATCGAACACGGTGGGCCGCTCGACCATGCCGTGAATCAGCAGCTTGTACCGATGGGGATCGATCGCCGGGACGCCCGCGTGATGGCGCTCGTAGTGCAGGTCGGAAGGCGTGATGATGCCGCTCAAGTCCTGTAGCGGTGTGAGCGAGATACCCTGATCGATCCCCGCCACCACGCGGCGCGGCCGCTCGAACGACGCGCGCTGCCCGAGATCGGAGAGCGGGCGTCCAGGGACCTTGGTCGGATCGGGGGCCGGCGGGGGCGGGGGCGGGGGCGGGGTCTGGGCGAATCCGGTCTGGCGGAGTGCGGCGGCGCCGGCCACGCCGACTGCGCCGACGAGTAAGGCGCGACGAGAGATGGTGGCGCGATCCATGATGGCGAGCTCCGTGGTGGTGTGACCTGCGCGGCGTCGCATCAACCCCGTAACACCTGCTGCGCATAATCCCGTACGGAGGTCAACGGCACCGGGAACGTCTCGAGGGTCGAGCGCATATCGATGGGGTCGCCCGCTGCGTATGCGAGCATCAGCGCGGTGAACGTCTGCTGGTACGAGTCCGTCGCCGCGGCGCGTTGGTCGCGAAGCGCCGCTTCGGGAACGTGCTGCACCTCGAACGACCGGCCGCACAGCTCCTCGCAGGTGCGGACCACGTCGAGCGGCGCGAGTGCCTCGGGACCGCCCAGCTCGATCGTCGCATTCTTCGCCTTCGGGTGCTCGATGGCTACCGCCGCGAACCGGGCCACGTCGCCGAGGGAGATCCAGCTGATCGCGTTCTTGCCGCTCCCGAAGATCTGTGCCTTCCCGCTCTTCATGTCGAAGCCCAGCGCCGGACCGAGCCATACCTCCATGTAGAACGAGGGAGCGAGAATCGTGTAGTCGAGTCCACTCTGCGTGAGGTGCCGCTCCACGGTGCGCTTGGCGGTCGTGAGCGGACAATCCACTTCGATATGGTGCGAAAAGGAGACGTAGACGAACCGGCGCGCGCCGGCTCGCACGGCCGCGTCCACGAGACGTCGCTGGCCGTCCTGTTCGACCCCTTGAATCGAATCGTCTGGCTGGCGGGAGAATGTGGTGGAGGCGGTGGTGATCACCGCCGACACTCCCCGGCACGCCGCATCGAGGGAAGCCCGGTCCTTCAGGTCGCCCCGGACGAGCGTCGCTCCGGACTGCTTGAGCTCCTCGATCTTCGACGCGTCCGAGGTGGGGCGCACCAGGGCGCGGACCTGCTGCCCCGCGGCGGCGAGCCGACGGCAGACCTGCCTCCCCACGAGACCGGTCGCTCCGACGACGAAGATCATGTCGGGTCGAATATGGTCCGGGGAGAATCGCCCGCAACTCGAGTCAGAGCGGCCGGAACAGCTCCGCCAAGGACACGAGGAGCGGCTCCGAGGACCCCGTGGGCGACCAGCCGAGGCGCTCGTGCTCAACCACCGGCAGCGCCATCTCCGGGGTCCAGATCTCCACGAAGTGCTCGTCGGCGTCGACGATCCAATACGTGGGGACACCCATGTCCTGGTATAGCCAGCGCTTCGCAAATCGGTCGGCTCGGGCGGTCGTGTCGCTCAGCACTTCGACCACGAGGTCGAGATGGCTCAGCCGGGCCCAGTCGAGCGTGCGAGCCTCCTGGAGCGGTACGACGAACAGGTCCGGCTGCACTAGCACGTCGGGGCCTGGAGAGATGTCGGCGGGGGCGGAGAGGATGAACCACTCGGGATGCCGCACCAGGTAGACCTTAAGTGCATCGCGCAGGCGCTCCAACACCACCTGGTGCCACATGCGTGGCGCGGGGGTGACGAGCAGCTCCCCGTGCACGGTCTCGTACCGGTTGCCGTCTTCGGGGAGCTTCCGCACCATCTCCGCCGTGTAATAGACCGGCGCCGCCATACGCCAAGTAAGAATTGACTGCCCCAGTGCGCAAGCCCGGTTTGTATAAATTCCCTCCATGTCGCTCGCCCAACGCGTCGTCTCCGGGATCGACGCCAATCGCACCGTCAAGGACGAGCTTACAACTGCCCTGAAGCGCCAGGGCCGGCGGCGCCGTATCTCCGTCACCGACCTCGTCAACCCGCGCCAGGCGTTCCACCAGCGCGCCCACCCGGAGATCCAACCCGATCCCGAGCGCAAACAGGCGATGCTCGCGGGGACGGGCTTTCACGAAGTGTTCGGCAGGGCGGTCTCCACCGAAGAGTTCGTGGAGCAGTTCGTCGAGTTCCAGGGAGTGGTGGGAAAGATCGACATCTATGAGGAGGTCCCAGTCGAGCTGAAGACCACCGCCTCGCTCCCCGCGGGCCTCGGGGCCGCTCGATCGAGCTACATCGACCAGCTCGGCATGTACTGCACCATGACGGGGCGCGATGCCGGCCGCCTCTTCGTCTATAAGCGCGCGTTGTACGGACGCCCCGGCGCCCTCCGGGCGTTCGACGTTCGGTTCCGCGACCTGCGATCGATCGAGCGGGAGATGGTGCGACGTCGCGACCAGTTCCGGGACGCGCTCACGAGGAATGATCCGAGTGCGTTGCCACGCTGTGAGTGGTTCGACCTGAGCTGCGACTTCAAGGCCGTGTGCGGGTGCGGCACGGCCGCGCCGCTCACGCGGGTGGTCCCGGCCTCGGCCGTCCAGATCGCCGAGAACGGCGAGCTGGTCAATGCCATGACGGCGCTCCTGACCGACGCGCCCAAGCCTGGTCCCCAGTTTCGCCTGAACGACCTCGTGTTTCCCCGCAGGGCCGCCATCGAGCGCCAGCGGGTCGCCGAAGCGAACCCCGAAGGGGAAGACCAAGGGGAGGGGGAGCGGGGAGGCCTGGACTCCGCCCTCGCCGGCATGGAGCGTCTCGGGTTCGGGGGCGCGCTGAAGGATGCCCTCTGGTACGGAGTCCCCGGCGCGTTCGCCCGAATCCCTGTGTCGCTCCGGAGTCTCAAGGGCAGGGTCGGCACGTTCCGTGGCGTCCCCACCATCTTCCGATCCACGCGCCGGCCGAAGCTGGTCGAGCGCTCACAGCTCGTGGAAGAGTTCCCCTACTACTTCGACCGTATCGCGTTCGAGTGCGCGCTCAGCGGGCAGAACACCGGGCGGGTGGTGATCTACTACGAGGCCGTGAAGGACGACAAGTTCATGGTGTACGACGTCTACTTCCGGGACCTGGACGCGATCCAGGCCGAGGCCGACCGGCGCCTGACGCTACTCGAAGCGGGCGCGGCGCCGGACCAGCTGCCTCCCTGCGAGCCCTCCTGGATGCCGAGCTACTGTCCGCACGCGGCGCGGTGCGTGTGTAAGGTCGCGGCTCCTACGCCGTTTTAGCCTTCTTCTTCGCGGCGCTCCGCACCGCCGCGAAGCGGAGCGTGGGCAGCTCGTTGAAATTCGCCACGCGGGCGTACATCTCCCGCGCCTTTGCCCGATCGCGCTTTCCTTCATACGCGCGGGCCACGGCGTACAGCACATACGGGTCGTGCTGGTCCGCCTGGCCGAGATGCGTGAGGGCTCCCGTGTAGTCGTGTGCCGCCAGCGCGATCAACCCCATGAGCTCGTGTCCCTGCCGCACCTTGTCCGGATGCACGCCGCGCGCCGCGCTGTCGGCGTACGCGTTGGCCTCGCGCCGTGCGGTAGCGAGGTTGCCGCGCTTGAGGGCCGCGCGGGCGAGCAGCGCCCGGTTCTCGATGCGCGCATCCGCCTTCACGGCAGCGGGCAGCTTTGAAGCCTCCGTCATCCGGAGCGCTTCCTGATACTGCTTCGCGGCCTGATCGGGGCGGCGCGCCTCGAGCTGGACATTCCCGATGAGGATGGCGTCCTGCGCCATGGCCGGCACGTCCTTGCCCCGTTTGGCCACCGCGTAGCTGGCGCGCAGCTGCTGGATCGCGCGGTCGGCGCGCCCGCCGTCCAGCTCCACGATCGCCATATTGATGAGCGCGACGCGTCGCTCCCCGTCGTCCCGCGCGTTCTTCACCAGCTTCTGCACCTCGGCCAGCGCCGCGGCGTTCTTTCCTTGGTACATGAGATCGGCCGCGATACCCACGTGCGACGAGTTGAAGTGCGGATCCAGGGCGAGTGCTTTCTTGTAGTTCTCGATGGACTCGGGGTAGCGACCCATCTTGAGGAGCAGCTCGGCGTACGAATCGTACGGATTCGGCTCGTTCGGGATCAGGGCGATATAGCGCTTAAACGCCCGCTCGGCGTCGTCGTAACGGCCGATGGGCTTGTAGGCGTAGCCGAGCCCGTTGTAGGCCGGTGAGAACGTCGAGTCGAGCGTGGTAGCGCTGGTGAAGTCCGCGATCGACTGGTCGTATGCCTGCTGCCCGAGGTGTGCGAAGCCCAGCAGGAAGTGGGGCCGCGGGTCGTTGGGATACGCGGCGACGAGCTGCTCGAGATATCGCACCTGCTGCGCTGGCTGGCCGGTCGCGGCGGCCTCGAGCGCCTGGATCAGCAGGCGCTCGCCGTCCGACGCCTTGCTCTCGAGCGCCACCGCGCGGCTCAGATGCTGGAAGAACGCCTGTGGCGTCGCGGCGTCGATCGCGAGGTAGTAGTGAGCGAGCGCGAAGGTGGAGTCCTTCGCGGCCGCGAGCTCGAAATGCCCGCGCGCGTCCGCAAAGCGGAGCCGGTCGAACAGATCGAGGCCGGTGAGAAAGTGCTGCCGGCCCTCCGCTGACGCGGTGGTGATGGGGACCGTCGCCGGAGCGGCGGCCGCCCCTCCGGTCGTCGTCGCCGCTGTCTTGCGGTCGGGACGTGACCCGCACGCCGCCACGCCGAGCAGCACGAACAGGAGCCGCACCATCGAACGGTAGGTCATAGCCGCCTCCTGAAATTGAAAACCCGGCCGCGTGGGTGTCTCTCTCCCCACTCAGCCGGTTTCGCGATTTGCTCCCCCCGAGGCATTGGCGAGCCGCGCGACGGCGCGCCTCGGGGTTCATGGCATCTGAGTCACGTCGAAGGTACCTTGCAAACGGTACGGCGCAAGCGGATAGCGTCCAGATGCCCACCACCTACGCCCGAGTTCCCTCTCCCATCGGCGAGCTGGTCCTGACGGCCACGGCCGCGGGGCTCACAGGGATCTATTTCCCGACCTCGCGCCACGGGCCGCCGCCGCTCGCGAGCGCCGATTGGGTGGAAGACGATGGGCATGGCGCGGGGAGCGTGGTGCTCGAGCGCACCCGACGGCAGTTGGAAGAGTACTTCGCCGGCAAGCGGACGAGGTTCGAGGTACCGCTCGACGCGGGCGGAGGCACCGCCTTCGAGCGGCGCGTGTGGGACGCGCTCCGGGCGATTCCGTACGGCACGACCTTGAGCTACGGCGAGCTGGCACGCCGCCTCGGCGACCCACGCGCCACGCGGGCCGTCGGCGCCGCTAACGGGAGGAATCCGATTCCGATCATCGTCCCCTGCCATCGCGTCGTCGGGGCGCGCGGGGAGCTGACGGGCTTCGGTGGCGGGATCGACCGCAAGCGCTGGCTCCTGGAGCACGAGGGAGCCCTGATGAAGCTCGGCGGCTGAGGCCGGCGGCTTCAGGATGCGAAACGCGCCGCCGCCCGGTCCGTAGGACGACGTGGACATGACGGTACCGATCAGCCCCGAATTCCTGGCGCTCCAGGAAGTCCTCGCGGGCCGCTACTCGATCGAGCGCGAGCTCGGGCGGGGCGGCATGGGGATCGTGCTGCTGGCCCGCGACGTGGCCCTCGACCGGCCCGTCGCGATCAAGCTGTTGCCCCCACACCTCGCGGCCGACCCGACCGCGCGTGATCGCTTCCTTCAGGAAGCCCGCACCGCCGCCGGCCTCTCCCATCCCAATATCGTGCCGATTCACCTGGTCGAAGCACACGGCGACCTCGTGTTCTTCGTGATGGGTTACGTGGATGGTGAAACGCTGCGGGAGCGGGTCGAGCGCGCCGGACCGCTTTCACCGCGGTTGGCAATGAAGCTGCTGCAGGAGGTGGCCTGGGCGCTCGCCTACGCGCACCAGCGCGGCCTCATTCACCGCGACGTGAAGCCCGACAACATCATGATCGAGAGCGCCACGGAGCGCGCCCTCGTCACCGACTTCGGCATCGCGCTCGGCAACCGCGAGGGAGAGAGTCGGGGGGGCGGGGGCGGGGGCGGGAGCGGGGGCGGGGTCGTGATCGGCACCGCGCGCTACATGAGCCCGGAGCAAGCGTGCGGTGAGCCGGTCGACGCGCGGAGCGATCTGTATTCGCTCGGCGCGACGTTCTTCTATGCGCTGACCGGGCGGGCGCCGTTTGAAGGAACCACGCTCCCGGCAATCCTGGCGAAGCAGATCACCGAGCCCGCGCCGCTGGTGCAGGCGGTCCGACCCGCGGTACCCGCCAAGCTCGCGGCCGTGATCGATCGTTGCCTCGAGAAGCTCCCTGCCAAGCGGTTTCAGACCGGGGACGACCTGGCGCGCGTGGTGGGGGATGCCCGAGGGCGCGCCTTCCGCGCGCCACCCCTCGTGCGGGCGTTCACACGCAACGCGCAGGTGTCCACGATGGTGCTCTTCGCCATGATGCTCGCCGGGCAAAGCGTCACCGTCGCGAAGACGGGCGTCACGGTCTCCCTGGGCGGCCCCGGGATCATCGGCATCATCCTGTTATGCCAGCTGATGATCGTGGCGCGCCGGCTCTTGAAGGATGGCTACGGCTTCGAGGACATCCGGGCGGCGCTGCTCGCCGAGGCGCAGGTGCAGGCGGAGGAGGCCGAGGTGATCAAGCAGCGCCGCTGGCTGCGGCGGCTCGATACCGTTTGGTACAAGCTCTGGGCCGGGCCGGTGGGCCGCTGGTTCTTCAAGGTGGCTGGCTGCCGCCTGAAGCCGTCGGCCCGCCCGGCCACCGCGTCGGTGGAGCGCACGGAGCTGGTGCTCGAGCGCTCGGCGCTCGCGGCCTACAATGCGCTGCCGGCCGCCTCGCGCCGTCAGACCTCGGACGTGCCGCGGGTGCTCGGGCGCCTGGAAGCGGGCGCGGAGGCGCTCCGGGCCAAGGGCGACACGGGCGAGCGGCTCACCGAGGCGGTGGCGGCGCTCGAGCATTTGCGGCTCGCCCTCTTCAAGTTGCAGGCGGGGGACGGGTCCGTAGGCGAAGTCACGCTCGCGCTCGAGCGCGCCCGGGCGATCGGGGAGCACGTCGACCTCCGACTTGAGGCGGTCCGGGAGGTCGAGACGTTGCTCGAGTGATGCGCCTTCCGTAGTGGCGGCTGGGGGACCGCTCCCCCATCTTCCAGAACATGGTTGCGCGCGAGCAGCACCATGCTGCCGAGCGGCGGCTGTTGCCGCCGCGCCGCACCGCCATCGAGCGGCGCGCCGGCGAGCGCCGCCTCGAGCTTCTTCCCCTCGCCGATGAGCGACGCGAGCACACCGACCGCCGGCAGGCGGCGGAGCGGCGCGAGCGGCCCGGCCGCCGCCAGGCGGACGTCGCGCGCCGTGGCCGGCTCGTGGTCCTGGTCGTGAGTGACCGCGACGCGGACGTGCGCCAGGTGCGGGAGCTCCTCCACGGCGCGGTGCCCGAGAAGTTCGACGTCGCGGCGGTAGAGCCCGACGCGTCGCTCGACCGGCTCGCGCGGGGAGGCGTCGACGTCGTGCTGCTCACTCTCTCTCTTTCCGCCCGCCGCGGATTCGGCACGTTCACCGAGCTGCGGGCGCTCGCTCCCGACATGCCGTTCCTGTTTCTCTCCGATGCGAAGGACGCGCGCCACGGGCTCGAGGCGGTGCGGGCGGGCGCCCAGGATTTCCTCGTCACGGCCGAGCTCGACGGGCAGAAGCTCGCCCGCGCGGTGCGGCATGCCATCGAGCGGAACCGGCTCCATGCCGCGCTCCTCGATATGGCACTCGTGGACGATTTGACCGGCCTGTACAACCGGCGCGGGTTCCTGACGCTCGCGACCCGGGATCTGCGCTTGGCGCGGCGCGGGGATGAGACGCTGCTCGTGGCGTTCGCCGACGTGGACGACTTGAAGCGCGTGAACGACACCTCGGGGCACGCCGTCGGCGACCGCGCGCTGCGCGACAGTGCCGGGCTGATGCGCCAGACGTTCCGCGACTCCGACCTCGTCGCCCGGATCGGCGGCGACGAGTACGCGGTGCTGGTGCGGCACGCGCGGCCCGAGACCTCCGGTGTTCTGGGGGAGCGTCTGAAGCGACAGGTGCGTGACTTCAACCGCCGCGCCGGGCGGCCCTACCAGATCTCGATCAGCCTCGGCTTCGCCTGGCACAAGGCGAGCACGCTGGACTCCGTGACCGGGCTGCTCGACCGGGCCGACCGCGCGCTGTACCGCGACAAGCGCCGCAAGCACGAGGAAGGCTGACATGGAACTCTCACTCGACGCGGCACTCGAAATCCTGCCTCGCACCCCCGGCACGCTCAAGACCATGCTGGGCGGCCTCTCGCCCCAATGGACCACCGGCACCGAAGGGCCCGACACGTGGAGCGCGGAGGGGGTGGTCGGCCATCTGATTCACGGTGAAGAGACCGACTGGATCCCGCGCGCGACGATGATCCTCACGAAGGGGGAATCGCAGACGTTCGAGCCGTTCGACCGGTTCGCGCAAGCGCAGCGGTTCCAAAGTTGGTCGCTCCAGCGCCTGCTCGATCGGTTCGCCGAGCTGCGTACGGGGAACCTGCGCACGTTGCGGGGGTGGCGCTTGAAGCCCGAGCAGCTGGGGTTGCGGGGTCGCCACCCCGAGCTCGGCACCGTGACGCTGTCGCAGCTCCTCGCCTGCTGGGTGGTGCATGATCTCGGGCACGTCGCCCAGATCTCTCGCGTGATGGCCAAGCAGTACACGGACGCCGTGGGGCCCTGGAAGGCCTACCTCCCGGTGCTCACACGCACGTGATTTTCCGGAGTCCGTATCCCGACGTGCGGGTCCCGGACGTTCCGCTGCATCGCTTCGTGTTGGCGGGGGCCGCCGCGCTCGGCGACAAGCCCGCCCTGATCGACGGACCGAGCGGCCGGACCTTGACCTACGGCCAGCTCGGCGCCGGCGTCGAGCGCATCGCGGCCGGACTCGCCGCACAGGGGTTCAAGCCGGGCGACGTGCTCGGCCTCTTCGCTCCGAACTGCCCCGAGTTCGCGCTCGCCTTTCACGGCGCCTTGGCCGCTGGCGGCGTCGTGACCACCGTCAACTCCCTCTCGACGGTGCAGGACCTGCAATTTCAGCTCCGCAACGCCGGGGCACGGTTCCTCGTGACCGTCGCGCCGTTCCTCGACCGCGCCGTCCCGGCCGCCGGGCTCGCGGGCGTGGAACGGGTGTTCGTCCTGGGTGACGCGCCGGAGTCGCCCGGCACCACTCCGTTCGGCGCGCTGCTCGCCGGCGGCGCCCGGGCGCCAGAGGTGAGCGTCACGCCCGGTACGGATCTCGCCGCGCTGCCCTACTCGAGCGGCACCACTGGCCTCCCCAAGGGCGTGATGCTGACGCACCGCAATCTCGTGGCCAACCTGGTCCAGACGGCCGAGCTGCACCCCGTCGCGGAGGCGGACCGGATCGTCGCGGTCCTGCCGTTCTTTCATATCTATGGTCTGCAGGTGATCCTGAACCTGGGACTCTGGCGGGGGGCAACGCTCGTCACCATGCCCCGGTTCGAGCTCGAGGCCTTCCTCGGCGTGTTGCAGCACTGGCGGATCACTCGCGCCTTTGTGGTGCCGCCCATCGTCCTCGCCCTGGCGAAGCATCCCGCCGTGGAGGGGTTCGACCTGTCGAGCGTGACGGCCATGATGTCCGGTGCCGCCCCGCTCGACGCCGAGCTCGAGACGGCGTGCGGCCGTCGGGTGGGTTGCGAGATGGTGCAGGGGTACGGCCTCACCGAGGCCAGCCCGGTCACGCACGCCAACCCGGCCGGGGGAGGGGGACCAAAGCCCGGCACGGTTGGCCAGCTGTTGCCGAACACCGAGTGCCGGATCGTCGATGCGGCGGGCGGGGATGTCGGGCCGGGTGAGGACGGCGAGCTCTGGATCCGCGGGCCTCAGGTGATGCGGGGGTACCTGAACAATCCCGAGGCCACGGCCGCGATGCTCGACCCGGAAGGCTGGCTGCACACGGGAGACATCGGTCGCGTGGACCTGGATGGCTACTTCACGATCGTCGACCGCTTGAAGGAGCTGATCAAATACAAGGGCTTCCAGGTGGCGCCCGCGGAGCTCGAGGCCATGCTGTGCAGCCATCCCGCGGTGGCCGATGCCGCGGTGGTGCCCATGGCGGACGACGTCTGCGGCGAGGTCCCAAAAGCCTTCGTGGTGCTCAAGGGGGACGCGTCGCCCGCGGACCTGATGGCGTACGTGGCCGAGCGCGTCGCGCCATACAAGAAAATCCGCGTGGTGGAGATCATCGATGCCATTCCCAAGTCACCCTCGGGCAAGATCCTGAGACGGGTGCTCCGCGAGCGGGAGCACGCAGTGCACTAGCGCTCGTCAATGCGAGTCGGCAAGACCCTGTACGTGAAGGACCGGCGCGCGTGGCGCGCCTGGCTCGCCAAGCACCACCGCACGGCACCCGAGATCTGGCTCATCTACTACACGAAGCACAGCGGCAGGCCGAGAATACCGTACAGCGATGCGGTGGAGGAGGCGCTGTGCTATGGATGGATCGACAACATCGCGAAGCCCCTGGACACAGACCGCTGGGCGCAGCGCTTCTCACCGCGCCGGCCGACGAGCGTCCTTTCCGCGATGAATCGCGAGCGCGTGCGACGCCTGATCGCCGCGCGACGCATGACCAAGGCCGGGCTAGAGCGGATCAAGCACGTCTTCGATCATCGGAAGGACACGAGGAGGACCCTCGAGTGGAAACTCCCTGCGGACATCGCGCGCCGGTTGAAGAATGACGCGCACGTCTGGCAGAACTTCCGGCGCTTCCCCGAATCCTATAAGCGCATCCGGATCGGCTGGATCGTGGCCGCGAGACGCCGGCCCGAGATCTTCGAGCAGCGGCTCCGACACTTCCTCAAGATGACCGCCCGGAACAAGCGCTTCGGGATGGTGCAGTAGTCACTGTTTCTGCCAGGTCGACCACAGGTCCTGGGTGACCAGGCCGATCAGCCGGTTCACCAACCTGCCGTACGCCCCCTTCGGATCCCGGGCGGCGAATTCGAGCTGGCCGTCCACCAGAGCCACCTGCCCGACTTTCTCCGTGGCCCAGGCGCTCGAGCGCCACAGGGTGGCGCCCGACCTGGTCGAGAGCAGGCGAACGGTGAGTTCGACGCGCACCGTGGCCTCGAGGTGGGGAGTGAGCAGCCCCGCCAGACCGCCGCTGGCGTTGGGGTTCGACACCTTCAGACGGCCCGCAAACACGGCGCCGACGTCGCGTTGCTTACCCAGCTCCTGCGCCGTCACGATACCCGGTTCCTTCTCTCCGACGCGCTCGAGCAGGCTGTCCACAGACCCGAGCTCGAGGACCTCGATCCCCGGCTGGGCGGCGAGGATCTCCTCCGAGAACCGCTCCGTCGCGTACTGGGGCAGTGACCCCTTCGCGTTCTCCGCCGAGAACGTGATGAGGCCGAGCCGCCCGTATTGCCGCAGGTCGAGGCGCGGCGGCACGAGCACGCGGTGACTGCTGCAGCCAAGAGCGGAGAGCGCGAGCAGTAGGGCAGGCAGCGCCGTGAAGCGTAGAGCCATGCGCACCTCGGATCCGGTTGCGGGACGGTACACGGTAGGAAGATGGTGTCGCGCGGTCAAGGCGGCGGGCCGGATAGATTGCCAGCACGCCCGTGCTCCTCCACGACCTCGTCCAGACCTCGCGCCGCGTCGCGGAAACGAGCGGGCGGCTCGCGAAGATCGAGCTGCTCGCCGGCCTGCTGGCGCGCACCGCTCCGGACGAGATCGAGACGGCGATCGCGTTCCTCTCGGGCGGGCCGCCGCAAGGACGGCTCGGCGTCGGATACGCGACGCTTCAGGCGGCTCGAGGCCAGCCTGCGGTCGCCGTCCCGCGCCTCGAGCTCGGCGCAGTCGTGGCCGCGTTGCAGCGTCTCGCGCAGAAGACCGGCCCCGGATCGGTCCTCGCGAAGAAGCAGATGCTGGGCGAGTTGTTCGCGAGCGCGACGCACGACGAGCAGGGGTTCCTGCTGCGCCTGCTCACCGGCGAGCTGCGCCAGGGTGCCCTGGAGGGGCTGGTGACCGAAGCGGTAGCCCGCGCCGCCGGTCAGGATGCCGAGGTAATCCGTCGCGCGACCATGGTGGCGGGGGACTTGGGCGCCGTGGCCCGCGCTGCCATCATGCAGGGCGCGGCCGGTCTCGACGGCTTTCGCGTGCAGGTCTTTCGCCCGCTGCAGCCGATGCTCGCTCAGGCCGCGGACGATCCGAGCGACGCGCTCGCGCAGTTGGGCGGCGGCGAGGCTGCGTTCGAGTACAAGCTCGACGGCGCACGGATCCAGGCGCACAAGTCGGGCGACCAGGTGCGCGTGTTCTCCCGCCAGCTCAACGACGTGACGCAGGCCGTCCCTGAGGTGGTGGACGTGGCCCGCGGGCTCGCGGTCCGCGAGGTAATCCTCGACGGTGAGGCGATCGCCCTCCGCCCCGATGGGGTGCCGTTGCCGTTCCAGGTGACCATGCGCCGCTTCGGGCGAAAGCTCGATGTAGAAAGCCTGCGCGCGGAGCTGCCGCTCGCGTCGTTCTTCTTCGACATCCTCTACGCCGACGGCGCCTCGTTGCTGGACGAGCCATACCGACGCCGGTTCGAGATCCTCGCCGCCACGGTGCCCGCGTCCACGCTCGTGCCGCGGTTGGTGACGGCGGATGCGCGTGAAGCGACCGCGTTCTTCGAGCGTGCGATCGCGGCCGGCCAGGAAGGGCTCATGGCGAAGGCGGTGGACGCCCATTACGACGCCGGTGCGCGTGGGGCCGCGTGGCTCAAGGTGAAGCCTGCCCAGACACTCGATCTGGTCGTGCTCGCGGCCGAGTGGGGGCACGGCCGCCGCCACGGCCGTCTCTCGAACATCCACCTGGGTGCCCGCGACCCGACCGGGGGAGGGGGACCATTCGTGATGCTGGGCAAGACGTTCAAGGGCATGACGGACGCCCTGCTCGAGTGGCAGACTACGAAGCTCCTCGAGCTCGAGACGAGTCGCACGGGGCACGTCGTGTACGTGCGGCCCGAGCTCGTGGTCGAGGTCGCCTTCAACGGCATCCAGACGAGCCCCACCTATCCAGGCGGCCTCGCGCTGCGCTTCGCCCGCGTCGTCCGCTACCGGCCCGACAAGGGCCCCGCCGAGGCGGATACGATCGACACGGTGCGCGAGCTGCACCGGCCCGCAGGCGGCGACACGTAGTTCGAGTCTGGGTTCCAGCGCTGTCAGAACCTCGTCAGGTTCTCCCTTTCGAAACTCCCGGCCGGAACATTCCGTCGTCTCAACTGGTCATTTTGCAGTGACCAGAATCGCGCCTTTCGACCAGCGGAGGTGGGCTGTGGAGATTCTCACGCTCTTCGAGACCAAGCGGAAAATCGATAAACGGCTGTTCAAAACGGGGTTCGGCACTCTGGTGTTGCACGCCGGGGTGGTGATCGCGGTTGTCTACGGCACCATGCACGCGCGGCCTGCGGACACGACGGTCAAGCTCGACACGACGGTCGTGCTTCTCACGCCACAGCAGAAACCACCCGAGCCGCAGCCGGTACAGATCACCGAGCCGCTCCGCGGCTTCCAAACCGTCGTCGTGCCGAGCACGATTCCCACGAGCGTTCCGCCGGTCGACCTGCAACAGCACTTCGACCCCAAAGATTATTCGGGTGTTGGGGTCGAGGGCGGGCGCGCGGACGGCGTCATGCCGCGCGAAGACGCCGTGTATGCAGAAGCGGTGGTGGAGGAGCGGCCCGCCCTGCTTTCGGCGCCGCCCGCGCCGTACCCGGATCTGCTCAAGCAGGCCGGCATCCAGGGCAGGGTGCTGTTGCGTGCCATCGTGGACACGACGGGACACGCCGAGCCTAACTCGGTGGAGATCATCTCGAGCCCCAATCCCGGCTTCGACGTGCCCGCCCGGATGTGGGTGCTCCGCGCGGTGTTCCGCCCCGCTCGGTTGCACGGGCAGGCCGTCCGCGTGCACATCACCTTACCGATCGACTATTCGCTGCGACAGGGCTGAGCCTGCGCTCAGCCTCCTGAGCCCCCGATGCGTACTCTCCCAGGAGATGCCAATCGCCTGGGGGAGTCCGTTCTGAAACGCGGCGAATTCACCGCGCTGACGTTGCTCGCCGCATCGCTGGCCGGGTTGGCCGGCTGCGCGGAGCACGCCGCCACCTCGCCGGTGTTGGCGCGCTGCAGCGCGAGCGAGGCAACACCGATCACCTTGGCGATCGCCGCGGATACGGTCATCGATCCGGCGACCGACTCAGGGTGTGTGCTGCTTCCCGCGAACGGCTCCTCGACCGATAACGTCGAGTACATGGTGGTGGCTCAGGCGGCGGGCGGCGTTCCGGGCGACACGGCGCCGTTCGCGCTGCGGAGCGCGTCGCTCGTGGCGGGGGCGCCGCCTACCGCGATGGCACTCCGCAGCGCGCGCGCCCGGCGCGGACTGGCCGCGGTGCGCTTCGATCGCATGCTCCACCAACAGGAGCGCCTGCGGCGCGCCCTGGGAGGCAGCACGCGCGCGCTCCGGGCACCGGCGCTGAATGGCGGCGTCGCGACAATCACGCCTCCCACCGTCGGCACTCTGCGCACGTTTACGGTCTGCGCCAACAACGACTGCAGCGTCTACAAGCCGGTGGGCGCGCGGGTGCGTTCGGTCGGCACCCACGTCGCCGTCTACGTGGACACACTCGCGCCCGCGAACGGGCTCGACTCGGCGCAGATCGATTCGCTCCGCCAGGTGTTCGACACGCACGTCTATGCCGTCGATATGTCGGCGTTCGGCAGCGTGTCGGACATCGACAGCAACGGCGTCGTGATCGCCGTGATGACGCCCCTGGTCAACTCGCTCGTGAGCGCCGCCGAGTGCCAGACGGCGGGGTTCGTCGCGGGATTCTTCGATCCGGCGGACTTGGATCCACACACTGCCGCGCAGTACAACGACGGCGAGATCTTCTACACCATCGTCGCGGACCCGAACGGCGCCGTGAGCTGCGTCCACACCACCGCCGATGTGGAATCGTTCCTCCCCGGGACATTCCTGCACGAGCTGCAGCACGTGATCAGCTTCAACCAGCACGTGCTGATCCTCGGCGGTAATCTGGAAGACCTGTGGCTGGACGAGGCGTTGTCTTCCCTGGCCGAGGAGCTCGGTGCGCGGAGCTTCCTCCCGGACTCCGCGACCTTTGAGACCTACGTCGTTAATGACCTGAGCAACGCCTACGATTATCTCTCCGACCCCGGCGATCACTTCCTGCTGCAGACGAGCGACACGGTCCTGGAAGACTTTGGCGCTGGTTGGCTCTACGCGCGCTATCTCGTAGATCAGTTCGGCGATGGGATCACCAACAAGCTGGAGCAGACCACTCTCACCGGTGCGGACAATGTGGCAGCGCAAACCGGATTGCCCTTTACGACGACGGCGACCCGGTGGGCGCTCGCGAACTGGGTCTCCGACCTCCCGGGCTTCTCGCCACCTCCAGGGCTGTTCTACCGATCCTGGTCGTTTCGGCAGGTCTACCCATCGCTATTCGGCGTGGCGTTCCCGCTGACGCCACCCGTGGACGGTGGAACTCAGGTGAACGTCGTGGGGACGCTGCACGCCGGTTCGGGCTTCTACGTGGACATCGTCCAGGCTCCACGCGCTCTTCCGTTCGCGTTGGACCTGATGGGCGTGCCGGGTTTGGTCACGGCATCCGTCGTGCCCCGCCTCGACGTCATCCGGATTCACTAGACCGCCCCTCCCGCATCTGCCCCTCCCGGCTTCTCGGCGGTCGTGTCATATAGGTTCCCCTCTCGAGGCACCAATCCCTGACACCACCGAGCGTGCGATGTCACCGGAGGCTCTGGAGGTCGAGCTGGAACGCCTGCATCCCGCCGCCTTCGGGTGGGCGCTCGCGTGTTGCGGGGGCGACCGGGCGGCCGCGGAGGACACGCTCCAGGCGAGCTACCTGAAGGCCCTGGACGGGCGTGCGCGGTTCGACGGGCGCGCGACCTTCCGGACCTGGTTCTTCTCCGTCGTGCGCCGGACGGCGGCGGAGCAGCGGCGGCGGCGCGCGTTGTGGCGGTGGCTCCCGATGGCGAGCGTGACTGCGACGCCCGACGACGGGCCGGATCCCGCGGTGGCGTTGACGCGCTCGGAGGGTACGCGCCGGCTGCTGGCGGCGCTCGTCCGGCTGCCGCGCCGCCAGCGCGAAGTGCTGTACCTGGTGTTCTATCAGGACCTGTCGATCGCCGAAGCGGCCGATGTCGCGGGCATCTCGCTCGGCACGGCGCGCACCCACTACGAGCGCGGCAAAGCGGCGCTCAAGAAGCAGTTGGACGGAGAACGCGAGTGATCGAATCCAAAGAGGACGAGCTGCGCGAGCGGTTCACGGCGTTGCGGCGGGAAGACGCGGCGGGCCTGCCCCCGTTTTCGAAGACCGTCGCGGCCGCGCGGGGCCGTCGTGCGGCTCCCGGCCGGGGCCGGCTTCTCGTGCTTGCGACGGCCGCCGCGCTGGTCGTCGCCGCTCTCGTATCCGTGTTCAGGGGGCATGACCGACCGCATACGACCATCGATCTCGCGGCCGTGCGCCTGCACGCGCCGACCGATTTCCTGCTCAAGCTCCCCGGCGCTGATCTGCTGCGCACGGTGCCACGGCTCGGCCGGGTGGGCCTCGACCGGAGGACTCTATGAAGACGTTGCTCGCCGTCGCCTTCGCACTGGTGCTGGGTGTCGCTGCCGCCGCCCAACAGCCGGTTCAGGGGCCCCAGCTTCCGTCCCCCGCCGACGATCCACTCGCCCGGGTGCTCTTTCCACCCGAGCTCGTGATGCAGCATCAGCAGGACATCGCGTTGCGCGCCGAGCAGCGCGCGACCATCACCAAGGCGATTCAGGACTTTCAAACGAAGGTCGTCGACCTGCAATGGCGAATGCAGGAGCAGACACATCGCCTCGCGGCCCTGCTCGATAGGCCGGCGGTCGATCAGGCCGCCGCGTTGGCGCAGGTGGACGAACTGCTCGGCGTCGAGCGCGAGGTGAAGCGCGCGCACATCACGCTCCTCATCCAGATCAAGAACGCGCTGTCGGCCGAGCAGCAGGCAAAGCTCGCCGCGGCGCGCGGCGGGACGCCGGGCTCCTGAAAACGCGCCCCAGGCGCTTTGCGCCCGGGCGAAAAGCAGGTCACTATTGTCCGGGTGACCACGCGCCGACCTCGTGTCGTGGGGTCTCCCCCTGGTGTCGCGCGGACCGCGCCGGCCCCCCCGGCCGCGGCGGACCGCAAACCGCGCGACGACGAGATCGACGTCTACGGGCTCACGCACCCCGGTAAAGTCCGCCGCACCAACCAGGATCATTTCCTCATCGGCTCGCTGCGCAAGCACCTGGAGGTGCTGCACACGAGCCTCTCGAGTGTGAACGTTGTGCCGAGGGATGCGGAGCGTCTGGCGTTCCTCGCTATGGTGGCCGACGGTGTGGGAGGGACCGAGGGAGGAGAGGAGGCGAGCCGCCTGGCGGTCGAAGCGATCACCGAGTACGTGGCGCACGCCACGCACTGCTACTACGCCGCCGATCCGGACGACGAGCACACATTTGCGCGGGCGCTTGAGGCGGCCGCGCACCAGGTCCACACCGATATCCTGCAGCAGCGCGCGGACGACCCAGCGCGCCAGCGCATGGCCACGACCCTCACCCTGCTGATCGGTGTATGGCCGCGTGCCTACCTGCTCCAGGTGGGTGACAGCCGATGCTACCTGCTGCGCGAAGGCCGGCTGATTCAGCTGTCCCGTGACCAGACCCTTGCGCAGGACCTCGTGGATCGCGGCGTGTTTCGGCGCAGCGAGGCGGTCCGCACCCCGCTCGCAAACGTACTCTCGAGCGCGCTCGGGGGCCCGGCGACGTCGCCCGTGGTCACGGCGATCCAGAACGACTGGAAGAATGCGGCATTGCTGTGCTCGGACGGGCTGACCAAGCACGTGCCGGACGAGCGCATTCGCCAGCGACTGCTCGCCATGACGTCTGCAAAGGCAGCCTGTGAGGCTCTGCTGCAGGACGCGCTCGACGGCGGCGGCACGGATAACATCACCGTGATCGTCGGCCGGATGGTGCGTAGGGACATCGCTTGAAACATGTGTTCCTCCTCGCGCTGTGTGCGGGCGCGCTCCTTCGTCGCGCGGTCGCGCAAGACGCGCAGTGGACCATGCCCGCCAAGGACTACAGTGCCACCCGCTACAGTGGTTTGACCCAGATCACGACGGCGAACGCCGCTCGCCTGCGTCCGGTGTGGACGTTCTCCACCGGGGTGCTGGGCGGTCACGAAGGGCAACCGCTGGTCGTGGGTCACACGATGTATGTCGTCACCCCGTACCCGAACGTCCTGTACGCGTTCGACCTCACGCAGGACGGCTACCCGCTCAAGTGGAAGTATCGGCCGGACGTCGACCCGAACGCGGTCGGGATCGCCTGCTGCGATGCGATCAACCGCGGCGCCTTTTACGCCGAGGGCAAGGTGGTTTACAATCTGCTGGACGGCCGCACGGTGGCGATCGACGCGGCCAGCGGTCGGGAGTTGTGGCAGACGAAGATCGCGGACCTGGCGAAGGGCGAGACGACCCCCGTGGCGGCGTTCGTGGTCAAGGACCGCGTCATCGTCGGCGCCTCGGGCGGCGAATTCGGCATCCACGGCTGGGCGAAGGGCCTGGACCTGGCGACCGGCCGTATCGTCTGGACCGCCTACAACATCGGACCGGATTCCCTGGTGCTGGCCAGGCCTGGCACGTTCCGGCCGTTCTACGACAAAGGGACCGATCTGGCCCTCACCAGCTGGCCGAAAGACGTGTGGCGCAGGGGTGGTGGGCCGGTGTGGGGCTGGATGTCGTACGATCCGTCGCTTGACCTCGTCTACTACGGCGTCGGGAACCCTGGGCCATACAATCCCGATCAACGGGTGGGGGACAACAAGTGGACGGCGAGCGTGCTGGCCCGCCGTCCCGCGGACGGATCCCTCGTGTGGGCCTACCAGTTCACGCCGCACGACGGCTGGGACTACGACGCGAACGCCGAAATGATTCTCGTGGACCTGACCGTGAAGGGCCGGCCACGCAAGGCGCTGGTCCATTTCGACAAGAACGGCTTCGCGTACACACTCGATCGTGCCACCGGCGAAGTGCTTTCGGCCGAACCGTTCGTCGAGGTGAACTGGGCCAGGCGTGTGGACTTGACCACCGGCCGTCCCGTGCTGGACTCGACCAAGCTGACCGGGGCGTCACGCGGAAACGTCAAGCATATCTGTCCCACGCTCGAAGGCGGCAAGACTCCCGCGGCACCGGCGGCCTATTCTCCCCGCACCGGGCTGTTCTACGTCTCGACCAACAACATGTGCATGGATTACCTGGCCGCGCAGGCGACCTACATCGCGGGGACGCCGTTCATCGGCGCGGCTACTCCATATCACGCCGGGTCGGGGGGGAACGGCAACCTGGGCGCGTTCATCGCCTGGGATGCCGGGCGCGGCCGCCGGGTGTGGGAGATCAGAGAGCGTTACCCGGTGTGGAGCGGCGTCCTGGCGACGGGCGGGGACGTGGTGTTCTACGGCACCCTGGACGGCTGGTTCAAGGCGGTCGACGCGCGGACCGGGCATCTCCTCTGGCGATTCAAGGTAGGCTCGGGCGTGGTGGGGAACCCGATCAGCTTCACCGGGGCGGATGGCAAGCAGTACGTGGCCGTGTACGCCGGGATCGGGGGAGACTGGTTTCTGCTGGCGGGAGATATCCGCTCCGACGATCCCGCCGACGTGCGGCCACCCGCGGACTTCTCGCCCGACCTCGCACGCCACACGAGTCAAGGCGGCATCGTGTGGCTGTTCGGCCTGTGAGAACCCTGCTCCCGGCGCTCGCGCTCCTCGCCGCGTGCCGGTCTCCCGCGCCGGCGCCGCCGGCGGTCCGATACGGCCAGCACGTGTTTGCCGGCGGTGCCGCACCGGCGGGGGTGACGCTCGAGAACCCGTATCGGGGCGACCGCGCGTCCGCGGCGCAGGGAGAGACGATCTTCGGCGCGATGAATTGCGACGGCTGTCATGGGGGCGGTGCGGCCGGCTGGGTGGGTCCGAGCCTCGCCGACGGGCGCTGGCGCTTCGGAGGCTCGGATGGGGCGATCTTTCAGTCCATCTATTACGGCCGGCCGCACGGCATGCCGGCGTACGGCGGCCTGCTGCTCTCTTCCGACGCGGTCTGGAAACTCGTGACGTATCTGCAGTCGCTCGCGCCGCCGGCCGACCTGCCGACGGAAGCCTGGGACACGAGCGCGCGCTAGTTGGCCTTGAGCACGTCTTCGATGAAGCTCAGCGCCTTGGTCTCGACCCACTCGGTGGTCACGCCTTCGACCTTCATGGTCCCGAGCCGGTCGGTGCTGGTGGACACCACGCGTCCCTTGGCGGTGGGCACGCGCACGTCGCGCGCGACCGCGATCCCCCGGCGGGGATCGCACTTGAACGCGAGCATCGATGCGAGCGCGGTCCCGGCGGCCGTGCGGGGAGTGATGGACAGCGACACGCTCGGGTAAGCGTCCGCCGTGTCGGTGTGATCCTCGACCGATGCCTGGTGCCCGGCGTTGCGCAGCTCGACCGCGAAGTTCTGCAGGACGGAGCGCACCACGGTTTGCAGCCGGTCGCCGCACGCCCGCCGGCGCCGCTCGCCCTCATCGTGGATCGGCTTGGCCCCCGCCCGCGCCTTGACGGTGCGCTCCTCGTAGGTCTTGAGGAGAGTGCGCAGCTTGTCGAAGGTCTTGTCGGCCATCGCCCCCCGCCCCCCCGCTCAGGCGTTGCCGCGTTCGCGGCTCGGCACTTCCAGCACCGTGCGCAGCCATTCCACGATCTCGCGGAGATCGAACGGCTTGCGGAGCACCTTGCACGGATTGCGCTCGACCCACGCGCGCACGTTCTCCGCGTCGGCGTCGCCGGTCATGATCGCCATGCGCCCGACCAGTGTCGGCGACCGATGGACCAGCGCGAGGTACAGCGCGAGACCGGACATCGTGGGCAGCCGCACGTCGAGCAGGGCCGCGTCGGCGTGCTCGGAGCCCAGCAGGTCGTACGCGGTCTCGGCGCTCGCGGCGCTGAGCACGCGATGTCCCTCGCGAGCGACCGCGCGCTCGAGGACCCGTCGGAGCGCGGCCTCGTCCTCGACGATCAACACGGTGAACGGATGGGCGCTCACGACGCCGTGGCGTGCGCGCGACGCACCGGCAGGAAGCCCTGCGCCACGCGCTCGAGCGCCTCGGCCGGCTCGAGGGTGAGCCGCATCTCGCCCGCGGTCAGGCCGAGGTAGGAGCGGGCATGCAGTTGCAAGGTCTTGGTCTGGGCGTAGCCCAGGCGCTGTGCGACGTCTTCGATGGTGAACCCCGGATCCTGCAGCAGCCGGTGCGCGTAGAGGACGCGGGCCACCGCAAGGAAGTGGCGCGGGGACGGCAGCCCGAGACGCGCGAACCACCGCTCGAACGTCCGCCGGTCCACCCGGGCCCGCGCCGCGACCTGCTGCACGGTCTGGAGCTCGGCCGGCGAGCGCAGCACTTCCTCGAGCACCCAGCGTAGCTCGCTCGGCAGCGGGGCCAGGACCTCGGCCACCTGTTCGAGGAGCTGTCGGGAGGCGGATCGAGCCTCTTCCTGTGCGAGCAGCTCGCAGAGACGACTCGCGTGGTCGTCGTAACGGAAGATGACGACGTCCCGGATGCCGGCCTGCCCGAGGGCGAGGAGCACGGCGGCCGTCGCGGGCGAGAGGCTCGTGTAGAGCAGGAGCGGGAGGGAGGGGAAGAGGAGCCGAAGGCGCTCGATCTCCCGGGCGCTGGCCGTTCCCGCGAGCAACGGGTCGACTACTGCCAACTCCACGGGGCGCGCCCGGATAATGGCGAGGGCCTCGTCCCAGGTTCGGGCATGGACCACGGGGAACCGTGCCGCAATGGCACGGCGCAGCTTGTGGTATTGGACCTCGGGGACAGCCGCTAGAACCAACATAAGTGTCGCAAAAACGCCCCCCGATGTCGCGAAAACGCCCTAAACAACCCCTTTCGCACGGACGAGCTTAGCTGCGCTGCAGACTGGCTACTCCTCACCTACAGCTCTCGGAGGTTTTATGTCGCGCACGATTCGCACCCTGATCGCGCTGCTCGTCGTATCGTTCGCTCTTGGCGCTTCGGCATGTGCCGACGCCACGGGGCCGCAGCATGGCTGCGACTACAGCAACAGCAACACGTGCCATTGAGTTGCCGCTAACAAGAACACAGTCGCATCACGTTGCGAGGTGGGCCAGGGCGGCTGACACCTCGCGGACGCCAGCTGTTTGACACCTAGGCTCCGCGACTGACTGTGATGGTGCTTCGCACGCCTCGCAGCAGTCGCGGAGGCCGCGGTTAATGCGCTCAATCCGGAACACGAGTTCGTGGAGGCCCGCGCCTTCCGCAGTCTTCAGTGCTGTACGCAACAGCACCTCTGCTCGATCGAACTGCCCGAACCGCGCACGACCGATCCCCGCCTTGAGGTAGAAGTCCGCCAGAACGTTTGACGGCATTTCTTCGCGCCGTTCCCAGCATCGGTCCCGCCAGCGCTCGAAACCGACGCGGTCCCGCTCGTACGACGCGCAATTCATCAACTCGATCATCGCGTTGTCTACGACATCCTGATTCGCCCCACTTCGGACGATCTCAGTTAGGGCACGCTCTGCGCTGTCGACGTCGCCGATGATGAGCAGCATGATGCCGAGATCGCTGAGTACCCGCATACGCGAGAGATCGTCTTCGTACAGCTGAAACGCGCGCCACTCGTGGGGAATCGCTTGGGCGGGTTGTCCGCTCGTACTGAGTACAACTGCGAGGCCTTGATGGGCACGCGCTTGAGCGTCCCGGTCATCAAGACCTTCGGCGTCCAGGAGGATCTCTCGGAGCCTGCGTTCAGCGTATGTCAGGTTCCCGCGAGCGACGAGCGTGTTAGCACTCCCGATCCGACTCAACAGCACAGAGTGTTGGTCCCCCGTTGCAGCGGCAAGCGTCGCAGCGTGGCTGTAGGCCTGTTCGGCGGCTCCAAACTCGTTCAGCTTGCGCAGCACCCGCGCCACCCGCAGCCGGCTCGCAACCCGATCCGAGTCCCGCAAGGCCTCGCCGCCGACCCGTAACGCAGTCTCCAAAACATCGAGAGCCTCCTCGAGGAGCAGCTCGTCCTCGAGGTAGTGGGCGTAGGCGAGCAGGGCGGGCACCACGAGCTGCGTGTCACGCGCTCGGAAGGCGTCCGCAGTCGCGTGCATGAGCCCGATCAAATGGGCCGTTTCGGTGGAGTCGCCGGGGAGCTGACGACAGGCCCGATCAAGGCCTGCGAGCTGGTACGCGAACGCGTCCGGGCGCGCGGCTTGCTGCGCGGGGTCGAGTGAGTCCACCAGCCGAAGCGTAAGGAAAGCGCCGTGACCGAGTCGCGCCTGGGAGGAAGATTCCAACGACGCCTCGGCCAGCCGGCGGAGAAAGACCGCATGAAGCAGAGCTTGTTCCGGAGCCGCCTCGCCCATCGTGGTCTCACCCTCCCGCCCTCAACATAGCCGTTGGCCATCCGCTCCGTTAGCTCCCCTTCACCCGGGGCGATTCGCGGCGGCTATATTTGGTGCGCAGAATCACATCTCCAGGGGGATTCCGATGGCACCGGTGGCGCTCCAGCGGTTCATGAAGGAGCTCGAGAAACTGAAAAAGGAAATGGACGCCGGAGCGTTGAAGTCGGGAGATTACGACACCCGGCTGGCGCGGGTGATCCGGGAGTTGCGCGAGCAGACGCTCGATGCCGACCGGGCGGCGGTCACCGCGGCGCTCGCCGACGCCCTAGAGCGCGGTGTGATCACGCCCAGCGTCGAGTCTCACCTGCGGCAGCGGCTCGGCCTGACCTAGTGCCCGTCGGCGGCCGCGGGTGCAGGCGCCGATGGCGGGCGGCGCTCCACCACTTTAGGCATCACCGGCGCGCCAGGCGCCAGTAGCTCGAGGCCGCCGGTCACGACCTGCTCCCCCGCCTTGACCCCGTCGAGCACTTCTACGAACCCGGGCGTCCGCACGCCGAGACTGACCTTGCGGCGATCCGCCTTCCCACCAGTCGCGACCCAGACGAAGCTAGACCCCTCGGCCGGCACGACCGCGTCTTCGGGGATGACGACCGCCTGTGGGCGCACCGCCGTTACCAGCCGAGCTTCGATGAACATCCCCGGCTGCAGCAAGCGCGCCGGATTGGGGACGCGGGCCTTCACCATGATGGTCCGTCCGGGGAGCTGCACGACCGGGTCCACGAAGTCCACCTCGCCGGTGAACTCGCGGCCGGGGATCGCCGCGACCCGGAACGTGACCGCCTGACCAGGACGGAGCTGGCGCGCGAACTTTTCGGGCACCTGGAACGCCGCCCGTTGCGGGTTCACGGTGTGCAGCGACACCAGCTTGGTATCGGTGTTGACGTAGTCGCCCAGGCTCACGTAACGCTGTCCCACGACGCCCGCGAACGGCGCCCGAACCGTGGTCCGCTCGAGCCGGATGCTTTGCAGGTCGAATTGCGCCTGCGCGCTCCGCGCCGATGCCTCGGCCTGCTCGAGATCCGCCGCCGACGAGGCGTTCTCCTGGGCTAGGGCCTTGGCGCGCGCCAGGGCCTGCTGGGCCAGGTCGCGCTGGGCGGCGAGCTGCGCCACCTGCGCCTTGAGCTGCGCGTCGTCGACCTTGAACAGCGGCGTGCCCTGGTCGACCTCCTGCCCCTCGTGGATCAGGATCTCGACGATCCGGCCCTCTACCTCGGGGCGGAGGTCGATCGACTGCACCGCTTCGATCTGTCCGGTCGCGGCGATCTCGTCGCGTACCGTGTCCGTGCGGGCAACGACGACCTCAACGGGCATGCCCATCGGGGGTCCTCCGGCTCCGCCACCTCCCGCGGCGGCGGCGCCAGCTTTCCCCTTCTTGCAGGCGGTTGCCGCGAGTGCAAGCGCCGCCAGGATCCAAAACGCATTACGAGTCGTGATCATGAAGCTCACCGGTATTCTTGTTCGGGAAATAGCCGCCGGCCGACGATCGTTTCGAGACCGGCGAGCGCCAATCGCGCCGCGTACCGCGCTGCCACCAAGCCGGATTCGGCGTCGTCTAGATCGGACTGTGCCTTCAGGAGGTCGAGGATCGTGGACGCGCCCGCGCGGTAGCGGCTTTGCTGGACCCGGTAGGACTCGCGTGCGACCGCCACGGCTTGAGCGGCGATGTCGGCGGCGGCGCGCGCCGTGACATAGCCGTCGTACGCCGCGGTGACGTCGCGCCGAATCGAGCGCTCGGCCGAATCACGCTGCGCTCGCAAGATGTCCCGGGTCACGCGCGCCTGGCTGATCAACGTCTGGCGCTGGAAGTTATCCCAGATCGGGAGCGTGACCGTCAGCGTCAGCTGGGTGAACTTCGCGGCTCTCGGATAGAAGCTGTTCGAGTACCCGATCCCGACCCCCGTCAAGCTGACGCGGGGCAGGTATGTGCCCAGCCGGCCCCGGAACACCGCGGCAGCCGCCCGCTCCAGGGCGCGCGCCTGCCGGTAGGACGGCCCCTGGTTCGCCGCCTCCTCCACCGCGGCATCGAGCGTCAGCGGCGGCGTCGCGGGCAGGACACTGTCCAGCGGCACCGCGTCCACCGGCCCGACCGCACCGATCCGGCTCCCGAGCGACAGGCGCGCCACCCGTAAGGCGGTCTGCTGCACCAACAGTCCCACCTGCGCCTTGCTCAGCTCGAGGCGCAGCTGCAGTGAGTCGGTCTGCACCGCCGCGCCCGACACGACCCGCGCGCGCGCCACGCCGAGCTGCTGCTCTGCGCGCTGGGCCCGCTCTCGCGCGACTCGCAAGAGCTCGGCGTCCGAGACCACGGCGTAGTAGGTCGCCTCGGTTTCGAAGGCGGCATTGAATCGCGCCTGGAGCTCCCCGGCATGGGCCGCATCGAGAACGGCCGCGGAGCGCGTAAGCTCCGCGACCTTCTGCCCACCCGTAAACAGGTCGAACCGTGCCGCCACCTGCGCAGAGACGGCGTACGACTCGGGCCTCAGGGTTCCGAAGTTGAAGAACGCGGGCAGGTTCTTCGTCGCGTCCGTCTCCACCGCTACGGCGGGGAGCAAGAACACGGCAAAGGCGCTGCGCCGCGCCCACCTGGCGTTGTCGACCAGCCCCACGGCCGCCACGTAGCTCGGGTCGAGCCCGGTGGCCCGCCGCAGCGCCTCGGGCAGCGTCACCGTCGGGAACGAATCGTCCCGCACGGCCGCCAACGACGGAGCCTGAAGCTGGAACTGGAGTGTTGCAAGGAGCGCCAGCATCAGTCGGCCTCCACCGGTACGTGCTCGCGCCTGCGGAACACCAAGCGCCACAGCCGACGGAACAGATCCGCGAGCCATGCAACCACCGCTGGCAACACGAGGTACGCGACGGGCACGACGAACAGCGTCAGGGCCGTCGAGAAGAACACGCCACCGACAATCGCGTATCCGAGCGGCCTGCGGGCTGCCGAGCCGGCTCCGACTCCCCACGCGACCGGTACCGCGCCCATGATCGTCGCTACCGACGTCATGAGAATCGGGCGTAGCCGAATCCGACCGGCCTCGAGAACGGCCGAGACGGTGTCGAGCCCGCGCGCCTTCAGCTGGTTGGTGTACTCGACGAGCAGAATCGAGTTCTTACTCACCAGGCCGATCAGCAAGATCATGCCGATTTCACTGTAGAGATTGATCGTGGCGCCGGAGAAGTGGAGCAGGCGCCCCACAAGCGTCGGCTGCAGTACCGCCACGAACTTCAGGGTCGCCAGCGCCCCGGTAATCGCGAGCGGCACCGCCAGGAGCACGGTCCAGGGGTGCACCATCGACTCGAACTGTGATGCCAGCACCATGAACACGACGAGCAGCGCGACGCCGAACGCGAAGTACAACGCGCCAGCACTCTCGCGGAACTCACGGGACTCGCCCGCGAGCGCCGTCGTGCTTCCGGGCGGCAACACCTGGCGCGCCACGCCATCGAGCGAGTCGAGGGCCTCGCCTTGCGCCAACCCCGGCGTGAGCGACGCCGACAGCGTGAACGCCGGCACACGATTGAAGTGGTTGATCTGCCTCGGGCCCACGCCTTCCTGGACATTGGCGAGGGCGTCGAGCTGGACCAGCTGCCCACCCTTGCCGCGCAGGTATATCCCCCGCATGTCGCTCGGCGTCGCGCGATCCTTCGGATCGAGCTGCACCATCACGTAATACAACTTGTCGTTGCGCGTGAATGTGCTGACCCGGCGGCCGCCAAGGAACGTCTGGAGCGCCGACGCGACGTCGCGTACCGGCACGCCCAAATCTTCGGCGCGATCCCGATCGAACGTGACCCGCAGCTCCGGCTTGTTCACGTAGAGATCGGTCTGGACGTTCACGAGGCCCTTGACCGCCTGCGCGCGCTGCACGAACGGTCCCATGATCTGTTGGAGCTTCGCGAAATCCTGATTCTGCACGACGTACTGGATCGGTTGCGAAAACCCGATCGCTCCGGGAGCGTACGGGAACGCCAAAACGCCAGAGATCCCCATGAGCTGGGGGAACAGCCCTCCGATCATTTGCTGGACGCTCGTATGGCGCTCGGCAAAGTCCTTGAGGATGACCCCAATGAACGCGCTGTTCACCCCTCCGGCGAACCCGCCGACGATCGTGAAGTACCCGTTGACATCGGGAGTATGGCCGATGATTTGCTCGACCTGCCGCACGTAGCCATCAGTGTAGGGGAGCGACGCACCCTCAGGACCACGCACCACCACGAGGAAGAACCCACGATCGTCCTCGGGGATCAGCTCGTTGTGCAGGCGAGTCGGTGGGAAGAGAAGGAATACGAAAACCGACAGGGTCACCACCGCCAACGTCCCGACCAGCACCGCGGCGCGGTGGTTGACCGCCCGCCTGAGCAGCGCAGCGTACCGCTCGGCCAGCGCGTTGAAGCCGCGCTCGAACATCTGGAACAGCTGACCATGCGAATGCGACATGCGGAGGATCTTGGCGCAGAGCATCGGGGTCAAGGTGAGCGCCACGAACCCCGAGATGACCACGGCGCCAGCCACTGCGATGCCAAACTCGCTGAGGAGTCGGCCCGCGGTTCCACGCAGGAATCCCAGTGGTGTGAATACCGCGACGAGGGCGATCGTCGTCGCGATCACGGCGAACCCGATTTCGTTCGTCCCGTTTGTCGCCGCAAGCTCCGGCGCTTCGTGCAGCTCCTCCTGGTGCCGGAAGGCGTTCTCCAGCACGATGATCGCGTCGTCCACCACGATGCCGATGGCGATCGTGAGCGCGAGCAGCGTGAAGTTGTTGATCGAGAAGCCGAGGAAATACATGATCGCGAACGTCGCCACGATCGACGCCGGAATCGCGAGCCCGGGGATCACCGTCGCCCGCAGGTTGCGCAGGAACACGAAGATGATCAATACCACGAGGATCGCCGCGATGAGCAACGTGAGACGCGCATCGTGGATCGAGTGCGTGACGAACTGCGATCCGTCGTATGCGGCCTGGAGCTTCACGCCCGACGGCAAGGTCTGCTGGATGCTGGGCAGCGCTTCGCGAATGTTGCGCGCCACATCGATCAAGTTCGCCTTGGACTGGCGCACCACGCCGATCGCGACGGACGGAGACCCATTGTAACGGAAGATCGACCGATCATCTTCCGGCCCCAGCTCGACCCGCGCGACGTCCTTGAGCTTTATGAGCTGGGTGCCCTGGCTGGCCACGGCCAACTCGCCGAATTCCCGCGGGGTCTTGAGCTCGCCCAGAGACCGAACGGAGAACTCGCGCCGAGTCGATTCGATCCGGCCCGCGGGGATTTCGACGTTGCGCGAGACGATCGCGTTCTCGACGTCTTGCACGGTGAGCCCGCGCGCCGACAGGGCGTCGGGCTCTACCCAGACGCGCATCGAGTAGCGCCGCTCCCCGAAGATGCCGGCGCTGCCGACGCCCGGGAGGCTCTGAAGCCGTGCCTTCACGAGCCGATCGGCGACGTCGGAGAGCTGCATCAGGTCGTAGTTCTCGCTGCTGAGCGCCAGCCAGAAGAATGGCTGCGCGTCGGCCGACTGCTTCGCGATCACGGGCTCGAGTACGTCGACCGGGAGGCGCCCGCGCACGCGCGACACCTTGTCGCGTACGTCCTGCGCGGCGACGTCGACGGGCCGGTCGAGGTTGAACTCCAGGGTGATCTGGCTGTTCTCCTCCGACGAGGAGCTCGAGAGCGTGCGCAGTCCCTGGATCGTCGAGAGCTCCTCTTCGAGCACGTCGGTCACCGCGGTTTCCACCACCTGCGCGTTGGCGCCCGGCAGGGTCGTGGAGACCGAGATGATCGGAGGGTCGATGTCCGGGAGCTCGCGCACGGACAGTCGGGTGTAGCCGATGACGCCGAACAGGACGAGTGCCGCCGAGATCATGCTCGCCAGCACCGGCCGCCGAATAGACGTTTCAGAGAGCTTCATAGGGCCCGAAAATTATCCGAATGGGTGGCGGTCAGGGGAAGGGGGGCCGGCTGTCCGGAAATCGTGGACACCTCCCGCCCCTTCCTACGACGATTGAGTCCCCTCCAGTACGACACTAGTACGGCTCCGACGCCGGCTTGCTTCACTGGCCTGCCGGGGTCGCGACGTGGCGGGTGGCCTCGATGCGGACGTACTCCCGCGCCCAGGTCACACCCCCGTCCTCCGACCGGTCAGCGACCCAGCTGAAGTGGTTCGGCTGGATATCAAAATACCGGATTTTCAGTATCGTCGTGCGGCCGTCCGGCGTGCGCCCGCGCTGCTCTGCATGAATCTCCTGCCCCTTCTTCGTACCCACCAGATCCGACCAATGCCCGGTCTGTCCACCGAGCTGATCTACGGACCGCATGGTCCAGGTCCCGGACTTGGTGGGTTCGCCCGAGCCTGCACGGCGGCGAGGCCGACAGTGTCGGAGACCGCTATGAAGCGGCGACGACCGGCCGGCCCCTGCGTCGCCTCTACGCCCGGGTGGGAGGGAGAATCATCCGGTGCCACGGTGATCGCGAGCCGCAACTGGTCGAGCGCCCCTACGAGGCAAGGCGACCTGACTAGGGTAGCCCGACGCGCTGGATCAGCCGCGTGTAGCGCGGATCGTCCCGGAGGTGGTCGAGCATCGGATCGACCCGGAGGATGAACATGGACCAGGTACGGTCGTCGAGCGCCCGGTCGAGCCAGGCGAAAGCCTGGTCCTTGTCACCTAGGCCCAGATATATGCTCGCGACCACGGCCGGGCTCACGTATTGGCCTCTCTGCCTGATGGCGTGCAATTGTTCGAGCGTCCGCGTCGCCTCGCCTTGGTGGCCGCACGCCCCGGCAGCGTACCCCAGGGCCGAGCTTTCGTAGTAGGGCGCCACCATGCGCGTCCGGCGATGGAGCTCGAGCTGGGCGCGGTCGCACTGACGCAGCTGGATATACACGCGTGCCAGCGCCGCGTGCGCGAGGTCGTAGCTGGAATCGAGCGCCAATGTGCGGGAGAGCTGAGTGAGGGCGGCGTCGTAACGCCGTGCCAGGAACAACATCGTCCCGAGGCGCGTGTTCAGAATGAGCGATAACGGATCGATCGCTCGGGCGCGCTCGAGGTCGCTGACGGCGGCGTCGATCCGGCCCACGGCCACGTTGTACCAGCCGTGGTACAACAGTGCCGGTGTGTACGTCGAATCGAGGCTCAACGCACTCCGAAATTCTCGGTCGGCCGCGGGCCAGTCCCAATCGTAGAAGAGGGAGATGAAACCGAGAGACGTGTGTGCCTCGGGTAGGGTGCTATCGAGTTGCAGCGCCTGGAGCGCCGCGACTTTCGCCTTTGGAAACATTTCGCGCGGCGTCTCGAAGCCAAACGCCGAGAGGAAGCTGTACGTGTCGGCGAGCCCGCTATAGGCCAGGGCGTACGCCGAATCCTTCTCGATGGCCTGGCGGAAGTAGACGAGGGCCCTCCGGAGGCCCTCTTCATTTCGCTTTTCGTAGAAGAACCGCCCATGGAGGTAGAGATCGTGGGCTTCCGGGCTGGTGGTGGTGGGCCGCGCGAACGGCGCCCCTCCGTTCGCCGCAAGCTTCACGCGCAAGGCGCCCACAATCGCTCGGGTGATTTCGTCCTGCACCGCGAAGACATCCCGGACATCGCGCTCATACTCGTCGGACCAGAGGTCATAGCCGGATTCGGCGTTGATGAGATGGGCGCTCACCCGCAAGCGTCCGCCGGCGCGCCGAACCGTGCCTTGGACGAGCGTCACGACCCCGAGCGCCTTTCCGATCTGGCGCGCTGTGACGGACGCGTTCCGAAACGCGCCCGCCGACGTGGGCGCCGCCACCCGCAGCCCATCGACCTTGCCGAGCGCCGTGGTCAGTTCTTCCGACATGCCGGTCGAGAAGTACTCGTCGCTCGGGTCGGTACTCAGGTTCTGGAAGGGCAGCACGGCCACCGATCGGGGCGGCGCGACGCTCGCCGGCCGCCGAAGCGCGAGGTACACGGCTCCCGCGACGAGCGTCACGACGAGCGCGAGCACGCCGATCAACGCGCGGGGCCGCGCCGGAGGTGCGTCGGCCGAGAGTAAGGCCGCGCGCAGCTCCGCGGCGGTCGGAAAGCGGTCGGCCGGCGTTTTCGCCAATGCTCGGAGGACGGTGCGCTCCAACCGTTGGGGCAGCTCCGGCCGCACGGTCCGAAGCGGCGGGACTGGATCGAGCGCGTGGCGGGCGAGCACGGCCTGCGTGCTCGGGCCCGAGAACGGCGGCGCGCCCGCCAGCATCTCGTATAAGACGCACCCGAGCGCGTAGATGTCGGCCCGGCCGTCCACCGCCCGCTGCGCCGTCGCCTGCTCCGGGCTCATGTACGCCGGTGTCCCAATCAGCATGCCGGTCTCGGTCAGCTGGTCACCTCCGGCCGCGCTGATCGCGCGCGCGATCCCGAAGTCCGCGACCAGCGCGTGACCGCCCGACAGCAGGATGTTCTCGGGCTTCACGTCGCGATGCACGACGTCGTGCGTGTGCGCGTGTCCGAGCGCGTCCGCGGTCTCGGTGGCGATGGCGAGCGCGTCGCCGAGCGGCATCGGGCCCTCGCGGGTGAGACGGTCACGCAAGGACTCGCCCTCCACGTACGGCATCACGTAGTAGAGGACGCCGCCCGCGTCCCCGGAGTCGTACAGCGGAAGAATGTTGGGGTGTGACAGGCCGGCCGCGATGTGGATCTCGCGGAGAAACCGCTCCGCGCCGAGGGCCGCCGCGATCTCCGGTCGCAGCACCTTGAGCGCGACCCGGCGGTCGTGACGCACGTCGTGGGCGAGGTACACGATCGCCATGCCACCATGGCCTAGCTCGCGGTCGATGGTGTAGTGGCCGGCCAGGGCCGCCTGAAGCCGCTCGCGTTGGTCCGCCACGCCGCCTCGACGGAAGGAACGGCGCCAATGATAGGCCGCGTGTCGACGTGGAGCCAGGGGCTGCGACTAAAGGCCTGAGTCCTAGTTGCCCGTGCTGGTCGAATCCCCGACGACGAAGGTGGGCAGTGCCATCGATCGGACGCAGCTGGTATCGACCGCGGTGGGTGACGCCGCGTCGAGAAATGCCCGTTCCAAAGAGTCGATACACGGCCCGGCCGGAACGTGCGCCCCCGGCGCAAGGACGTGCACGCTGCGGGACAGATATTGCGCCGCCTCCGCGGCGAACTGCGGCGGTGACACCGGATCTACCGTGCCGGAGAGAAGAAAAACGGGCACGTCGGATCGCACGGGATCCCCATAGCCGGGAGGAAGCGCGCCGTGGGGCCACTCGGCGCACGCCGCCTGTTGCTCGCGCACGCGCGAGTCCCCGAGGTATGTCCCCGCGGTTTCGCGCTCGATGTCCTGGGACGTGATCCGCGGCACGTCCTCGGTGCAGGTGACGGACAGGAGAAAGCCGAGCCGCAGGATCGTACGCAACCCGCGATTCGACGCGATCCCGGTCCGCACGAACGGGGCGAGGTCGCCCAGATAGGCGCGGTGCAGCACCATGGGCACGCGCCGGGCGGTGGCGAGATTGTAGGTCATGACCCGTAGCGCCTCGGCGAACTGCTGCCACGTCAGGCGGGCGGTAAGCGGGCTTCCGGCCGCGGAATCGAAGATAGTCACCGCAGCCGGCGCCTGCTTCAGCCGATCGACGACCGCCCAGAGCTCGTGCCGGACATCGGGGAAGGCTGCGTGACAGGCCGGCTGGCGATCGCACTCCTGGAACAGGAGCTCGATCGCGTCCTGCGCCGAGCGCGCGTGCGGCAGTGGGTTCTTGAAGGACGGGGGCGCCACGCCCTCGATGATGGCGCTACGCACGGACTGCGGGTGGCGCCGCAAGTAGATCAAGACCGCGCGGGTTCCCCAGGATCCTCCCCACAGGTTGACCTGCTCGTAGCCGAGCGCGGCGCGTACCTCGTCGACGTCGTCGACGGCGAGCATGGTGTTGTAGAGCCGCAGGTTGGCCCGCCGGGAGAGCTCGTCGCGGCACGCGCGAATGGCCGCGAGCGGGAACAGGGTCGAGAGATACCCTTCGGGATGCGCGTCCGAACCCGGCATGCGGCAATCGAGCCGGTTGGGCCCGCTCGTCCCGCGCAGGTCCACCAAGACCACGTCCCGATTGTCCCGCCACGCCGCACCCGACGCCAGGGCGACGCCGGTCTCGCTGTTGGTGGTCCCTGGGCCTCCCGGCGAGACGACGAGCATGGGGTCGGGCGCAGCGAGTGCGCTGCGGGAAGGGAGGATGATCACCTTGAGCGGGATTTTGCGTCCCACGCCGCGGGCGCGATCCTCGTACACCCAGTAGGTGCCACAGCGCGCCGTCGCCTCGATAGGAGCAAGGCGGCAGGGTTGCAGCGTGAGCGGCTGCTGCGCGGCGAGCATGAGCGCGAATGGCGATAGCATGCGTCCATACTCCCACCCATCCCGGAAGCGCGCAACGACGCCAGGTGTTAGGATGTCGTCAATCCCAATGGAGCGCGCCGACCTCGTCATCTCGAGCACCCGTGTCGTCACGCCCCAGGGAGTGGTGCCCGCCGCGGTCGCGATCACGGGAGGGGTGATCACGTCGGTGAGGGCGCATGGCGACGCGCCGAACGCCGCCCGGTACCTCGATGTCGGGACCCTCGCCGTGCTCCCCGGTGTGGTCGACACGCACGTCCATGTGAACGAGCCCGGGCGCACCGAGTGGGAAGGGTTCGAGACGGCCACGCGGGCCGCCGCGGCGGGCGGGGTGACGACCATCGTGGACATGCCGCTGAACAGCATTCCGGTCACGACGACCGTGGCCGCGCTCGAGCTCAAGGCGCGCGCGGCGGCGGGGCGCGCCACGGTGGACTACGGATTCTGGGGCGGGGTGGTGCCGGGCAATCGCGACCAGCTCGCGCCGCTCGCTCGGGCCGGCGCCCTCGGCTTCAAGTGCTTCCTCGTCCCGTCAGGGATCGACGAGTTTCAGCCGGTGGCCGAGCTCCATCTTCGACCGGCGATGACCAAGCTCGCCGAGCTCGACCTCCCCCTCCTCGTGCATGCTGAGCTTCCGACGCCGATCGCGCGGGCCACGCCTCCGTCCACGGGCGATCCCCGGCGTTATGCGACGCATCTCTCCTCCCGACCCCCGGCGGCGGAGCTCGAGGCGGTGGACCTGATGATCGCGCTCTGTCGGGAGACCGCCTGTCGGGTTCACATTGTGCATGTTTCGGCGGCCGCGACGCTCGACCGGCTGCGGGAGGCACGGCGCGCCGGTCTCCACATCACGGCGGAGACATGCCCGCACTATCTCACGTTCGCCGCGGAGGAGATCGCGGATCGCGCCACCGCCTGGAAGTGCGCGCCCCCGATTCGCGAGCGGCAGGTCCGGGAGGCGCTTTGGGGTGGACTCGCCGACGGCGTGCTGGATCTCGTTGCGAGCGACCACTCCCCCGCACCCGCCAAGCTCAAGTGTCTCGAGACGGGTGACTTCGTCCGCGCGTGGGGCGGCGTGGCATCGCTCGAGCTCTCCCTCGCCGCGACGTGGACCGGTGCCCGCGCGCGGGGCCACGGACTTCCGGACCTGGCCCGCTGGCTTGCGGAGGCTCCGGCCCGGCTCGCCGGGCTCGCACCGAAGGGTCGGATCGCCATCGGGTACGACGCCGACCTCGCCGTGTTCAATCCCGACGCGCCGTTCACCGTCGAGCCCGCGCGCCTGCGGCAGCGGCATCCGATCACGCCGTACGCCGGGATGACGCTCTGGGGCGTGGTCCAACAGACGTTCGTGCGGGGGGTGTGTGTGTACGACGACGGGGAATTTCCGGTGCAGGGAATCGGGAGGTGGGTCCGTTGAGTCCAAGTGTGAATATGACCCATGAAGGCTTGATCGATCTGGCATCCGCTCGGCTCGGCGGCCGCGCGCTGCTCGCGAGCGACGAATTCTTCGCCCCAAAGGAAAATCTCCTCGCGCCCGGCCGCGGCGTGTTCATCGAGGGCAAGTACACCGACCGCGGCAAGTGGATGGACGGCTGGGAGACGCGGCGGCGGCGCGGGCCGGAGGGCGGGTATGACTGGTGTCTGATCCGGCTCGGTGTTCCCGGCGCGATCTCCGCCATCACGGTCGATACGAATCACTTCCGGGGCAACCATCCCGCGGCTTGCTCACTCGATGCGGCGATGCTCACCGGCTCGCTCGGCGGCCGGCAGTTACGTGCGCTCGACCGCGCATTTACGGAGGTGCTGCCGCGCTCGCCGCTCGCGGGGCACACTGAAAACGAGTTCAAGGTTCAGAGCGGCTCGCGCTACACGCACGTGCGGCTCAAGATCTACCCCGACGGCGGCGTCGCCCGCCTGCGCGTGTGGGGGGAGGCGCGGCCCGACTGGCGACGGATCGGAGCGACGCGACGCGCGATCGATCTAGTCGCCGTGGAGCACGGCGGCCTGCCGCTCTCGACGAGCGATCAGTTCTTCAGCGAGCCCTTGAACCTGATCATGCCCGGACGGCCCCGAGACATGGGCGATGGCTGGGAGACACGCCGGCGGCGCGGGCCCGGGCACGACTGGGTCGTGCTGTGGCTCGGCCGGCGCGGCGTGATCGAGCGCGTCGAGCTGGACACGACGCACTTCAAGGGCAACTTCCCGGAGAGCGCGAGCCTCGAGGGGTGCGACGTGCGAGGCGGGGCGCCCCCCCGGCCCCCGCCCGGCGAGGACGCCGGCTGGCGAGAGCTAGTGCCGCGCGCCGGCCTTCGGGCCAACGCGCGGCATCGCCTGGCGGTCGCCCAAGCCGCCCGGGTTCCGGTCACGCACGTGCGCTTGAACATCTTTCCGGATGGCGGGGTGGCGAGGCTGAGGTTGTGGGGGAAGATCGTGGATGGAGTGTGACCAGCCGCGCATGACGGGCGAGCGCCTGGCAGGTTACATCAACTCCCTCCCCGACCACCGGGCCCGCACTGCGCTCGCCCGCTGCTGCGGCTCTCGTCACTGGGTCGACGCTATGCTCGCCGCGCGGCCGTTCCCAAGCGACGCGGCGCTGTTCGCGGCCGCGGAGCGCGAATGGTGGGCACTACGGAGAGAGGACTGGCTCGAGGCGTTCGGCCATCACCCACGGATCGGCGAGCGGGCCAGCGATCCGTGGGCACGAAGCGAGCAGGCGGGAGTGCGTGGGGCGGGGGCGGGGGCGGGGGACGAGACGCGAGCCGCGTTGGCGCAGGGCAATCGCGAGTATGAAGACCGATTCGGCTACGTATTCCTGATCTGCGCGACCGCCAAGAGCGCGGGCGAGATGCTCGACGCGCTGCGGGGGCGGCTCGCGAACGACCCGGCCACCGAGCTGCGGGTCGCGGCGGGTGAGCAAGCGAAGATCACACGACTCCGACTCGACAAAGTGACGGCCTCATGACGGGAATCACGACGCACGTCCTGGACACCGCGCGGGGACGGCCCGCAGCGGGCATCGCGGTCTCGCTGGCGCGCCGGGCCGGCGACGCGTGGACGGAGCTCGCCGCCGCTCGTACCGACGCCGCGGGCCGCGTCGCGAACCTGCTGCCCACGGATCTCGAGAACCCGATCGGCACGTATCGCTTGCGGTTCGACACCGGCGCCTACTTCAAGGCGCAGGGCGTGCCATCGTTGCATCCGCTCATCGAGATCGTATTCGAAGTCCGTGACGCCGAGCACTACCACGTGCCGCTCCTCGTGAGCCCGTTTGGGTACACCACGTACCGCGGCAGCTGAAGTGTCTGCTCCCCGTTGATGGAAGCCCACCTCGCCCAGTGGCTCAACCTCGCTCTCCGGTGGAGCCATGTGATCACCGGGATCGCGTGGATCGGCACGTCGTTCTACTTCAACTGGCTGAACAGCCGGCTTGCCCCGCCGGAGCGGTCGGAGCCCGGCGTCGCGGGCGAGCTCTGGTCGGTGCACGGTGGCGGATTCTATCGGGTGGTGAAATACGCGGTCGCGCCGGCGCACCTCCCCCGCACGCTGCACTGGTTCAAGTGGGAAGCCTATGCCACGTGGATCACGGGCTTCGTGCTCCTCGCGCTGATCTACTATGTAGGAGCGGCGTCGTTTCTCATCGACCCGGGGACCGCGCGGATCTCCCCTGCCGCCGGCGTGGCGGTCGGCATCGCGACGCTCGTGGCGAGCTGGCTGGTGTACGACGCGCTGTGTCGCTCGCCGCTCGGCGCCAGGCCGCTCATTCTCGCGTCGCTGGTCTTCGTCCTCGGCACCGCGCTCGCCTGGGGCCTGACCCGCCTGCTGAGCCCGCGTGCCGCGTACCTCCACGTCGGCGCCGCGATCGGAACGATCATGGCGGCGAACGTGCTGATGGTGATCATCCCCTCCCAGAAGGAGATGGTGGCGGCGATGGCACAGGGTCGACCGCCCGACGCGGAGCTCGGCAAGCAAGCGGCGCTCCGGTCGCTCCACAACAACTACCTCACCCTGCCGGTGCTGTTCATCATGGTCAGCAGCCACTACCCTGCGACCTACGGCCATCCGCTCAACTGGGCTATCCTCGCGGGTCTGGCGGTGATCGGGGTGGGGACGCGGCATTGGTTCAACCTGCGCAATCAGGGTCGTCGCAACGCCTGGCTCCTGCCCGCGGCAGCGCTCGGGCTCGTGGCGCTGGCGCTGGTGACGCGGCCGCGCTCGGACACGGGAGGCGCGGGAGCGTCCTTCGCGGATGTTCGCGTGATCGTCGCCCGCCGGTGCGCGGGCTGCCATTCCAGCGCGCCCACCCAGCCGGGGATGCCCGTCGCGCCGCTCGGTGTCGTCCTCGACACGCCGGATCAAATCCAGGCGAGCGCCCCGCGCATTTTGGCGGTCGCGGTCGACGCGCAAACCATGCCGCTCGGCAACCTCACGGGGATGACTCCCGACGAGCGAGCGCTGCTGGGGAAGTGGATCCGCGCGGGGGCGCCGCTCAAGTAGCGGCATCGTCACGCTCGCGGTCTCCAGAAATCTTTTAGATCGTGATAGAGCACGCGCGCCATCGCGCGGTTGCGGTACCGGGCGCTCGAGCGGATGTCATCGATCGGTGCCACGTCCTGCGCGATGGCGGGGGAGAGATCTTCCGAAGACGAGACCCCCGCCCGCGCGCCCGTCTCGAGCAGCCGCTCGACGGCGGGGCAGCGGCGAATGGTGGGCGCGACGCTCGCCGCCACCACCCTCCACCCCGCGTCGGAATGCGTGACGGCCAACCCCACCTTCGCGATCGCCTGAGCCCGCCGTGAGCCGACTTTCTCGAATATCTGGAACGAGTAGGTGCGTCGAGGGATCCTGATCGCCACCACCAGCTGGTCGGCGCGGCGGCGCATCTCCTTGTAGCCCGAGTAGAACCGATCGAGCGGAACTTCCTCCCTCCCGCGCCGCGACTCGAGCACGACGGTCGCGTCGTACGCCATCAGCGCGGGCACGCCGTCCGCCGCCGGCGAGGCGTTCACGACGTTTCCCGCCCAGGTGCCCCGCGCCTGGATCTGGATCGCCCCCACCTGACGCGCGGCCTGGACGAGCAGCGGAAACTCCCGGCCGACGCGCTCATCCCGGATCACGTCCCAATACGTGGTGAGGGCGCCCAGCACCAGCTCGTTCGCCTTCCACGTGAGCGGCTTCAGGTCCTCCAGCCGCGAGAGATCGACATAGGTCCGGTCGTGCGCCTCGATCCGGACCGGCCAGTGCACGAGGAGGTCGGTCCCGCCGGCCATGGGGACGGCTGCGGGGTCGCGCGCGAGCATGTCGAGCGCTTCCGGGATGCTCTCGGGCAATAGAGCGTTCACCGTTCGCCGAGCGCTTCCTTTATTGAGTCGACGATCCCGTCGTACCCGGTGCAGCGGCAGAGATTCCCTGCCATGAGCTCGCGTATCGTGTGCGTGCGGAGCAGATCGGGGTGCCCGCGAATCCACCACGCGGTCATCACCACGCCGGGCGTGCAGGCCCCGCACTGCGTGGCGCCGCACCGCTCGAACGCCTCGAGGGCGCGCGGATCGAGCGACTCGATCGTCTCCACCTTTCTGTCGCGCACCTGGTAGGTAGGGATGAGACAGGAGTTCACCGGCACGCCATCGAGGTAGACGGTGCACGCGCCGCACTCGCCCTCGCCGCACCCTTCCTTCGTGCCGGTGAGCCCGAGCCGATAGCGAAGGGTGTCGAGCAGGCGGTCGGCGGGGTCGATCTCGACCGTCACCGATGAACCGTTCAAAGTGAAGGTGACTGAGATTGCGGATTGCGGATTGGGGATTGCGGATTGGGGGCTCATCGACGTTCAATCCGCATTCCGCAATCCGAAATCCGCAATTTCCATCAGCTCCATCAAGCGCTCCGGCGTTACAGGTATCGCTCGCGGATCTGCGCCGGTCGCCGCCGCTACGGCGTTCACGATCGCAGGGGCGGGTCCGTCGATCGGCAGCTCACCGAGGCCCTTCGCGCCTCCCCCTCCGCCGTGGGGGTAAGGGTTCTCGATAAAGGCGACGCGGATCGAGGGCACGTCGTCGGACGTGGGGATCAGGTAATTGGTGAGCTGGTTGTTCGCCATCGCGCCGTCCTGCCACGTGCATTCCTCCATCAGCGCCCAGCCGATGCCCTGGACCACGCCTCCCTGCACCTGCCCGCGCGCCAGGGTCGGGTTCAGCACCTTGCCGACTTCCTGCACGGCCGTGAAATCGATCACGCGCGTGGCGCACGTTCGCAGGTCCACCTCCACCTCGGCGACGTAGGCCGCCCACGCGAACGCCCCGTATGCGTCGCCACGGTAGCTCTTGTCATCCCACTCGATGCCTGGCGGCTTCTCGTAGGCTGCCTCGCCGAAGAGCGGTTCGGCAGGATGCGCCAGGTGCCAGCGGCGGATCGCCTGCTTCACGTCCGCGCCCCGGGCGGAGTGGTCGAGCCCGAGCCGGCGGCGCAGGTCGTCGGCGGCGCGCTCGACCAGGCCGCCCACGATCATCGTCGTACGCGACGCCACCGTAGGTCCGCTGTTCGGCACGCGCGATGTGTCCGCTTCCGCGATCGTCACGTCGTCGGGGTCGAGTCCCAAGCGCGCGGCGGCGAGCTCGGTGAACACCGTCAACGTGCCCTGGCCCATTTCGATGTTGGCGCTCAGCACTTCGACGCCGCCGTCGGCGCGCCCCGCGACGCGGAGCCGCGACTTGAGCGCCACCTCGCCCCCGCCCGTGAACCCGGCGCCGTGAAAGAACGTCGCCAGACCCATGCCCCGGCGTAGCGTCTCGTGCGTCGCGTTGAATGCGGTGTGCTCACCCTGCTTCTCCCGATAGCGGGAGAGCTCGAGTGCCCGCTCCATCACGGCGACTCGATCGGTGCTGTCCCGGATCACCTGACCCGTGGCCGTCGTCTGGCCGTCCTTCAATAGATTGACGCGTCGCAGCTCCACGGGGTCGACCGCGAGCGTCCGCGCGACCACGTCCATGTGCCGCTCGCCGGCGAACTGCGTCTGCGGCGCCCCGAAGCCGCGGAATGCGCCGAACGGGACGGCGTTCGTGAACATCGCCCGGCCCTGGATCCGCACGTGCTCGCACGTGTAGGGCCCGGCGGCGTGGATGATGGCACGGGACAACACGACGGGTGACAACGTGACGTACGCCCCTCCATCGATCACCACCTCGACGTCCTGCGCCAGCAGCCGGCCGTCGCGCGAGAGCCCCGTGCGGTGCCGCACGAGCGCGGGGTGCCGCTTGGTGGTCGCCGCCATGTCCTCTCCGCGGTCGTAGATCACCTTCACGGGGCGACCGCTCTTGAGCGCCAGGAGGGCGGCGTGCAGCGCGATGTGCGACGGGAATTCCTCCTTGCCGCCGAATCCGCCGCCGGTAGGCGTCTGGATGACTCGCACTCTGGTCTCGTCGCGCGCCAGGGCATGCTGCAAGGCCTTGAGGACGTAATAGGGGCACTGCATCGAGCCCTTCACCACCAGCACGTCGTCCTCGAGATAGGCGATCATCCCCTGCGTCTCGAGATAGACGTGCTCCTGCGCGCCCGTCTCGTACGTGCCCGAGACGACGACCGGGGCTCGCGCGAGGGCGCGCTCCACGTCGCCCTTCTCGATCTTCAGGCGCTTGAGGACGTTGTCCGTGCCGTACTGGATCTGCTCGGCGGGAGCAACGACCCGAAAGTCGAGGGCGGCCGGCTCGGCTTCGACCACGACCTCGATCGAGCGGACGGCGCGGCGTGCGGCCTCGCGCGACGCGTGGGCGACCAGCAGCACCGGCTCGTGCACGTGCCGCACGTAGCCGGCGGCGAGCACCGGCTGGTCCTCCTCGATCAGGGCGACCACGTTCGGTCCTGGGATGTCGCGGTCATCCACCACGACGAACTGGGACCAGTCGACGTCTTTGCCGAAGCGCACGGCGGTGACGCGGCCGCGTGGCGCCGGGCTCCGTACGGTCATGCCCCACAGGAAGCCGTCGAGCGGGAGATCGTCGACGTATTGCTCGCGGCCCGTGAGCTTGGCGAGTGCCTCGCGACGTCGCATGGTGCGAATTCTGTCGCCTTGCTGTGCTCTCGGCCAGGGCGTAACGTAGCGGACCTTGAGCACGACGTTGGTGGTCACCGTCAATGGCGCGCGGTACGAGCGCACCGTCGAGCCGCGGCTGTTGCTGTCCGATTTTCTCCGGAACGAGCTGGGCCTCACGGGCACGCACGTGGGATGCGAGCACGGGGTATGTGGCGCGTGCACGGTGCTGCTGGACGGCGAGGCCGTCCGTTCGTGTCTCATGTTCGCGGTCCAGGCGGATGGGCACGCCGTGACCACCGTCGAAGGCCTGACCGATGGCGGCGGCGGCCCCCTGCACCCCCTCCAGGCCGCGTTCCACGAGGCCCACGGGCTGCAGTGCGGGTTCTGCACGCCCGGCATCCTTATGACCCTGGTGCCGTTCCTGCGGGATCATCCCCATCCGGACGAGCGCGAGATCCGCGAAGCGCTCTCCGGAAATCTCTGCCGCTGCACCGGCTACCAGAACATCGTCGCGGCCGTACGGTTGGCCTCTGATGGAATCCCGACGCCAGGTCGGTGAACGGGTGCGGCGCACCGAAGATGCGCGGCTCCTCACCGGCCGCGCGCTCTTCGTGGACGACGTGCGCCTGGACGGGATGCTGCACGTCGCGTTTCTTCGGAGCCAACACGCCCACGCACGATTGACCGGCGTGGACGCGACTGCCGCCCGAGCCCGGCCGGGCGTCGTCGCCGTGTATACGGCGGCCGATCTCGGCGACTATTGGCGACCCGGTCCCTTACTCGTGCCGCCCCCCCCGATCGCGGGGCTCGTGTTCAACGCCTGCACGCAGGTCCCACTCGCAAAAGAGAAGCTGCGCCACGTCGGCGAGCCGATGGCCATGGTCGTGGCGGAGAGCCGCTACCTGGCCGAGGACGCGCTGGACGACATCGTGGTGGAGGCGGAGCCGCTCCCCGCGGTCGTCGACCTCGAGGCCGCGCTCGCGAAAGGAGCACCGCGAGTGCACGAGCACCTGCCCTCGAACCTCGCGGCCCATGCGGTCCAACGAAAGGGTGACTACGCGCGCGCCAAGCAGCGCGCTCACACGGTGATCAAGCGCCGCTTCCGGTACGACCGCGGAGCGTCCGCCGCTATCGAGAACCGGGCCGTGGCGGCGCAGTGGGACCCCCGCGCGGAAGAGCTGACGGTATGGGACACCACGCAGGCGCCCATACCGATCCGGAACGGGCTGGCCCAGCTGCTCGGGCTCCTCGAATCGCAGGTCCGCGTCGTCGCGCCGTTCGTCGGGGGCGGGTTCGGCCCGAAGATCATGATGTACTACCCGGAGGAGGTGCTGGTGCCGTGGGCCGCCATGAAGCTCGGCCGCCCCGTCAAGTGGACCGAGGATCGGCAGGAGAACTTCTTCGCTACCACGCAGGAGCGCGGCCAGATCCACGACGCGGAGATCACGCTGGACCAGAGCGGGAAGATCCTCGGCGTGCGCGACGTGTTCCTGCACGATACCGGCGCATACGACCCCTACGGTCTCACCGTGCCGATCAACAGCCAGTGCACCCTGCTTGGCCCCTACGAGATTCCCAACTACGAGAGCGAGTTCACGGCGGTCTTCACCAACAAGACGATCGTGACGCCCGTGCGCGGCGCGGGCCGCCAGCACGGCGTGTTCGTGATCGAGCGGCTCCTCGACTTCGCCGCCAAAGAGCTCGGGATCGATCGCGCCGAGATCCGCCGTCGAAACTTGCTCCGGCGGGACCAGTTTCCGTTCAACAACGAGATCCTGTTCCAGGATTCCGCGCCGCTCACATACGACAGCGGCGACTATGAGCCAGCGCTCGATCAGGCGCTCGAGCTCATCGATTACCACCGATTCGTCCGCGAGGAGCAGCCGCGGCTCCGGACCGCTGGCCGCCACGTGGGAATCGGGATCGTGTGTTACGTGGAGGGAACCGGAATCGGGCCGTACGAAGGGGCGCGGGTGACGGTCGAGCCCGGTGGGCGTGTCCGGCTCGCCACGGGTGTCGGGACGCAGGGGCAGGGGCACTTCACCGCGTTTGCCCAGATCGTGGCCGAGGTGCTGGGCGTGGACGTGGCGGACGTGCACGTCATAACGGGCGACACGCGGGAATTTCATTGGGGCACCGGCACGTTCGCGAGCCGCGGCGCGGTCGTCGCGGGCAGCGCGTGTCAGGCCGCGGCCCTGCGCGTTCGCGAGAAGATTCTCGAGCTCGCGAGCCACGAGCTCGAGGCATCGAAGGCCGACCTGGTGCTCGCGGGGGGAAGCGTACACGTGCGCGGCGACCCGGGCGCCGGGATCACGCTGGGCGCCCTCGCGGTGAAGGCCAACCCGCTGCGGGGCGCCGTGCGGCCCGGCACCGAGCCCGGCCTGGAGGCCACCGCGTACTTCGGCCCCGACCGCGGGAGCACGGCGAGCGGCGTTCACGCCATGCTCGTCGAGGTGGATCCCGAAACCGCGCAGGTCGAAATCCGACGGTATGTCGTGGTGCACGACTGCGGCCGGGTGATCAATCCGATGATCGTGGACGGCCAGATCCACGGCGGCGTGGCGCACGGCATCGGCAACGCGTTCTACGAGCAGCTGGTCTACGACGAGGACGGCCAGCTGTTGAACGCCTCGTTCATGGACTACCTGCTTCCGACTGCGACCGACGTGCCGCGCGTCGAGACCGCGCACCGCGAGACGCCGTCGCCGTTGAACCCGATGGGTGCCAAGGGCGTGGGCGAGGCGGGCGCGATCCCCACGGGCGCGCTGTTCGCGCAGGCGGTGGAGGACGCGCTCGGCCGAACAGGCCTTGAGATCTGCGAGATCCCGCTCAGCCCGAGCAGGCTGTTCGAGTTGATCGAGGAGGCGCGATGAAGCCCGCGCCGTTCGATTATTTCGCCCCCGGCACGGTCGACGAAGCGCTGGCGCTCCTCGCCGAGCACGGCCACGAGGCCAAGCCGCTGGCAGGCGGGCAGAGTCTCATTCCCGCGATGAACTTCCGTCTCGCGCGGCCTCAGGTGCTCGTGGACTTGAATCAGGTCGCGGCGCTGTCCTACATCCGAGCGAATGGGAGTGGTCTTGCGATCGGAGCCATGACCCGGCAGCGCGCCGTCGAGCGGAGTGACCTCGTCGCCCGCGCCGCGCCCCTCCTCGCGGAAGCGATGCCCTCGATCGCCCATCCCCAGATCCGGAATCGGGGTACGGTGGGAGGGAGCCTCGCGCACGCGGACCCGTCGGCCGAGCTGCCTGCCGTGGCGTTGGCCCTCGAGACGCGCTTCCGCGCGAAGAGCGTCACCGGTGAGCGGTGGATTCCGGCGGGCGAGTTTTTCAAGGGCATGCTCGAAACCGCCCTTGAGCCGGGCGAGCTGCTGGTCGAGATCGCGATTCCGCCGCTCCCGGCTCGGAGCGGTACGGCGTTCCTCGAGATGGCGCGCCGGCACGGCGATTACGCGCTCGTCGGAGTCGCGGCGGTCGTGACGCTCGATGCAAGCGGTCGGTGTCAGGCCGCGCGCGTCGCCCTCTTGAGCGTCGGCGATGGCCCGGTGCTCGCGAGCGAAGCCGCGACGGTGCTGGCGGGTCAGGCGCCGGCGGCAGAGCTGGCCCGCGCGGCCGGGGAGCGAGCGGCGAGCCGGGACGTCGATCCCCCGTCTGACATCCACGCCTCGGCCGCCTACCGGCGTCGCCTCGTCGCGGTGCTCACGCGGCGGGCGCTCGAGCGAGCGTTTGAAAGGGCGGAAAAAGGGAGTGGGGAGCGGGGAGCGGTTCCCTCCGATCGGAAACCGAGCTCCTAACGGCGGGTACCGCTCCCCGCTCCCTGCTCCCACGAACGACAACGGAGGCCCCATGAAGCTGTACGATCTCTCCCAACCCTTGAACGAGCGCTCCTCCTTCTGGCCCTACTATCCGCCGTTCGAGGTGAAATACATCAAGCGCAAGGCCGAGCATGGCGTGAACGCGCAGTACATCATGACGTCAAACCACATGGGGACGCACCTCGACGCGCCGCGGCATTTCGTGACGGCGGGGAAAACCATCGATGAGCTGCCGCTCGACTGGTTGTGCGGCCCCGGGGTCATCGTGGACCTGCGCGACGAGATGGACGAGCTCGCGGTGTACACGCCCCAGATGATCGAAAAGCGGGTTCAGGTGAAGCAGGGCGACATCCTGCTGCTGCATACGGGGTGGCACGCGTACGCGGACTTCGGGGCCACGCCGGACGAGGAGCGCTACTACCACTATCACCCTGGCGCGCACCCCGACCTGGTGCCCTGGCTGCTGGAGAAGAAAGTCCACGTCTGGGGCGTGGATTGCGTGTCAACCGATCACCCGATGAACCTTCCGATCGGCCGGTTTCTGGGGAAGGGTATGCACGGGCACTGCGACAAGGTGCGCGCCAAGGCGGAGCAGAAATTCGGGGGCAAGGCGGCGGTCGACAAGATGTTTCCGGACTCGGCGTATCAGCTGACGCACAACGCGCTCTTCCCGAAGGACTGCATCCACATCGAAAACCTGGGCGGCGAGATCGAAGCACCCGAGCTGCAGAACAAACGCCTCATCGTCGGGTGCTTCCCCTGGAAGTTCAAGGGAGGCGAGGCCGCGTTCGCCCGCACCGTCGCGTTCCTGGGAGAATGGAAGAGCTAGCCGACCGCTCTGCCAGCGAGCTCGCCCGGCTGGTCCGGTCCCGCGAGATCTCCCCGGTCGAGGTCGTGGAGGACTGCCTGGCGCGGGTGGAACGTTTCAACCCCGCCGTCAACGCGCTCGTCACGCTCAATCCCCGCGCCCTCGACGAGGCCGACGAGCTCGAGCGGCGGCTGGTGCGCGGCGAGGAGATCGGCCTCCTGGCCGGCCTGCCGGTGGGCATCAAGGACGTGACGCCGGTCGCGGGGCTCCGCACGACGTACGGCTCCACATTGTATCGGGATCACGTACCGACCGAGGACGCGCTGGTGGTGCAGCGGCTCCGGGCGGCGGGCGCGGTCATCCTCGGCAAGACCAATTGCCCCGAATTCGCGGCCGGTGGCGCCACTTTCAACGACGTGTTCGGGCGGACGCGGAACCCATGGGACCCCACCCGCACCGCCGGGGGCTCGACCGGCGGCGGGGCGGCCGGCCTCGTCACCGGCATGATCGCCCTCGCCGAAGGCACGGACCTGGGTGGCTCCCTCCGCATCCCGGCCTCGTTCTGTGGTGTCGTGGGTCTGCGGCCGTCGGTCGGGCTCGTACCGACGTACCCGGCCGATTGGTTGTGGGACACGCTCCAGGTGGAGGGCCCTGTGGCCCGGACGGCCGAAGACATCGCCTTGATGCTCCAGGCGGTCAGCGGCCCGAGCCCCATGTCGCCGCTCGCCCAGCCCCGGGACGGGCGGAACTTCGTCGCGGCCGTGGCGCGGGGTGTTTCGACCGATCTGCGAGTCGCCTACTGTCGCGACGTGGCCAGGATCGGGATCGACCCCGAGATCGAAAAGGTGTGCGGGAGCGCGGTACGGGGGCTCCGCGACGCCGGCGTCAACGTCGAAGAAATAGACCTGGACCTGTCGTTCGCCCGGCCGGCGTTCCTGTCGCTGCGCGGGCTCTGGTTCGTGGCGCAGATGTTCCCGCGGCTGGACAAGGTCGACCAGTTCGGGCCGAACGTCGCCGGCAACATCCGGTCGGGGCTCGGCACCACGACGCACGATTTGGGTGCCGCGGAGGCGGCGCGCACCAGGATCTGGCACCTGTTCCGCGACCTGTTCCGGACGTTCGACCATCTGCTCACGCCCTGCATGGCGGTACCGCCATTCCCGGTGGAGCAGAACTATCCCGAAACGGTGGCGGGCAAAAAGATGGAGACGTACGTGGACTGGATCGCGCCGACGTTCGTGCTGAGCCTCACGGGACTGCCAGTGGCGTCGGTGCCGTGCGGGCTCGACTTCGATGGACTCCCTGTGGGGTTGCAGATCGTCGGGAAGCCGCAGGGCGAGGAGGCGGTGCTGGCCCTGGCGTCCCAGGTCCAGCGCCGCCATCCGATCGGCCGTCCTACGCTCCGCGCTTAGGTTCCCGGGCTGGCCTTTTGCTGCGCGTCTCTCCTTATGAGCGCAAAGCCGAGGGCATTGAAGTTGTAATCGGCGATCTCCCGGAACAGCTTCTTGGCCTGCGCGGGGTCACCCGCGCCTTCCGTGGCGACCGCGAACTGATACTTGATGTACGGGTCCAACAGATTGCCCTGCCGCAGGTGTGCGGCCGCTTCGGTGTACTTGGCCTGATAGAGCGCGATGAATCCCTCCAGCTGGTGCATCGGCTCGAGCTTCCGCGGGTTCGCGTCGGGGGCGAGTAGCTGGTTGATCCGGTCGGCCTGCTTCTGGGCCGACGCATAGTCCCCGCGGCGCGCCGCGGTCCATCCCTCGAGGTACGCGATCTGCGCCTGTTGCCCCCGCTTGAACGCGGGGTTTGCTGCCTCGTCCGCTTGCTGCATCAGTAACGGTTCGAGCTGCTTCAACGCCCGCTCCGCGGCCGCGCGGTTACGAGTGTGAGTCGCGATGACGACGACGTTCGTGAGCGCTGCCACCTTGTTCGCCTTGGGGTCGGGGACCCCCATGCCGTCTACCGACGCGACCAGCTGATTGAGCTCGGTGATCGCGGCCTCTGAATCGCCGGCGTACACGCTGACGTAGGCCCGGAACGGGGCGTAGGCGGCTTTTTCATTTGCCCGTCCCACGGCCATCGCGGAATCGTAGTCGGCGCGCGCCGCCGTGTAGTCGCCCAGGAACGTGTTGGCGTGCCCAGCCTTCACGAGCAGCACGGCGCTCTTGGGGTCGAGCTCGTGGCCCCGCACGTACTCATCGCGGGCTTTCTCGAGATTGCGCTGCGCGCGGTAGGCATCGCCGACGAGGAGGTGCGCATTGGACTCGTCCGGCGCCAGCGCCTCCGCCGCCTGCATGTGCTCGAGCGCCTTCGTAAAGTCGTGCGGCTCACCGAAGATGTAGTCGTTCCCGATGGTGGCGTGCGCCACGTATAGCTTGGGCGAGAGCTCCAGGGCCTTCGTGATCGAGGCACGCGCGTCCTCGTTCTTGTTCAAGCCGATCTGGGCTCCGGCGAGAGCGAGCCAGGCGCGCGGACTGTCGGGATACTTCTCGACCAGCTGTTGCCCGAGGGCGAGCTGACCCGCCAGGTCGTTGTCGAACCCCTTTCGGGTCATCTGGATCTGGAGTCGCTCGGCTTCCGACGCGCCGGCGGCGTGCTGTTCCGCGAGCGCCAGATTGGTCTTGAAGTCAGCAAGCGAGTTGGCGGTGTTCGCGACGTTCAGGTAGGCGAACGCAAAGTCCGGGTCGGCAGCCACCGCGGCCTTGAAGTGCACGTTCGCGTCGATGAACCGGCCGAGATCGAACTCCCGCAGCCCCTCGAGGAAGCGGGCTCGCGCCGCCGCCGAAGACGTAGTGATGGGATGCTTGATCACCGCGCTCGTGATTGGGTCGAGCGCGGCACGCGGGTCCTGTGCCGCGGCGCCGGCGGACCAGCCGACGGACGCGAGCACGACCGCCAGGCCCGCACGCGTGAACGCGTGGCTGACAGACGTCATCGTCGTCTCCGATGTGGGGTGTGGAGGTGAACGCTGACGGCGGGCGACCAGGGGGTCGGGAGCGTCCCCTACGAAAGGCCGAACTTGCCCGGCGGTCCGGCGCCCCACAAGAGGATCGGCGGAAACCCTAACAGCTCCTTGACAACCCCCCTCAATCGGGCTCGAGCGCCTGCTCGGACTTGGGGGATGCCGGTTGCGCCAGGCCCGAAAACGAGGACCATACCGCGGCGGCGGCCACGATCACGTTCGCCACGACCACCGGCAGGGCGTGTATCAAGGCGCCATACACGGCCCACGCCAGGGCGGCGAAGCCCTGCACGCGACGCATGGTGGCCGGCTGGCGGCAGCAGTACGAGCTCGCGAATACCGCCGTCGCGAACCATCCGATCCAGTCGAACTTGCTCATGCTGCGGCGTCCGCTTCGCGGATCGTCAACAGGTCCGTCTGCACCTTGTCCCATTCCTGAAGCACGAGACCCTTCGACTCGAACAGCGCGTGAATCGCCGCCGCGTCCAGTCCGACGATGTCCTCGAGGATCGGCACCAGGACGCTCACCGCGTCATCCGAGATCACCGTGCGCTTCGCGATCTGCGCGAGGTACTTGTTTTCCGACACCGCGATGGTCATTCCGTTCAGGCGATTGACGTGCAGCATCACATGGATGTCCGAGCTGCCGTCGCCGACGTAGACCACGCGGTCATGGCTCACCGGCAGCTGCCCCCGGAGCTGCTCGAGGAGGGCCACCTTGCCGTAGCCCGCCGTGACCCGTTCGATCGACTCGATCTCCCCCGAGACGGGGTGGTAGCGGAACCGCGTTCCGTGGATCTGCTCCGATGGGACGATCCCCTCCAACGCCGATTGGATGACTTCCTGCGGCGCCGCGGAAATGACGTAGAACGTGAAGTCGTATCCGTCCAGCTCGCCCAGCAGGCGCGCCAGCAGCGGCAGGTTCTTCTTCAGGCGCACGCGCTTCCCGACCTCGACCAAGTGTTCCTTGCGGACTAGGGCGTACGCGGGATCGTGCAGCAGCAGATACGCCAGCTCGGCTCCCTGTTGCACGAGGTGCGTGCGTGACAGGCCCGCGCTCTTCTCGCTGAAGCCCGGGAGGCCGAGCAGCTCGCTCAGCACGATCCCCGAGTCGTTGAAGCTCAGGGTTTGGTCAAAGTCGCTTGCCAGCAGATATCGTTTCATCGGTCGCTTCCGATCATCAGGCTGTCCATGAAGACTCAACGCCCCCACCGGATTCGGCTCCGGTGGGGGCGTGGGCACATCAACGTGCGCACCCAGCGGGCTCGCTCAGGGATTCGTCCCATGGCAATTGAGGTAGAACACCAAGTGCGTCATTCCAGGTTCCAGTGTCCCTAGTTCCAGCGCACTCTAGACGGGTGCGGGAGACCTGTCAAGGTGAGTTGAGCGTGAACAGCTTCGCGACGTCCGGCTTTGTGACTTTCCCCATGGCGTTTCGTGGCAGGACTGTTACCGACACGAGCGCGCGCGGAATCTTGTACGGAGCGAGCCGTTCCTTGGCCCACCGTTGCAGGGCGTCCAACGTGAGGCCCTCGCCGGACCCGCCGCGCAGCTCCACGGCGGCGCAAATCCGCTCGCCCCACTCCGGGTCTTCGACGCCGACCACGGCGCAGTCCAGCACCGCGGGATGCGTGCGCAAGGTTTCTTCGATCTCGAGCGCCGAAACTTTGTAGCCGCCGGTCTTGATGATATCCACGCTCGAGCGGCCGAGGATGCGATATGCGCCGTCTTCGACGACGGCGACGTCACCGGTGCGGAACCAGTCGCCGCGGAACGCGGCCGCGGTGGCCTCGGGGCGGCGCCAGTACTCCCGAAACACCGTCCCTCCTCGCACCTCAATCTCCCCGGGCGTCCCCTCGGGCACCGGGCGACCCGCCTCGTCCACCAAACGCACATCCACCCCCGGCAGCGGCGTTCCCACGAATCCGGGCCGTCGCGCTCCGTGCAGGGGATTGGAGAGCGCCATGCCGATTTCGGTCATGCCGTAGCGCTCGAGGAGCACGTGACCGCTGATCTCGCGCCAGCGCTCGAGGACTCGCACCGGGAGCGCGGCGGAGCCGGACACCATGAGGCGCATCCCCGGCGGGGCGCAGCCTTTGGACCAGGCGTGGCGGCGCTCCGCCGGCGCCGCCTCCCAGGCGGCGATCAGCTTCGCGTAGATCGTGGGCACCGCCATGAAGAGGGTGAGATCGCCTTGGGCGATGCGCGACCAGACCTGCTCCGCGTGGAACCGGGGGAGCATCTCGCAGCGGGCGCCAGCCCACAGCGCGCATGCCAGAACGTTGATGATGCCGTGGACGTGATGCAGGGGCAGGACGAGGAGGATTGCGTCGTCCGCGCGCCACTCCCACGCGGTGACGAGGCTCGTGATCTGGGCGGCGATGTTCGCGTGCGTCGTCACCACGCCTTTCGGCTTGCCGGTGGTGCCGCTGGTGTAGACCATGAGGGCCCGCCGCCCGTCCGCCACCTCGGGGAGCGGGGAGCGGGGAGCCGTGCGCGCCGCTTCATCCGTGGTGACGGTGCGCGAGGCGGGCGGCCGCTGCACTCTCTCCATGACCGCCGCGAAGTCCGGGTGCACGACGACCACTTCCGCGTCTGCGTCGCGGATCACGTATTCGAGCTCAGGCGGCGGATGGGAGACAGCGAGCGGAACCGCGACTCCACCGGCCCGCCAGATGCCCCACTGGGTGGCGACGTACGCGAAACCGGCCGGCGCAAGGAAGGCGACACGCGCCTCGGCCAATTCGGTGCGACCGGCGAGCAGGCATGTGGCCACCCGCCCCGAGGCTTCGAGGAGATCGCGATACGAGAAGGAGCCTTCTGTGGCGACGATCGCCGTCCGGTCACCGTGCCGCCGCGCGCGGGCGATGAGGGACGGTTCGGTCAGGGGCGGGCCTCGATGACGTCTCGGACCTTGCGGGCGAGGGCTCCGAGCGAGAAGGGCTTCTGCAGGAACGCGACGCCTTCCTGCAGCACACCGCGATGCAGCATCGCGTCGTCCGTGTAGCCGGAGAGATAGAGGGTCCTGAGGTTCGGGCGTGCCTCGGTGAAGCGTCGCGACAACTCGCGGCCGTTCATGTCCGGCATCACCACGTCGGTCACCAGCAGATCGATCCGCCCATGGCCGGCCGCGAGCTCCAGCGCCTCGGTCCCGTCCCGGGCGCTCAGCACGCGATAGCCGCGGGCCTCGAGCGCCTTCGCGATGATCAGCCGCACGGCTTCCTCGTCCTCGGCCACGAGCACCGTCTCCGAGCCATCGAGCGCGCTCGCGCGCTGCTCTTCCTCGGCGGGCTGGGGCCCGTCCGCATCCACCCGCGGCAGATAGATCTTGAAGCTCGTGCCGTGCCCGAGCTCGCTGTAGAGCCAGATGTAGCCGCCGCTCTGCTGCACCACGCCGTACACGGTCGCGAGACCGAGGCCCGTGCCCTTACCCACCGGCTTGGTCGTGAAAAAGGGCTCGAAGATCCGGGCGTTGGTCTGCGCGTCCATGCCGGTCCCGTTGTCCGTGACGGCGAGCATGACGTAGCGACCGGCGGGAATCATCACCCGTTCCGTCGGGTAGTCGGCGTCCAGGTCCACGTTCTTGGTTTCGATCGTGAGGCGTCCGCCGTTCGGCATCGCGTCGCGGGCATTCACCGCGAGGTTCACCAGCACCTGCTCGAGCTGCCCCGGGTCCGCCTTCACGGCTCCACAATCGGGCGCCAGCGCGCTCGCGATCGTGACGTCCTCTCCCAGCAATCGCCGCAGCAGCTTCACGAGGTCGGTGATCAGCTCGTTCAGCCGCAGCATCCGCGGTGACACGACCTGCTGGCGACTGAACGTGAGGAGCTGGCGCGTCAGCACGGCCGCCCGCTCCGCCGCGCCGCGGATGTCGAGCAAGCCTTCGCGATCGGGGTCGTCCGCTGGCAGATCCTCGATCATCAGGTCGGTCGTGCCGAGGATCGCGGTGAGGAGGTTATTGAAGTCGTGCGCGACCCCGGCCGCCAAGCGACCCACCGCTTCCATTTTCTGCGCCTGGCGGAACTGCTCCTCGAGTCGCTTCCGCTCGGTGACATCGTCGATGACCACGAGCTCGGCGCGCCGGCCGGCGAATGTGATTTCGTGCCCGCTCGTCTGCACCTCGATGAGCGTCCCGTCCTTCTTGCGGTGCCGCCACGGGCCCGTGGTATGGTAGCCGGCCTCCTTGGTCGCCAGATGCTGCTCCAACGCCGGGATATCTTCGGGCGGCCGGAGGTCCTCGATCTTGAGCGTCAGGAATTCCTCGCGCCGGTATCCGTAGTGTGCGATCGCCGCGCCGTTCACCGCGAGCAGCCGGTGAGTCTCGAGATCGAAGACCCACATCGGGTACGGCGTATTCTCGAACAGCGCTCGATACTGCTCCTCCGACGCGCGGAGCGCCGCCACGGCCAGCTCCCGCTCCTCGCGTAAGCGGCTCTCGCGCAACGCGCGCTTGATCGCCTGCGGGAGCCGCGTCAGGTGATCCTTCAGGACGTAATCCGCGGCCCCGGCCTTCATGAACTCGACCGCCGTCTCCTCGTTGAGGGAGCCGGTGACCAGGATGACGGGAAGCGCCGGGAATCGCTCCTTGACGAGCTGGAGGGCAGCCGCGCCGTCGAAGTTGGGGAGGCCGTGATCGGAGAGGATCACGTCCGGTGCGAAGACGCCCAGCGCCTCCTCGAAGGCGACGCGCGTGTCCACTCGTTGGCTGACGAAGACCAGTCCGGCCTTGGTCAGCTCCCGCTGGATCAGTGCGGCGTCGGCCGGCACGTCTTCGAGGAGCAGAATGCGGACGCTCATGGGGTGTCAGGCAGTGTGCCAGTCCACACCATTGCCTGCGGTGTCGCGAGTCACAAGAGCCGCCGGCGCGCGACGCCGCAAGCTCCTGCCACACTGCCGGTTATGGCTTCTTCACTGCTGGCACGACCCCTTCGGATCCGGCCGCGGCTGGTCCACCACCAGCCGGTGGTCCAGGTTCGCGACCCGCATCGCGATGTCCGCCACCAGACGCGCCACGCGCGCCATGTGCTCGTAGTCGATGTATTCGGGCTCGTCGGTTACCTGGTGGTAGTCCGAGTGCAGCCCGGTCGTGAAAAATGTGATCGGGATGCCGTAGCGGGCGTACTCGTAGTGGTCCGAGCGGCAGTAGATGTTGGCGGGGTGGCCGTTCGCGTCGAGGGAGTAGTCGAAGCTGAAGTTGTGATGGTCCTCGTTGTTGACCTTCTCGATCAGGTCGCCGAGCTCCGTGGACAGGCGCCGGGAGCCGACGAGCTGCAGGTAATTGGGGCCTCCGTGTAGCGCGGCGCCGTCCTTGGTCCGGCCGGTTTCATCCTCCGCCGCCCCCCGGCCGACCATGTCCATGTTGAGCTGCGCCACGATGGAGTCGCGCGGCACCGTGGGGTGATCGGTGAAATAGCGGGAGCCGAGCAGGCCTTTTTCCTCGGCGGTGTGCCAGACGAAGAGAATCGAGCGCTTTGGTTTCGTCTTGAGGCTCGCGATGCGCTCCGCGATCTCGAGCGCCGCGACCGAGCCGGAGCCGTCGTCGTCCGCCCCATTCGAGATCGAATCGACGCGCGCCCCAGTCGGATGTCGGGCCCGGAATGCGGCCAGAGCCGAGTCGACCGCCGCCTGCTGCTCGGGGGTGGCCTGCTTACTCGCGTCATCGGCACCCTCTGGACGCACGAGGTGATTCCAGATCCTGATCGAGTCGTGGTCCACGGGCCGGGCGAGCCCGATGTGGTCGTTATGAGCGCCGATTGCGACGTATTGCCCCGTGAGCTTGCGATCGCTGCCGGGAATGATGCCCACCACGTTCCGTGCCGGCTCGGGAACCAGGGCGACCGTGAACCGGACCGAGATGGCCACGCTGTTGCCTGCGCTGCCGGGCGCGAGTTCGCTCAGCGGCGTCGCGAACAGCTTGGTCCCCGTGGCGCTGGTAATAAGGAACGCGGAGGGTCCCGGCGGAGGACCTTGCCCGTCGTCGAGGAACGCGCGCGGCCGCCGCAGGAAGCCCTGGAACTGGCGGGGAAAGCTGTCGAGCGCGACCAGCGCGATCCCCGCGGCGCCGGGCAGCGTCGGCGCCGTGCGCAGCGCGCGCAGAGTCCTGAATCCGCCGCTCACCTGGAAGACCACGAGCTTGCCGGTCGCCTGCTCGGGGCCGATCCGGTGCGTCGAGTCCATGAGCTCGCCGCCGTACACGACGGCCAGCGACGGGCTGTCGAGCGATTGGGGGCCGAGCGGCAGGTAATCGCTGAAGGCGGTGAGCGCCCTGCCGGCGATCGTGAACGTCGACGTCTCGTCGAACGTCCGCGTCTTGAGGGGGATCGTCTGGAAATACGTGCCGCCCTCGCCTGCCGGGACCAGCCCCAGGCGCTTGATCTCGGCCGCGATGTAATTCGTTCCCCTCACGTTGCCGGCGGTGCCCGCCTCGCGGCCCCGCATCGAGTCGTCCGCGAAGATGTAGAGACGGGTCTCCAAGTCGCGGGCGGTGATGCTCGCTTCGGTGGGCCGCGGTGGGTGCTTCAACGGGAACGTGCTTTGGGCGGATAGGGGGAGCAGGGGAAGCAACAGGACGATCAGCGTGGGGCGACGGCGCTGGGGCATGGATTCTCCAGGGCAGTGTCAACGGCCGGACGGACGGTATCGTCTGAATCTACGATCCGATCAGTGGGCCCGTTGAACGTGCCGAGGAGCGTTATCTCAGGGCTGAGAGGGCCCGTTCCACGGCTGCGGCGTCGAGCCGCTCCACCGCCTGCCTGAGCTCCTCGCGCACCGTACCCATGAGCGCAAACCCAGCCTGCTGCCGCGCTCGCCCGCGCGCCGTAATCACGACTCGCACCCCACTCTCGGCTGCCCCGTGCGGCATCCGTCGGACGAATCCGTCCTGCTCGAGCCCCTCGATCAAGTGTCCGACGCCAGAGGGCTCGTCGCTCACGCGGGTCATCAGGTCTTCCAGCTCGAGCGGCCGATTCGCGTTCACCAGCTCGCTCAAGAGGTCGAACGTAGCGGAGGTCAGTCCGAGCGCGCGCAAGGCGCCCTCGAGCCGCTCGGTGACGGCGTGCGCCGCACCCAAGAGCCGGAAGAGCAAATCCGGTGTGATCGCTTCAACCGCTTGATCGGGTTTGATGGTGGTCATCAGTTCTGCGAGAACGACCGCCGGCGGCCGAATTGTTCCGAGGCGGGAACCGCTGCTTGACGCCATTCCTTACTGAACTGAGCATAAGGAGCCATCCGGTCGGGACGCGAAAACCACAAAAAAAGGAGGATCGATGACGAAGGCCATCGGGCTGCTGGTGGTGGCCGCGCTCCGGGCCCCTGTGTGGGCGCCGGCCCAGACGCCTGACGGGGGAGGGGGGCCGGGGGGGCCGGGGGGACCGGGGGGGCCGCCGACGGTCATGTTTCGGCCGCTCCTCGCCGACCCACAGGAGCCGCGGTTCTTCGCCACCTATCTGTGGGCTCGCTCGCCCCGGCTCGGATCGAGGCTGGGGAGCGTAGGACTGGGTCAGACCATCGGTCTCGTGCGAGGTCGGGATTGGCAGCTCGCGATTGCCGCCGGCGTTTTCTCCGAATTCAACATGCGTTCCTCGACCACCGACCTCTTGAATACCGATTACATCGTTGGCCTGCCACTCACGTACCGCAAGGGATCCTGGGCCACCCGGCTCCGCGTCTATCACCAAAGCTCGCACTTGGGCGACGAGTACATGCTTCATACGCACGCCCAGCGGGTCGATTTGACGTTCCAAGCAGTGGAGCTCCTCGTCGCGAACGAGGGCTCCCGGTGGCGTGTGTATGGTGGCGGGGACTACGCTTTCGCCCACAAGCCGACCGATCTCAAGCCCGGTGTGCTCCACGGCGGCCTGGAATACCGCGAACCCCGGCCATTGCTGCGATTGGGCAGGCTTACCACCGGCCGTCTTGTAGCGGGGCTGGACGCCAAGTCCGTCCAGGATCACGAATGGCAGGTAGGGTGGAGTCTGGTCGCCGGCCTCGAGCTCGGCGATCCACAGGCGCCGGCGGGGTCGAGCTGGCGCTGGAGCGTGCTGCTGAAGGCGTACACCGGGCCTTCCCCGTACGGGGAGTTCTACCGCGACCACGTGTCTTCGGCCGGCGTCGGGGTGGGGTTCACCCTGTGACAGGGGGAACTTTTTCGGCGAACTAGTTCATTCATAAACCGTACAGCAGTAGATGAGTTTCCCCTGGGGCACCGCCCCGCGAATCCTTTTTCTCTCGTGGAGGATTTCATGTTGAAGCGTCTCTTCTCCCCGCTCGCCCTGGCGCTCGCCGTAGCGGCCGCGCCCACCGGGGTCCGCGCGCAGACCGCCCGTCCATCTCAACAGACCGTTCCCGGCTCCTCCGACCGTTTCACACTGGGTGGAGCATTCGGCGGCCTGTCCGGCGCGGCCAACTTGAGCCCCACCGGTACGCCGGACTGGCGGCTCGGTTGGATCGGTTCGGTCGACGGCACGGTCTGGCTGCGCGACAAGGTGGGCATCCGCGCCAGCGGCAGCTGGGCCCAGGACAGCATCCGTGGCGCCACATTCACTGGCCGCGGTAAGTTCAACAAGTTCACGTACGACGCCGATGTCGTGCTGCGCTACCCCATCCAGGCGGGTTCGGCCACCTTCACTCCCTACGTGCTCGGTGGGGCCGGGGCCATCAGCGTCCATCAGCTCGCGTCCGACAGCACGTGGTCCAAATTCGCCGGCAATTTCGGGGCGGGGCTCGAGTATCGATTCGGCCGCGTTGGGGTACGTGCGGAAGGGCGTGATTTCATTTATACCTTTGATCGCTACGGCTTCGACAAGACCCAACACGACATCGCGTGGCAGGGTGGTCTCACGCTCTCGTTCTAAGGCGTCGTGGAGCTGGCCGGCGCGCCGTCTCGGCGCCGGCCAGCTCGGTCTGTAACCCCGCCGTCCGACGCACAAGGAGCACTTCTATGCCGCGGACCCACGATTCCTTCCGAGAAGGCGCTACGCTCGGGCTTTCGGTCGCGACGGGCATCTGGCTCTGGATCGCACTGGTCGATGTTATCGCAGGCCGGCCGTTCCAGACGTTCGCCCTGCTGGGTGGGGTCCTCGTGTTCACGGCGCTGCATTACGTGCTGAACGTGGCATACGGCATCGCCACCGTGGCCGTGGTCCACCGAGCGGCGCGCGAGCCGAGCCTCCTCATCGGCGTCGTGTTCGGCTTCTTCATGATGGAGTTCGCGTTTGTGATGCTGACCGTGCTGCTCTCGCACGTGGGGCTCGGCGCGCTCGCGTGGGTGCGCATCCTGGGTGGCAACCTGGTCGGGGCCGTCATCGCGTTCCTGCTGCTCGTCCGCTCTCACCCCTTGGCCGCGGATCTGCGGGCCGCGGACGAGGATGATGAGTGACGTTGACCGCTCGGGCGGCTGGGGCTATTAGTCACGCATGAACAAACGCTCCCCCGCTCGCAAGAGCGACGGCCGTCCGGCCGGGGCCGGGGCGGGGGCCGGGGGGGCCGGGGGGGCCGGCGCGCTCGTGTTGTCCTTTCTCGCGACTGCGGAGTCCGTCGAGGCCAGGCTGGATGCGGCGGTGAGCCCCCTTGGCCTTTCCCTCGCGAAGCTTGGAGTTCTCAATCTGCTCGCCGAGGCGAAACAACCGCTGCCGCTATCCGAGCTGGCCAAGATTCAGAAATGCGTGCGCTCCAACATCACCCAGCTCGTTGATCGCCTCGAGAAGGACGGGCTCGTGCGTCGACGGCCCGACCCGGACGACCGGCGCGGCGTGCTGGCCGAGCTGACGCCCGCCGGCGAGCAGGCGCACGGCAAGGGGATGCGCGCGCTCGCGGAAGCGCAACGCGCCATCGTGAGCGGACTCAAGGCGGGCGACGCGGCGAGCCTGAAGAGCGCGCTGAAGGCCCTGGGTTAGCGTCGCGGCCGGTGCCGCTCAATGTGCCGGGCCATGATCCGCATCAGCTCCGCGTTGGTCCACGGCTGCCAGCCGTGCGGCTTCATGGGACGCCCGTAGCCGAATTCCGCATCGGCCAGGGGCTTCGCACGCGTGAGAAACTCCTCCAGCCGGTAAACGGCGAGGTTCAGGTAGAACGTATCCATGTCGCCGACGAGCACGTGGATCTGTCCCTTCAGCTTGGGTCCGAGCGTCGCCCAGTTGCGCTCGAGATACTCACGCAGGTCGTAGTCGTGCGCCCGGAAGTACTCGGCCACCGCGTGGTCGATCGCGCCCGTCCGGAGGTCCCAGAGCTCTGCCGGATACCCGTCGGGCCCGGTGGGGCCGTACGTCGCCTCCCAGATGGCGAACTGCTCGCCGGACCGTGCGCGGCTGCCGAGCACCGCCTCGAATTGGCTCTCCTGCTGGACGCTGATCCGCGGCTGACCGGTGATCTCCTGTTCCGCCGGGACCTCGTCGGTCATCCATTCGGCCACCGGATGCACGAACGCGTTCGTGTCGCTGTAGACGTCGGGAATCTCGTAATTCCGGAAGTCCACCGGGTCCGGATAGAGCACCCATGTCCCTCCGAAGAAATCAGGATGGTACACCTGTAACGCCAAGGCCTCCCATCCACCGGTTGAGCCGCCGGTGAGCACCCGCGCCCACGGCGCGCGGATCATCCGAAAATGGTCTTCCAGATAAGGAATCAGCTCCTGGAGGAGCGCGTCCCCGTATGGCCCGTTGTTGGCGGAGTTCACGGCGTACGAGTCGTCGAAATACGGCGTCGGGTGCTGGAACGTCACCGCGATCATGCGCGGGAAATTGGCGGAGCTCCAGGCCCTGTAGAACTCGAAACCCGGTTCCCGCGCCGACCGGGCCAGTCGCGCCGCGCGCTGCTCCGGAGTTTCGGAGCTCGAGTCCGTCGAGAATCCGAACGGCGGGCGCAGGTTGAAGTGGCCCTGCTCGTACACGGTCGGGTAGTGCCGGGCCGTGTCCGTCTCGTATCCGCGCGGGAGCAGGACCGTGGCGCCCAGGTAGATCGGCCGGCCCCACCAGGCGGTGAGAATCTTGCTCTGGATCTTGATGTGCTTCTCCCACTTCGAGTCCGGCGGCAGGTCGATGGGCGGGAGGACCCGGGTGAGCTCGAGACGGATCGTATCACCCTTCGCAGGATCGAGGTGCACCTTCCGCACCGCGCTCACGAGGTTTCCCGGCGACTTGTTGAACTGCTGGCCTTCCCACTGGTCGTCGTGCAGCCACAGGGTGTGGCCGTCCGCGCGACGAAACTCCGAGTACACGTTGAGCAGTCCCTGCACGTAGTAGTCGCCCGCAGGAATGTCCTTGAGGCTCGTGACCGGGTACCCGAGGGTCGACCCGCCCACGACTCCCGGTGTGCCGGGCGCGAGCTGGGTGACATCGACCCCGAAGAACGGCGTGCAGTCGCTCTCGTGGCGGACCTGTAACCGGGGCTCGACGTCGTCATGGCGAGTCACGAAGACGTACATGCGACCGGTGACGGGCGTGGCCCGCATCGCGGCGGGCACGGCGATCTCGAACCGGGCCTGCGCGACGACGGGGAGCGGGAAGGGCAAAGCGACGGCGACGAGGGCGACGGTAGCGAAGCGCAACGGACGATTCCTGAAGAAGGTCGCGTAGTGTGCCCTGAAACGACCGGGCTGGCAAGCCGGCTCGCGAGCACTCGCGTTCAGGCGAGTCCGACCACACTCCGGGCGAGCCGCAATACCTCGGGGACTACGTCGGACGGCGTGCGATCTGGTCCCGCCAGGACGTCGAACGTGTGGAAGCTCGTGAGCGTGAACAGTACGTCGATCGTCTTATCGGACGTCTCCGCACCCCGCTCGCCGCCGCGCGCGCGCAGCCGTCGCACGATCTCCCGCAGGCCCTGGCGGCGCCACTCCTGCCGGGCGCGAAGCGTCTGCCCGAACTCGGGATCGAGCGCGCCCAGTGCCAGCAGCCGCTGATGGATCGGCCGATGCGCGGTCCAGAAGCGGCCGAATGTCGCGACGAACCGCCCCAGGGCTTCGTCGGGATCCGGTTGGCGGAAGGCCTCGGCCAGGTCCCACATCCCGCCCCGCCGGGCGAGGTCGTCGAACAGGGCCTCGAGCAGCTTCGGTCGAGATCCGAACCGCTGGTACACGGTGGCCCGGGTGACGCGGGCCCGGCGGGCGACGGCATCGATACTGAAGGCGACGCCGTGCGGCGCGACGAGCAGCGCGCGCGCCGCCCGGAGAATCCGGGCGCGCGTCCGGTCCACCGCCGCCTGGCGCCGGCCCAGGCGGTAGCGCCGGGGGTGGGGACCGGGGCGGGGGCGGGGGCTCACGAACCTTCCCGTGGAAACCATTTGGCTATACAGTACGTATAGCCAAATATAACACACCGGAGGTGGGTCGTGGTCTGGCTGCGCTTGGTGCATATCGTGGCAGGCATCGTCTGGGTGGGCTCGGCCGTGTTCGGCGCCCTGTTCCTCTTTCCGACCGCGCGGGCCGCGGGTGCCGAGGGTGGGCGGTTCATCGAGCGTCTCATGCGGCGCGTGGGCCCCGCCATGGGCATCGCGATGCTGCTGACGGTCATTCCCGGCTTCATCATGTACGGTCGCCTCTCCGCCGGCTTCAACCGCGCGTGGGTGACGTCGCGGCCGGGCCTCGCGCTTGGCGCGGGTGCGGTGGCCGCAATCCTCGCCGTGCTCGTCGGCGTGGTGGTGAACGCGCCTGCCGGCGCGAAAATGGCGGCCCTGCGCAAGAGCTTCGAGGCGCAGGGGGGCGTGCCGACCGCCACGCAAGCCGCCCAGCTCCAGACGTTGCAGTCGCGCGTCGAGCGCGGAGCCCAGGTGGTCGCGGCGTTGCTCCTCATCGCCGCGGGCACAATGGCCGTGGCGCGCTATCTGTGAGCACGCGCGGTCCACGCGTGCTGCCCGGCATGAAAGAACGAGGCGCGGACGACGCGGCCTGGATTACCGGGGTTATTTTGGACGTCGCAGGCGGGGCCGTCATGGTGTGATTCACTCGAAAGGGAGGACAGATGCCCCAAGCTGATCAGGACCGGCGGATCGACTACATCGAGTTCGGCGCGACGGATCTCCCTCGCACGAAGCAGTTCTACCAGGGGGTCTTTGGCTGGAAGTTCGAGGACTACGGCCCCGACTACACGAGCTTCCAGGATGGCCGGCTGAGCGGCGGGTTCACGAAGGACGCGCCCGTCCGACCGGCCAACCCGCTCGTGGTGATCTACGCCGCCCACCTGGAGGAGACCGAGGGGAAGGTCAAGCAGGCGGGCGGCAAAATCGTCCGCAAGACGTACTCGTTCCCCGGGGGGCGCCGTTTCCATTTCAGCGACCCGAGCGGGAATGAGCTCGCCGTGTGGACCGATCGGTAGTTGCGCTCGTCACCGGCGCCAATCGCGGCATCGGCCTCGAAGTGTGTCGCCAGCTGGCACAGCGGGGCTACGCCGTGGTACTCGGGTCGCGAGACCTGGCCAAAGGCGAGCGCGCGGTCGCGACTCTTGCGGACGCCGGGCGCGCAGTCCGGCCGTACCAGCTCGATGTGACCGATGGGGGGAGCATCGAGCGGGCGCGGGCCAGGGTCGCGGCTGAGTTCGGACGGCTCGATGTGCTCGTGAACAATGCCGCCATCCTGTACGACACGTGGCAACGCGCCGTTGATGCCAACCTCACGCAGGTCCGGGAGGCGCTCGAAACCAACCTGTTTGGCGCGTGGAACATGGTACGCGCGTTCCTGCCGCTGCTGCGACGCAGCCGTCACGCTCGGGTGGTCAACGTGTCGAGCGAAGCGGGATCGCTCGCATCCATGAGCGGTGGGACGCCCGCCTATAGTCTCTCGAAGGCGGCGCTCAACGCGCTCACGCGCATGCTCGCGGCGGAGCTGCGCGACGACGGGATCCTGGTCAACTCGGTGTGTCCGGGCTGGGTGGCGACGGAGATGGGCGGTCCGGGCGGACGGCCGGTGAGCAAGGGAGCCGCGAGCGTGGTGTGGGCGGCGACCTTGCCGGACGACGGGCCCAGCGGAGGGTTCTTTCGCGATGGCAAGTCGCTGCCCTGGTGAACGGATTGGTTCGCGACACCAAGTCGCCCCTTCCCTCGTACGGATCCCATCCCTTTCACTGACAGATTGGACCATGGCCAAACCGTTCCTGCAGCTCGCCGCCGTCGGCGTCGTGGGATTCGCCCTCTGGAAGCTCGCGTCGCTCTTTTTCCTGCCGTTCCTCGTGTTTGCGTTCAAGCTCGCCGCGATTGTCGGGTTGGTCTTGCTCGCGATCTGGTTCTTCAAGAGAAACGACAAGCCGAAAGACGACACGGCGACGGAGTAGATCGCTCCGTCACCCGCTCGCGCCGCTGTAGTGCCGCAGCGCGGCCCGCCACGCGAAACGAGCGAGCAAGAACACCACCGCGGCCACCAGCGCGGCGACCAGCGCCAGCGCGGGTCGTAACCGCCCCGTGAGCGCGGATGCCGGAACGGTGGTGGTCCACGCGATGGGGATGAGGTATACGAACAGAAAGCGCAGTGCACCGGGGTACGCCGAAACCGGGTAACGGGCGCCCTCGAACACCGAGTCGAAGAGCACGGCGATGTTCTCGACCGTCACGAACCAGAACGCCAGACTCATCAGCACGACCCAAATGGCGTAGACCACCACCGCCGCAGACGCAAGCGTCACGACGAAAGCCGCTAGTTGGGCGATCGATGGTACGTAGTGGAGCTTGAATAGCGCATACCCTGCCAGCGCGAGGCCGAGCACGATGTCCGCAAAGCGCCAAATGTCGAGCTGGCGGAACGAAACGAAGCCTTGCGCGTCCACCGGCTTGACGAGCACCAGGTCCAGCTCACCGCTCTTCACCTCCCCGGCGAGCTGGCCGATCCCGGGACGCAGGACGGCTTCGACCACGCCGGTGAGCGCATTGAACACCCCGAGTAGCACCACGATCTCCCAGTAGTCCCAGCCGCCGAGCTGGCTCGTATGCCGGAAGAACAGGGAGAGGGTGAGCAGCGCGGTCGCCATGTAAAACACCGTGCCAAGGACGCTCGCGACGAAGTTGGCGCGGTATTGGAGCTCCTCGGCGACATTGAGGCGCCAGAAAGCTGCAAGAATGCGGAAAGCGGAATTCATCCTCCCACCGCCCCGTAGCGGCGCAAGCCGCGGGTCCATGCGACGCGGCAAGCCAACGCCCAGAAGGCGAGCCACGCGACCTGGGTGCCCAAGCCGCGCAGTACGGCGTCCGTGCCCTGGACGGCGCCGGTGAGCACGTCCACCGGAAACGCGAGGATCGAGCGGAACCACAGGACGCCGGCGACGCTCGCCACGGCCGGCGGCAAGAGCGCGAGGGGCGCGATGCGGCCGGCCAGAAAAAGGGACAAGCCGGCATGGAGCTCCATGATCGCGGTGGCGCGCGTGGTCCAAAAGGCCAGGAGCCCCGTGGTGAAGCTGATGAAGAAGCGCATGGCGGCCGCGAGGAGCACCGCGACGGCGGTCACCGCCAGGCGACCTGGTGTAGCCGGCAGCCGCACCGCCGGCCAGATCGCGGCGGCCAGGAGCCACACCACGAGGATCACGCTCGCGGTACGCGCCTTGTAGGCGATGTTGTCCGCCACGGCTTCGTGCGCCGGGTGGAGCGGCCGCGCCAGCCGAAAGTTGAGCTCGCCCTCACGGATCCAGCGATCCAGGTACCAGGAGTCCCACGCGATCGTCAGCTGGTTGATGAGCATCACGGCGAAGAAGTACCGCGCGAAGTCGGCGCGCGCGTAGCCGCCGACGGTTCCGTCCCCGGCGATCGCCCACCAGATGCCGAGCGCGATCGCCGGCTCGGTCACCCCCCACAGGAGCCACAACACGATCGACGCCCGGTACTGGAGGTCGACCAGCCAGGCACTCCGAATCAACGCGCTGTAGCGCCGCGCCCAACTCATGACTCGCCGTCCTCGAGGCCCTGCGCGAACGCCTTCCGGATCACCTCCTCGATCGGCGGGTCCTCGATCGAGAGATCGGCGACCGGGAGCGCCGCCAGGAGCCTTGCGCTCGTCGCCGGGGCGTCCTCCCGGCGGACTTCGAGGACGGCGTTCGGAAAGTGAAAGCTCTTCACCTCGCCGAACGCCGCCAGGGTATCGCGGGTCACGCCGTCGCCGCCCCCCCCGCCCCCCCCGCCCCCCCCACCGAGCACGAGCTCGATCCGTTTGGTGCGCGCGATACGAGCCACCAGGACGTCGAGCGCGCCGTCGTACAGGAGACGGCCGCGGTTGATCATGAGGACGCGCGAGGCGAGCGCCGTCACGTCCTGCATGTAGTGTGATGTGAGGAGCACCGTGGCGCCGTGCCGGTCCCGGTACTCGATGAGGAAGCGGCGGATCGCGTCCTGGGCGGTCACATCGAGTCCCAAGGTCGGCTCGTCCAGGAACAAGAGCGGCGGTCGATGGAGGAGCGACGCGGCCAGCTCACACTTCATGCGCTCGCCCAGCGACAGCTGACGGACAGGCTTGTCGCGCACCTCGGCGAGCCCGAGCAGCGCGACGAGCTCCTCGAGCCGCTCCCGATAGTCGGCCTCGGCGAGGTCGTAGATCGCGCGGTTGAGCTGAAACGTCTCCTCCGGTGGCAGATCCCACACGAGCTGTTGGCGGTTGCCGAGCACGAGGGCGATGCGTCGCTTGAAAGCCGGTCCGCCGGTCCAAGGGTCGAACCCGGCGACCTGGACCCGCCCGCTCGTCGGGTACAAGAGACCCGCGAGCATCTTGAGGGTCGTGGTCTTGCCGGCCCCGTTGGGACCGAGGAATGCGACGATCTCCCCCGGCTCGATGCCGAAGGTCACGTCACGCACCGCCTGCACCTGGCGGTACCGCGGACGCACAAGCGCGCGAACGGCGCCCCCGAGACCGGGGTCACGCACCTTGACCTGGAACGTCTTGCTGAGCCGGTCGGCGGCGACGAGGGGCGTCAGAGCCATGACGGAATTTACCGCCGGTGTTGGAGCCTCCGAGGGTTCCTTTTAGTTTGGTGCCTCGAAGGAGGTAGCCATGGCCGTGCGGGGTCTGTCCATAAAGCTCAAGCTGCCGCTCCTCATCGGTAGCCTGCTCGTGGTGGTGACGTTGATCTATGGATGGGCGGCCTATCAGACGGTGCGCCGTTCCACGGCCGTCGCGGTGACCGCCCGGCTCGGCACGGTCGTGGACCAGCTCGCCCTCACCCTCAAGGCGTCGCGGAGCTCGCTGCTGGGATCCACTCGCACCGTCGCCGACAGCCCGGCGGTCCGGGCCTACGCCCTGCACCCGGAAGGTCCCCTGCGTGCCTTTGCGGAGGCGGCGCTCAAGCCCCCCGCCATCCCCGCGCAACAAATCGTCGTGACGGAGCTGTGGAGCGCGAACGCGCATCGGTTGTTGTCCGTCGGCGCTCCGGACAAGTGGAGCGACGCGCGTAGTGCCGTGGATCTGCTGCAACAGGCCGCCGGCACGGACTCGGGCGCGGTAGGTCCGTTCCGTGCCGTCGGAGACTCGATCGTGTACGGGGTCGCGGTTCCGGTCATGAGCGCCGGGCGCTTGCGTGGATACGTCGTGCAGTGGCGGCGGGTCGCCGCATCGGCCGACACGCGGCAGCAGAACGAGCGGTTGAACCGGCTGATCGGCTCGGACGCCCACCTGTTCATCGGGAGCACGCCCGGCGACATCTGGACGGACTTGAGCCGCCGCGTCCCGCCGCCCCCGGTGGACGTCGTCCGGGCGGGCGGCGTGGCGCGCTACGAGCGGGCGGGCGTGGGGCCCGTGCTGGGCGCCGCCCGGCCGGTACCGCTCACGCCGTGGGTGGTGCTGGTCGAGTTCCCCAAAACGGTCATTGCCGCGCCCGCCCGCCAGTTCCTCGGCCGGCTCACGCTCATTGGGGCGATCCTGCTCGTCGTCGGGTTAGTCACCGCCTGGGGCGCGAGCCTCACGCTCACGCGTCCGCTGACGCGTCTGACGCACGTCACCGAGGCGGTGGCGGCGGGCGACTACGGCCACCCGATCGCCGAGCGCCCGCGCGGGGACGAGCTCGGCCGCCTGGCGGGCGCGTTCTACGTGATGGTCACCCACGTGCGGGAGGCGCAGGAGCGGCTTGAGGGGCGGGTGCGGGCGCGCACCAGGGAGCTCGAGGAGCGGAACCAGGAGCTCGAGACGTTCGCCTATTCCATCTCTCACGATCTGCGCTCGCCGCTTCGCGCCATGGAAGGGTTCAGCCATGCGCTACTCGAGGATTACAGTGGCCAGCTCGACGAGACCGGTCGTCAACACGTCGAGCGGGTCGCGACCGCCGCGCGCACCATGGACCGGCTCATCGACGACCTGCTCGCGTACAGCCGGCTCACGCGATCGGAGCTGGACCTGGCGCCGATCGATCTCGGGCGGGTCCTGAAGGGATCCCTGCAGCAGCTCGACGCGGAGGTGCGCAGCCGGAACGCGCGCGTGGACGTCGCGGAATCACTCCCGGCCGTCGTCGCGCACGGCCCGACGCTCACGCAGGTCCTGGCGAACCTCCTGGCCAACGGCATCAAGTTCGTGCCCCCGGGCCGCACGCCGGAAGTTCGGGTCCGGGCCGAGCGGCGAGATGGGGGGGGGCCGTTAGCGCCGTGACCGCCACTCGTCTCCTCCCTGACCGCCGATACGGCATCGACCGGCGGACTCTCCCTCGCCGGCAGACGGTGACCGCCGTGCCCGTCGAACGGCGCCGGGTGGTCGACCGGCGGTGGGGAGCGGACCGGCGGAGCACGCTCGAGCGTCGGGGCCGGCAACAACAGCGGAATCCCGCCGCGGAAACGCCCGGCGAGCATCTCCGAAACGCGCTGCAGCTGCTGCGCGAGTTGCCCTTCATTGGCGAGCCGACGTTCGACGCCGCCGTGGCGCGGCTGCAGCACGCGCTCGACCTGCTCGAAAAGCGCCGCTAGCCTCTGGATGTTGGAACCCTGAGCGCGTACACGATCCGCCGCGCCGTCGCGGCCGACGCGCCCGTGCTCGCGCGCCACCGGGCGGAGATGTTTCGCGACATGGGCGAGCTGCCGGACGATCTGTACGGCACGCTGGTGGAGGCCGCGACCGCATATTTCGCGCGCGCCGTCCCGGACGGCAGCTACGTCGCCTGGGTGGCGCAGGCGCCCGAGGGGCGTGACGAGATCATTGGTGGAGCGGGCCTCCAGCTGCGCGTCCTGCTGCCGCGTCCCCATCCGAGAGGTACTCGGCTCCTGCACGGGCCGCAGGGACTGATCATGAACGTGTTCACCGAGCGACCCTGGCGACGCCGCGGCGTAGCCGCGGCGCTGATGCGGGAGGTCCTGGGGTGGTGCCAGGCCAGCGGCGTGGAGAGCATCGTGCTCCACGCCTCCGGCGCCGGGCGCCCCCTCTACGAGAAGCTCGGCTTCACGCCGACCAACGAAATGCGGTACGGAGCAGGCGTCACACGGTGACGCCTGCCCCCGCGCGTGTGTACGATCCGTCGGACTCGAGGTTCCACGCATCGGGATTCGCGAGCTCGTGGTCGAGAATGCCGTCCAGCCGTGCCTGGGCTTTGGGGTCGCCTACCGGCGTGACGACCTCCACGCGGCGCCGCAGGTTGCGCGGGCGCCAATCGGCCGAGCCGACGTAGTACTCCGGCTCACCGCCGTTTGCGAAGTAATAGATCCGACCGTGCTCGAGGAAGCGGCCCAGCCGGCTGACCACCCGGATCCGCTCTGACAGTCCGGGAACGCCCGGGCGCAGCATGCAAATACCGCGCACCACGAGCTCGACTTCTACGCCAGCTTGCGACGCGCGGTACAGCGCGCCGATCACCGTACAGTCGGCCAGGCCGTTGAGCTTGGCCCGGATGCGGCCGCCGCGGCCGGCGCGCGCGTGCTCCGCCTCGCGGGCGATGAGCGAAAGGAAGCGGTCCAGCATGTTGGTCGGTGCGACGAGCAGCCGGCGGAACGCCGCCTGCGGCGGGCGCGCCGATCCGGTGAGCTCATTGAAGAGCGCGTGCAGGTCTTCCGTGATGCCGTCATCCGCGGTGAAGAGTCCGATGTCGGTGTAGAGCCGGGCGGTGTCCGCGTTGTAGTTGCCGCTCCCCACGTGGGCGTAGCGGCGCGTCCGCCCGGCGGCGCGTCGCACCACGAGAGCGACCTTGGCGTGGATCTTCAGGGTCGCGAGGCCGGTGATCACGTGAATCCCCGCGGCTTCGAGGCTCTGCGCCCACCCGATGTTGAGCTCCTCGTCGAACCGTGCCTTGAGCTCCACGAACACCGAGACATCGGCCCCGCGGGCGGCCGCGCGCCGCAACGCCTCGCCGATCGGCGAGGGCCCTCCCGGGCGGTACAAGGTCAGCTTGATCGCCAGGACATCGGGATCGTCCGCGGCTTCGGTGATGAAACGCTCGAAGGTCGCCGTGAAGGCGTCGTACGGATGGTGGACGAGCACCTCGCATCGGTCGAGCTGTTCGACGACCGATCGGCATCCGGCGAACGGATCCTCGGCCACGAACGGCGGATAGTCGAGGTCCGGCCGGACGCGCGCGGCGAGTTGGCCGAGCGCTCCCAGGTCCACGAGCTCCTGGGCCGCGTACACGTCGGAGGGGCCGAGCGCGCTTTGCAGATCGCTCTCCTCGAACCGGAGCTCGCGCTGCAGCAGCTCGCGCAGCGCGGGCGGCATGGCGCGGTCCACCTCGATACGCACCACGGGGCCCCACGGCCGGCGACGCACTTCCTCGGCCACGGCCTGGGCAAAGCTCGCCGCGCCGAGCTCGTCGAGCTGGATGTCCCCGCTGCGTGTCACCCGGAACGTGTAGGCGTCCAGCACTTCGCGGCCGGGGAACAAGGTGGGAAGGTGCGCGAGCACCACCGCCTCGAGTGGGATGACGCCGCGCTCGAGCGCGGCAAACCGGGGCAGGGACGCCGGAAGCTCGACACACGCGTAGTGTACTGGCCCTTCAGGCTTGTCCCGCAGCACGACGGCCAGGCTCAGCCGGCGGTCTGCGAGGTGCGGGAACGGGTGCCCCGGTGCGCGGGTGAGCGCCTTGGGAGTGAGGAGCGGCGCCACTTCGTTCTTGAAGAGACGGTCGAGCGCCTCCCGCTCACCGGCCGCCAAATCGCTCCACGTTCGGATGGGGAGTCCTGCGGTCGCCGCCGCGGGCGCCACCGCCTGGAAAGAGCGGTCGTGTCGCGCGACCAGCGGATGGACCCGGATCGCGATCGCATCGAGCTGCTCGGCCGGGGTGAGGCCGTCAGGCGAGCGTTCGGTGTCGGCCCCCCCTCCCGCGGCTACCTGGTGCTTCAACGCGCCGACCTGGACCATGAAGAACTGGTCGAGATTCGTGCTGACGATCGCGAGGAACCTGAGTCTGGCCGCGAGCGGCGTGCGCTCGTCCTCGGCGAGGGCAAGGACGCGCGCGTTGAATTCGAGCGATGACAGCAAGGCGTTGATGAACTGGTCGGCCGCGGGGCGCGCGGCGTCGAGGGCCTTGGCGGGCAGCGCGGGCGCGCGCAGCTCGCTGAGCGTAAGACGGCTGGTCTCATCGGTGGTGCCCCCCCGTCCGCCGGTCCCGAGGGAGACCTGGTCCGCCGCCTCGAGCGGCGCGGCCGACCACTCCGGCACGAGCTCCGAGCGGGCGGCCACCGCGAGGGCGGCGAGCGTCGCGGGATCGCGCAGCACCGGCGAGCCGACGCGGGCGATGATGTCCTGCGGGGCGAACCACTGGAGCCCCGCCGGGGGTACCGCGGTAAGGTCGCGACGCAGGCGGCGCACCAGCCAGACCTCGATCACGGGGCGGCGGCCGGCCGCCGGAACGACGCCAAGGAGTCGAACCTCGCCTTCGACGTTGCCCAGCATGCGCCGCATCGCCCGCCGGCAGGCCTCTTCACCGCCGCCCTCCTCGAACGACAACCGCAGTGTGGCCCCGCTCCGGCACAGGGCCAGGCGACCATGCGCCACGGCGAGCACGGCTACATGCCGCGCCGACGGCGCCGCGTCTCCGTCGACCAGGCCCGTTCCGCTCAGCGGGGCGGCGCGCGTCACCCGATCCGTCGAGACGCGTGAGAGGGCGTAGCGCCGCTCGACGGCGCGCGCGAAGCGCGCCTGCGAGATCACGCCCCACGGGCGCCGCCACACCACGAGCTCGTGAAACAGGGGCGGGGGTGGGGATGCCCGGCTTCCGCCGATCGGGGTCACGGTATCGTACGCCAGCACGAATTGGGGAACCGGGAGCAGGGGAAGGAGCGCCTCGCGAACCCGGCGCTCGACTTCGAGCGCGGTGTCGAGGCTCAGCCGGGCGGCGTCCACCAGGGCGCGCAGCCGCCGCGCGGGCTCCGAGTCGCCCGAGAACATGTGATTCGGCTCGAGCTCAGTCACCCGGGACTCGCTGCGCGCCATCCCCGGCACGTCGAGCGTCAGGGTGCGTCGATCCTCGACGTCGAACCGCACGCGGCACCGCACGCCCCGCCGGCGGAGGTCGCCCTCCGGCGTATCGAAGTACAGGTCGCGATGGAAGGTGAGCCGGATCGGCCCGGCCCGGAGACCGAGCGGCAGCGGCGCGTCCGCGAGCTCCGCGAGGCTCGGCGCGTCGGGCACGTCCCAGCGGATCGCGGTCACGCTGTCAGGGGAGGGGGAGGGGGGAGGGGGGGACCCGGCTCAGCTCTCGCGGCATCCCTGCATGAACTCGCGACGCGTCCGGCCGGCATCGTTGATCGTCTTGTAGAACTCGTCGTAGTAGTCGAGCGCCTGCTCGACGCGCTTGTGCTCGAGTCCCTCGGCCTCCATGCCTCGATACAACGCGTAGATCGCGTCCTTTTGCTGGTTGAACGGGACGAACAGAGCCGCGAGCTCCCGGGACGAGCGGCAGGTGCCCCGGAAGATGCGCTGGCGCACGGTCCGGATGCCGAGGCGCGGATCGGGCTGTGCGTACGGCGCCCAGATGACGCCGGACCAGTCGAAGTCGTAGGGGACCGGGTACACCACGCCCGCCGTGTCGCGGATCAACACGATGTTGTGCAGCACCGAGACGGCAAAATCGGTGTTGCCGATCATGTATTGGAACACCGCCGCCAGACCCATCTGCTGGAAGTCCACGTCGGACTGATACACGCCCTTCTGCTCGACCACCTGGGTGCCGTTACGCCGCGCCATGCGGTCGTCGTCCTCGACAAAGAAGGCGTTCCGGGTCTCGGGCTCGTGCTTGCCCTTGGCGTCGACGTACGTCACGCGCGCGAGTCGCACGCGAAAGCTCCGCTCGGTCAGCAGGTTGTACGCGCGATAGATCAGGTACTCCTCGAGCAGGTAGTTGGCGTACGACCGCCCGCCGCGGCATTGCACGGTGAGCTTGAGGCTGCCCTGGTGTGCGAAGAGCGTGTGCGCCGCTTTCTCCCGGTCGAACACGACCTTGATCGGCGGATACTGACACGTGCTCAGCCGGAAGTGGCCGCGCGTATGCAGCTGAACGTCCAGGGCTACGGAATCGCCCGCGGGCGTGACGTATGAGAGCACCGCCGGATGGTTCGGCTTGTCGTTGCCACGATTCTTGCCGATGGCGCCGAAGTCGGCGGTGAGAGTGAGCGCCAGCGGCTCGGCGGCATCGAACAGCCGTGCGCGGGCAGGCGCGAGAGGAGGGGGCGCGCTCGTATCGACGGGTGACTGCGGGCGCGCGGCCGCCGTGGACGTGAAGCACACCGCGGCCAGGGTGACAAAAGCGGCCCACCCCACGTGGCCGATTGGATCCCGACTCACCCAGCAAGTCTACGGGCGGCTCGGGAGGCTCGCCAGGCGAGGCGGACGAACGCACCTTACAGCCGTGCGCTGGGTTGCGGGGGTGGCGGGCGGGGTCCTGCTCGCCGTGGTGCTCTGGGACGCGTTCGAGACGATCATCCTGCCGCGGCGGGTGAGCGGCCGGATCCGTCTCACCAAGCTGTTCTACCGGTTTACCTGGAAGCCGTGGCGCGGCACGGCGCGGCTCCTCTCGGGGCGGCGGCGCGACGCGTTCCTTTCCTTTTACGGTCCACTCTCCCTGATCCTCCTGCTCGCCCTGTGGGCGGCCGGAATCGTGTTCGCGTTCGGGCTACTGCAGTGGGCGGCGGGCTCCGCGCTCACCATGGCCGGCGTCCCGAGCTTCGGGGCCGACGTCTACATGAGCGGCACCACATTCTTCACCCTCGGCCTGGGAGACGTCGTCCCGCGAACGCCGCTCTCCAAGCTGCTCACCACCGTCGAAGCCGGAATGGGATTCGCGTTCCTGGCCGTCGTGATCGGATACTTCCCGGTGATCTACCAGTCGTTCTCACGTCGCGAGGTGGCGATCTCACTGCTCGACGCGCGCGCCGGCTCGCCGCCGAGCGCGGGGGAGCTGTTGTGGCGGCACCGCGGCGATCCGGGAGCGGCTGCGCTCGCCGACCTGTTGCGGGAATGGGAGCGCTGGGCGGCCGACGTGCTCGAGAGCCACCTCTCGTACCCGCCGCTCGCCTATTTCCGCTCGCAGCACTTCAACGAGTCGTGGGTCGCCGCCCTCACCACCATCCTCGACACGAGTGCCATCGTGATCGTGGGACTCGAGGGGTGGTGCGTGCGGCAGGCGGAGCTGACGTTCGCCATGGCTCGTCACGCGGTGGTCGACCTGGCACAGGTGTTCAGCACCCCCCCCGGGACGGCGGAGGATCGGCTCCCACCCGCGGAGCTCGAGCGGCTGCGGGCCCGTCTCGCGAGCGGTGGCATGCGACTCAAGGCGCGCCCCGATTTCGCGGAGCGCCTGGCCGAGCTGCGCCGGATGTATGAGCCGTACGTGATCGCGCTGGCACGCTATCTCGCCCTGCCGTTGCCGCCCTGGATCCGCGCGGTTGAGCGCCCGGACAACTGGCAGACGAGCGCCTGGGACCGAGTGGTCCGCCTGCCGGCTCGCGAGCCGACAAGGGGAGGGGAAGAGCACTTCTAAGGGTCGCGGCTCACGTCGCGGCTGAAGCCGCGGCTCGGCGTCTGCCGCTGAAGCGGCAACACCACGCCCGTTTACGGGCAGATGCCGAGCCGCGAGTTCACTCGCGCACTTCGATCGGAGCGACGGATTTGGTTGACGGATTTAATTGTCAGAATCGGATAGCGAGCGGCGGTCGGCGTGGGATACTCTCGGGAATGCGATCTCTCGGTGGTCCAGCGGCGTGCATCCTCTTGGCGCTCTCGTGCGCCGCGCCCCTCGCCGCACAGCGCGCGTCTCCCGAGAGCGCGATCCGCGCCGAGCTCCACGAGTTCTACCGCGATTACCGGACCAATCACTGGCCCGATGTGCTCGATCACTTTTGGGTCGGCAAGATCACGGCGCGTTGGACCGCCCCGACTTCCGACCGCGCGTGGCTCGACGCGCGCCCGATTCCTGCCGACTCCGCCTGCGCGCTCGAGCGCCACGGGGAGCTTGCCCTGTCGATCGCCGTGATCGACGACCGCTGGGCCCGCGTGTTCGCGGCCGGGCGGACCTGCTCCGGACCGCCGGATGAGCTGTGGATGTTGCGCGTCGGTGAGGCCTGGAGAATCGCGCGGATGATTCGCGGACCTGACGGTATCGCGTCTCACTGACCCCGGGCGCAAGCCCGGGGTTAACGGAAGGTTATCTCCTCAGGGCGGCGTGCTCCCGATCCGCACGCCGACCTCGTCCAGATGCTTGAGCAGGTCTGCCGGGTCCTGATACACCCGGTAGGCCCCGGCGCGCTCCAGCTCTTCTTCGCCGTAGCCACCGGACAGGAGCCCAACGCCGAGTGCGCGGGCGCGGCGCGCGGCGAGCAGGTCCCACACGCTGTCCCCCACCACCACGGCGTCTTCCACCTGCACCCCCAGGCGCCCGGCGCCCGCCACGAACAGATCGGGATCGGGCTTGGCGTACTCCACCTGATCGCGCGTGATGATCGGTACGCCGGCCGGGATGTCGAGCATGTCGAGCGTGGGCTTGGCGCTCTCCATGCGCCCGCTCGTCCCGATGGCCCACGGCACCCCGATCTTGGTGAGATACGCGAGGAGCTCGCGCGCGCCCGGCAGGGGGCGAATCTGGTGCCCCATGCGGGCGTACGCATCCCGGTGTACCTGGCGAATCTTGGCCGCCTGCTCTGGCTTCAGGTCGCGGCCGGTCTCCCGGAACAGCGCGTTGACGAACAGGCCGCCGCTCATTCCGATGCGACGGTGGATGCGCCACACCGAGAGCTCGATGCCGGCGCTCTCGAGCGCTTCGCGCCACGCCAACACGTGCTGGTAGACGCTGTCGACCAGCGTGCCGTCGAGATCAAAGAGGAAAGCGGGGCCGGGCGGCATGGGTCCGGATAATGTAGCTGCGGTTGGTCTTGGCCCGAGAGCCGCGGCTCAAGCCGCGACTCGGCACTACCGCTGAAGCGGGAGGGACGCCCGTTCACGGGCAGTGCCGAGCCGCGGGTTCACCCGCGGATCCGCGCCGGAGCTACTTCAATAACATGTCGTGTGGCCTCGCCTCGCCGGTCGCCAGGTGCTCGAAGTCGACGTCGAACTTCGGGTCGAGGACGAGCCCGGTCGGCGTGACGTTCACGAGCCGCACGGCGTACGGCACCTTCCCGTCCAGGTTCGAGAGCAGCGAATTGCTCACGTAGAGCCGCTTGTTGTCGGGCGTGAGCTTCAGCATCTGGGCCTGTGGAATGCTCACCGTGCTCACGAGCTTCGGGTGCAGGGGCTCCTCGACGTCGTACTGTTGCACCGCGCCACCGCCGAACAGCGATACAAAGAGAAAGCGGTTGTCGTAGGAGATGCGCATGTCGGCGGGGATCGACCCATCGGCGAGCTTGACCACTCGGGTGAACGCGAGCTTACCGTCCTTCCCGACCTCCCAATACCACAGGCTGTTCCCGAACGCGCAGTTGATGAACCCCCCGCGCGCCGCCGCGCCGTGCAGCCAGCGGACCTCGAGCGGGGCTTTGTCGAGGTGCTCTTCCTGCAGCACCTTCCCGGTCTTGTAATCCCAGACCACCACCTCGTCTCCGACCTGGTCCATGGGCGTGTTGCCGGCCTTCACCGCGTGGGGATGCGCCCAGCTCGACGTCACGATGAGGTTCAGCTCCGGCTTGATCCCGACGTCGTACATGTAGTTCGGCGCGGGCATGGCCTTCACGAAGTTGCCGTCGTTGTCGAGCTGGACGAGCCCTCCCGGCGCGCCGCCGTCCTTCGAGCCCAGCATCGCGATCAGGACGCCGCCCGGCACCGCGTAAAAGGTGTGCGGCCCCGAGTAGCCGGTGCTGGCGGCCAGGTCGGGCACGGTCTTTAGGAGCTTCGGGTGCTTCGGATCGCTCGCCACGTCGTAAATGAACAGGCGATTCGAGAACAGGCCGCCCGCGAAGATGCGGTCGGCGTTCACGGTATAGCCGAAGTGGTGCGCCTCGTTGGCCGGCGAGCTGGTCGGGGTGGTCGCGATGATCTTGCCGTAGCTCGGCGACTTCGGGTTCACGTCGATCGTCGTCAGGAAATCAGGATCCTTCTGGTCCGCGTCGCTGGTCCAGACGTACAGGACCGCCTCCCGCTGGTCGGGGCGTAATCCGCGGACGAACACCGATTCGTCCTCCGGGCCGCGCCGCGCGGTCGTAAGCGCCGCCGGCAGGGCCGCGATGAGCAATAGCAGTGCGCTGCGTTTCACGATGTGCCTCCTCCGGGCCGTCATTGACGAAGAAGCTACGTGGGGGGGCGTACCGGAGTAAGGGCGCGGGTTCACCCGCGCGACACGTTGCGGCCCCTTGCCCCGCCGGCATATTACCACCCCTCTCCATTACGAGTCGGCATCATGAAGCGCTCCATCACCCTCACCGTCAACGGCGTGGCCCGGACCGCCGAGGTCGAGCCCCGCGCTCTGCTCGCCTACGTGCTCCGCGACCAGCTCGACCTCACCGGCACGCACATCGGCTGCGATACCAGCCAGTGCGGTGCCTGCACCCTGCACCTGGACGGCCGGGCGGTGAAGAGCTGCACCGTGCTCGCCGTGCAGGCCGAAGGTCGAGCGATCACTACCATCGAGGGACTGTCCGGGAATGGAACGTTGCACCCCCTGCAGCAGGCCTTCTGGGAGAAGCACGGGCTGCAGTGCGGCTTTTGCACGCCGGGCATGATCATGACCGCGGCGGATTTGCTCGCCCGCAACTCCAATCCGACCGAGGGGGAGATCCGTCACGCGCTCGAGGGGAATCTCTGCCGCTGCACGGGTTACCAGAACATCGTCGCCGCGGTTCAGGCCGCGGCGAGCGCGCGCTAGGGGAGGGGGAGGCCCGCATGGCAACGCTCTTTGGCTCCGGCATCAAGCGGCGCGAGGACCCGCGACTCGTCACCGGCAAGGCCACGTACACCGATGACGTGAAGCTGCCGGGCCTCCTGTACGCCGCGATCCTCCGTAGCACCTACGCGCATGCCAAACTCAAACAGGTGGACGTCGCGAAGGCGAAAAAGGCACCCGATGTCATCGCCGTGTATACCGGCGCGGACCTGAAGGACAAGCTCAATACGGTCCCCTGCGCCTGGAACGTGCCGAATTGCGATCTCAAGGTCCCGCCCCACCCGCTGCTCGCCACCGACAAGGTGCGGTACGCGGGTGACGGGATCGCGATGGTCGTGGCGGAGTCGCGTGCCGCCGCCCGGGACGCCCTCGACCTGATCGACGTGGACTACGACGCCCTGGATGCGGTGGTCGATCCCGAGAAGGCCGCGCAGAAGGGCGCGCCCGAGCTTCACAAGGAAGTGCCGTCCAACATCGCGTTCACCTGGAAGGTCGCGGGGGGAGACGCGGCCAAGGCATTCGCGGAAGCGCCTGTCACGGTCGAGCAGCGCATCGTCCAGAACCGTCTGCTGCCCACGGCTCTGGAGCCGCGCGCCGCGTGCGCGAGCTACAACACGGGCACGGGACAGCTCACCTGCTGGGTGACGAGCCAGAACCCCCACATTCACCGGTTCCTGCTGTCGGTGATGACCAAGCTCCCCGAGCACAAGATCCGGGTCATCGCGCCGGAAGTAGGTGGTGGCTTCGGAAGCAAGATCCCGGGCTATGCCGACGAGGCGCTGGTCTGCTTCGCGTCCATGGAGCTGGGGCGGCCGGTGAAGTGGACCGAGGACCGGTCGGAGAACTACAAGGTCACGATCCACGGCCGCGACCACGTCCAGTACGTGGCGCTGTGCGGCACCAAAGACGGGAAGATCACCGGCCTGCGCACCAGGGTGTACGCGGGGCTCGGCGGGTACGCCTCGACGGCGGCCCCCGGCATCCCGACGATCCTGCACGGCCTCATGTATTCGGGGCCCTACACCATCCCGAACATCGACGGAACGGTTTACGGTGTGTATACGACCACAACCCCGGTGGATGCGTATCGCGGTGCCGGTCGGCCCGAGGCGACCTTCCTGCTCGAGCGGATGATCGATCTGTTCGCGCGCAAGATCGGCATGGATCCGGTCGAGGTGCGTCGCAAGAACCTGATTCCCAAGGACAAGTTTCCCTACACCGTCGCCACCGGCATCACCTACGACTCGGGGAACTATCAGGGCGCGCTCGACAAAGCCCTGCAGATGGTCGACTACAAGAAATTCCGGGGTGACCAGGCCAAGGGTCGCAAGGAGGGGCGGTACCTCGGCATCGGCGTCACGACCTACTGCGAGATCTGCGGCCTCGGGCCCTCGCAGGTGGCGGGGGCCGTCGGGTTCGGCGGCGGCCTGTACGACTCGGCGATCGTGCGCGTGTATCCGACGGGGGTCGTCCGCGCCTATATCGGCGGGAAGCCGCACGGCCAGGGCGAGGAGACCACGTTCGCGCAGATCGTGGCGGACGAGTTCGGCATCCCGGTCGAGAACGTCGAGGTCGTCGCGGGCGACACGGAGGCGACGCCCCAAGGGTGGGGGACGTACGGCAGTCGAACCACGGCGGTCTGTGGCAGCGCGGTGAAACTCGCGGCGCAGCGCGTGAAGGAAAAGACGAAGAAAATCGCCGCTCACCTGCTCGAGGCGAGCGAGGCGGACCTCGAGTGGAAGGATGGGAAGTTCGTCGTGGCGGGCTCGCCTGATAAAGGAAAGACCTTCGCCGAGCTGGCGCTCATGGCCAACGTCGCATGGAATCTCCCACCGGGCACGGAGCCGGGGCTCGAGGCCACCGCGTTCTTCGATCCGTCGAACTTCGTGTATCCCTTCGGCACGCACATCTGCACCGTCGACGTCGACGTCGAGACAGGGACGGTGAAGATCCTGCGCTACGTCGCGGTAGACGATTGTGGGCCGCAAATCAACCCCGTGATTGTAGATGGGCAGGTGCACGGCGGCGTGATCCAGGGGCTGGGTGAGGCGCTGCAGGAGATGGTCGTGTACGACGAAGACGGCCAGCTCCTCACCGGTACGATGATGGACTACGCGGTGCCGAAGGCGTCGCAGATGCCCAGGGTGGAGACGGCCCATACCGTCACGCCCTCGCCGGTCAACCCGCTCGGCGTCAAGGGCGTGGGGGAAACCGGGACCATCGCTTCGGTGCCCACACTCGTGAACGCCGTGTGCGACGCGCTGGCGCCACTCGGCGTGGTCCACATCGACAAACCGCTCACGCCGGCCCGCGTCTGGGCCGCCATCCAGCAGGCGAGAGGCGGCGGAGGCAAGCCATGATCCCGACATCCTTCGAGTACGTGCGCGCCAAGAATCTGAACGACGCGCTCAAGGCGCTGGGCAAGAACGCCAAGGTGATCGCCGGTGGGCACAGTCTGCTTCCGTTGCTCAGGTTCCGGCTCGCCGAGCCGGATACGCTTATCGATATCGGCCAGCTGGCGCAGCTGAAGGGGATAAAGAAGGCCGGTGGCGGCATGAAGATCGGCGCCGCCACGACGTACCGCGAGCTGCTCGAGTCCAAGGAGCTCAAAGCGGGCTATCCCCTCATTGCAGAGGTAACCGAGCATATCGGCGATCTCCAGGTGCGGAACCTGGGGACGATCGGCGGGGGACTGGTCCACGCCGATCCCGCGGCGGACATGCCGCCGGTGATGTTAGTGCTGGACGCGACGTTCGCGTTGCAGTCGAAGGGCGGCAAGCGCACCGTGGCGGCCCGGAAATTCTTCAAGGGCCCGTTCACGACGGCGCTCAAGCCGAACGAGCTGCTCACGGAGATCCAGCTGCCGGCTCCGCCCAAAGGCGCGGGGATGGCGTATGCGAGCTTCGAGCAGGCGGCTTCCGGCTACGCGCTGGCGGGAGCCGCCGCGCTGGTCGCGGTCGCCAAGGGGATGATCACCCGCGCGGATCTCGCGTTCACGGGGCTGGCGGACACGCCGTTCCTCGCCCCGGCGGCGGCCAAGCTCGTGGGCACGCAGGGCGACCCAGCCTTGATTGCGCAGGTCGCCACGCTGTCCGTGGCCGGCGTCGAGGCGAACGACGACATACACGCGGGCCCGGAGTACCGGAAGCACCTCGCCACCGTCGCGGCGCGGCGTGCGCTGACGGAAGCGCTGGCGCGGGCGACGTAGTGCGGCTCGATTTCTCCGGCGCACCCGAGATTGCCGCTCCACCCGAGGTCGTGTGGAAGCGGCTCCTGGACCATGAGTTCGTGGCCTCCGTGGCCCCGGGCGTCGAATCGGTACAGGCGATCGACGACCGTCACTTCAAGGTGGTATCGGGGTTCGGCGTCGGCGCCGTGAAGGTGAAATTCCAGCTCGATGTCGAGCTGTCGGACGTGCGGCCGCCCAAGAGCCTCAAGATGACGGCGCACGGCAAGGCGCCGGGCTCGGGCGTGGAGGTGAGCACCGCTCTCGAGATCGAGCCTGTTCCCCCCGATCGGTCCCGCCTCAAGTGGAGCGCCAGCTCCGAGGTACGCGGTACGGTCGCGAGCGTGGGCGCCCGGCTCCTGAAGGGCACGGCCAAGAAGCTCACGGAGAGCTTCTGGGACAAGTTTGCGGCCAGGGTGGGGGAGCGGGGCGACTCCAAGTAGATTGCGGGTGATGGGCGCGCGTTCGATCGATTCCATCCAGGCCGACTTCGCGCGGGAGCGCTACGTCGCCGACCGCGACCTCGCGACGGCCGTGTATCTCTCCCTCACCCTCGATCGTCCGCTGCTGGTCGAAGGCGAAGCCGGGGTGGGGAAGACCGAAGTCGGCCGCACCCTCGCGGCGGTCCTCAAGACCGAGCTGATCCGACTCCAGTGCTACGAGGGACTGGACGTCAACACCGCCGTCTACGAGTGGGATTATCCCCGCCAGATGCTCGAGATCCGGCTACTCGAGGCGCGTGGCGAAGCGAAGCAGGCGGCCACAAAGGACATCTTTTCCGAAGAGTTCCTGATCCGCCGGCCCCTCCTGCGCGCCCTGGAAAACTCGCGCCCGGAGCCTCCGGTCCTGTTGATCGACGAGGTCGACCGCGCCGATGAGGAGTTCGAGGCGTACCTGCTCGAGGTGCTCGCCGACTTCGCGATCACTATCCCGGAGATCGGGACCATCAAGGCCCAGAGACCGCCGCACGTGATCATCACCAGCAATCGCACGCGTGAAGTGCACGACGCGCTCAAGCGCCGCTGCCTGTACCATTGGATCGACTATCCCAGCGCGGAGCGCGAGCTGGCCATTCTCGCCGCGCGGCGGCCCGAGCTGCCCGCACAGCTCGCCGCCGAAGTGGTCGCCTTCGTCCAGCGGCTGCGCTCGGCGGACCTGACCAAGGTCCCGGGCATCGCGGAGACCATCGATTGGGCCGCGGCGCTCGAGGCGCTCGGCGCCAAGCGGCTCGAGACCGAGCAGGTGGAGCGGACCCTGGGGGCGCTCCTCAAGTACCAGGAAGACGTGGCGGCGCTCAAGGGCGGGGGCGCGGCGAAACTCGTTGACGAAGTACGAGCCGGAACCCGATGACCTCCGGCAACGCTGTATCCGGCAACGCCGCATCCGGTACCGCCCTTCTCGGCAACGTCGTTCTCTTTGGGCGAATGCTCGGGCGTGCCGGTCTATCGGTCGATCCCGACCAGACCCGCCGCTTCGCGGACGTGCTCGGGCTCCTGGGCTTCGATCGGCGGGACGATGTGAAGGCAGCAGGACGGGCCGTCTTCGTCCGGCGGCGCGAGGAGCGTGGGGTGTACGACGCGGCGTTCGACCTCTTCTGGCGCCGAACGGCGCCGGGCGGCGTGTCGCAGGAGTTGCCCCGCTTGCGGCAGGTGGAGCAGCGCGCTGACACGACCTTTACGGCGGCGCCGGAGGTTGGGGAGGCTGTGGAGGTTGGGGAGGGCGCAACGCAACTGGGGGCAAGCGAGCGCGAGCGCCTGCGTACCGCCGACTTCGCCGAGCTGACACCCGCCGAGGCACGCGAAGCCGCGGCGATGCTCGCGGCGCTCAAGCCCAGCTTGCCGCTCCGGCCCTCGCGCCGCTACCGCGTCGGTCGTCGTGGGACGCGCCTCGCCGCACGCCTGATGCTCCGGCAATCGCTGGGCGCAGGTGCCGAGGCCGTGGTGTTCCGGTTCTGGCAACGCCGCACCCGGGAACGCCCGATCGTCTTGGTATGCGACATCTCGGGGTCGATGGAGCGCTACAGCAGGTTTCTGCTGCGCTTCGCGCACGCCCTCGCACGCTCGGGAGCGCCGGTGGAAGTGTTCGTCTTCGGCACTCGGCTGACGCGCATCACCCGTGAATTGCGCGTGCGCGATCCGGATTCCGCGCTTCGACGGGTGGCGGTAAAGGTCGTGGACTGGAGCGGTGGGACGCGCATCGGCGCGAGCCTGCACGAGCTCAACCGCCGCTGGGTGCGACGTACGGTTCGGAGTGGGGCGGTCGTCATCGTCGTCTCCGACGGATGGGAGCGCGACGATCCCGCCCAACTCGCGCGCGAGATGGCGACGCTCTCCCGGTCCTGTCACCGGCTCATCTGGCTCGATCCGCTCGCCGGGCGGCCCGGATTCAAGCCCGCCACCCAGGGGTTGTTGGCGGCGCTCCCTTATGTCGACGATTTTCTGCCGTGCGCGAGCGTTGCGTCGCTCGCGGCGTTGGCGGAGCGATTCGTCCGTCCGTTGAACCGTACAACCGTCCGACCGACCCATGAAGCAGTGGCTTGAGACCAAGCAAGTCCTCGATTTTCTGGCCGATGCCGCTGCCGCGGGAAAGCGCACGGCGCTCGCGACGGTCGTACGCGTGCGCGGATCCGCCTACCGCCACGAGGGGGCGAAGCTCGCCGTCGCCGAGGATGGCAGTACCACGGGCAACGTGAGCGGGGGGTGCCTCGAGCAGGACGTGCGGGAGGTGGCGTTGCAGGTGATCCAAAAAGCGCAGCCCGAGCTTCGTAGCTACTGCTCGAGCGCCGACGAGATCGCCGCCTGGGACCTGGGGGTCGGCTGTGAGGGGCAAGTCGACGTCCTGGTGGAGCTGGCGGGCGCTCGTCCCGAGGAACGGGCGTTGCTCGATGGCCGGCGAGCGTTCGGGATCTGCAGTTTACTGCCAGGGAAGGGTGAGAGGCCGGGGAATGGCAAACGGCTCGTTGTCACCGGCGTCACTGCCGCAGGTGACCTTGGGTGGAAGGACCTGAACAAAGTCGTGGCGGTCAAGGCGCGCGGGCTCCTCGAGACCGGCGAGTCGGGGCTTCACGAGCTCGCGGGGCGCACGGTGTTCATCGATGTGCTCATCCCGCCACCGCAGCTCATCGTGCTCGGGGCGGGTGACGACGCCCGCCCGCTGGTGCGCTTCGCGGCGGAAGTCGGGTTCAGGGTGGTGGTGGTCGACCGTCGCTCCGGACTGCTGACGCACGAGCGCTTTCCAGCGGCAGCGCTACTGGTCGAGAGCGCGGGAGCTGAGCTGGCCGAGGTACTTCCGCTCGATGCGGCATGCTATGCGGTCGTGATGAACCACAACTTCGCCGATGACCAGGCGTATGTCCGTGCCCTGTTCAGAAGTCCCGTGGCGTACGTCGGCATGTTGGGCCCGCGACAGCGCACCGAGCGGATTCTCCGGAACGTGGCGGCCGAAGGGGGGCGACCCATCGATGAGGGGCGCGTGTACGCTCCCGTGGGGTTGGACATCGGGACGGACGGTGCGGAGCAGGTGGCGCTCGCCGTGATTGCGGAGCTTCTCGCGGTGCGCTCCGGGCGTCGCGCCCGGTCGCTCCGGGAGCGGCCGGTGGCGATCCATGCGCCGGGCGACTGACGGGTCGCGGCTAAAGCCGCGGCTCGGGCCTGCCGCTGAAGCGGCGGTCGCCGGAGTAATCCTCGCCGCCGGCGCCTCCAGCCGCATGGGCACGAACAAGATGCTGCTCGAGCTCGACGGGGAGTCGCTCGTCCGCCGTGCGGTTCGGCGTGCCCTCGCTGCCGGGCTCGCTCCGGTGGTGGTCGTGATCGGTCACGAGCCGGATCGCATCCGCGCCGAGCTCAAGGATCTTGCGGTCGAGTTCGTGGTCAACCCCGATTACACCGGCCCCACGAGCGGCTCATTACATCGCGGCCTCAATGCTCTCGGCCCGGAAGTCGGCGCCGCGGTCGTCATGCTGGGTGACATGGTGCAGGTCACGCGGGAGACGCTCGCGATGCTCGTGGCAGCGGCTCGCGGGACCGATGCGCCGCTCGTCGTGTCGCGCTACGGCGACGTGACGGCACCGCCCCTGCTATTCCGGCGGGCCCTCTTCCCCGAGCTGCTCGCGTGGACGGGAGAGGGGTGCGGCAAAACGGTGGTCAAGGCGCACAGCCATGAGGCGATGTACGTAGATCGGCCCGTGGCCTTGCTCGCGGATGTCGATACGCCGGAGGATTTCGCGGCGGCTCAGAACAGCTCGACCTGACCACACGGAGCGGCGTGCTGCGGACTGCGAGTCCGCGGCGCGGGTCTATCTATCCTTCGCGGCTCACATTACCAGGCGCTTTGCCGGAATGTTTGCCACTGGGTGATAGGCGGAATAACTCACCCGGACCCCCGGAACCCCATGCAAATCACTAGGGGACCGAGTTACGACACCCAGTAGCAATCACGCGAGGTTCTGGGTAGCGGTGTCGTAACAGCGAGCCCGAAGATCAACCGAGTGTCGTGAGAAACTCACAGCAGAACTCACAGCAGGTGACCGCGTGAGGGTCAAACCAACACACAGCGACTCACTACAGTCGAGTTTAACGCGCCGCGCTACGCGGGCCGTGGTGCGCGCAGATTGTAAGAAGGCAGATTGCGGATATCTGAAGCGACCAGCTCGGGCACAGGATCCTTGCCGGCGAGCCAATCCCGGACTTCACTTGGCCACACTCCAAGCTTCTGAGCGAGTCGCACTTGCCCCCAGGCAATTCGCCGTAACTCGCGCTTAAGCTGTGCGGGAGTCAATGTCTCCTCCGTCATGAGAGAGATGTAGACGACGTTCCCGGCTCGGTTCAACGCGCCCCGTATCTCCCCGCGGGCGACGTCCACCCGGGCTGCGACTGATGGAAGAGGTCCAGCAGCTGCCGCTCAGTGAGCTCAGCGAGGGATGCGTCGGAACTCTTGGATCCCAGAGGCGAATAGCGAGTGAAGCGCCGCTTGCGCTCGGGGCCCGTCCCGAGCTCGAACAGCAATCCAAATTCGTCCTTCCCGTAGACCGTGATACGGCCCGCGGGATATACCTTCCACAGGTAGCTGTCTACGACAATGGTGGGTCGTGCCAAGGTCGTGGCCTCGTCATCACGCCAGCCCATGCCGCTTGTGAGGGTTCGCCTCCATCGGAGCCGTGATGGCTCCCCGCTTGAGCGCCTCCGCGAGCGCCACGGTGGCGGCGGCCCGATCAGCGTCTAAGCTTCGCTCCCGCAGTCGTCGGATCATTCGGGCGAGCCAGCGGGCGTAGTCGTGCGTTTTGAGCCTTGCCGCGTCCGCTTCTGGCTTCAGCTTGTCCAGCTGCTTTACGAGGCGCTGGAGTGTGATCGGTGCCATAGGCCTCCCTCGGTAACCTGTCCCTGCTCATCCTGGTGGACTCTCTCCTCATCCGGTTACGGACGAGAAAGAAGGGCGGACTCTTCGGCCGCCCCCCTTTCCTGCACAGATCGGTCGGCGTTGAAACAGACCGGAGCTACGAGCGGCCGCGCCGACCGGTCGGCGCTAGTTGCTTGCGATCTTGTGGAAGGTCGAGTTCGACACCTCGTAGGCCTCAACCTTCGGTGTTCCCTCGACGACCTTCGCCAGGCTCGTCAGCACCTGCGGATAGATGTCGCGGCTGTAGTTGTCCGCGCTCTCTTTCCGATCCCACAGACTGATCGCAACCGCTTCGGAGCGGTCCGCGGCCACGAACGAAATCTCGTCCTTGAAGCCATTCTGCTTCCGAAGCAGGGGCAGGACGTCCTTCTCGAACGTCCGGGTAAACTCACCGGCCGTGTTGGCCTTCAGATGCAGGGACACATTGCGTGCGTACATATCGACTCCTTTGCGTGACCTACGTGACTCCTAGACGGCGTGGCGTGTCTGCGTGTGACCACCGCTATTTAGTACATCCCGCTTAGTACATCCCGCCCATGCCGCCGCCGGGCATGGGGGGCATCTTCCCGTTCTCCTTCTTCTGCACCACCACGCACTCCGTGGTGAGGAGCAGTCCCGCGATGGACGCGGCGTTCTGCAGCGCCGTGCGCGTGACTTTGGTCGGGTCGATGACGCCGGCCGCGACCAGATCCTCGTATTCGTCGGTCTGGGCGTTGTAGCCGAAGTTGAGCTTGGCCGACTCCTTCACCTTCCCCACGACGATCGCGCCCTCGGCACCAGCGTTCTGCACGATGATCCGGATCGGCTCCTCGAGCGCGCGGCGGACGATCTCGATGCCGGTCTTCTCGTCCTCATCGGCGCCCCTGACTTTCTCGAGGGCCTTCCGGCACCACAACAGCGCGACGCCGCCGCCCGGCACGATGCCCTCCTCGACCGCGGCGCGGGTCGCGTGCAGCGCGTCCTCGACCCGGGCCTTCTTCTCCTTCATTTCGGTCTCGGTGGCCGCGCCCACATTGATCACCGCGACGCCGCCCGCCAGCTTCGCAAGCCGCTCCTGCAGCTTCTCCCTGTCGTAATCCGACGTGGATTTCTCGATCGCCGCGCGGATCTGGCCGATGCGGCCCTGGATGTCCGCCTGTTTGCCCTTGCCGCCGATCAAGGTGGTGTTGTCTTTATCGACCAGGATGCGCTTGATGTGGCCGAGATCGTCGAGCCCGGTGTTCTCGAGCTTGAAGCCCAGCTCTTCGGCGATCACTTTGCCCCCGGTGACCGTCGCAACGTCCGTGAGCAGCTCCTTGCGCCGGTCGCCGAAGCCCGGGGCCTTCACCGCGCACACCTTCAGCGTGCCACGCAGCTTGTTGACCACCAGCGTCGCGAGCGCCTCCCCTTCGACGTCCTCAGCGATGATGAGCAGCGGCTTGCCCGACTGCGCCACCTTCTCGAGGACCGGGAGCAGGTCCTTCATGGTCGCGATCTTCTTTTCGTGCACCAGGACGTAGGCGTCCTCGAGCACGGCCTCCATCTTCTCCGGATCGGTGATGAAGTAGGGCGACAGGTAGCCACGGTCGAACTGCATCCCATCCACCGTCTCGAGCGTGGTCTCGAGGC
>Ga0209801_1000006_pt1 | contig 189698 bp, 185 predicted proteins | sample GraSoiAngelo_127_FD_185884 | JGI IMG/M metagenome (GOLD analysis project Ga0209801, IMG submission 185884) | Grasslands soil microbial communities from the Angelo Coastal Reserve, California, USA - 14_0927_09_40cm (SPAdes) (version 2) | ecosystem: Environmental > Terrestrial > Soil >... | reverse complement strand
TAGTTCGTGACCCATTGTGAAGCGTTGCCGAGCGAGACTCCGATTGTGCGTGTTCACGAAGACTTCCGACTGCGCGGGGAACAGCTGACCCGACACCGCACCCGGCACATCGCTCTGCACAAGACGCAAACCACGCTCCCGAATGAGCATCACAACGTCAACCGGCGGGCTCTTTAGGCGGAACTCCTTAATGACCTTCTTAGCCATCTGTCGTGCGAGGGACCGCCTGGCCCCTCGTGCTTCGCCTTCTCCGAATTCAGGCTCGTATTCGCGATCGTCCGTCATGCTCTCGCAAAAGCCAGAGATGTGTGTAACCTCAGCGGTTGTTTCAACCGCTATTCTGAACTGCTTGCCTCGCTCGTCGAAAGAACTCGATCGCCGCTCGGTTTTCCTCTTTCACCATTGCGAGAGCGGTCTTGATGGCATCGAGCCGGGCTTTGGAGGCTGTCTGTAGCTTGTCGTACCTACCAAGCGCAAGCTTCAAACGTCCCTCAACCTGCCTCACCAAGTGCTTTCGCACCGCGTACTGGAGCAAGTCGACTACCGACGGGCAAGGTAGTCGCACCATCTGGGCATATGTCGAGAGCCGCTCGGCGGGCAGTCGATACCATGGCGTCAACTCACTTTCAACGCCCTCCAGCTGCTCGGGCGCGACGCCGAGACAACTCGCAGCTTCCTCGAGAGACACGCCCGCGTTGACCCTCAACTGCCTCAGGGCCGCGGCGGGCGAATCGACCTCGGAGCTAACCTTCCTTCGCTCGTTGACGCTTTCAAGGAAGTCCTCTGTCAGGGACTCGCTTGGAAGCATTTCGACAAGAGCTTCGAGAGCCGCGTCGTCGGAAGGAGCAGGTCGCAACGCCGCCGACTTCCTGAGGCGCAGTGCGAGCGCTTCCAGTTCGTTGACAAGGTCGCCTGTCAGATTGTCCTCCAGGCCCTCTCTGAGAAGTTCGCTCTTGAGCCACACGAGGGGGTCCACCGCACCCTCGGAGACGGAAAACCGAATGTCCTTCCGCTTCATATTGACCGTCCTAATTGGAGCCTTCACCAGACATATCAGCAATCACTCGCCGACTATGCTCGGCCGCCCCCCCTTGGCCCGTGGGCATCTCGCTCCTTGATCAGAAGCGCTTCTAGCCGGGCGAGCGCCTTGTAGCGGATCTTACGGACGGTATCTTCAGGGATTCCCAGTCGCACGCCGATTTCCCGATCCGAAAGCCCTGCCCGCGAGAGACCAAGCAGCGCCTGATGGCGAGGCGACAACTTCGCGAGTACGCTATCGAGGGCAGCCTGAGCGGCGTCCGACTCCGGCGTCGTGCCCAACTCCACCACGTCAACGGAAAGCGTCTCCGCCACGTCCTCAACCGAAACCAGTTCCACCCTTCGTTCGCGCCGAAACCAGTCGTAGGTAACGTTCTGCGCGATCTTGTACGCCCACGAGAGCAGACTCTTGTTGCCCCGCGGCGTGAACCGACCGATGGCGGCCTGCATCCGAACGAGGGAATCGCTGAAGACCTCCCTGCGATCGGCCTCCTGAAGTGATGGCGCGACGTACCCGATCAACCGCATAATCCGGTCCCCGTGACGTGTCATAAACTCACGCCACGCCGCGTCGTCCTCGCCAGACTCGGTGGCCATCGCCTGAGCCAGATCCTCATCTGTGGCGTTCGCGAACGGATTCTGTTTCGTCGGCGGGTTCCCGCCTTCTCTACCCATAGGCGCTGCCCACCCTTCCACCGAGTCACTACTGCGCAGTTTACAGCATACGATCCCGCATCTCCTAACGACGTGTCACGTCACCCCGAGCGTGGTGCCTCTTGTCCTCCGCATATACAACGGGGAGTGTCACCCTCGCCGGGAGACCAGTTCTGAGGGACGCCGTGGCCCATCTTGACCGAGAAGGGGTCAGCTCCCCCGTGCGCACGTGCCTCGTCGGCAGCGGGTTTCGTCAAGCTGACGGGCGACCTCCACCTGCACCCGTGCGCCCACGGCCCCCTGATGCGGGTCAGGTGGTTGGCAAAACAGCACCACAAAACGGCACCACCGCCTATTGAAGCACAAAGCACCGCCGGCCCAATCGCCAACGGTGCTTCGCGCTAGACCAGTCGGGACGGCGGGATTTGAACCCGCGCGGGGAGAAACGGCACGCCAAAGCAGCACCATTGGTCATGCTCTTAGAAGGCCTCCATGACAGCAGCCGCCAGCGTCCACATCCGTTGGCGCGCATGATTCTTCTGAAGACTCGGCAGGACGACATCGGTTGAATTACTCCCGCGAAAGTCGTACGATGGGCACACGATGCCCAAGCTACGACGAAAGCGGGGAGCGACGGCCCCAAAGCGGAAACCGAAGGCTCACAACTATGTTGTCGTGACAAACAAGGGTTACGGCAAACCGTTGCAGCGTGCGCGTATCTACTTCGAGGGATCTCGGCCGAAGGGTTTGAAAAACGATGGATCGATCACTTTTGGCAAGCACATCCTCGAGACCCTGACCGCGAAGTTTGGGAAGTTCCGGTGGATCATAACCTCGAACGGTGACTCAATCGTGAAGAAGTACGGCATCACACAATGCCGGACTTCTCAGGGGCTCTTGCGTCGGATGGGTCGCGAGAACTGGGACCGGAGCCGCGATATCAAGAGAGACATCGTCAGACGCTTCTTCGGGATCGCGTTTCCCCAACATTTCAGTGGGCCCACCAATCCACCCTATGTTCCTGGAACAGTGGCAGCAATGATGGTTCCGGCAATCATTCCGCGACTTTCCGGTGAAGACAAGGAAACCTTGAGTAGGTTTGTGCCCGCTTACGTGGCGGCTGAGGCGAGCGGTTCCGTAAACGAGCTGAAGGCAGCTGCGCAAATCCAATCGCTCGAGGCGCTCGCAGTGGACTTAGAGCATCATATTGGCCGTACTCATGCGGAGTCATGGTGGCAAGACTATGTCAGAGCGAACATTCTTTTGATGCAACAAGGTTATATCAAAGCGCTCCCGAAGTTCAACGTTGCGCTTGGAGAGACGAGATTTCCTGACTTCTGCCTCGTCACGCACGATAACTACCTGGATATTCTCGAAATCAAGAAGCCGGACACCATCTTGCTGAGACTCGACCAGAGCCGCGGCAACTACTATTGGGACGTAGAACTCTCAAAGGCAATCAGTCAAACAGAGAACTACATCGAACATGTGAGCAACAAGGCCGCACACGTACGCTCGTATCTCCTAGACAAAAAGAAGATCGATATAAAGGCAGTTAGGCCCCGAGGTATCATACTTGCGGGCGATGCGAGATTGTTTGAAGAGCAGAAGCAACGAGACGACTTCAGGCTCTTGTCTCAGGGAATCAAGAGCATCACGATTGTCACCTACGACGAACTCCTTGCACGGCTCAAGAACTACATCAGCGTCTTACGTCAGTACGAAAGCCTCCCGGCACCTCACGGACGCACGCGAGGTTGACCTGCGCGGTTGTTTGCGTGATGGTGGTGCGAGCAATAAGGCAATCAACCGTTCTGGATCTCTTTGCCGCCGCGATCTCGGAGACCCTCGACCATGTCAGCGATTGTAACAACGCTCATCGCCTTATCCATAATTGCCATCAAGAAGATGGCGCGTTGTGCATCGGACGGGATGGCATCAGCGGCAGCATTCAACTCGCGTTGTTTGTCCAGGTCACGGTGATACTCAACCGCGTTCAGCCACTTAAGAACGGTGTCGTCCGCTGTCAGATCCAGATCCGCAGCGCCCGCCGTCATGGTGAAGCCGGATGTCCGACCGAAAAACCTATCGAGCTGCAGCTCAAATATTCTGCTGGTTTGTGGGCTAACGATGTTCTTTCGAAGAGCATTGAGAATCTTCGGCAAGAAGAAACGCTCCCGTTGGAGAACGAATGGCCGTATGCAATGAAGAAAAGATGAGACTGAATCATCATCCGGCACCGTTGTCTTATGTTCCTGTCCCTTTTCGTGATCCCACGACAGGTCGAACCTTACGGCGGTCTGTCGACTGAGAAATGCGGTGCGACGCAGGCGCTCAACTTCCTGCACAAACGCGAGAAGGAGCTCCCAGTCAGCATCGGGGATCTGGCCAGCGACGACCGTGGACTCTCCAGTCGTCTCGTTTTTGACAGTTATCCGAAATGGCTGGGGCATCAGCGATAACTAACGCGTTGTCTAACGGACCGCGCTTTAGCTGCAGCGCACCAGTGAACGATCAAATACCCCTACGTGCGCTGCCGGCTTGAAGCGCTTGTTACGCAGCAGGTTCAGATAATCTCTGGTCCCTCGAGAGAATCCGTGCCAGTTCCGTGGCTGCTTCTCGATCTGCCATTCGTATAAGCTGCGCACCGAGGAAATCGGTTCCACCATCCGCAGCTGCGTAGATGAGGTCAATGTTCTCGGGCAGGAAAAAGTCCTCATATACCGGTATCGACCGGCGGTTATAGGTGTCGAGGTTATCTAGGTCATGATCGACGATCAGGGCGATGCGATGTCGCGGGTCAACCTTCCGGTGCGATACCAGTAGTTTGATGAACATTCTCCAACCCGACTTTTCCGGTGCCGGCGATCCTTCATTCTGCCAAGTGCCGACGACATATGGTTGGGCACAAAGCTTTCCGCCCAGTTGCGTGAGCCCGCAGCCAACTACGGCGACCACGGAGGTGTTCCCCTTCGCTGTCGCTCTGGTGCTCGTATCGATGGCGAAGATGTGATCGTACTTCTCGAGTAGGACGTTCGGATTCGTGCCGCCCTGCAGAGTACTCCTTGGAAAGCGGTAGAGCGTCTTTGGCTTCTTAGACCGCTCATAACTTTCCTCGGTCGATGCTGCTGCTGGAATAATCGGAATGCCGAATCGTTGGAGGCGCACTGCACCATTCGGTGACACGAAGATTTCATTTGGATCGACTCGACGACCGAAGTCAAACGTCACGGTACGACGGCGCGGCTTCCGATCAGCGTGGCATTTCTTGTACTTGAGGCCGCTGCCACAGGGGCAGAGTTCGTTCCGCCCCACGGGGTTCATGGGAGGATCTTCGACAATGAGACGCCAGTATCTCATGGCGTTCTAATGTAACGACTTGGAGAAGAATCTTGGACCCGCTCGCTAACGGACCAAAGCTCCGGCTCTGCGCCGTAGGCACGAGGCTGCCGGATGCGCACGGCGGCGGAAGCTTCCCACGAAGTGCGAATCCGGGGGAAGGAGCTTGAGCGACTGATCAAGTCCGTCGGCGAGGTGCGACGCCGCTGACTGCGGGACAGACTGCGGGACTCGCGAACACCGCACGCACGCGCACGACGGCGTTTCGGCGCGATTCCGGACGTGCATCAGATTGAGTGGCGGTGCTTTACGACGAACCGCGATGCACGGCAGGCGGTTTAAAAGTCCGTTGCTCTACCAACTGAGCTACCGGGTCGGACACGTAACTTCGCCGTGCGTTTGGGCTTCCACAAGCGGGCACATGCCGCCGTTACGTACCGCCGCTCGTGAGGCTCTTTAGAACGGATGACGCCCGCCCTAGATCGCACTCGCCCCCGCCCTGACCGGGCCTCCGACCGCACGCTCGTGCGGCGCATGTCGCTCGGCGACCAAGGCGCGTTCCGAGAGCTGCTCGCGCGCTTTCGCAGCACTGTGTACGCCACCGCCTACGCGGCGCTGCCCGACCCCGAGACTGTCGAAGCCGCGGTCGCCGATGCCTTCGAGCAAGCCCGCCACACCGCCACCGGATTCCTCGACACGCGCGGTTCGGTCTCCGGTTGGCTGACGCACCTCACCAGGCTCTGCACCGCCGCCCGCCTGTCGCGGCTCCGTCAACCGAAGGCTTCCTGAGTAGGGCCGGCGCATTCGCGCCGGGGTTATCGTTAGTCGACAATTCCCAAGGTCACCTTGTCTCCGCTCGAGGCACGGCCGAACCGCATCGTGCTCGCGCTGTACGTCGGTAGCGCCGTGCTGGTCACCTTACAGCAGGCGGTCTTCGGCCACTCGAATAACCTCCGGATCTTTCGCGCCGCGACGTTCAACCTGATCGCCGGGCAGGACCTCTACGTCGCCCACCCGGAGCAGTATGGCGACCTCTACAAGTACAGCCCGACGTTTGCAGTTCTGTTTGCGCCGTTCGCCTACCTGCCCTTTGTCCTCTCGTTCTTGTGCTGGACGCTCCTCAACGCGCTGCTCCTGTGGTACGCGATCAACCGCCTGCTTCCCGGGCGGCCGGCGACGGTCGCTCTCTTGTTGCTGTTCCTGGACGTCCTGCTCACGCTGCAGTACGGCCAGAGCAACGCGCTCGTGGCCGCTCTCATGATCCTCGCCTTCCTCGCGTTCGAGCGCGACCGGCAAACCGGCGCCGCCGCCAGCATCACGCTCGGCGCCGCGGTGAAGGTATTCCCGATCGCGGGCCTCTCCCTCGCGGCGTTTTATCCCCGACGCGGGCGCTTCGCCGCCATCTTCGTCGCCGCACTCGCCGTCACCGCGGCGCTCCCGCTGCTCGTCACGTCGCTGGACACGCTGGTCGCGCAATACCACTCATGGCGCGGCCTCGAGGCAATGGAAGCGCTGCGACGCGGCGATTCGATCCTCTACTACTTCCACGCCTGGCTCGGCGTGGACTGGCCCAACTGGCCGGTGCAGCTCGCGGGCACGATACTGCTGCTGTTGCCCCTCGCGGTGCGGTGGGAGCGGCGCACGAGTGCCGACTTCCGTCGGTTGTTCCTCTGCTCGCTCCTCGTGTACGTCGTGCTGTTCAATCACGCGTCCGAGCCGCCCACGTTCATCGTGGCGTACACGGGAATCGTCATCTGGTACATGAGCGCATCGCCGAGCCAGGTGCGGACCGCGGTGCTGGCCCTGACGCTGCTCGTGATGGTGGCGGTGGATGTGGACATTTTCCCCCGCTCGTTCAAGCAAGACATCCTGGTCCCGTACCGGATCAGAGGGATCCCGGCACTGGTCGCGTGGATCGTGATGCAATGGGAGCTGCTGAGGCCCGGGTCCGTCCAGGATCGGGCGGCGCTCGACGTGGCCCACTGAAACAGGTAGCTTTGCCCGCGCGCGATCTCTTTGCACGAGGATTTACCTGAGCGACTCACCTGCAACGATCGAGCACGTCTCCGACACGGCGCGCTGGGTGGCGTTGTACCGCGCGATGGAGTCGGAGCGACCGGACGCGCTGTTTCACGATCCCTACGCGCGTCGCCTGGCGGGAACGCGCGGCGAGCAGGTGCTCGCCGGCATGCCCAAAGGGAAGGCGTTCGCGTGGCCGATGATCGTTCGCACCGCGGTCATGGACGAGTTGATCCTGCGGGCGATCAAGCGGGATGGTGTCGATACGGTGCTGAACCTCGCCGCCGGATTGGACACGCGACCGTACCGCTTGCCCCTGGCGCCGTCCCTCCGGTGGATCGAGGTCGATTTCCCCGACGTCATCGCGTACAAGAAGGAGCAGCTCGCGGGTGAGCGTCCCATGAGCACGCTCGAGCACGTGGGGATCGACCTCACCGACCAGGACCGCCGCCGGGCGCTGTTCGCCCGAGTCGGTGGCGGGGCTCGGCAGATGCTGGTGGTGAGCGAAGGCCTGCTCATTTACCTCACCCCGGAGCAGGTGGCGACCCTCGCCGCCGACCTCGCCGCGCCATCGTCCTTCCGGTGGTGGCTCATCGACCTCGGGTCGCCCGGACTGCTCAAGATGATCGAGAAGTCCTGGGGCCCGATCCTCGCCGCCGGCAACGCGCCGTTTCGCTTCGCCCCGGCAGAGGGGACGCGCTTCTTCGAGCCACACGGTTGGCGGGAAGCGGAGTTCCGCTCCACGTGGGAGGAATCCATCCGTCTGAAACGGACCATGCGGGGCGCGTGGTTCTGGAACCTGATCGGACGGTTCATGTCCAAAGCCAAGCGCGAAGAAGGGCGTCGATTTTCGGGAATCGTGCTGCTCCAGCGTCGCTGAGCCACGGATTCCGACACCACAAGAGAGGACGGGTCAACGATGCCACACCGTCGATTCTTCGTCGCCGGGCTCGTGCTCGGCACCGCCGCCTGCGCCAAACCGGCCCCAAAGGCGGCGGGACCGAACGTCGTGACGATCACCGCCGCGGACTACGCCTTCGCCGTCCCCGAAACGGTCCCCGCCGGGCTCACGACGCTGCGGCTGGTCAATCAGGGGAAGGAGCTGCATCACGCATCCCTCATTCGATTGAAGGACGGCAAGACCGTCGCTGATTTCCAGTCTGGGCTGCAGGCGGCGATGCAGAGCCACGCCCCTCCGCCACCCTGGATCTCGTTTGCGGGCGGCCCGAACGCCGTCACCCCGGGGGACACCGGGACGGCGACCCAGACGCTCGAACCCGGCACTTACGTGTTCGTCTGCTGGATCCCGAGTCCGGATGGGACGCCGCACATCATGAAGGGAATGATGCACCCGATGGTGGTCGCCGCTGCGCAGGCCCCGGCGGCGACGGAGCCGGCGGCCGGTCTCTCGATCAAGCTCACCGATTACGACTTCGCATTTTCAGAGCCGTTGACGGCGGGCACGCACACCGTGCGCGTGGAGAATGCCGGCGCTCAGCCGCACGAGATCGTGATCACGGCGTTGCCGCCCGGAAAGACGCTGCAGGACTTCATGGCGTGGGAAAAAGGCGGAGAGAAGGGTCCGTTGCCCACCGGCAAGTGGCTGGGCGGTGTCGCGGCACTCGACGCCGGGGGGCACGCGCAGTTCACGACGACGTTCGCACCCGGCAATTACCTGTTGTTGTGCTTCTGGCCCGACGCGAAGGACGGGAAGCCGCACATCGTGCATGGGATGGCGAAACAGATAACCGTGACGTAGGACGGTGGAGGTTATGGAGGATGGTGGAGGATGGTGGAGGTTTTTGACCTCCACCATCCTCCACCAACCTCCACCAACCTTCAGAACCTGCTTCTTAGAAGATCCACCTCACTCCCGCCTGCAACTGCCGCGGGTCGCCTAAGCCCGAGCGAATCGTTCCGTCGAAGTTGAACAGCAGGTTCCCGTACGACGGATCCCGGAAGTTGTCGCGGTTGAGGAGGTTGAACACCTGGATGATGAGCTCCGCCTGGTTCCGGCCGCCGACCTCGAGCGTCTTCGCGAGGCTGATGTCCCACGAGAAGTAGGCGTTATCCTTGCGCAGCGTGTTGCGCAGCAAGATTGAACCGTCGGCGCAGACGCGGTCTTGGGGACCCGACGCCCGTGCCCCCGCCGGGGGCGCAAATGGATTGGCGGCTGTCGGCCCACAGCTGGCGGACGTCGGCTGGGCCGAGTAGTAGCTGACCCGGTTGTCGAACCGGATGTCGCCGGGCAGCCTCACCAATACCCAACCGTTGAAGCGATGGCGCTGGTCGCGGTCGCTCCAGTTGTACTCCGGCGCCAGGTTGTTCGCGGCGGCGTAGCGCAGCGTAAATGGGTCGCGCTCGTTGTCGTCGTCCGACTTGTCGAACCCCAACGTGTAGTTCAACTCGAACTGGAAGTTGGGATCGAGCAACCGTTTGATCCCTACGGTTATGCCGTTGTAACGCGACTTCGCGTTGCTCTTCTCCGTCCACAGCGTGCCGATGCCGTTCGTCGACCCGCCTGCCGCATCGGGCAGCCCGGTGCTCCACGGACTGCCGAACACTGCGTCGTTGCTGTTGAAGAACCTGGTCAAGTGGTCGGTGCTCGCATGCGTGTAGCTGATCGACGCCGCGAGGTCACTCGCCAACTGCCGCTCGTATGCGATCGTCGCGCTGATCGTACGCGGGTTCTCGAAGTTCTTGTCGTAGACATAGACATCGGGGTGATTGGGCGGGCCCGCGGACGAGATCAACTGACCATAGGGCGGAACCGGCCCCGTGAGCGTCTGTCCGATCGAGCCGTTGGTGCTCCGGACGCTGGCGAGGTTCAAGCCCGGGATGCGTGCGTAATAGATCCCCGCGCTCCCCCGGATCACTTGTTTCCCCGAGGCGTCGGGGTCATACGAGAAACCAAAGCGAGGCTGGAACATTTTCCAGTCAGACGGAATGTTGCCGTCCGATGGGAAGACCTGCGGTCCCGCAGCCGTCGTCTTAGTCATTCCGATGAACGGTGCGAAGAACACTTGACTGGGCGGCGTGATCGGGTCCGGCTCGATTTGCGCTTCCCACCGAAGCCCGTAATCGACCGTCAGCTTGGGAGAAGGCTTCCAGGTATCCTCCAGGAACAAGGCCAGCTCGTTCTGCACGATCGCCTGCGTTCCCGCCTGTTCAACCGAGAGCCCCCCCACACCGGCCTGTTGCAGGTAGAGCAGCGGGCCGCCCGAACCGTTCTCGACGAAGTTGATGAAGGACATCACGCTACTGAAGATGTAACGCCCATTCGCAAAACCGATGAACGTCTGATCCGTCTCGGTTCGGTTCCACTCGGCGCCGGCCTTGAAAAAGTGGTTGCCCTTGACGAACGAGATGTTGTCGAGCGCCTGCAGGCGGGTATCATGATCTTGGATCGGAAGAAAGAACGGCATTCCGAACCGGAACGCGTTGCCGAAATCCATACCGGTATCGGGGAACGGCCTGCCCGTCGCCGGGTTGATGGGCCCATCATACGGGCGGGGCCGGTCTTCCCGAGACCACTGGAAGCGGAGCTCGTTCGAAACCCGCGAGGACAGATACGAGACGAGACTGCCGTTCACGGCGTTCGACCAGTCCTTCTCCAACCCGTTGGCGCTTCGTCCCCAGGTGTCCACGTCGAACGTGCCGTTCTGCTGCTGTGACCACGTGTAGTTGTACTTGAGCGAAAAGTTGGTCTTGTCGGACAGACGCCAATCGATTTTTGCGAGCGCGGCGCGGGCGTCATTCGTGCGGGCGACGGACCCGAAGTCGCCCCGCAGGGCGCCGCTGAACGCTGTGTCCGTGAAGCTGACGAGCGAGTCGAAGGCGGTGCTCGAGGGTCGCGTCTTCTGTTTGACGTCGTCGTAGACCTGCTGGTCGTAGGCGACGAAGAAGAACGCCTTGTCCTTCTTGAGCGGCCCACCCAGCGTGAACCCGAACTGATGCTGCCGGAAATCCGGGGCGAGCGTCTGCGTACCGTGCGCCAGATCCGCCGACAGCCAGTCGTACTTGCCGAAGTAATGCAGCGTGCCCTTGAGCTGATTGGTGCCGGACTTCGTAATCACGTTGACGAAACCGCTCGAAGACCGGCCGAACTCCGCGGTGGCACCGCTCGAGGTCACCACAATCTCTTGCACGGCGTCGAGGTTGAACGTAAACGGCGGACGCTGGCCGCCCCGCTGCTCGCCGAAGAACGGGTTGTTAAAGTCCGCCCCGTCCACCGACACGTTGTTGTGGATCCCGCGTTGGCCTGCCACGGTCAGCTCGTCGCCGTCCGGCCCCTGCACGATGGCTACGTTCGGCGTGAGCAGCGTTAGGTTGAGAAAATTCCGTCCGTTGTTCGGGAGGTTTGTCACCGCCTCGGCCGGCAACCGGTCGGAGGTCGCAACTTTTGACGCCTCCACTACGCTCTGCCTGCCCTCAACGACGACCGGCGCAAGCTCGACCGCCGCGAGCGCCAGCTTGAGGTCAACCGTTTCCCCCACTCGAACCGGAATGCCGGTGCGGGTTGCCTGGCTGAAGCCCACCCCTTTCGCGACGACATCGTAGGTGCCCAACGGCAGCAGCGAGGCGACGAAGACGCCCTTATCATCGGTCGCGAGTGTCCGTGTGAAGTTCGTCTGGACGTCCCGGACCGTCACCGACGCGGCGTTGACGGGCGCACCGTTCGGGTCGACGACGACGCCGCGGATGATGCCGGTGGTGGCCTGCGACTGGGCGCTGAGCGACGACGGGAATCGAAACAGGACCAGGGCCGCGCCGACCAGAACGACAGGGAGGCGCGCCAGAAGACGCGTACCGCACATCATGGTCCACCGCCTCCGGAGGGAGAGGTGCGCAAAGGGCGGGGTTGAATTAGCACCGGAACGACAGGGCGGCAAGAGGCGGCAAGGGGCGGCAGCAGGCATCACCGCTTGACCGCTGCCGCCCGCTGCCGTCCATTACCGCCCATTGCCGCCATGCAGAACCCCGACATCGCCCGCCTGTTCGACGAAGTGGCGGATCTCCTCGAGATCCAAAACGCGAACCCGTTCCGGGTGCGCGCGTACCGCAACGCGGCCCGCACCATACGCGATTTTCCGGAGCCGATCGCCGAGCTGGTGCGCGCGGCGACCAAAGACCTGACCGAGATCCCCGGCATCGGCGAAGATCTGGCCGAGAAGATCGGCGACATCGTCACGACCGGCGAGCTGCCGCTTCGGAAACAGCTGGCGGCGAAGCTGCCGGCCGGATTGCTCGATCTGCTGCGCATTCCCGGCCTCGGTCCCAAGCGCGTCAAGATCCTCTACCAGAAGCTCAAGGTGAAATCGGCCGCCGACCTGGCCAAGGCGCTCGACGCCGGCAAGGTGCAGAAGCTCAAAGGCTTCGGGCCCAAGATGGAGGAGAAGATGCGCGCCGGCCTCGGCCAGGCGGAGGTGACCGAGCGGCGCATGCTCCTGAACGAGGCCGAGACGCAGGCGCTCGCCATCGTCGGATATCTGAACGCGGGCGGCAACGTCCGGCAGATCGAGGTCGCGGGGAGCTATCGCCGCCGGCGCGAAACGATCGGCGACCTGGACATCCTTGTGACGTCCGATGCGAGCGCCGCCGTGATGGACCGGTTCGTTCGCTACGGCGAAGTGCGGGAAATCGTGTCCCAGGGCGAGACGCGCTCCACGGTGAAGTTCCGCAGCGGCCTACAGGTAGACCTGCGCGCGGTCGAGCCCGCCGCCTACGGCGCCGCACTGCAGTACTTCACCGGCTCCAAGGCCCACAACGTCGAGCTGCGGAAGATCGCCCAGGAGCACGGCTACAAGCTCAACGAATACGGGCTGTTCAAGGGGACGCGGCGCGTTGCGGGGAAGACGGAGGAAGAGATCTACGCCAAGCTCGGCCTCGACTGGATACCACCGGAGCTGCGGGAAGCGCGCGGGGAGATCACGCTCGCCCGCGAGCATCGCCTCCCGCGCCTCGTCGAGCTGACGGACATCCGTGGCGATCTCCAGATGCATACCTCGGCCACCGACGGCAAGGGCACCATCGACGAGATGGCCCACGCCGCCCGCGCCCTCGGGTACCAGTACATCGCGATTACCGATCACTCGAAACGGGTCACGATGGCGTTGGGCTTCGACGCCAAGCGGCTCCGCGAGCAGTGGAAGACCATCGACGAGTGGAACGCCACCAGTCGCGGCTTCACGATCCTGAAGAGCATCGAGCTCGACATCCTCGAGAACGGGAAGCTCGACCTCCCCGACGACGTGCTGGCGGAAGCGGACTACGTCGTGGCGACCGTACACTACGGCCTCAACCAGACGGAGAAGGAGTTGACCAGGCGGCTGGTCGGGGCGGCCGAGCATCCGTGGGTGGACACGATCGGCCACCCCACCGGACGCATGCTCGGCAAGCGCGAGTCCTACCGGTTCGACTTCGATGCCGTCGTGCGTGCCTGCGTCGCCCATGGGTGCGCGCTCGAGCTCGATGGGCACCCCGAGCGCATGGATCTGCCGGACACGCTGGCCGCCGCGGCCAAGAAGCAGGGCGCGCGTTTCGTGCTGTCCACGGACAGTCACCAGCCCGGCAATCTGCCGTTCATGAGGTATGCGGTGGATCTGGCACGACGCGCCGGACTCGAGGCCGGAGATATTCTCAATACACGGCCCTTGACGGAATTTCGAAGCGGTTTAAAGAGGGCGGCAACGGGCGGCACAAGGCGGTAACGGGCGGCAACGCTGCCGCCTACTGCCGCCCGATGCCGCCGATTGCCGCCCCCATCAGCTCGAGTTGCACGACGGGGGCGAAACTCTTGCGGTGATGGGGAGTGAAGCCGAAAGCGCCGAGCGCGGCGAGGTGCTCGGGCGTTGCGTACCCCTTGTTGCTCGCCCAGGAGTAGCCCGGGTGGTGTCCGCTCAGGAGCTCCATCAGCCGGTCGCGCACCGTCTTCGCGATCACCGAGGCGGCCGCGATGGAATGGCAGTGCGCGTCGCCGTCGATGATCGCCTCGTGCTGACGGCCCAACTCGGGACAGGGTAACCCGTCCACCAGCACGACGTCCGGGCGGCAGGCAAGCCGGGCGATCGCGCGTCGCATGGCGAGGATGCTCGCGCGGCGGATGTTGAGCCGGTCGATCTCGCGCACGCTCGCCGCGCCGACCCCGATCGCGAGCGCCCGGGCTCGCACCACCAGGGCGAGCCGGCTCCGCTTCGCGGGTGGGAGCAGCTTCGAGTCCCGCAATCCGCGGATCACCTTACAGTAGGGTGGGAAGACGACGGCCGCGGCCACCACTGGACCGGCCAGGGGACCGCGGCCTGCTTCGTCGACACCGGCGACGAGTCCGCCCCCCGCTTGCCAGAACGCGATCTCGCGCTCGAGCGTGGGGCGGGGGCCTCTCACGCCTCTTGCTTCTCCGCCGTCTCGGGAACCGTTACACCGCGCTTCTCACGGATCCGGGCCGCTTTGCCGGCCAGCCGCCGCAGGAAATACAGCTTGGCGCGGCGCACCCGCCCCTTCCGCACCATCTCGATCTCCGCGATGGACGGCGAATGCAGCGGAAAGATCCGCTCGACGCCCACGCCCGCCGAGATCTTCCGGACGGTGAACGTCTCGTTGATCCCGCCGCCGCGACGGCCGATGCACACACCCTCGAACGCCTGGAGCCGCTCTTTGTCACCCTCACGCACGCGCACCATCACGCGCACGGTGTCGCCTGGAGCGAACGCCGGGATGTTGGTCTTGAGCCCCTCGCGCTCGACCGCTCGTAATCTTTCCATGGCCGTGTCCTCTATCCGTCTAACCGTCCAGTTTTTCCCACAGATCGGGCCGTCGCTCCCGTGTCAGCCGCTCCGCTTCCGCCTCCCGCCAGCGCGCGATCTGCTCATGATCGCCGCTCAACAATACGGCCGGGACATCCATTCCGCGATAGCTTGGCGGCCGTGTGTAGCTCGGCGCCGCGAGCAACCCGTCGTAATGGGAGTCCGTCGCCGCGGACTCGTGATCGCCCAGGGCTCCCGGAACCAGCCGCACTACCGCGTCCAGCACGCACAGCGCCGCCGGCTCGCCACCCGACAGCACGAAGTCCCCGAGCGACACCTCTTCGGCCCCCAGGCCGTCCGCCACACGCTGATCCACGTCCTTGTAGTGTCCGCAGAGCAGCGTCAGCTCCTTACCCACGGAAAATCGCACGGCGTCGCGATGGGTGAACGCCCGGCCCCGCGCCGACAACAGCACGATGGGTGGTCCCGCCCGCAGATCCTCCACCGCCTCGAAGAAAGGTTCGGGCTTGAGCACCATCCCCGCCCCGCCACCGTAGGGCGTATCGTCCACCGTCTTGTGCCGGTCGTGCGTGTACTCGCGCAGCTGCACCACCCGATAGCGCACCAGTCCTCGCTCGGCCGCCCGACCGAGAATGCTGGTCCGGAGCGGCGCCTCGAACACCTCCGGGAACAGCGTCACGACGTTAATCGTCAGCATCGGCCCCCGCCCCCGCCCCCGCCTCATCCACGGCGACGAAGTGATTCCGCCACGGCTCGACCACCGCGCGTGAAGTCACCCCGACGAACGACAAGAGCCATTCCCGATGATACGCGCGGCGCCGCGCCACGATCAGCGGTCCCGCCACCACTTCCCGGTCCTCGTTCACCACGAGCACCCGGGCTTTGGGCGCGAACACCGCGCCCGGGTTCTCCACGAGCGGATACACCGCCACCTCTCCTTGCTGCCCGTGCGGCTTCCGCAGCCGCCCGACTAGGCGGGCCGTTTGCCGAGAACTCCCGCCCGCTTGAACAACGAGCGCACTGTGTCGGTCGGGAGCGCGCCCTTGTCCAGCCAGGCCCGCGCCTGCTCCGCGTTCACGTGGATGTCCGCGGGATTCGTGCGCGGGTTGTAGTGGCCGAGCATCGCGACGAACCGTCCGTCGCGAGGCGAGCGCGAGTCGGCGACCACAATCCGGAAATAGCTCTGACCCTTGCGCCCCTCACGCCGCAGCCGAATACGAGTTGCCATAATGCTCCTAGGTTCTTTTCAGAAGCTTCTTCATTTGCTGGAACTGCTCCAGCAGTCGATTGACCTCTTGCACGGGACGCCCCGCCCCCTGCGCGATGCGCCGCCGGCGCGATCCGGTCAGAATCGACGGATCGGCCCGCTCCTGCGGCGTCATCGACAGCCCGGCGATCTCGTCGCGCACGAGCTTCACCACCTGCTGGCCCGGGCTCACCGCTTTGAGCGCGATCGCGCCGACCGCCCGCTCGCGCACCCGCTCCACAAACCCTTCGACCACTTCCACGCTGACGTCGGCGTCCAGCAGGTGGCGACGGATCTCGCCCAGCGCGTCGGTCACATCCTGCGCGGACAGCACGCCCCGGCCCGTGACCCGTCTCAAGACGGCGCGAGCTGCTCCGCAAGGCCCGTAAACATAAGCCCACAAAACTAGTTAGCGAATTGTCGGAATCCAAGTGGGGCCGACTATCGTCCCGCGCGTGTGATCCGGATGGCCGGCACGTGCTTCCAGCCTACCCAGCGCGGCGGCGCGTCGACGAGGCGTACCACCGGCACACCGCTCACGAGCAGTTGCTTGATCTCGGAGCGGCGGAGCCCGTGGCCGCCGGCCCGCCGCTTGGCCCAGGCTCGTCCCAGCCCCTTCGCAAATCGTGTGGCGGCCGCCCTATCGTCCCACAGGACGTACCAGACGAGGACATCCGCCCCGGTACGGGCCCCTGTACGGAGCACCAGGTAACGGTCGCCGTCCCACCCCTCCGCCAACCGCGCCGCCGCGCTGTCGTCCCCGAGATGCTGCTCGAACAGGAGTCGGATCTCGAACTCACCCAGGTCGTCCTCGTAACGCACCGCGCCGGAGGGGCGGGCCACGGATTCGAACACGATGCGGTCCGGGCGGTCACCCGCGGCATAGCGCGCGGGGTGGAGGATCTGCTCGGTGGATATCGGCATCAGCGCGCCGAAGGGTTGCTTGCCGGGATACTCGCGGTCGAACCACCGCACGAACTCGGCGCCGCCCAGGTAGGGGAAAATGAGACTCTCGCGCAGCCACAGCGGCGCGTTGGCGAACACCTTCATCTCCTGCTGTGCCCCGCCGAGCGCGGTGCGCAGGTTCCACAGGTTGGGCAGGCTTTCGATCTTCTGCTCCGGCATGAGCACGAGGACCTGGGCGAGCGTCGCCTGCCCCTCGAGGATCGCCTGCGCGGCGGTGCGGCGGTCGTTCTGTCGCTTCAGCTCGACGAGCGAATCGAGGTTCAGATACTGGTGCTGCAAGGCGTGCACGAGCTCATGAGAGATCACCAGCCGTGCCTGGCTGGGATCGATGTCGGCCGGGATGAACAACGCGTTCGAGTCGGGATCGAAGTACCCCGCCACCTGCTCCGTCAGGAGATCGATCATGCTGCGACGGAGATCCAGCGAATCCGGGATGAGGCCGAACAGCCGGTAGGCGGTTTGCGCTCCCGCCAGCTCGGCCGGTGGAAGGTCGTCGTCGAACTTGTGGATGACGTAGTCGCGCACCTGCGCGCGGCTGCGGCGCAGCACGACGGGATGCTGCCGGAACCGCAGTCCCATGGCCCGCTCGACGGCCGGCATCATCTGCTCAACCGCCTGCTTCAGCTCGGCCTCGTTCTGCACGTCCCGCGCGCGCTGCTCGCAACCCGCGCTGCCACCGGCGACGGCTGCGACCACCACCGCGGTCGTGAGCCAGTCCCGTCCCCGGCTCAAGCCTGCCACTCGATCCCCTTCCCGACGGCAGAGCCCACGACGCGGGCGATATCCTGGCCTGTGACGACGATTCCTTGGTGCTCGAGTTCCTCGCGCAGCAGTCGATCCAGCTCGGCATGGCGATCCGAGAGGGTTGGTGGAGGACGGTGGATGTCTGTGGAAGTCGGTGGAGGTGACTGCACGGAGCGACTCCCACGATCCTCCACCGTCCTCCCCCGTCCTCCCCCACCTAGCATCTTCTCAATTTCCGCCCCGATCCGCTCGAGCATCGGGAAAATCTCCGCGACCAGGTCCTCCGCCGGCTCCTGTTGCGGACGCTCGTGCGTGTACCCCCGCCGGATCATGGCGTCCACCTTGCGCCGCTCGCGGATCAGCCGATCGAGCTCTGGCGAGACGTGGGCCGTGGCCTGCGCGTGGGCGCACGCCTCGTCCAGAACGTCGATCGCCTTGTCCGGCCGGGCGCGCTCGGGCACGAATCGGTCGGTGAGGACGATGGCGGCCTTGAGCGCGTCGTCGGTAATGGCGACCGCGTGGTGCCGCTCGAGCCGTGGGCGTCGGGCGACGAGCACCTCCCACGTCTGGATGGCGTCGAGCTCCTCGACCATCACCGGCTGAAAGCGGCGCTCCAGCGCCGGGTCGCCCCGGATCCACTTGTCGTACTCGCCACCGGTCGTGGCGCCGATGATCCGGATGTCGCCCCGTACGAGCGCGGGCTTGAGCATGTTCGCGGCGTCCATGGCGGCGCCGAGCGCCGTCCCCTGGCCGATCAGGTTATGGAGCTCGTCCACGAAGAGGATCAAATCGGGGTCCGCGGAGAGCTCGCGGACCAGCTTGCGGATGCGCTCCTCATACTGGCCGCGGAAGGAGGTGCCCGCGAGCAGGGCCACGTGGTCGAGGGCCACGACACGAACGTCCTTGAGCGCCGGCGGAACCGCCCCTTCGGCGACGCGTTGGGCCAGCCCTTCGATGATCGCCGTCTTGCCCACGCCGGCCTTGCCGATCAAGGCGGGATTGTTCTTGCTCTGCCGGAGGAGAATGTCCACGACGCGCGAGATCTCCGCGTCGCGACAGCGCACCGGCTCCAGATCGCCGCGACGGGCCTGAGCCGTGAGGTTCACGCCCACGCGCTCGAGCACCTCCCCGGATTCGAACAGCCCGGCTAACGGATCGTCCATGAGCCCCCCTCCCCTTCCCCCTCACCCCGCTCGCAGGAATCGCACGTACCAGTCGATGATCGCGTCACCGAAGACGAACACGACTGTCGCACCCATCGCCAGGAATACCCCGAACGGAACGTGACGCTTCCGTTTGCGCAGGAGCAGCAGAGGGACGTACACCAGGCTGCCGAACAGCGCCCCGGCGAACACGGTCAGCAGCACTCCTTTCCACCCGACGAACGCCCCGACCATGGCCATCATCTTGATGTCGCCGCCGCCCATGGCCTCTTCCCTGAACACCCACCCTCCTACCAGGCCGACCAGGTAGAGCAGCAGGAAGCCGGTACAGGCCCCGAGGACGGCGTGCACGAACCCGGTGACGCCTCCGGCGAGCGAGAGGCCGAGCCCGATGATCAAGCCCGCCCAGTTGTACTCGTCCGGGATGAGATAGTGGCGGGCGTCGGTGATCGCGATGCCCAGCAGAATGGTGCCTAACGCCGCCGCCGCGAGGAACCGGACGGTCGGGCCGTAGGCCAGCAGGGCCGCAATCCAGAGGATCGCGACGAGCGCCTCGATGATCGGGTACTGCTTGGAGATCGGCTGGCCACACGCGCGACAGCGCCCGCGCAGCAGGAGCCAGGAGACGATCGGGATGTTGTCGCGCCACTCGATGCGCCGGCCGCAGCGCGGACAGGTGGAGGGGGGATGGAACAGGGAGCGTTGCTTCTTGTCTTCATGGGCGAGGCGCAGGATGCAGACGTTCAGGAAGCTCCCGAAACACAGCCCCAGGAGCCCCGCGCCCACCAGCAAGATCGGGTCAACGTCCACGCGTCACCTCGTAGAGCAGGATCCCCGCCGCTACCGCGACGTTGAGTGACTCCGCGCCCTGCGCCAGCGGGATGGCGACGCGCTGCGCGGCCAGCGCGTTGAGCTGCGGGCGAATCCCCGCGCCTTCGTTGCCGACGATGACGGCGATCGGGCCGCGCGCCCCCCCTCCATCGCGCGACCCCAGGGCGCGATGGAGCGGCAGGCCGTCCGCCGCGGCGGCCCACAGGGTGACGCCGTGCGCGCGCGCCCAGGCGATGAATCCCGGATCGTCGAGGGCCACCACGAGGTGGCGGAACGTCGCGCCCATGGCCGCCCGCAGCGCCTTAGGGCTCGTCGGGTCGGCGCTGCCGCGCAGCACTACCGTCCCGGCCGCGCCGAGGGCGTGCGCGGTGCGGATCAGCGTGCCCACGTTCCCGGGATCCTGGACGCCGTCGATGACGAGCGCTACCGCGCCGGGCTTCGGCGCGAAATCGGCGGCGCTCGAGCGCGGCGGCTCGATCACCCCGAGGATCCCCTGCGGCGTGTCCGTGTCGGCGAGCAGCGCGAATGCTCGCGCGCCAACCTCTTCCACGGGCACCCCGTGCCGCCCGAGCTCGGTGATGAGGGCGGTGCCGCGCGCCGTCCGCGTGAGGTCGGGGGCGACGAGCGCGCCCCGGAACGGGACCCCGGCGGCGAGGGCCTCCTCGACGAGCCGAACCCCTTCGATGAGCGCAAGTCCACGCCGGTCGCGCGCTTTGCGGCGTTGGAGATCGCGGATGGTCGATTGCAGATTACTGGCGATGATGCGCCTCGCGGATGCCGGGCAAGACACCCAATATGCGATAAAGCGTGGGACGGGCGCTACGTGAAAATCGCCCTGACCATCGCGGGGTCCGATTCGGGGGGCGGCGCTGGCATCCAGGCCGACCTCAAGACGTTCCATCAATTCGGTGTGTTCGGCACGAGCGTCGTCACCGCCATCACGGCCCAGAACACGGTCGGCGTGCGTGATTGGGAAGCGGTGCCGGTGCAACTCGTGACGCGCCAGCTGGACGCGATCGCCGACGACCTGCCGCCCGGCGCCGTGAAGTCGGGCATGCTCGGGTCCGCTGCCATCGTCGAGGCGGTCGCCGACGGGATCGCCCGGCGATCGCTGCCGAACTATGTCCTCGACCCGGTCATGGTCGCCACCTCCGGAGATCGGTTGCTCGACGCGGATGCCGAGCGGCTGATCGCGCGACGACTCGTGCCGCTCGCGACGCTCGTCACGCCGAACCTCGATGAAGCCGAGGTGCTGGTCGGCGACACGGTGCGCACGCCGGATGGGATGGAGCGTGCGGCGCGGGAGCTCGTACGCCGGGGGGCGAGGGCGGCGCTCGTGAAAGGCGGTCATCTCGCCGGCCCCGAAGTGATCGACGTACTGGTGGTGAACGGAACGGCTCGACGGTTCACGCGGCCGCGGCTCGACACCACGTCCACACACGGGACGGGCTGTACGCTCTCCGCGGCGGTCGCCGCTGGTCTGGCACTCGACCGGCCGCTCGAGCGCGCCGTGCAGGATGCGCTCGATTTCGTACATCGTGCGATGGCCGCTGCGCCGGGTCTGGGCCAAGGGCATGGGCCGCTGAACCATTTCGTACCGGCGCCGCCTCGACCACCAACGGACGGGTGGTAATTGCCCCGCCCCTTTCTCACAGCCCGCTGGTCGGACATCGTCCTGCTGACCTTCGAGGCGCCCGAAGACCTGATTCGACGTTATGTCCCGGCCGGCGTCGAGCCCGACCGCCGCGACGGTCGCACCCACGTGAGTATCGTCGCGGTCTACATGCACGAAGTGCGGATCCTGGGTTGGCGTGTTCCGGGGTTCGGCGCACATCCGCAGGTCAACTTTCGCACGTACGTCCGCGTGGAGGACGAGCCGGGGGTCTGGTTCATTCGCCAGCTGGTGCCGAGCCGCCTGATCGCGGCGGTGGGCCGGTTGCGCTACGACGAGCCGTTCTGGCCGACACCCATCCGGCGCCGCGTGCTCGACACGGTGAGCGAGGTGCGCGCCGAATACGCCGTCGGTCCCGCCGCGCTCGGCTGGCACATGAGCGTCACCGGCACGCGGGCCGTGCGGCTGCCGCCGCCGGACTCACCGGAGCACTACTTCACCGACCGCATGCTCGCGTGCCGCGCGCGACCGGACGGCACACTCGGCGTATTCCGCGTGGCACATCCCCCGTGGGCGATACGGGAAGTTCGCGCGCTCGACTACCGGTTCGACTTTGGCTCGCTCTACGGAGCGGACTGGGAGTTCCTGAACCGCGCGGCGCCGACGTCGGTCGTGTTCGCCGAGGGCTCGGAGGTGGCGGTGTACCCGCCCACGGATTCCGCGACCGGGGCAGTCTGATTCACAGTCTCTTGAGCACACCTCGTATCAGCTGTTCGAGCTGGCCGGCCACCTGCGTCCCCGCCTCCAGCACTTCCAGATGCGACAGCTTCTGCGCCGACAACCCGGAAGCCACATTCGTGATGCTCGAGAAGCCGAGACACCGGAGGCCCCGCGCCCGGGCGGCGATCACCTCCGGCACAGTGGACATGCCTACCGCATCCGCGCCGATCCGCTCCAGCATGCGGATTTCCGCGGGGCTCTCGAACGACGGGCCGAGCAGAGCCGCATACACGCCTTCCTCGAGGGGAATGCGCTCGTCTCGCGCCACCTGACGCGCGAGCGCCCGCAGCGCCGGGTCGTAGGGATCGCTCATGTCGGGGAAGCGCTCCTCTCCCTCCTCGACGGGGCCGACGAGCGGGTTGCGGAACATCAGGTTGATGTGGTCGGCGATCAGCATCAAGGTGGGTGGCCGGAAGCTGCGCCGGATCCCACCCGCGGCGTTCGTGACCACTATCGTCTTCACGCCGAGCGTCGCGAACACGCGTGTGGGCAGGGCGGTGAGCGCGGGGGCGTGGCCTTCGTACAGATGAAACCGGCCGCTTTGGACGAGCACCGGCTTTGACTCGAGCGTGCCGCCGACCAGCTCGCCCTTGTGCCCGGGCGCGCCTGGCTCCGGGAAGCCCGGGATCTCTCGGTACGGGATGCGCACCGGATCGCGCACGGCGTCGGCCACGCCCGCGAGCCCGGAGCCGAGCACGATCGCGACCTGCGGCTTGAGCTTGCCCAGTCGCTTCGCGACCGCATCCGCCGCCGCGAGGAGGGTACCGCTCCCCGCCCGCTCCTGTTTGGTCACAGCAGCATGCCCGCCAGCGTCGCCGACAGAAAATTCGCCAGCGTCCCCGCGATCATCGCCCGGAACCCGAGGCGCGCGAGGTCGTGCTTCCGCTCGGGCACGAGCGCGCCGATGCCCCCGATCTGGATGCCGACTGAGCTGACGTTCGCGAAGCCGCACAACGCGAAGGTCGCGATCGTGAACGACACGGGGTCGAGCTGCCCCTTCATTGGTCCGAGCTGCGCGTAGGCGATGAACTCGTTCAACACCATGCGGGTGCCCAGCAGGCCGCCGATGGTGCCTGAGTCGTGCCACGGCACACCCATCGCGAACGCGATCGGGCGAAAGATCCAGCCCAGGATCGTCTGCAGGTCGCCCGGGAGCCAGGAGACGAAGCCGTGCACCCATCCGAGGATCCCGTTGGTCAGCGCGATCAAGGCGATGAACGAGATCAACATGGCGATGACGTTCAGCATCAGGTGCAGGCCCTCGCTCGTGCCCCGCGCGGCTGCGTCCACGACGTTCACGTCGGTGCGCGGGATCTCGACCTTGACCCCACCAAGCGTCTCGGGCACCTGCGTCTCGGGCTCGAGGATCTTCGCCATCATGATGGTCCCGGGTGCGGTCATGATGACCGCCGTGAGCAGGTGTCGCGCCTCGATACCGAAGGCGATGTAAGCGGCCATGATGGAACCCGAGACGTGCGCCATCCCCGCGGTCATGACGGTCATCAGCTCGGACAGAGTCATCTTGGGAAGGAACGGACGGATCGTGAGCGGGGCCTCCGTCTGCCCCATGAAGATCGAAGCCGCGACATTCAGGCTCTCCGCGCCGCTCGCTCCCATGACCTTGTTCATGAGAATCGCGAACGCCTTCACGACCACCTGCATGACACCCAAGTAATACAGGATCGCGAACAGCGCCGATACGAAGATGATGGCCGGAAGTACCTGGAACGCGAACACCACACCGAGACTCGAGTGCTGCTTGCCGAGCTCGCCGAACACGAACCCCGACCCGGCATACGAAAACGCGAGGAGTGCCGAAACGGCGTCTCCCAGCGTCCGGAAGATGCGCTGGCCGATGGGAACTCTGAGGACGAAGATGGCGAACGCGAGCTGCAGGCCCACCCCCCACCCGACGATGCGCGGGCTGATCGCCCGGCGATTCCGCGAGAGCGCGAGACCGATCCCGAGAATGAGGGCAATGCCGAAAATTCCCGTGAGCCGCTGGGGAAGCGACCGGGACGCGGCCTGTGCGTCCGGTGCGGCGGGTGGAGCCACCCGAGCCGCCGTGTCTGCCGCCGTGGATTGCTGGGGTCGCGGGGCGCCCTGAATCGTGTTCCACACGAAGCGCGGCAGCGCGAAGACGACCAGCGCGCAAACAAAGGTGATCGCGAAGGCGAGGATCGTACGGCGCAGCGTCATGAGAGAGCCTCCAGTTCGCTCTGCACGCGGGACACCAACGCCACCTTCTCGAAGTCGGGAAGAAACGCGCTCTCGCACGCATTGAGCACCGCGCGGGCGAGGTCCGCTTTGGTCACGCCCAATACGCTCTGCGCCGTGAAATACTCGTCGGTGAGCGAGATGCCGTCCACCAGCCGCCCATCCGTGTTGAGTGTGACCACGACACCCCTATCCAGGTATCGCTTGAACGGATGCTCCGCGAGGGACGGCACCGTGTGGGTGTGCACGTTCGACGTGAGGCACATCTCGAGCGGGATCTTGCGCTCGATCACGTACTCGAGGAGCGCGGGGTCTTCGCCGAGTCGCGTTCCGTGACCGACGCGCAGGGCGCCGCATTCCTGCAGCGCCTGGCGAATGGAGTCCGGACCGTCGCCTTCACCCGCGTGGCAGGTACAGGCCATGCCGTGCTGCGCCGCGTACACGAAGGCGGCCCGGTGATCCCGCGCCGGGAAACCGTGCTCGGCGCCCGCCAGATCGAACCCGACGACCCCCGCGGCGCGGTAGTCCGCGGCGGCGCGCGCGAGCTCGAGGGACTCCGCGACGGGTCTCGTGCGGATGCCGCACACGATGAGGCCCACTTTGGTCCCGGTTTCGGCCTCGCCGCGCTTGAGGCCGCGCAGCGGGGCCTCGATCGCCTGCGCCAGCCTCAGCGCCGGCCGGTGGAGCAGCGGCGAATACCGCACCTCCACGTAGCGCAGTCCATCGGACGCCGCATCCTGGACGAACTCGTAGGCGATCCGCTCCAGCGCCGGCGCCGTCTGCATCACCGACAGCGTGATCTCGTATTTGGTGAGATACTCCTCCAGACTCTTGGCGTGCTTCACGAAGAGCGCCTGGGCCAGCGTCTCCGGAGTGTCCGCGGGAAGCCGAATCCCCTGGGCGTTGGCCAGCTCGAGCATCGTGGCCGGACGCAGGCAGCCGTCCAGGTGCACGTGCAGCTCGGCCTTGGGCCAGCGGCGCAGGGCCTCCTTGCTGAGGCGCGGCGGGCCCTGCCGGGCGCTCACGACGACGCGAAAGATCGCGCCGCCCTCCCCCACCGGGTCGCCGGCGTCCACGGGGCGACCCACACCGTCCGTCACGTATGCCGCTCCGCGCCCCACCAGCTCCGCGAGCGCGTGGTCGAGCTCCTCGACGGCGTCGCGCACACTCGCCCCCCGGGCGACTGTCACGGGCCGCTCGTTGACGAACACCTGGATCACGGACCGTCTCCCTCGCGGTGCCACCGCGGGTCACCCGGCGGAGTGATCGGCTGGCGCCGCACGACGTGCGCAGTGTCGACAGCGGGACGGGACGGAGGGATGGTGGGTGGTTGGACGGCGGCGACGCGCGCCAGGAGCAGATGCATAGTGCGCAGAAAATTGCCAAGGGCGAGCGCGTTGCGCTACCTTGACGTCGCTATGAGCGAGCCGACGACGCACCGAATCCTCGTGGTCGACGACGAGTCTGACATCACCGCGCTCGTGGCGTATCATCTCGCCAAGGCATTCCGAGCCTAATGAGACAAGACGCTCGGGCCCAGCGAAATGATGATGGAGATGGTAAAGAGAACGATGATGATCCATTCGAGCACTTCCAGCCGACGCGTCGCGGTACGATCGGCCATCTTACTGTAGATGCCGTCGAGGGTCTGCAGCTTGCGGGTGATGCTCGCGTCCCACTCCGCCAGATGAAAGCGCCGTGACGCCAGGCTGTATACGCGCGTGAGGTACTGCTCCCCGATCAGCTTGAGAGCGTTCGTCACCTGCTCGAACAGAATCGCCGCGTCGAGCTGCAGCTGGGAGAGCGTCTGAAGGTCGGGACCGGACAGGCTCGACACGCGAAGTGGGGAGAAGCGCGGTTTCGAGAGGAGGCCGTACGCCCGCTCCAATGCGTCGTCGAGCTGCTGGTCGAGATAGCGCATCTCCAGGAGCTGGGTGTTCGCGAACTCGATCACGGCGCGAACATCCTCACCCTCCGGATCGAACAGCAGACTGACGTCCGTGTCGATGAACGTGGCATCCTCCGGGCCGAACGACAGCCGGGAGGACGTCGCGTCGGCGATCTCCTGCTGGGACAGGGTGTGCGGCTCCCCCCGCAGGATCTGCGCGATCGTCTGTGCATGCTGCGCCGCGAGCGTGGCCGCGTCGCACGCGGGGGTGAAGGCTTCCACGTCGAATATGGCGTAGTCCTCCACGAAGTCGGCGATCTCGGGCCGCACCGCCGCGTCGCCCAGCGTCTGCACCAGCCGCTCGACGTGTTGTCTCGAGTCCCGGAGCAGACGCTCGTTACCCCACAGCTCGTGACTCAGCGAAGCCAGGGCCGGGAGCGGGCCCTCGAGCGGGATGGCGTAGCTGACCGAGACGGCGCCGAAGTCATACAGCACCACCTCCACGGCCCCCGCTGTAAGGAAGGACGCGAGGGAGAGCGGCTCGGCCGGAAGGGAAACGCGCAGCGGCGCCGGCCGATACTCGAAGAATGCCGGCGCGCGTCGCTTTTGCTTGACCGTCTGACGCTCGGTGCCGGCGAGGATGCGCCGCTCGGCTCCGTCCAGGTCGATCGCCTGGGCGACGTCATACGCGAACAAGGGGTAGCAGGTCCCCTTCTCGACGGTCGGTTGCGACGCACCGGTCGGCACGAGGCTACGCTACCCGTGCATCCAACGAGGGGCAAGCGCGCCTCGTTACCAACCCGTTACACACGCCGAGCATACCCGTGACGGGCGTGGGTTCGCTTTTCTCCCCGATGCCGCATGACCACCACAACCCATTCCCCAAGGAGGGAAGACACTCAATGGCGTTCTCCTATCGTCGCGTGCTCGGGGTGGCCGTCGTGGCCGCCGCGATGGGCGCCGCTCCGCTCGCCGCGCAGGATAGTCAGCCGTCACCCTGGTCGGTCGGAGCCACGGTATACGCGCAGTACGTCTACCAGCTCAAGGACACCGCGAGCACCAAGCAGAACAACTTCGACATCACGCGCGGGTACGTGAACCTGATCGGCCGTTTCTCGGGTGGGTTGTACACGCGAGTCACCGTCGACCTGTTCTCCGTCGGGGCCGGGGCGGGTAACGTCACCGGGTCCTACGGCTACCGCCTGAAGTACGCCTACGCCGCCTGGACGCCCACGAATAGTCCGCTCACCTATAAGCTCGGCATGATCCACACGCCGTGGGTCGATTGGGAAGAGGCGCTGTGGGACTACCGCATGCAGGGTACCATGGCCCTTGATCGCAACGGCTATGAGACCGCGTCCGACATCGGGGCGGGCATCGACGGCAAGTGGCAAAGCGACAAGGTAAACTTCCAAGCGACGATCGTGAACGGCGAGGGCTATCACGGCGGAGTAGGCGACGGTCGGAAGGACGTCGAGGGTCGGATTTCGGTGCGGATCCTCGATACGAACGACTCCAGCCGGGTGGGCGGCCTGCGCATCACGGCGTACGCGCACGCGGGCAAGCCGACCGGCGGGGGGACAAGAAACCGCTGGCTCGGCATGGTGTCGTACCGCTCCAAGCAGTACACGCTCGCCGCGGAGGCGGCCGTCGCCACCGATAGCACCACGGGCACCGCGATCAAGGACGGGCACATCTACAGCGCGTTCGGCGTGTACCGCGTCCCCCGCTCGGCAGCCGCAGTGATCGCGCGCGTCGACGCCGTGACGCCGACCGTGGGAGGGAACCGCCTCACGCGGTACATCGCCGGCGTCTCCTACCAGATCAACCCCCAGCTCCGCGTGCTCGCCGATTGGGACTACCTGAACTACAAGAACGCACCGGCCACGCCCGATTTGACTCGGTCGCAGGCTCTCTTCCAGACTCAGGTTGTCTTTTGACTCAGACGAGGTGACTTGGCCATGACGAAATCTCCGCTGCTCGCGCTCACCGCCATCCTCGCGCTTGCCGTCGTGTTCGTCGTCGAAGGCAAGACCATCAAGCACCACGCGGAGGAGCGCGGGGACTGACTGGCCATGCACCTGCTCGTCGTCCGGCACGGCATCGCCGAAGGCCGCAAGGCCTCCGCGCGTACCAACCGCGACGACGCCGCCCGTCGGCTCACGACCGATGGCCGCCGCAAGATGAAGAATGGCGCCCTCGGCCTCCGCCAGCTCGTGCCAGAGGTGGACCTCCTCGCTTCGAGCCCGTTGCGCCGCGCGGCCGACACGGCCGACATCATCGCGCGGGCGTATGGCGAGCTTCGCGTCAAGCGAGTCCCAGAGCTGGCGCCGGGCCGCGGCGTGGACCGGGTCATTGCATGGCTGCAACGTCAACGCGCGCGTGGCACAATCGCGGTGGTCGGCCACGAGCCCGATCTTTCATTGATGGTCTGCGCTCTGATGTGCGATACCGACAACCCGTTTCTCGAACTGGGGAAGGGCGGGGCCTGTCTGCTCAACCTCCCCCACCGCGTCGCCCGTGGCGCCGGGACGCTCGACTGGTTGCTCGGCCCCAAGCACTTGCGACGCCTCGCAGCCGACGATGACTGATCGCGCCCGCGCTTACACAGACGAGTGACGCTCAAACGCCGCGTGGAACGATGACCGGCGCGGCGCGGCGCCGCTCCAGAAACTCCGGATTCGCGAACACCTTGATGAGCAGCATGCCCGCCACGAAGCCGCCGACGTGCGCCCAGAAAGCCACGCCGCCCTCGACCTGGCTCAGCGCCGATGCGGTGCCACCCAGCAATTGGAGCAGGAACCAGTAGCCGAGAATCACGTACGCGGGCAACGTCACGGTCGTCACGAAGAACCCCAGGAATATGAGCGTATGCACGCGCACCCGGGGATACAGCAAGACGTACGCGCCCATCACGCCGCTGATCGCCCCCGAGGCACCGACCATCGGGACCGCGGAGTTGGGCGAAATGAGCACCTGCGTGGCGGCCGCCGCGAGGCCGCAGAGCAGGTAGAACACCACGAAGCGCCCATGGCCCATGGAGTCCTCGATGTTGTTTCCGAAGACCCAGAAGAACCACATGTTCGTGATGAGATGAAACCAGCCCCCGTGCATGAACATCGAGCTCAGGAGGGTCCACCAATGCGGGACCGCGGGAATCACGCAGTGCATCTGGGGGCCGACCGGGACGGCCGTTCCAGGCGGCACTGTCCGCAGCACCTCGCCGGGGATCAACCCGTACTGGCAGACCGACTGCGCCAGCGTCTGGTCCGACGCACCGGCGCCCTGAACGAACAACCAGGCCAGGACGTTTAGGGCGATGAGGCCGACGGTGCTGACCGGCGTAAGTTCGGTGGGGTTCTCATCTTTATACGGAAACACGCGGGTAAAGATAAGCCGAGTCTGTCATATTGGCATCTTTCGGAGGCACGGGGATTGCTTGTGCGACGAGGAGTTAGCAGTGCGCATCAACCTCAGGATAAGGAGCAGTCTTCATGGCTGAGAAAATCATCGGCATCGACCTCGGCACCACCAATTCCGTAGTGGCAGTGATGGAGGGTGGCGACCCGGTCGTCATTCCGAACGCCGAGGGTGGCCGCGTCACCCCATCGGTGGTCGCGTTCACGAAGGACGGCGAGCGGCTGGTCGGCCAGGTGGCCAAGCGTCAGGCGGTCACCAATCCCCAAAACACCATTTTCTCGATCAAGCGCTTCATGGGCCGTCGGATGAACGAAGTCGTGGAGGAGACGAAGCGGGTGCCGTACAAGGTGGTGGAAGGGCCCAACGGGCTCGCCTCGGTCGAGATTCAGGGCAAGCGCTATACGCCACCCGAGATCTCGGCGATGATCCTCCAGAAGATGAAGCAAACGGCGGAGGACTATCTCGGCCACAAGGTCGAGAAGGCGGTCATCACGGTCCCCGCGTACTTCAACGACTCGCAGCGCCAGGCCACCAAGGACGCGGGCAAGATCGCCGGGCTCGACGTGGTGCGCATCATCAACGAGCCCACCGCCTCAGCGCTGGCGTACGGGCTGGATAAGAAGAAGGAAGAGAAGGTCTCGGTCTACGACCTGGGCGGCGGCACGTACGACATCTCCGTGCTCGAGCTAGCCGAGGGTGTGTTCGAGGTGAAGTCCACCAACGGCGACACGCACCTGGGGGGCGACGATTTCGACGCGCGCATCATGGAATGGCTCGTCGCCGAGTTCAAGCGCGACCAGGGGATCGACCTCTCCAAGGATCCGATGGCGCTCCAGCGGCTCAAGGAGGCTGCGGAGAAGGCGAAGATGGAGCTCTCGACCGTGATGCAGACGGAGATCAATCTGCCGTTCATCACGGCCGACCAGTCGGGACCCAAGCACCTGAACTTGACGCTCACCCGCGCCAAGCTCGAGCAGCTCGTGGACGACCTGGTGAAGCGCACCATCCCCCCGATGGAGCAGGCGCTCAAGGACGCGGGGCTCAACCCCACCAAGATCGACGAAGTGATCCTGGTCGGCGGCCAGACGCGCATGCCCAAGGTCCAGGAGATCGTCAAGTCCTTCTTCAGTAAGGAGCCTCACAAGGGCGTGAACCCGGACGAGGTGGTGGCGATCGGCGCGGCCATTCAGGGCGGCGTACTGGCGGGCGAGGTGAAAGACGTCCTGCTCCTCGACGTGACCCCGCTCTCGCTCGGCATCGAAACGCTGGGCGGCGTCACGACCGTGCTCATTTCGCGGAACACGACGATCCCGACCAAGAAGTCGGAGATCTTCTCCACCGCCGAGGACAACCAGACCACGGTGGAGATCCACGTGCTCCAGGGCGAGCGCCAGATGGCGAGCGACAACCGCACCATCGGCAAGTTCCAGCTGACCGGCATCCCGCCGGCTCCGCGGGGCGTGCCGCAGGTCGAGGTCACGTTCGATATCGACGCCAACGGCATCCTGCACGTCTCGGCCAAAGACAAGGCGACGGGCAAGGAGCAGAAGATCCGGATCGAGGCGTCGTCTGGCCTGGGCGACAAGGACATCGACAAGATGGTCAAGGACGCCGAGGCGCACGCCGCCGAGGACAAGAAGCGGCGCGAGGAGATCGAGCGTCGCAACCGCCTCGACACCCTGGTGTATGAGGTGGAGAAAAACTCCAAGGAGTGGGCGGACAAGCTCGACGCCTCACTCAAGACCCGTCTCGACAAGGGCGTGGAGAGCGCCAAGCAGGCCTTGCGGTCCGGTAACGCCGACGAGATCTCCAGGGCACTCGAGGAGCTGCAGCAAGCCTACTCCGCCGCCGGCGCTTCGCTCTATGCGGCGCAGCGCGGAGCGGGGACCGGGGGGGGGCCGGGAGACGCCGGAGCTGGTGCCCCCGGTGGGGCCGGCCAGCCGGAGGGCGGGGCTGGACAGAAACAGGACAATGTGGTTGACGCGGATTACGAGATTGTGGATGACGACAAGAAGAAGTAACACCCTTTAACGCATGGGATGACGACGCATGTCGGTACGCACGCGTGATTGGTTGAAGTTCGGCACCCTCGTGGCGATCGCCTTCGTGTTCGGGTTGGCGTTTGCGTCCACGTTAGGCCTGCCCAAGAAAGGTGACGCCCTCGAGTCCATCGCCACATCGCCGCCGACGGCAGTGGCGCCGCAGGTCACCGTGCCGGTGACGAAGTCCGTGAGCGATCTGAGCGATGCGTTCGTCGGCGTGGCGGAACACACCAGGCCGGCGGTCGTGTTCATCCGGTCGCAGCACGTGGACCGCGGCGACAACCAGCGGCTGCCGCCCGGGTTCGAGGACTTCTTCCCGAACCTGCGCCGGCGTCCGCAGGTCGAGCAGGGCTCGGGGTCGGGGTTTATCGTCTCACCCGACGGGTACATCCTCACCAACAATCACGTGGTCGCGGGCGCCGACAAGGTGACCGTCCGGCTGTATGACAAACGGGAGTTCACGGCCAAGGTGGTGGGCACCGATCCGAACACCGATGTCGCGGTGATCAAGATCGATGCCCGCGGCCTGCCGACGCTCGCGTTCGGCAACTCCGACTCGACGCGCGTCGGTGAGTGGGCGCTCGCGGTGGGGAATCCGCTCGGCGAAGCCTTTGCGTTCACCGTGACCGCCGGCATCATCAGCGCGAAGGGCCGCCTCCTCGCGGGGCTGCAGCAGACACGCTACTCGATCCAGGACTTCATCCAGACGGACGCGGCGATCAACCCCGGCAACTCCGGGGGCCCGCTCGTCAACATCCGGGGCCAAGTGGTGGGGATCAACTCGGCGATCGCGAGCGAGACCGGGTATTACGCGGGGTACGGCTTCGCCATTCCCATCAATCTCGCGCGCACGGTCATGGACCAGCTGGTGAAGACCGGGCACGTGGAGCGCGCCGTCATGGGCATCTCGATCCGGGATGCCAATCAGGAGGACGCCGATGCGGTCGGTCTGAAGCAGATCACAGGCGTCGTGGTGAACAGCTATACGAACGACGACTCACCGGCCAAGAAGGCGGGGATCCAGCCCGGCGACGTCATCATCGCCCTGGACGGCGAGCCGGTCGAGAACACGCCCCAGCTCCAGCAGAAGGTCGGCTTCAAGCGGCCAGGCGAGCCGGTCGAGGTGACGCTCCTCCGCCAGGGAGGCGAGAAGAAAACCGTCACGGTGCGGCTCGCGCGGGCGCCGGGGGAGACGGATAACGAGGTCGCGACGGCCTCCTCGAGGTCGAAATCGGATGTCTCGAGCAAGGAGGAGACGCTCGGGATCTCGGTTGAGCCGCTCACCCAGGACGACGCGCGCGACGCGCGGCTCCGGCCGGTGATCGAGCGCGGCGGCGGCCTGGTGGTCACCGACGTCTCGCCAGAGGGGCCCGCGTTCCAGCGGCTCCAGTCGAGCGACGACCCCGGAGGCCCGGACATCATCGTCTCGGTGAACGGAGCCCCCACGCGCACGCGCACCGCGTTCCGCGAAGCGTTGCGCAAGGTGAAGCCCGGCGACGTCGTGACGCTGCAGGTCCTGGCGCGCAGTCCCGATACGCCGGACGGCTGGGCGTCGAGAGTGGTCCGGCTGAGGGTGAGATAGTCGCGAGTGAACTCGCGGCTCGGCATCGGCCCGTAAACGGGCAGGTGATTCTGCTTTAGCAGACGATGCCGAGCCGCGGCTTCAGCCGCGCGTCACGGGCATTCGGAGCATCACACCAGCCGTCAGCAATTGCCAGAATACCGGAAGCACGAAGGCCGCCTGGTCGGCCTTCGTGTCTTCGCGGAAGAAGAGCGCCAGCCCCATGGCCACGGCGCCCGCCGCCAAGCCGCTCGTGCCCAGCCAGCGGGGCAACGTCTTCCCATCCAGCACGCCCCACCCGAAGAGACAGGTCGTGAGACCGAGCGCAAACCCGGCCACGCGCTGGCTCGCGAGCGCGAACGGATGGAACATATCGAATAGAAAGACGGCGCGTGTGGCGGTCATTCCGGGGTCGGCCGCGACGAAGCTCTGCGCGAGCGACCAGCCCGCCCCCGCCATGAACGCCACGATCACCATCCAAGCGGTATAGGCGAACGTGCCCACGATCAATCCGGCGCGGACGGCGTTCTCCCCGGGAATGCCGGCATGCAGGCGCGCCAACCCCACCAGCCCCGTGAGCGCCAGCGGAAAGCTGAACAGGAAGCCCCAGTGGATCGCACGCCAGGCCTCGCACTGCGCGATCGTCGTGAGCTGCGCCGCGCCGTCGCCCCTAAGGTCGGGATGCAGCGTTCCGGCCACGATCGTGAGAACCGCGCCGAGCAGCAGGCAGCCGGGAAATACGATCCGTTGAGAGAAGGTCATGGGCGCCTCGCGCGGAAGAGTGGAGCCATCCTATATTCAGCAGCGGGTCCATCGGAGACAGAGGGGATCATGCAGCTGACGCGGATCCTGCGTGAGGGGTTCATCGCCGGTTTGATCGGCGCGGCGGCCGTGGCCCTATGGTTCCTGATCATCGACACCCTCGCCGGGCGTCCATTCTTCACGCCCGCCATGCTCGGCTCCGCCGTGTTCTGGGGCGTGCACGATCCCGCCCACGTGGTGATCGAGTACTCACGTATCATCGGCTACACGATGATCCACGTCAGCGCCTTCATCCTCGTGGGCACCATTGCCGCCGTGCTCGCGGCCGAGGTGGAGGTGGCGCCACCGACCTTGTACCTCGTGGTGGTCTTCTTCGCGATCTTCGAGTTCGGCTTCTACGTGACGGTCGCCATCCTCGCACAACCGCTCCTGGGCTCCCTGGCCTGGTGGAACGTGGCTATCGGCAACGCGATCGCCGCCGGCGGCATGGGCTATTACCTGTGGCGCGTACATCCCAAGATCGCGGAGACGCTGAAGCTGCATCCGTTGGGGGAGACGGACGAGGGAGAGTAAGGGCGGCAAGGGCGGCAAGGGCGGCAAACGGCGGCAAACGGCGGCAAGGGGCGGCAGCGCCACTCTTGCCGCCCTTTGCCGCTTCTGCCGCCCTCATTTTTCCGCACTTCCATACGCCTCGAGCGGCACCTCTCGTTCCACGTCCCCCGCCTCCTCCCTCGCGCTCCAGCGGAACCACACCACCCCCCCGGCGACCCACAGGTACATCGTCCCCACCACCCACATCAACAACCCGCCCAGCTGCTGGTCCACGAGCGGCGTCAGGCCCCATACGCGCGGTGCCGTCGCGTAGAAGGGATAGAGCACCGTCCCGGCGAGCGTGATCATCGCACCCGCGAGCGACATCGGGAGCCCGAGCAGAAAGAGGTAGACGAGCTGCGTGGGATAGCTCGCGCGCGGGAGCTCGGGCACCGGCGCAAGGATCGGCCACCACATGATGACCGCGGTCGCGATGAAAACGAGATGCTGCACGATGTGCAGCGGATGGTGCTCGAGCGCCGCCTCGTAGAAGCGCGGGAAGTGCCACAGCGTGATCGGGACGGAGAACAAAATGCCCGCGGCGAGTGGGCGGGTGGCCCAGCGCGCGAAGGCCAGCAGCCAGCCTGGCCGGAGTAGTGGCCGCACCACCCACGCGGGCGTCCCGTAGAGCAGGAGCGGGGGGAAGGCGAGCGTCAGCACGAGGTGCTGCAGCATGTGGGCGCTGAACAGATACGAATCGGACAGGTTATGGAGCGGGCCGTTGAGCGCGAGCCCGAGCACCGCGAGCGCCGCCACGAAGGAGGCGACCCGCCGGCGCGGCGCGGCGAGTCCCCCCCAAAAAACGTAAAGCCCGCCCAGGAGGGCGAGCCCGATCATCACGCTCGGATGCAGATCCCAGTGCCGCCAAGCGTCCGCGGGTGGGGGAGACGCGCTCATCCGGCTCCCGCGGCACCTCGGAGCGTGAGGGTCCCGTAGAAGATGAACATGAGCGCCACCATCACGCCCACGGCGAGCAGCAGCGGGGCGCCGAACAGGAAGGTGAAGAACTTGCTGTCGGCCTTCAAGTGCATGTAGAACATCACCACCAGCGCGAACTTGGTGGCCGAGAGGACGAGCAACACCGGGACGAGCACCGGATGGAACGCCGGCACGTAGAACACACCGACCTCGAGGACCGTGAGAATCACGAGCACGGCCGCCACCCGCAGGTACACGTCGGCCGTCGGATGTGTGTGCTCTTTTATTTCGGGGTCAGCCATTGCCGTCCCTCTCACCGGTTGACACGTCAGAAGGTAAACAGTCTTGTGTCCTCGTCGTTCCCACGCTGAAGCGCGGGCCCGGTAAGCTCTATGCTAAAGCATATCACGCGTCAGCGTTGTGTCGTGTCGAGCCCATCCTTTAGGATGGGAAACGTCCAGGCGTTCATTGAATCAGGTATACCACCGTGAAGATGACGATCCAGACGACGTCCACGAAATGCCAGTAGAGCCCGGTGATCTCGACGGTCATGGCGTTCGCCGGCCCGAGCTTCCCCTGCAGCGCGCGCACCCAGAGCGTGAGAAGCCACAGCACGCCTACCGTGACGTGGGCGCCGTGAGTGCCGGTCAGCACGAAGAATGTGCAACCGAACAGGTTGGTTTGGAGCGTGAGGCCCTTGTGAACGAACTCGGTGAACTCGATCACCTGCCCGCCGATGAAAACCATGCCGAGCAGCGCCGTCGAGAACAGCCAGATCTTCCCCCACTTCATGTCCCCCCGCTGCACCGCCGCCAGCGCGAGCACCATCATCAGGCTCGACATCAGGAGGTCGAACGTGCTGACGGACGTAAACGGGATGTTGAGAATTTCGTGCGGGTACGGCCCGACGACGCTTTTCCCCTTGTAGATCAAGTACGTCGAGATCAGCGAGCCGAACAACAGGCACTCGGAGCCGATGAAGGCCCAGAAGGCCATCTTGCGGCTGTCGAGGCCCATGCTCGTGTGGTGCGCTACGACGGCGGGGGCGGCGGGGGCGGCGTGCGTCATCGCTCAGATCTCGAAGGGCTCGAACGCCCAGCGGTAGATCCCGAAGAGCAGCAGAGCCGCGCCCACGAAGACCACCCACAGCGTGTGTGTGAGCGGCGCGAGGGCCATCACCGGCAGGCCGAGCGCGGCGACCATCGGCCACCAGGAGCCCCCGGGCACGTGGATCGGCGCGGGGGGGACCGCCGGCGGATCGGCCATCGGCCCGTGGCGCTCCGTGCGCCAGCGGGGCAGCCGGCTCGTGACCGTCGGGATGACCGAGAAGTTGTAGACCGGCGGCGGCGACGGGATGCTCCACTCGAGCGTGGCGCCGCCCCAGGGATCGTTCGAGGCGCGCGGGCCGTGTCGGCCGGTCCGCCAGATATTGAACAGGAAGACGAGGATCGAGACCGCGATCAGGAACGCGCCCACCGTGGACACGAGGTTCAGGTCACCCACCCCGAGCTCCGGCGCATAGGTGTAGATGCGGCGCGGCATTCCCAGCAATCCGATGAAGTGCATCGGGAAGAACGCGAGGTTCATCCCCACGAACTGCAGCCAGAAGTGCCACTTGCCGAGCGGCTCGCTCAGGAGCCGGCCGCTCATTTTTGGCCACCAGTAATACATCCCCGCGAAGAGCCCCATGATCGTGCCGCCGAACAATACGTAGTGGATGTGCGCCACCACGTAATAGGTGTCGGTCTGCTGCAGGTCGGTCGGCGGTGAGGCATGGGTCACGCCCGAGAGGCCGCCGATGATGAACATGGCGATGAAGCCGACGGCGAAATGGAGCGCGGTGGTGCCCCGAATGTCGCCGCCCCACAGGGTCGCGATCCAGTTGAAGATCTTCACCCCGGTCGGCACGGCGATGAGCATCGTGGTCGCGGCGAACACCGAGTCGGCGATCGGACCGAGGCCCACGGCGAACATGTGGTGGCTCCACACGCTCCAGCCCATGAACCCGATGAGGATCCCCGAGTACACGACGACGGGGTACCCGAACAGGGGTTTGCGCGAGAACGTGGGCAGCACCTCGGAGACGATTCCCATGGCCGGGAGGATGAGGATGTACACCTCCGGGTGCCCGAACAGCCAGAACAAGTGCTGCCACAGAAGCGGCGTCGCGCCCGCCTCGTGAACATAGAAGTGCGTGCCGAAGAAGCGGTCGAACATGAGGAACACGAGCGCGACCGTGATCACGGGGAACGCGGTGATGATGAGGAACTGCGTGACCAAGGTCATCCACGTGAACGTCGGGAGCCGCATCATCTTCATCCCGGGCGCCCGCAGATTGAGAATCGTCACGATGAAGTTGAAGCCCGCCGCGAGCGACGAGATGCCCAGGATCTGCAGGCCGAGCAGCCAGAAGTCGATGTTCGGTCCCGGCGAGAACTGCCGTTCGGTGAGATTCGCATAGCCGAACCACCCGTCGTCCGGCGCCACGCTGAGATGGGGGGCGTGGAATAGTGGACCGGCGATCCAGCTCGCGTTGAGGAACAGCCCACCCAGCAGAAACACCCAATAGCTGAAGGCATTGAGCCGCGGGAAGGCCACGTCGCGGGCGCCGATCTGCAGGGGAATGATGTAATTGAAGAAGCTGGCCCCGAGCGGCATCAACGCCAGGAAGATCATCGTCGTGCCGTGCATCGTGAACAACTCGTTGTATGTATGGGCGCCCACGAGATGCCCGTTCGGCTGGGCGAGCTGCGTTCGAATCACGAGCGCCTCGATCCCCCCGATCAGGAAGAACCCGAACGCGGTCCAGAAGTAGAGGAGACCGATTCGCTTGTGATCGGTGGTGGTGAGCCAGCTCCTGACACCGGCGGCAGGAGCGGCGGGGGCGGCAGAGGCGGTAGCGTGGCTCATCTGAGGCTCTGGAGGTACGCCACGAGCGCCGCGATATCAGCGTCCGTGAGCGGCGGCTGCATGCGGGTCATGAGCGAGCCGGGTTTCAGCGACGGGGCGTCGGCGATCCAGCGCGCCAGGTGCGCCGAATCGTTCGGGAACAGGCCCGCCGCGATGGTCGTCCGGCTGCCGACGTGCGTCAAGTTCGGCCCGATGATTCCCGGCGACACGCCTTGAATCGTGTGACAGCCGATGCACGCCGAGCGCGAGTACACCGTCTTGCCCTGCTCGGCGAGACTCGACTTCGGGGGAACCGCGGGTCCACCCTTCTGGTCCTCCGCCCAGACCTGGAACGCCGAGTCCCGATCCACGAGCACGCGGAGCCGCATGTTGCCGTGCGAGGCCCCGCAGAACTCCGCGCACTGGCCCGAGTAGTCGCCCACGGAGTCGGCGCGGAACGCGATGTAATTCACGTGGCCGGGGATCGCGTCGCGCTTGCCGCCGAGCACGGGCGCCCAGAACGAGTGGATCACGTCGGCCGAGGTAATGGCCACCTGAACGGGCTTCCCGACCGGCACGTGCATCTCGTTCGCCGTCGTGATCCCCAAGTCGGGATACTTGTACTCCCACCACCACTGATGCCCGATGACCTCGACCTTGAGCCCTCCCGGGGGAGCCTCGTCGGCCGCCGTCGAGAAGATCGTGCGGACGGTGGGCACGGCGACAAAGACGAGGATCACGGCCGGGGCGAGCGTCCATGCGATCTCGAGGACCGTGTGGCCGTGCGTGGGTTTGGGCGCGGCCCGCCCCTCGCGGTGGCGGAAGCGGATGAGCGCGACCAGGAGGAGGGCCTCGACGACGACGAACACCGCCGCGGCCCACCAGAAGATGTCGCGGAAGAGCACGTCGGTGGCACGGGCGAAGTCAGACCGGGGGGCGAACGTGGACTGGGGAAACGGACCGCCGCAGCCCACGAGCCAGAGCGCGGCGCAGGTCAGCCACCATCGAGATCGCAACACGGGCGCTAAGATCCTCGCGTGACGGTCGGGAAAGCACCGGACACTAGCACGGCGCGGCGCGGTCGTCAACGAAACCTGGCCTGTCGCGCACTTGACAGCGACGCGGTCATGTAACCGATTACATCCCCCACGGCACACGCCGGAGGGGGCGGGGCGGCATGGTCACGATCCGGGACGTGGCGCGCGCGGCACGAGTCTCCGTCGCTACCGTCTCGCGGGTCCAGAACGAGAGCAGCCTGGTCAGGGAGCCCACGCGCCGTCGCGTCCGCACCGTGGCCCGCCGCCTCGGCTACACACCCCACGCCGCCGCCCGCAGCCTGAGCACTCGCCGCACATCGAGCATCGGCGTGCTCCTCCCCGACCTGTACGGCGAATTCTACGCCGAGCTGATCCGCGGCATCGATCAGACCGCCCAGCACCAGGGCTATCACCTGCTGGTCGCGAGCTCGCACAACGACAAGGCCACCATCGAGGCGGCGCTGCAGGCGATGCGGGGTCGCGTGGACGGGTTGATCCTCATGTCCCCCGCGTCGGGGGCGCACATCCCCGTCCGAGATCTCCCGGAGCGATTCCCGGTCGTCCTGCTCAGCTGCAACGCGTCGGGCCGCGCATTCGATTCGATCGTCGTGGCGAACCGGCGCGGCGCCCACGACATGGTGCGTCACCTCCTGGCCCGGGGACATCGGCGGATCGCGATGATCACCGGGCCGGCGCGCAACTTCGACGCCGTGGAGCGATGGCGGGGCTACCGTGCGGCTCTCGAGAGCGCGGGGGTCCGTCGATCGCGGCAGTGGGAGGTCCCGGGCGACTTCACCCAAGCCGGTGGATTCGAGGCGTGCCGCGCGCTCCTGCGAGGTCACCCCCGGCCCACGGCGATCTTCGCGGGGAATGATGCGATGGCGATCGGGGCGCTCTCGGCGCTCGCCGAGGCGGGCGTGCCGGTGCCTGGCGAGATGGCGGTCGCCGGGTTCGACGACATTCCGATGGCCCGCTACATGCACCCCCCTCTGTCCACGGTTCGAGTGGACATCAGCGCCCTGGGCGAGCGTGCCGCTCGCCGTTTGCTCGATGCCGTGGGTAACGGGCGCCGGCATCACAACCGGCGGGAGACGTTGCCGGTGACGTTGGTCGTGCGGGAATCCTGCGGCGGGCGAGGCCAGCCGGCCGCTTCTTCACCTCGTCGTCAGGAGGGAACATCATGAGAGCGCAATCTTTGTTGTGCCGCCTGGGCCTGGTGGTGGCGTCGGTGACCGCGCTCGCGGGCCTGCCATCGGGCGCGGCGGCGCAGACGAGCACCGGGAGCATCCGGGGGTACGTGACCGACTCGGGTGGGGCGCCGATCGCAGGTGCCCGCGTCGTGGCCGTGAACGTCCAGACTACTGCTCAGCGCGAGGTCGCAACGCAGAGCAACGGATCCTACGCCATCCTCGGCCTTGTGCCAGCTCAGTACGATGTCACAGCGCGCCAGATCGGGATGGCGTCACAGAAAGTTCGGGTGCGGGTGTTGATCGCGGAGGTCTTCCCTCTCAGCTTCAAGCTCGGCGCGTCGGCGGTGCAGCTTGAGGCCGTGACGATCGCCGTGGCAGGCGGTATTCAGACGCGTACGTCTGAAGTGGGTACCAGCATCACACCACAGCAGATGAGCCAGCTTCCCACAGCGAGCAGGAACTTCTTCGATCTTGCCGCACTCGCACCCGGCGTTACGGTCGCGCCTGACTTCGTCAACCTGGGGTCTTCCAACGCCGGGGTTACCGATCGGACCTTCTCCTACGGGGGACAAGGGCCGGGCCAGGTGAACGTCTTCATCGACGGCGCCAGCTTGAAAAACGACCTCACCGGTGGTGAGAGTGGCATTCACGGCGGGACGTTCGGTCAAGACGCCAGCCGCGGGAACCCGTTCCCGCGCAGCGCAATCCAGGAGTATCGCGTCCTCACCCAGAACTACAAGGCCGAATACCAGCAGTCCTCGGGCCCGGTCATCGTGGCTACCACCAAGTCCGGGAGCAACGTCTGGTCGGGGGACGCGTTTTTCAACTACCAGAATAAGGACCTCGTGGCGCAGGACTCCATCAGCCGGGCCAGCAACTTCACGAAACCCGACTTTACTCGATACCTCGGGGGATTCAGCGTCGGCGGCCCGCTCATCAAGGACCGGCTCTTCTTCTTCGGCTCCTATGAAGGCAACTATCAAAACCGTGACGCCCTCGTGAACATCACGCAGAAGACCGGTCTGCCCGCTCCAGGGACGTTCCCTGCCCTGGACACAGTTTCGTTCGCGAACCAGAACGGGAATTTCACGTCTCCATTCCGGGAGACGCTGGTCTTCGGCAAGCTGAACTACACCGTCAACAGCAAGTCGACCGTGGAGCTCAGCTTCAACGACCGGCACGAGACCGATGTGCGCGACTTCGGCGGCTTCTCCGTGTTCCAGAACGCCATCGACCACGGCGAAGACGCCACCACCACGATCTTCAAGTACAACTACTTCACCGGTCCCTGGCTCAACGAAGCCAACTTCAGCTACGAGCACTTCAATCAGAATCCGTCGCTCGACACGCCCAACCTTCCGCAGCGCTGGTACGGGTTCCCGACGGCTTGCTGCGCGACCCTAGGCAGCAACTTGAGCGTGCAGGATTTCACTCAAAAGCGGGTGGCGCTGCGTGACGACATCACTTACACAGCCGGCGGTGGCGTTCACGTACTCAAGGGCGGGGTGAGCACGGCCTTCCTGACGTACGACATTAGCAAGGCGAACTACCTGATTCCGCAATTCTTCTTCTTGGGCAATGTGTTTCCCTCGGACGCGGGTTGCGCGCCGACTTGCACGGGGCCCGAGGCGTATAACTTCCGAAGCCCTTTTCAGGTGGTCTGGGCGTACGGCAATCCGGTCGTGAACACGAATAACACGCAGGTTGGCGCCTATCTGCAGGATGACTGGACTCCGACGCCCCGACTGACGATCAACTTGGGGATCCGGTGGGACTTCGAGTCGCACATGTACAACTACGATTACGTCACGCCGACTGACGTGCGCGATACTATCCATACGTACGACCTCGCGCCAGTCACAAAGGCAGACTCGCTCGTGAAGTCCCAGCTCGACACGACACAGTACTTCACGAACGGGACCCAGCGAAAGAAGTTTTATGGCGCGTTTCAGCCGCGCATCGGCTTCTCATACGCACTCGATGCGGAAAGCAAGACCGTCATTTTCGGCGGCTGGGGTCTCTACTACGACCGGACGTACTTCGACATTTCCGTGGACGAGATGCTGAAGCTCTCTCGTCCGCAATACACCGTCCATTTCGCCGATCCCGATTCCACGCCGACGTCCGGCCAGCTCGCCTGGCAAAACAGCTACTTGACCACCGACACGACGATCCTCAAGTCACTCATCACGAGTGGCAAGGCGTCGGGCCGGGAAGTTTGGCTGATCGCGAACGACGTCAAGATACCGAAGTCGAGCCAGTTCAACATTGGCGTCCGCCACCTGTTCGGCGACGTACTCGTCTCAGCGACCTATGTCGGCGTGAGAAGCTGGGATGGACTCGTCTTTAACTGGGCCAATCACGCCCTCAATCCGAACGGGAGCTGCTGCTTCAATAGTGATTACGGACACGGGTTCAGCAGCATACTCTACACGACCAACAGCGCGAAGACCTGGTACGATGCACTGCAGATTGAAGTCAACCGCCCCTACAAGCGAACCGGCAACTGGGGTTGGGGAGGCGGCGTGTCCTACACCAGTGGAGCTCGCTCCCTGTCTGGGAGCAACGCCGTCGGGGACGTCTTCTCCACCAACCCCAATTCGGCGCTCTACCCGAAGCATCCGGCGGAGGACGAGAAGAGCCGGATCGTGGCGAACTGGACGATGGACGTTCCATTCGCTGCCGGTGTGCAGTTCAGCGGCATCATCACGGCCGGCACCGGGCCGCGTTCCAACTTTGGCGGCGGGAACTTCCCCGCCACGGGCTTCGTGCCGGGCGGTTTCACGCCGCCGCAGTATCCGTTCATTTTCCCGGGCGCTTGGGCCTATCGAGAGGTGGACCTGCGCCTGCGCAAGGACTTCCCCAGCTTCTCGGGAACCACGCTCGGCGTGACGCTCGCCGTGTTCAACGCGTTCAACTTCAACAACTTCAGTTATCCTGACAATATCAACTCACCCAATCCAGCGCCCAGCGGCTTGCTGAGTGACCCGCGACGCACAGAGTTGGGCGTCGAGTATCACTTCTGATGTTGCCCGTTGCGGGCTACCGGTGCGTGCACCGGTAGCCCGTGCGGAGGCGGGCACCGCGATTATTCTCCGACCATGAGATCTACCGTTGCCTGGCTGGCGGGGGCCCTGCTCGCCGCCTGCTCCACTAATCATGCCGAGGGCCCGCCGCCCCCGGACTCAGCGCAAGCGGCCGCGTTCCTCGACACGGTCGAGACACGCACGTTCCACTATTTCTGGGACCTGACCAACACGGCCAACGGGCTCGTCCCCGACCGGTCCCCTACCCCGTCCTTCTCGAGCATCGCCGCCGTCGGGTTCGGGCTCACCGCCTATCCGATCGGCGTGGAGCGCGGGTACGTCACGCGCGACCAGGCACGGCAACGGGTGGTCACCACCCTCCGCTTCTTCTCGACCGCGCGTCAGGACTCGACGACCGCGGCGACCGGCTACCACGGCTTCTTCTATCACTTCCTCGACATGAATTCGGGAGCGCGCTACCAGCAGGTCGAGCTCTCGACGATCGACACGGCGCTGCTGCTCGGCGGCGTGCTGTTCTGCCAGTCGTACTTCACCGACCCCACCGACGCGACCGAGGCCGAGATCCGCCGGCTCGCCGACTCGATCTACGCCCGCGCCGACTGGCAATGGTTCTCCCCGCGCCCGCCCGTCGTGTCCCTGGGCTGGCACCCGGAATCGGGCTTTCTCGCTTACGACTGGCGCGGCTACAGCGAGGCGATGATCGTCTACATCCTCGCGCTCGGCTCGCCCACGCACCCGGTCGATACCGCCGCCTGGTCCCAATGGACCGGACCGTACCAGTGGGCCACGTTCTACGGGCAAACCCATCTGGGGTTCGCGCCCCTGTTCGGGCACCAGTACTCGCACGTCTGGATCGACTTCCACGGCATCCAGGATCCGTACATGAAGGCGCATGGGATCGACTACTTCGAGAACTCGCGCCGGGCCACGTACGCACAACGGAGCTACGCCGCCGCCAACCCAGGCGGCTGGACCGGCTATAGCGATCGCATTTGGGGCCTCACCGCTTCGGACGGACCGGGCGATGCGATGCTCACGCTCGGCGGGCGCATGCGGCAGTTCCACAGCTACTTCGCGCGCGGAGCGTCGTTCACGGAGGTGGAGGACGACGGCACCATCGCGCCCACCGCTGCCGGCGGCTCGATCCCGTTCGCGCCCGAGATCGCGATCCCTGCCCTATATGCGATGCGCCAGACCTACGGCGGAGCGCTGTTCTCCACCTACGGCTTCCGCGACGCGTTCAACCCGACGTTTACACAGGCGAGCGCCGCCGGCTGGGTCGACGTCGACTACCTGGGGATCGATCAGGGACCGATCATCGCGATGATCGAGAACTACCGCACGGGATTGGTGTGGCGCGTGATGCGCGGGAACCCGTACATCGTGCAGGGGCTGTGCCGGGCGGGGTTCACGGGAGGGTGGCTCACGGGGAAGTGTCCGTGAACGCGCGGCGCGTGGTTCCCAGGCTGAAGCCTGGGCCCGGCACAGCACTGCCCTTAAGGGCAGTGTCTCTCCGGGCCCACCCTTCAGGGTGGGAATTACGAGCGACTGTGCCTCTCCTCCTCGCCCTCGCCGGCTGCCACTCGGCCTCCGCCGCCGGCAAGAGTACCGATATCGAGTTCTGGGCGTTCGGCCGCGAGGGCGAAGTCCTGCAGGCGCTCATGCCGGACTTCGAGCGCGAGCATCCGGGCGTGCACGTGCGCGTCCAACAGATCCCCTGGACGGCGGCGCACGAGAAGCTCCTGACGGCATACGTCGGGAACGCGACGCCGGACCTGGCGCAGCTCGGCAACACCTGGATCCCTGAGTTCGTGGCGCTGAACGCGCTCCTCGGGCTCGACTCGCTCGTCGCCCGGTCCGCGGAAGTTCGCTCATCGAGCTACTTCCCCGGCATCTGGCGCACCAACCTCGTGAACGGTGGGCTATACGGGATCCCCTGGTACGTGGACACGCGGGTCCTGTTCTATCGCAAGGATCTGCTCGCCCAGGCAGGCTACCTGCAGCCGCCCACGACTTGGGAGCAATGGCGCGACGCGATGCGCGCCGTCAAGGCGCGCGGCGGGCGCGGCCGCTACGCGATCTTCGCGCCGTTCAACGAGTGGAACGTCCCGGTGATCCTCGGTCTCCAGGCCGGGTCGCCCCTGTTGAAGGACGACGGCCGGTACGGCGCGTTCGGGGAGCCGCCGTTCCGGCGGGCGTTCGACTTCTATCTCGATTGGTACCGGAGTGGCGTGGCCCCCCCCCTCGGCATCAACGACATCGGGAACGTCTACCAGGAGTTCGAGCGCGGCACGTTTGCGATGTGGATCACGGGGCCGTGGAACATCGGGGAGTTCCGCCGGCGGCTCCCGCGCGACATGCAGGACAAGTGGGCCACGGCGCCCCTCCCGGGGCCCGAAGGCGCGGCGTCCGGGGTTTCGATGGCGGGTGGCTCGAGTGTAGTCCTCTTTCGACGCTCCCACCGGCACGCCGAGGCGTGGCAGCTCGCGGAATACCTGGCGCGCCCCGAGCAGCAGCTGCGCTTCTACCGGTTCACGGGCGACCTGCCGGCGCGGACCGAGGCGTGGCGCGACTCCGCGCTCGCGGGCGACCCCGCGGCGCGCGCCTTCTGGGAGCAGCTGCAGCGCGTGGTCCCGCTCCCCCAGGTGCCCGAGTGGGAGCTGATCGCGACCCGCGTGTTCGACTACGCCGAGCAGGCGGTCCGGGGCGGCGTCTCGACCGACACGGCGCTCGCCCGCCTGGACCGTGAAGTCGACCAGATCCTCGACCGACGCCGCTGGCTTCTCTCACGAGGCATTGTGCAGTGAGCGCCGAGCGCGCTTCGCGTGCCGGTTGGCTGTTCCTCGCGCCGGCCCTGACCTTGATCGGGGTGTTCTTTTTCCTGCCGGTCGGCGCGTCGCTGGTCCTCTCCCTCACGAACTTCGACATCTATGCCGTGGCCGATCCCCGGAACGCGCAACTCGTCGGCCTCCGCAACTATCGGGAGCTCGTGGCGGCTCCGCTGTTCTGGACCGCGCTCAAGAATACGTTCTACTTCGTGCTGGTTGGCGCGCCGCTCACGGTCCTGGTCGCGCTCGGCGCCGCGCTGCTCGTCAACGCCAAGCTCGTCCGGCTCAAGGGATTCTTCCGCACCGCCTACTTCGCCCCGTACGTCACCACCATCGTCGCGATCGCGATCGTGTGGCGCTATCTGTACCACCCGCGCTACGGGCTCGTGAACGCGGTCTTGGCTACCGTCGGTATCGGCCCCATCGACTGGCTCGGCGACGCGCGCTGGGCGATGCCGGCGATCATCCTACTGGTGGTGTGGCGCAACTTCGGCTACAACATGTTGATCTTCGTGGCCGGCCTGCAGCGCATTCCCACACAGCTGTACGAGGCGGCGGAGCTCGATGGCGCGGGGTGGTGGGCGCGCTTCCGCCACATCACCCTGCCTCAGCTCGCGCCCACATTCCTGTTCGTAGGCATCATCACCGCCATCGGATTTTTCCAGCTCTTCGCCGAGCCGTATGTGATGACACAAGGCGGGCCCCTGAAGAGCACGCTGAGCATGGTGCTGTACATGTACGAAGAAGGATTCCGCTGGTGGCGCCTCGGGTCCGCCGCGGCGATCGCCTTCGTGCTGTTCGTCGTCATCCTCGCGTTCACGCTGCTCCAGCTCAAGATCCAGCGGGAGGAGCCGTGAAGGGGGGGCGGCGCATCCAGCAGCTGCTGCTGCACGTCGTCCTGCTCGCGGGGGCGGTGGCGACGCTGATCCCGCTCGTCTGGATGGTGTCGGCCTCGCTGATGCCCACGGGACAGGCCAACACGTATCCGCCGCGCTTTTTCCCGACCCGGGTGACGTTCGAGCACTACGCCGAGCTGTTCACGCGCCTGTCCCTCGGCCGCTACCTCTTCAACAGCACCGTGGTGGCGGTGTCGGCCACGCTCTGCTCCCTGCTCTTCAATTCCATGGCCGGATATGCGCTCGCCAAGCTGCAGTTTCGCGGACGCGGGCCGGTGTACCGCGTGCTGCTCGCCGGCCTGGTGGTACCGGCGCAGGTGACGATGCTGCCCTTGTTTCTCTTGCTCCGGGCCATGGGCCTGGTGAACACGTACGCCGGCGCCATCGTGCCCGCGATGGCCACGATTTTCGGCATCTTCCTCATTCGCCAATACGCCCTCTCGATTCCCGACGATCTGCTGGACGCCGCGCGGCTCGACGGCGCGAGTGAGTTTCGCGTCTACTGGTCCGTGGTGTTGCCGGCGATGCGCCCGGTGCTCGCCACGCTCGCGATCTTCACCTTCCTGTCGACCTGGAACGACTTTCTCTGGCCGCTCGTGGTGCTGTCGAACGACGTCCGCTACACGCTTCCCGTGGCGCTTGCCAACCTCGTGGGTGAGCATGTGCAAGACACCGAGCTCATGATGGCGGGCTCCGTGCTCACCGTGCTGCCGGTGGTGGTGCTGTTCATCCTCCTCCAGCGTCACTACGTCGAAGGCATCATGGCGGGCAGCGCGAAGGGTTGAGAGGACTAGATGAAGCGGGTGGCAGTCCTGACGAGCGGCGGCGACGCGCCCGGCATGAACGCGGCGCTGCGTGCGGTCGTGCGGGTAGGGAGCGCACGCGACCTCGAGATCATCGGCGTGCGGCAGGGGTTCTCAGGGCTCATCGACGGACAGCTCCAGCCGCTGGGCGCGCGAGACGTGGCCGGGATCATTCACCTGGGCGGCACCATGCTCGGCAGCGCTCGGGCGCCCGAGTTCCGCGTGCCCGAGGGACGCGACCAGGCGCTTGCGACCCTCAAAGAACACCGCATCGACGGGATCGTCGTGATCGGTGGGAACGGGTCGCTCGCCGGCGCGCACGCGCTGTCGACCTCGGGATTCCCCGTGGTCGGTGTCGCGTCGACGATCGACAACGATGTCAACGGCGCGGATATCACGATCGGTGTCGACACGGCCCTGAACATCGCCCTCGAAGCCATCGACCGTCTCAAGACCACCGCCTCGTCACATCAGCGTGCGTTTCTGGTCGAGGTCATGGGACGGAACTTCGGCTATCTGGCCCTCATGGCCGGGATCGCGGGCGGCGCCGACGTGGTGGTCATCCCCGAGGTGGAGACCGACCCTGATGCAGTCGTTCGGGGATTGAAGGACGCCTACACGCGCGGCAAGCGGCACGCCATGGTGGTCGTGGCCGAAGGGGCACGCTGGAACGCCGAGGCGCTCGCCCGGCACTTCGAGCAGCATCCGGATCGGGGCGGCTTCGAGCTCCGGGTGACCACCCTCGGTCACGTGCAGCGGGGCGGCGCCCCGGGCGCGTTCGACCGGCTGCTGGCCAGCCGTACCGGCGCCGCGGCCGTCGATCGCCTGGTGGCCGGCGAGTCCGGGACCTTCATTGCGCTGGTGAAGGGGTCGATCGCGGCCCTGCCGCTCGAGCGGGTGCTCACTCCCAAGCCACCGCCGGACCCCGAACTGGTTAAGCTCGCGCAGCTCCTGGCGCGCTGAGGGCCTCGCCGTCGAACAAGGCCGCGCCGCGGGTGCGCACGACGTCGGCGTAGAAACGTGCGCTCGCTTTGGGGGTCCGCCGCTGCGTCTCGAAGTCCACATGTACGATCCCGAACCGCTTCGAGTAGCCGTGACTCCACTCGTAGTTGTCCAGCAGGGACCAGGCGAAATAGCCCCGCAGATTCACGCCGCCGCGGATGGCGTCCAGGGCCCCGCGGAGGTGCCCCCGGTAATAGTCGACCCGCAGCGGATCTTCCATCGCACCATTCGTGGACTGCGCCGGATCCGGGAACGCAGCGCCGTTCTCCGTGACGTACAGGGGCAGGTCGCCGGCCCCCCCCCGGTCGCGCACCCAGATCAGCGTCTCGGCGAGGCCCGGGGCGTAGACCTCCCAGCCCGTGTCCGTGTACACGCTTTGGGGTTGGCGCGCCGTGGCGGCGCGCGCCGGGAGGGCCGTGTCGTCATGGCGCGTGACGCCGCGCGTGTAATAGTTGACGCCCAGGAAATCGATCGGCTGGCGAATCAGCCGCAAATCTGTGTCGGGGAAGGCGGGCCATGCCTCCCCGAACATCTCGGCGAGCTCGGCCGGGTACGCGCCCGAGAGTACCGGCTCGAGATACTGCCGGTTCATGTACGCGTCGGCCCGACGCGTGGCCGCGAAGTCCTGCGCGGAGCTCGACGCGGGATGTTTGGGCTCGAGATTCACCACGAGGCCGATCTTGTGCTTCCCCTCGGCGCGGTACGCCTGCACGGCCATGCCGTGGGCGCGCAGCAGGTTGTGGCTCACACGTGGCGCCTCGACCAGGCTCCGATGCCCTGGGGCGAGGGCCCCATGCAGGTACCCGCCGTCCGCCACGACCCACGGCTCGTTCAGGGTCGCCCACAACGGCACACGGTCGCCCAGCGCGCGAAACACGACCTGCGCGTAGTCCGCGAACCAGCTTGCGATCTCCGCGTTGAGCCAGCCGCCGGCGTCGTCCAGCGCTTGCGGCAAGTCCCAGTGGTACAGCGTGACCGTAGGCTGGATCCCCCGCTCGAGCAGGGCGTCGACCAGGCGATCGTAGAACGCGACCCCGCGCGGGTTGACCGCTCCCTTCCCCGCGGGCAGAATCCGGCTCCAGGAGACGCTGAAGCGGTAGGCGTTCAACCCGAGCTGCTGCATCAGCGCGACGTCGTCCTTGAAGCGCCGGTAATGATCGCAGGCGACGTCGCCGGTGTCGCCGTTGTGCGTGCGGCCCGGCGTGTGCGCGAAGCGGTGCCAGATGCTCGGCCCCGCCCCGTCCGCGAGCGGCGAGCCCTCGATCTGGTAGGCGGACGTCGCCGTGCCCCACAGAAAGCCCGGGGGGAAGCTCGGGGCGGGGGCGGTCTGTTCACTCATGCGAGCGATCGGTGCTCATGGCCAAGGTGACACTCGTCGGGGTTCGGAAAATATACCAAGAGGGGAGCCGGGCCCGAGTCGCCGTGGACGGCGTGGATCTCGCGGTGCCGGACGGAGAGTTTGTCGTGCTCGTCGGCCCCTCCGGGTGTGGCAAGAGCACGACCCTCCGCATGATCGCCGGGCTCGAGTCGATTTCGGCCGGCGAAGTGCGCATCGGCGAGCGCGTCGTCAACGACGTCGCCGCGAAGGACCGGAACATCGCCATGGTGTTCCAGAACTACGCGCTGTATCCGCACATGAGCGTGTTCGAGAACATGGCGTTCGGGTTGAAGCTCCGCGGCATGGCGCGGGCCGACATCGACACCCGCGTCCGGGAGGCGGCGGAGCTGCTTGGCCTCGGCGGTTTGCTCGACCGCAAGCCCCGGCATCTCTCGGGCGGGGAGCAGCAACGCGTCGCGTTGGGACGCGCTCTGGTGCGCAAGCCGGATGTGTTCCTGTTCGACGAGCCGCTCTCGAACCTGGATGCGAAACTGCGCGTGCAGATGCGACGCGAGATCGCCCGCCTCCATCGTGAGCTCCGCGCCACGATGCTGTACGTCACTCATGATCAGGCGGAGGCGATGACCCTGGGGGACCGGATCGTGGTCCTGAACGGTGGCCGGGTTCAGCAGATCGACACGCCGCTCGGCGTGTACCGCGCGCCACTGAACACCTTCGTCGCGGGGTTCATCGGCAGCCCGGCGATGAACATCCTGGAGGGCGTGGTGGTCTCCTCGGCGGAGGACGACGCGCTCACGTTTCAGGCAGCGGGCAGCGCGTTCTCCCTGCTCCTGCCGCCCCACTGGGGCCGGGTGCTGGCGTCGCGCGAGGGCCAGCCCGTCCTCCTCGGTATCCGGCCGGAGGACGTCCGCGTCGCCGACCAGGCTGACGGAGGCGTACGCATGCGGCTCGACCTGGTCGAGCCCCTCGGCCAGGAGCTGCTCGTGAGCGCGCGGGTGGGAGGGCACGAGGTCATCGCCCGGCTCCCGCCTGCTGCGGCGGCGCAATCCGGTCAGGATATCACGGTGGCGTTCGATCCCGAGGCGCTGCACTTCTTCGATTCAGAGACGCGGGAACGCATCTCGTGAGTCGCGGCTGAAGCTGCGGCTCGGCGGCTGCCGCTGAAGCGGCGTACGTCGCGTCACGTCCGTTCACGGACAGGGCCGAGCCGCGAGTTTACTCGCGACTATCTCTACCGTCGACCCAGTGTGCTCTTCAGCGCCCCGTCGCCACAGAAGGCAACCGCAGCTCCGCCGCGCGGGGCACCACCAGGCTCGCTCCCCCAGCCTTGAGCGTCGCGTTCACCGCCGAGAGGTCGCGACCGAGCGCCTGCTGCAGGGCCACGAGCTGCTGTTGAATCTGCGGCGCGAACAGCCGGAACACGTCGTATGTCTGCGCGGTGGGCCTCGCGTCTCCCGCGCTGGCCCCGAAAATCAGCCCGCTGATCCGCTCCGTGGGCCCCGGCGGATAGACCAGCGCGTCCTCGTCGGCCTGGCTGTGCACCTGATACAGCCCATCCTCGATGCGATCGAGCTTGTCGAGCAGGGACCGCGCCGCGTCCGCCGCCGCGGGCGCCCGCGTTACGCCGTCTTCTAGCTGGGCGCGCACGTTCCGGATCCGGATGATCGCCGTCGTGACGGCGTTCACCGTATCCCGCAGCTGTTTCAGAAACGCGAACTGCGCCTGCAGGTCGGCCGGCGTGACCTTGGAGCGCGGATCGAGCTTGAGCCCGAACGTCTGAGTAGAGGACTTCCCTCCGACCGTGAGCCGCACACGATAGCTGCCCGGGAGCGCCATCGGGCCGTCGGTCGCGACGTTGTTGATGCCCCAGAAATCGCGGGCCGGCGGATACTTCATGTTCCACGCGAACAGGTTCAGGCCCACCTTGTTCGCCACCCGGGGCGCGGCGGCGGGACGATGCGGCCACGGCTTGTCCTCGTCCTTGAGCGTGTCGAAGAGCACGCCGAGGATGCTGTCGATCTTGGTGGAATCGGTGATGCCGGCCTGTTTCAGGCTGTCGGTGCGCGTCTTCTTCAGCGCGTCCACCTTGAGGCTGTCCGCCCGCGTGATGGAGTCCTGCTTGCTCGAGAAGCTGCGGATCAGCCGGCCGCGCGCGTCGAGGATGTCGAGCGTGACGTTCCGGTCCTTGTCCTTGAGCCAGTAGTAGATCATCGCGCCGGAGGGTGGGTTCTTCCCCACCGGATGCGCTTCGTTGGCCGGGAGCTGGAAGCCGCCGCTCCAGTCCACGCGGTACGCATCACGAGGCTTGAAGAGATGCGCCGATTCCCGTGGGATCTCCCGCGCCAGCTGGCGTAGCGGCGCGATGTCGTCGAGGATCCAGAACGAGCGTCCGTGCGTCGCGGCGACCAGATCGCCTTCCTTGATCGCGAGGTCGTGCACCGGCACGATCGGCAGGTTGCGACGGAGCGACTGCCAGCTCGCGCCGTCGTCGAAGGACACCCAGACGCCCCGTTCCGTGCCCGCGAAGAGCAGCCCGCGCCGCACCGGGTCCTCGCGCACGACCCGCACGAACTCGGTGGCGGGGATTCCGTTCACGATCTTGGTCCAGGTGTGCCCGTAATCGGCGGTCTTCCAGATGTAGGGCGCCATGTCCTCGAGCTGATAGCGATTCGCGGCGATGTAGGCGGTGCCCGGCGCGTAGTGTGACGCTTCGATGATCGAGACGCGCGTGAAGTCGCCGAGCTGCGGCGGCGTCACGTCCGTCCAGGTCTTGCCGCCGTTACGCGTCAGATGGACCAGCCCGTCGTCGGACCCGGCCCAGATCAGCCCCTTCACGCGCGGCGACTCGGCCAGAGCGAAAATGGTTCCGTAGTATTCGGCCGTGGTTTGGTCGAGCGTGATCGGCCCACCGGAAGGCCCGAGCGTCTTGGGATCGTGCCGCGTAAGGTCGGGCGAGATGACCGTCCAGCTCTGCCCTTCGTTCACCGACTTGAACAGCACGTTGCCGCCGTGGTAGAGCACGTGCGGGTCGTGCGGCGAGATGAGCAGCGGCGCCGTCCACTGGAAGCGGTACTTCCCTTCCGCGGCTGCATGACCGTCCGGGCTGTCCGGCCACGGGTTGATCAGCCGGAAGCTGTTGGTCTTGTGATCCACCCGGCCCAGGAAGCCCGAGTTGTCACCGCCGTAGGTGATGTCGGGATTGTCGGGGCGTGCCTGGATGTAGCCCGACTCGCCCGACACGTCGTACCACTGGCCGCGATCGATCCCAACCGGCCAGCGGCTCGGCCCGCACACGCCCGAGTTGTCCTGCTGCGCGCCGCACACGCGGTACGGGAAGTGATTCGTCGTCTCGACGTGGTAGAACTGAGCGGTCGCGACGTCCTGATCGGTCCACGTCTTGCCACCGTTGAACGAGACGTTCGGGCCACCGTCGTTCGATTCGATCAACCGCTGGGGATCGTTAGAAGCGATCCAGAGGTCGTGGTTGTCACCGTGCGGGTCGACCACGTGCTTGAACGTGACGCCACCGTCCGACGACTTGTAGAGGTTGGTGTTCACCGCCCACACGCCATTCGAGTCTTTGGGGTCGGCGAAGATCTTCATGTAGTACCAGGCTCGCTCGCGGAGCTTGTGATCCGCGCTCACGTACTTCCACGTCGTGCCGCCGTCGTCCGAGCGGTACACGCCGCCCGAGTCGGCCTCGATGAGCGCCCACACCCGGGCCGGCTTCGCGGGCGACACGGCGATCCCGATGTTGCCCCACAGACCCGTCGGAAGCCCGGGATTCTTGGTCAGCTCGGTCCAGTGCTCGCCGCCGTCCGTGGACTTGAACATCCCGCTCCCCGGGCCGCCGGACACGAGCGTCCAGGGCCGGCGCACCGCCTGCCACAGCCCGGCGTAGAGCACGTCGGGGCTCGAGGGGTCGAGGATCAGGTCCGCCGCGCCGGTCGAGTCGTTCCGGAAGAGGACCTTGTTCCACGTCTTCCCGCCATCGGTGGTCTTGTAGACGCCGCGCTCGGGATTGGGCCCAAAGGCGTGTCCCTGTGCCGCGACGTACACGATGTCCGGGTTGGTGGGATGGACCCGCACGCGCGCGATCTGCTGGGTCTCGGCCAGGCCGAGGAACGTCCAGGTCTTGCCGCCATCGGTGGTCTTCCACACGCCGTCCCCGTGGGAGACGTTGCCGCGGATCGGGAACTCGCCCGTGCCGACGTACACGATGTCCGGATTCGACTCGGAGACGCCGATGGCGCCGATGGTGCCGCCGAAATACTTGTCGGTCATCGGCAGCCACGTGTTGCCGCCGTCGATGCTCTTGAAGACGCCGCCGCCGGTGGTGCCGAACCAGTACTCTTGAGGACGCGACGCGGAGCCCGCGACCGCGACGCTCCGACCCCCGCGGAAAATGCCGATCTCGCGCCAGGAGAGGGCGGCAAACACGCTGGTGTCGTAGGGAGCGGCGGCCTTGGACTGCGCTTGCGCGGAACGGGCCGGGAGGAGCAACAGAGTGACGGCGGCGAGGGGCGACAGACGAGCGGACACGGGCGTTCGATCTCCTGGTCGGGGGTGGGCGGCGAGTCCCATGTAAGCACCCAAACGCCAAACCTCGCAAGGGCGTCGACGTGGAACGCCGACGTCAGGGTTTGGTCATCATCGGCATTTCGAACGGCTTCTCCGTGATGGACGACTTGGCGCCGCTGCCCCGGGCGCTGAGCGCGAGGTCGCCCTTCGGGCTGTGGAGCTTCACCATGCCGAGCGGGACCTCACCCGACCCCCATACGTCAGTTCCGTCTTCCGCAGTCACGTGCAAAGCGCGAAACGTGCCGGCGGGCACCGTGACCGACTCCCAGCCGACCACATGCGCGCTGGTACAGCGTGCCGCCCAATCGAAGGCGGAGCTGCCCTGTCCTTCCTTCTGACCGATCATGCCGGCCATTTGACCGGACACCTTAACGGCTGGTTGCCCGCCCCACTTGACGATCAGAGCCCGTGGGGCCACGGTGCCGGAAGCGAGGCTCGGCGCCAGGATCTGCACGACACCGCTATGACTCGGGTCCTTACCCGCCGCGTTCACCTCGAACCAGTAGAGCGTCGTATCGCCCGATCGCTCCGAGCCCACGACGGCGAGCCGGAGCTTGCCACTGCCCGAACTGCCCGTCGCGTCGAAGGCGGCCCACTGGCCGACCTGTCCTTGGCCGACAGTCTTGCATATGTCCGCCAGGTCGCCGGGCGCCGGGGCCTGGCCGGCGAGGACAGCCGGTGCGAGGGCGGCGAACGCGATGGTGGTCACCAGTCTTCCGGCTAGGCACATGGCGTCTCTCCCTGAGTGGATGACGAGGCTTCAAACATAGCGCCCCCGACGTTTCCTTTCTCCCCGTGCCGCGCATCGCGCTCGCCACGTATGCGACCCTTCCGGGCTTGAACGACGACGACCGCCTGCTCGTCTCCGCGTTGGACAAGCAGGGGATCACGGCCGTCCCCGCCGTGTGGGATTCCCGAGACATGGCGTGGGGCGACTTCCAGGGCGTGCTGGTGCGCTCTTGTTGGGACTACCACCGGCGGCTGCCGGAGTTCCTGGAATGGGTCGCGCGGCTCGAACGTGATGGACAGCGCGTGCTGTGGAACCCGCCGGAGCTCCTGCGGTGGAACAGCCACAAGGGGTACCTGCGGGACCTCGCGGCACGCGGCGTATCGATCGTCCCGACGCGGTGGGTCGCGCGAGGAGAGCCGTGCGGGCTCGCCGAGGTGCTGCGGCACGAGGGCTGGGGGGAAGCGGTCGTCAAGCCGGCGGTATCGGCGAGCGCGTTCGGAACGTGGAGCACGACGCTCACCGGCGCCGCGCCGAATCAGCCGAAGCTCGACGAGATGCTGCGCAGCGGCGACGTGCTCGTTCAACCGCTCGTGCCCGAAGTCCGCGATCCGGGAGAGTGGTCCCTGGTCTTCTTCGCGGGGCGGTTCAGTCACGCGGTGCTCAAGCGCCCCGCCGCCGGCGACTATCGCGTGCAGTGGGAGTTCGGGGGATCGGCGGATACGCGCAAGCCTTCCGGCAAGCTGATCGTGGACGCCGAGCGCGTTCTTGCGGCGGTTCCGGGCGACCCGCTCTACGCGCGCGTGGATGGCGTGACCCGGAACGGACGGCTCGTGCTCATGGAGCTCGAGCTGATCGAGCCCCACCTGTTCTTCGGGTGGGAACGCCGGGCCGCGACGCGGCTCGCGAAAGCGATCCGCCGCGCGCTCGCGGCCGGTCAGTCGACCCGGAGCCGGTAGCCGGGCAAGGGACGTTATCTTGCCTCAATGGCTCAGGAAGTAGCTCCGGTCCCCGCCTCGACCCCCGCCTGGTCGCGGCCGGACGACGCGGTCCGCCAGGCCCAGCTCGACGCGATGAAACGCCGGGCCACCGGTCTGCTGGCGCTCGCCGCCGTAGTGTTTGCGGGCGCAAGCATCTTCGAGTCCACCTACCCCTGGCTCGGCTACGTACGCGCCACGGCGGAGGCATCGCTGGTCGGCGGCCTGGCGGATTGGTTCGCCGTCACCGCGCTGTTCCGCCATCCGCTGGGCATACCGATTCCGCACACGGCGATCGTCGCCACGCGCAAAGAGCGCATCGGGCGCATCCTCGGCACCTTCGTGCAGAATCACTTCCTGTCGCGGGACGTGATCGCCCTGAACCTGCGCGCCGTGCACCCCGCGGAGCGCGCGGCCCGCTGGCTCTCCGACCCCGCGCACAGCCGCCAGATCGCCCGCCAGCTCGCCGGCGGTCTCGCCAAGACGCTCGAGGCACTCCCCGACGAAGACGCACGGGAGCTCGTGCGGCAGGTCGTGAGCACGCGAGTGCGAGCCACGCGCGTCGCGCCGGCGCTGGGTCGCACGCTGGCGCTCGTGCTCGAGGGCGACCACCACCAGGGCTTCCTGAACGAGGCGGTCCGTCTCGCCGCGCAGGCCATCTCGGACAGCCGGGACTTCATCCGCGAGCGGGTGCGGGCTGAGAGTCCCTGGTGGGTGCCGGGCGTGGTGGACGACAAGATCTACCAGCGGATCATCGAGGTGACCGAGGCGCTGCTGCGCGCCATCGGCGCCGACCCGCATCACCCGCTGCGCAAAGCGTTCGACTCCGCGCTGCGGGACTTCGTCGATCGCCTGCAGTACTCCCCGGACGTCATCGCGCGGGCGGAGGCGATGAAGGAAGAGTGGCTCGCCGACCCCTCAGTCGCCGAGCTGTCCGCCCGCCTGTGGGAGGCGACGCAACGCGCGATCGTCGACTACGCCACCCGGGAGGACGGCACGGCGCCCACGCCACTCGAGCGGGGGCTCGCCGACTTCGGTGCCGCGCTGCTGGCCAACGAGGCCCTCCTCGCGGAGATCGACGACGTGATCATCGACCTCTCGTCCCGGGTGGTCGAGCGCTATCGTCACGAGATCGGCGACCTGATCGCGCAGACCGTGGCCGGATGGGATCCGGAAGCGACCGCGCGGCGGTTCGAGCTCGCGGTAGGACGGGACCTCCAGTTTGTCCGCATCAACGGCACCCTGGTGGGTGGCTTGGTCGGACTTCTCATCTACACGGTCTGGCACCTGTGGCACTGACCTCGGCTCAGCGGCCGACGTGGAACGCCACCAGGTAATCGCCCGCGCCGAACCCTCCGCCCCCTCCCACGGCGATCGCCACGAACTGGTCGCCCGAGTCGAGCTGATAGGTCATCGGGGTCGCCTTTCCGCTCTCCGGCAGCGGGCCGCGCCAGAGCTCGCTGCCCGTCTCGATGTCGTAGGCGTGGAGCCAGCGGTCGAGCGCGGCACCGATGAATACGATGCCGCCCGCCGTTACGATCGGGCCCCCGAGATTGGGCGAGCCCCATTCGCCCGGGATCTTCTCCGCCTGCGCCGGCGTGAGCGGCCGGGTGAGTGAGCCCAGCGGTACTTCCCACAGGCGCCCACCGGTCTTCAGGTCGATCGCGACCAGGGTGCCGAAGGGAGGCGGCGTGCACGGCAAGCCGGACGGGCTCAAGATCATGCGACGCCGCATGACATAGGGCGTCCCCCACATGCCGTTGTATTCGTAGTCGCGCCCCAATCGCTTGTCTTCGGCCATGGCACGCTCATGGTCGAACGTCTCTCTCGGAATCAGCTGCACTACGGCCGCGATCCGGTTGACGGGCACGACCGCGATCTGCCGCACAGGGTCCACCGCGACGCCGCCCCAATGGGCTCCGCCGATGTTGGAGGGCATCGCGAGCGTGCCGCGGATGCTCGGGGGGGTGAAGATCCCCTCGTTCCGAAGGCTGTCGATGGCCGCGTGACACGCGGCGCGGTCCACATCGCTGGCGCCCCAGACCTGGTCGAGGGTGAATCGCTGCGGGGAGAGCGGCGGCGTCACCGCGGTGAACGGCTGCGTCGGGGATGCCTCTTCGCCCGGGATGTCACTCGCGGGGACCGGGCGCTCCTCCACGGGGAAGATCGGCTCGCCCGTCGCTCGATCGAGCATGAACAGCATGCCGGTCTTCGTGGCCTGCAGGACGGCGGGCCGCTGGGCGCCGTCGCGCGTGAGCGTCACGAGCACGGGAGGCGAGGCGTTGTCGTAGTCCCAGAGGTCGTGATGCACGGTCTGGTACGCCCACACCAGCGCTCCCGACGACGCTCGGAGAGCGACGATCGAATTGGCGTAGCGGTTGTCGCCGAGCCTCAAGACGCCGTAGTAGTCGGGAGCGGCACTCCCGGTGGGAACGAAGACGAGGTCCCGCTCGGTATCCGCCATGAGCACCGACCACGCGTTGGCCGCGCCGGTCTTGTGGCCCATCGCGCCACGCCATTGGTCGTATGCAGGATCCCTCCGGTCTTGGGGGATCGGGTCCCAGGTCCACTTGAGGGCCCCGGTCCTGGCGTCGTACGCGCGCACCTCGCCGCTCGCCGGATTGGGCCGGCTGTTGTCGGCGACCGAGGACCCGGTGATGACCAACCCATTGATCGCGACGGGAGGGGACGTGATCGAGTACGCGCCCGGCTCGAACGGCGCGATCCGGAGCCCGGCCTTGAGATCCACGCGGCCGTCGCGACCGAAACCAGCGCAGGGCCGACCGTCCTTCGCGTCCAGCGCGATGAGCTGAGATTGTGCATTGGCGACGAAGATCCGGCGGCGGCATTGAGCGCCCGCAGGCGCGGCCTCATCGAGCCAGGTCGAGACACCGCGGCTCGTGAAGTCGCCGTAGCGGACGTCCCGCCGAATCTTCGGATCGAAGACCCACCGCTCTCGGCCAGAGGCCGGATCGAGCGCGATCACCCGCCCGAGTGGCGTGTCCAGGTACATGGTCCCATCCACCACCAGGGGCGTGGCCTCGAAGGAGGTCTCCTTGTCCGTCTTGAACTGCGGATCGGTCTCCCCGGTGCGATAGGTCCAGGCCACCACAAGGCGGCTCACGTTGTCCCGCGTGATTCGCGCGGCCGGCGAGAATCGGGTGCCGCCGGCGTCGTGGCCGTAGACCGGCCAGTCGCCCTGAGCCTGCAGCATAGTGGCGGCGAAGATGAGCGGCGCGACGTTCACGTGGCCTCCGGTGCAGATGGCGTGGCAGCCTTACGGCCCGAGGGGTGACGACGTTTCCCGACGCGCGGCGAGCGACACCGGTTAGATTGGAAACGGCCCGGGTGGCGGAACGGCAGACGCGGCGGCCTTAGGAGCCGTTGGGGGCAACCCCGTGCGAGTTCGACTCTCGCCCCGGGCATCGGTTCCGATCTAGTCCCTGAGATACCCCTCGTCCCAGGCGACCTCGAACGACTGCTCGCATCGCGTACACCGCTTTTTGCCCTCACCGGAGCGCGGGCCCACGGGCGCCCGCGCCGCACAGTTTGGACAAACGGCATAGAACTCTCCCCATGCGTCGGGCACCTTTTCCGCGTCGCGTGGACGGGGCACAATGGTCCACCGGCTCGGACGAGCATCACTGAGCTCCAGAAACGCTTGGGAAATGCGCACGGGCGCATTGTCCACGTCGAGGACTGCATCCTCTACGCCGATGCTGAGCACGGGATACCATGCGCCGCGGCGCAGGACGCTCTGCGCGTCCCGCCTCAGGCGGGCCCAACGCTGAACGGGAGCCTTATGAGCGGACACCACAAAAATGTGTCCGCCGTCTTCGCCGGGTGCCACTGCGGTCGGCTGCTACGAGACGCCACGCGCGGAACCTGATCATGGGTGACGCGTATTTGGTAGGTATACCCTCTCGGCCGCCGCGCGGAGATGAGTCAGATGAGCGCGCTTTTCATTACGGGAAGACTGCTACTCGAGATCGCGAGTGTCGGATTCGGCGTCACGCTGGGCTTCGCAGTGAAGAACTGGCTGGAGCAACGCGAGCGCGCCCGCGGCGCCGACTAGGCTCTCAGCCGCGCCGCAGCAGCCACAGGGCGATCGCCGCCCCGAGGGCCATCCACAGGAGGATACGCAGGATTCCGCCGCGCTGCCGTTGGTCGTCCTCGACCAGGGGCGGGGGCCGGACGCTCGTCGGTGGTCCACCGGGACCTGCCCCCGCTCCGAGGTGCCCGACGGCCTGCTCGTAGGTACGGCGGACATCCGCGGGCATTTCGTCGACACTGCCGTACTTCTTGCCGTCGACGACGATCTGCCGGTATGTAGCCTTGAAGGTTGCCCCCCCACTCGATGCACGCTGCAACGCCGAGAGCACTTCATCGCCACCTGTCTGCTTCAAGGTCTCGAGCACCCGGTCGTATTGCGCCCGTACGTCGGGGGGCATCGCCTCGACGCTGTCATATTCGGCACCGTTGAACACGATCTTCAGGCTCACGCGGTCAAGGTAGGATGGGCCGGACGGCGAGGGCAAGAGCCGCGGGCCGGCCGCGCTGGCGCCGCCCGCCCTGCCCGGTAACTTTGCCGGCTCCACCGACACTCGTCCACCTGACTCCGAGGGACCCCACATGCGCAGTGCGCCACCGATCACGCTCCTGGCCGTGCTGGTCGCGGCCACCCCGGCCATCCCCGTCGCCGCCCAGGAAACCCCCACCGAAAAGACCGCCGCCGCAGACGTGATCCGGCGCATGAGCGACCTGGAGCGCTCGCTCGCCGTACCGCAACTCGTCACGCGCCTCGTCGGGGCGCGCGACCCCCGGCGTGACGCGGTGATCGCCCGCGCGAAGGAGCTGATGGACAAGGAGCTCCTCGCCATGGCGGACGACATCACGCGCCACCCCGAGACCGGGTGGAAGGAAGAGCGGTCGGTGAAGATCCTCACCGATTACCTGAAGGCGCACGCCTTCGACGTCGAGATGGGCGTGGCCGGCTTGAAGACGGCGTTCGTCGCCCGCTACACCAAGGGCACGCCGGGTCCGAATCTGGGCGTCATCCTCGAATACGACGCCCTGCGCGGCACGAGCCGTGACTTCCATGGCGACCAGCACAGCGCGCAGGGACCGGTGGGGATCGCCGCGGCGGTCGCCGTCGCGGAGTTCCTCACGGCCTCGAAAACCCCCGGCACCGTGACCGTATACGGGACGCCGGCGGAGGAGCTCGCGTCGCCAGCCGCCAAGACGGTGATGTACAACGCCGGGGTGTTCAAGGGTGCGGACGTGCTCATTCGCTCCCATTCGTCCACCGCCACGCAGGCGCCGGGCCCCGGCTTCGGGAGCTGCTGCATGAACATCAACGTGATGCACTACGTGTTCTCCGGAGCCCCCGCCCACCAGCTGCAGGCATGGGACGGGCGGGATGCGCTGAAGGGACTGATCGAGCTGTTCAATCACATCGACGGCATCCGCATGACCGTGCGGCCCGAGACCAAGATCCAGGGGATCATCACCGAGGGCGGCAAGGCGCCCAACGTGGTCCCGGACCGCGCCGCGGCCGAGTTCTGGATCCGCTACCCCGATCCGGTCTATCTGGCCCAGGTCACGGAGCGCGTGAATGATGCGGCGAAGGGAGCGGCGCTCGCCACCGGAACCAAGGTGCACATCGACCTGGACTCGTCCTCGCGGAACGGCATTTCGGTCGCCGCGCTCAACTATCTCGCGTTCGCGTACATGAAGAAGTTTGGCGCCACCAAGGTCGAGGACGACCCGGGGCGTCCGCTCCCCTTCGAGGAGACCGGCACCGTCGCGACGCAGATCCCCGGTGTCGGCGTGACGTCCCATAGCTCGAACGGAGGCTATCACACGTTCGAGATGGAGGCGGACGCGCTGGGTGAGGTCGGGCATCATGGCTTTCTCGTCGACGCGCAGACGATGGCCGCCGTGCTCTACCACTTCGCCACCGATGCACCCTACCGCGCGGCGGTCAGACGGGAGTTCGACGGCTTGAAGGGCCTGTACGACGATTATCTCACGGCCCTTCGGAACGCCTACCCGCTCCCGAACGTCGCCGAGCCGACGGGGAACTGACCGATGCGCCCGATCCTCGGCGCGGCCTTCGTCGCGTGGTACGCCGCGTCGCCGCTCGCCGCCCAACAGCGCGCCATATCGGATAGCGACCTGTTCGCGTTCCGCTGGGTGGCGAGCCCGCAGATTTCGCCCGACGGCCGGCAGGCCGCCTACCTCCTCGTGACGGTGAACGCGAAGCACGACGGCTATGAGACCAGCCTCTGGCTCGTCGCCACGGACGGCGCGTCGCCACCACGACGGATCACCGCGGGCCCGCACGATGGCGCGCCCCGTTGGTCACCCGACGGCACGGTGATCGCGTTTCTCCGCCCCAAAGACGGGCACGCGCAGCTCTATCTCCTGTCGCTGGCCGGTGGAGAGGCGCAGCAGCTCACCGACCTGCCGAAGGGTGCGGGGCCGGCCGCCTGGTCGCCCGACGGGAAAGCCATCGCCTTCGTGAGCTCGACCACCCCGGAGGACATCGCCAAGGCGGACAAGAAGGACGAGCCCAAGAGCGACGTACGGGTGATCACGCAGGCCGAGTATCGTGCCGACGATGAGGGGTACCTGGACCCGGCCGAGCACGGGCATATCTGGACGGTGTCGGCTGCCATGCCGGGCGACCAGCCCGCCAAGGCACACCAGGTGACGTCCGGCACGTTCGACGAAGAGGCCCCACAATGGAGCCGCGACGGCGCCCGGATCTCCTTCATCTCCGACCGCGTCGCCGAGTCGTACTACTATCCGCCGGACAACAACTTCTACTCCGTGCCCGCAACCGGTGGCGCCATGGACACGGTCGCGGACATCAACGGTCCGATCTTCGGTCCCGCAGTATCGCCCGACGGGAAGGCGGTTGCCTTCCGCGGCTGGATCAATCCACGGGCGCCACGCTCGTACAATCAGTCCGACCTGTTCGTCTCGCGGGCGGGCAAGGGGGGGGCGGGGGGAACGGGGGGGACGGGGGGGACGGGGGGGGCGACCAACCTCACCGCCGACTACGACTTCGCCATGGGCGGGGCCGTGCTCGGTGACCAGGCGCCGCCGCGCGGGGGCGAGGGCTCGAGTCCCAATATCTGGACGATGGACGGCAAGGCCGTGATCGTGGCCACGACGGAGCACGGGCGCTCGAACCTCGTGCGCTTCGACGCGCAGACGGGAGCGCGGGAGCCGCTCACCACCGGAGACCACGCCGTCCTCGCCTACACCGCCACACCGGACGCGCGGCGTTTCGTGCTGACCATCGGTGATCCGACGCACCTGCCGGACATGTATGCCCTCGATGCCCAGACCAAGCGGCTCACGCAGCTCACCCATGCCAACGACTCGTTGTTCGCGAAGCTCCAGCTCGTGGCGCCCGAGGACTTCTGGTACCCGAGCTTCGATGGCAAGAAGATCGAGACCTGGATCATGAAGCCCGTCGGCTTCACGCCGGGCAAGAAGTACCCGCTGATCCTCAACATCCATGGCGGGCCGCACACGGCGTACGGCTACATCTTCTTCCACGAGATGCAGTGGATGGCCGCCAAGGGCTACGTGGTGGTGTATCCCAACCCGCGGGGGAGCACGACGTACGGGCAGGACTTCGGCAACATCATCCAGTACAAGTATCCCGGCGACGACTACAAGGACTTGATGATCGCGGTGGATTCGCTGATCCGCCGCGGATACGTGGATTCGACCAAGCTGGGCGTGACGGGCGGATCGGGCGGCGGGCTCCTGACCGACTGGACCGTCGGGCACACCCACCGCTTCGCGGCCGCCGTGTCGCAGCGCGACGTGGCCGACTGGCTCGGGTTCTGGTACACCGCGGATTTCACGCTTTTCCAGCCGACCTGGTTCCGCTCCACGCCGTTCCGCGACCCGCAGGAGTTTCTGGCGCGCTCCCCCGTCCGGTATGCGGACAGCGTCACGACTCCCCTGATGTTCATTCTGGGCGATGAGGATTATCGCGCGCCACCCAACCAGGGCGGCGAGGCGATGTTTCGCGCGCTCAAATATCTCCGCAAGACGACGGTGATGGTCCGCTTCCCGGGCGAGTCGCACGAGCTGTCGCGCTCCGGGAAGCCGGTGCATCGCGTCGAGCGGCTGCAGCACATCGTGCGGTGGTTCGACAAGTACCTCCAAGGGAAGCCCACGACGGCGTACGACACGCCATGACCGCCCCGCTGCACACGCTGCTCGACGTCGCGCTCCGGACGTCCGTCGTCTACTTCTTCGTGCTGGTGGGGCTGCGCCTCACCGGCAAGCGCACGCTCGGCCAGATGTCCGTCTTCGATTTCGTTCTCCTCCTCATCATTTCGAACGCAGTCCAGAACGCGATGGTCGGCCCCGACACGAGCCTCGCGGGCGGGCTCGTCGCCGCAGGGGTGTTGATGAGCTGGCACTGGGTGATCAATAGGGTGCGGCTCCGGGATCGGCGGCTCGCCAAGCTGATCGCGGGTGAGGGATTCATGCTGATCTATCACGGCAAGATTCTGGACGAGCACTGCCGCCGCGCCGGGATTACCCGCGACGACCTCTTACAGGCCCTGCGGGAGCACGGGGTGGCGCGGGTCGAGGATGTGATGTTTGCGGTGCTCGAGCCCGACGGAGCGATCAGCGTGGTCCGCAACGACGACGTGAAGCCGGGAGAGCGACCGCATCACAGGATCAGGGCGATACGGAGGAACCAATAAGAGGCTGGGAACGGCAACCGTGCCTGCTGACCCCTGTTAGATTTATTGTCGCATGCCCGCCATCCTGATCAAGAAGACCGCCGAGGAGCCCGGGGCCGCCTCGCTCACGGTCACCGTCCCGGTCGAGCACGTCCGCGAGGTGGAGGAGCGCGCCACGTCGGACTATCAGCGACGCGCGCGCCTGCCCGGGTTCCGGAAGGGCAAGGCGCCGCCCGCCCTCGTGCGCAAGCAGTTCGCGGAGGACATCCGCAAGTACGCGCTGGAGGAGATGATCCGCGAGAGCTGGAAGGCGGCCCTGGCGCAGGAAGCCCTGAAGCCGGTCGCCGACCCTCACATCCACAACCTCAAGTGGGACGCCGGGGCACCCCTCACGTTCGAGTTCCACGTGGAGGTGAAACCCGATCTCACGCTCGAGCGGATCGGCAAGTTCCAGTTGAAGCGCACGGTCCCGAAGGTGACCGAGGATCAGGCGCTGGCACAGCTGAACGAGCTGCGCGAGCAGAAGGCGCCCTGGACGCCCGTCGCGGGCGAGAAGCCCAGGCTCAAGGACCTCGTGCACGTGACCATCGCGACGCGCGAGGGTGGGGAGGCCAAGGATCCCCAGCCTTATCAGCTGGTGCTGGGAGAGGGCCGAGCCATCCCGGACGTGGAAGAGCGGATCATGGGGCTCCTCCCCGGCGAGACCGTGGATGCCACGGTCCGCTTTCCGAGCGACTTTCCTGAGGAGGCAAAGCGCGGCCAGTCGCGCGACGTCCGGATCACCCTCCATGAGGTCAAGCGCCAGCAGCTCCCGGAGCTCGACGATGCCTTCGCGCGCGAGGTGGGGGATTTCGAGTCGCTGGAGGCGCTGCGGCGGGCGGTCCGCGGGGACCTGGAGAAGGACGCGGCACGGGAGGCGGACGCCCAGGTCCGGCGTGACCTGATCGACCAGATCGTGCAGGCGAATCGCGTGGTGGCGCCACGGCCGTTGGTCGAGCGGGCAGTGTACACGTACGCCCAGGCGTACGGCATTCCGGAGGACCGCTGGGCCGACTTCTCGCGCGAGTTCGCGCCCGTGGCGGAAGCCCAGGTGCGGCGCGACCTGATCCTCGACTGGCTGGTGGAGCACCACGATCTTCGCGCCACCGATGCGGAGGTCGAGCAGCGGATTGCGGAGCTCGCCGCGCGGCGCGGGACACCGGTCGCGGAGCTCCGTGCCTCCCTCGAGAAAGCCAAGCGGCTGCGCGATCTGGAGCGCGGCCTCACCGAGGAGAAGGTGTTCACCTTTCTCCTTTCGCAATCCACCGTGGAGCAGACGTGATCACCAGTCAGCTGTATCCGCCCTACATCATCGAGCGCTCGAGTCGGGGCGAGCGCACCTACGATATTTTCAGCCGGCTGCTCATGGACCGCATTGTGTTCCTGGGCACGCAGATCAATGACGAAGTTTCGAACATCATCATCGCACAGCTGCTCTTCCTCGATGCGGACAACCCGGAGCGCGATATTTATCTGTACATCAACTCGCCCGGGGGCATCGTGTCGTCCGGCATGGCGATTTACGATACCATGCAGTTCCTGCGGGCTCCGGTGAATACCATCTGCATGGGCATGGCGGCCTCGATGGGCTCGTTCCTCCTCGCCGCCGGCCGCAAGGGGAGGCGCTCCGCGCTCCCCCACGCGCGCATCATGATGCACCAGCCGTCCGGGGGCACCCAGGGCACGGCGGCCGACATCGAGATCCAGGCGCGCGAGATCCTCTACCTGCGCGGCAAGCTCAATGAGCTGTACGCCAAGCACACCGGCCAGCAGGTGGAGCAGATCGAGAAGGACATGGACCGCGACCGCTTCATGTCCGCGGAAGAGGCCAAGGACTACGGGCTTATCGACCACGTCATAGCTAACTTCCAAGAGATCGACGACGGGAAAAAGAAGTGATGGCTTGCGTCCGCCAGGCGACTTTCCCATACTAGGGGCCCGATGTCCCACGATAAGCACCTCCGCTGCTCCTTCTGCGGCAAGTCGAAGGACTCGGTCCGGAAGTTCATCTCCGGGCCGTCGGTCTACATCTGCAACGAGTGCATCGCGCTCTGCAACGAGATCCTGGCGGAAGACGAGGAGCGGGAGGTCTCCGAGGCGATCACTCAGGTCCCGATCCCGTCCGAGATCAAGGAGGTGCTGGACCAGTACGTGATCGGGCAGGAGAGGGCCAAGAAGACCCTCGCCGTGGCGGTCTACAACCACTACAAGCGCATCAATTCGCACCAGGGGCGGGAGGTCGAAGTCGAGCTCGACAAATCGAACATCCTGCTCATCGGACCGACCGGCGTAGGGAAGACGCTGCTCGCACAGACGCTCGCCCGCATCCTCGACGTCCCGTTTACGATCGCCGACGCCACCACCCTCACGGAGGCCGGCTACGTCGGCGAGGACGTGGAGAACATCCTGGTCCGGCTGCTCCAGGCGGCGGACTTCAACGTGTCGGAGGCGGAGCGCGGTATCGTCTACATCGACGAGATCGACAAGATCGCGCGCAAGTCGGAGAACCCCAGCATCACGCGCGACGTGTCGGGCGAGGGCGTGCAGCAGGCGCTCCTCAAGATTCTCGAAGGCACCGTCGCGAGCGTGCCGCCCCAGGGCGGACGCAAGCACCCCCAGCAGGAATACATCCAGGTCAACACCAAGGACATCCTGTTCATCTGCGGCGGCGCCTTCGACGGCCTCGAGAAAATCATCGAGTCGCGCACCGGGCGACGGCAGATCGGGTTCACCAAGGAAGAGGTCGCCACGGGGGCGCCCGAGAAGCTCAAGAAGAACCCGTTCATCGACGTGGAGCCCGACGACCTGCTGCGCTACGGGCTCATCCCCGAGCTGGTCGGCCGGCTCCCGGTGGCGGTGCCGCTCGACGCGCTCGACGAGGATGCGCTCATCCGGATCCTGATCGAGCCCAAGAACGCGCTCTCCAAGCAGTACCAGAAGCTCTTCGAGCTCGAGGACGTCCGCCTCACCATCGAGAAGGATGCCCTCACCGCCATCGCCCAGAAGGCCATCAAGCGCGGGACCGGTGCCCGGGGCCTGCGGGCGATCCTCGAGGAGATGATGACGGACATCATGTTCGATCTGCCGAGCCGCGACGACGTGCGCGAGGTGGCGATCACCGCCGAGTGCGTCACCGAAGGCCGGCCCCCGTTGCTCGTCACGGAGCGCGTGCGCCAGAAGAAAGAAGCCTGACCGAAGATCCCCGGTTCCTCGGCTCGTTCCCGCGGGCCGACGTCGTTCTCAACCCCGCTCTTCCCGAAATCGCCCTGATCGGGCGCTCCAACGTCGGTAAGTCCAGCTTGTTGAATGCGCTAGCCGGACGCCGCATTGCCAAGGTCTCCGGTACCCCCGGGAAGACACGGATGCTGAATGTGTACGTCCTGTCAGTGGGGAGCGGGGAGCGGGGAGCGGTGCCCTCCGCTGCGAACCCGGCGCCAGTGCCGCATCGGAAGGAACCGCTCCCCGCTCCCCGCTCCCTGTATTTGTTGGACCTCCCCGGCTACGGCTATTCCCGCGCCTCGCAAACCGACCGCCGGGCCTTCCGGCTCCTTATCACACACGCGCTGAACCGCCCCCGCCTGGCCGGCGTCCTTTGGCTCCTCGACGTTCGCCACGAGCCTTCCACGGACGACCGCGCTATGCAGGAGATCTTCGCTGGGCAGGACACACGAGTGCTCGCCGCCCTGACCAAGAGCGACAAGCTGTCGCGGAACGAGCGGGCGCGCCGGGAGCGCGAGCTGCGAAACGCGCTGGGCTTCGATGACGATCAGGTGATCGCGACGAGCGCACGCGCGGGCGAGGGAATCGAAGACTTACGGGAAGCGATTGGGGAGCTGGTCGGAAGAGCTCACACGGCGTAGGATCTCAACACCGCCGGCGAGGCCTTCCCGGACACCAGCATCGCCGTCGAGAGCGCGTCCGCGGCGGTCGCCGTGCGCGTGACGACCGATGCCTGTTTGAGGGCGCGCGCCGGCCACCCCGTCGCGGCGTCCAGCACGTGCCCCACGATCAGGGCCCCGCACCGGACGATCGATTCGGTATTGGCGGCGGTAGCGAGCGCGGCGTCCCGGAGCCGCGCATGCGCCACGGTCGCCCCGGGGTGCCCCGGGTCGGCGACGTCCACCCGCCATCCGGGCTCTCCCGGTGGCGCGCCGATCGCGGCCATGTCGCCGCTGACGTCGAGGAACGCACGGCGCACGCCGCGCGCCCGCAGGACCACCAGCGCACGGTCGATGCCGTACCCCACGCCGATCGAGCCGAAGTCGAGCTGCGTGTGCCCGCTCGGCAGCCGCGCCACGTCTCCGTCGAGCTCCACCACCGCCGCCCTCACGGCTTCCCGGGCCTCGGCGAGCTCCGCGGCGGTCGGCGGACGGGGCGGGGTCCGCGGCCGGTGGAAGCCCCACGCGCGCATCAGCGGCTCCACTGCCACGTCGAACGCGCCACCCGTGGCACGCCGGAATCCGGCTGCCCGCGCGAGCACGGCGCTCAAGTCCTGATCCACCCGCATCGCCTTCCGGCCGGCGCGGCGGTTCAGCTCGCAGAGGTCGCTCGCGTCGTCGAACAGCGTGAGCCGGCTCTCCACACGCCGCAGCTCCGCCAGAGCCGCCGCGCAGGCGTCCAACCCCTCCTGCTCCGCGCCCGTGAACACCATCAGGTGCACCGACTGCCCCATCGCCCATGACCACCGCTCGACGAACACATCGTCCCGGAAACGGAGTCGCGGGACACCGACCAGCCCCCCCAGCCCCCCCAGCCCCCAGCCCCCGGCCCCTAGCACCTTCACAAATTCACGCCGCTTCACGCCCCCCCTTCCCCCTGAGCTCCCGCAGGATGAGGTACGACTGGACGTAGAACGTCACCGCGAGCACCGAGCTCGATGCCTCGAGCAGCCAGCTAAAGCGTGGATCTGCGTAGCGCATCAGCCACATCGCCGAAAACGAAACCAGCAGCGTGACGAACGGCTCCGCCACGAGGAAACGCTTCCACCGTTCTCCGATTCGCTCGCACAGCGCCACGCCGATCCCCGTGATCACGAAGATCACCGCCATCGAGAGGAGGTGCGTGTGTGTGATCGTGAGCATCTCGGCGAACGACTTCGGAAACTGCATCGCCCCCGCCCCCTGGGCGGCCTCAGGATCGGTACCCCGGTAGCGGGACTCGATTCCGGGCGGTACCAGCCGAGTGGTGTGCCAGACGAACACGAGCGACGTGGTGTACCCGACCAGCTGGACGATCACCACCCACCGGGCCAGGGATCGGAGCGCCGGGGACAGGCCACGCCATGTGACGCTCACCGGATCGCTCCGCGCTGATGCCACGCCGTGAGGTCGGCGAGCAGGCGCCGAACGCCCAACGTCACCGCGTGCACGCTGATCGTGGCGCCGGAGATGCTCCGGATCTCGCGGCCCACGCGCAACGAGTCGGCCGCCGTCTTACCCCGGAACTGCCGGCGCCACGGCTCGTAGGCGACCTCGCCGCCGTACGGCTCCCGGTATACCAGGATGTCCACGTCCTTGAGCCGGTCCGCCGGATCGATGGCCACGAGGAACGTGATCGGCTGGTCCTTGCCCAGCACGTTGCCAACTTGCGCGAAGCCCACGAGTGAATCGGCGCGGGACACGCGCAGCACGGGCTCCGAATCCACCCGCAGGGTGTCGATCCGCGCGCCCGGGCCGAATACCCGCGCGATCGACGCCGCGACCTTGGCCGGTGGAGCCGCCGGGTTTTGAGCTGCGAGAAGGAGAAGGGCGAGCGCGAGCGCCACGTCAGAACTGGTAGCCGACGCCGAGGCTCAGCACCTCGTGTTCGCCGACGCCCGCCGCGTTGCGGACAATCTGGTAATCCCCTTTGAAGGCCGTGTTCCACGTGGGCTTGTACGTCAGGCCGAGCGTCGTGAGGCGGCGCGCGAGGGAGCGGTCGCGCGTCACCCCGGCGGGCACCGAGGCCTGGGTGTCGTAACGCTCGTGACGGACGAAGGCGTTGAGCTTGACGGGCGAGCTGGGAGCGAGCAGGCGGAGGACGTCGTACGCACCCTCGACGTAGCCGCCCGCGATCCGGCTTCCCACCATGGCCCCGTACCTGGCGTCGATCGCGCCGGCGTCGCTCACGCTGATGTTCGCCACTTCCCCACGGAAGCTCGCCCCACCGGCGTCATAACGCAGGTCCGCCGACACGAGGGTGATCGGAGCCGCAAACGAGCCCGTGCCAAGGACGCTGTCGGCGTTCGCCGTGCCGCCATACCAGAACGACCCGCCGATCTTCCAGCCCGGCCGTGCCCACTCGAGGCGCCCGGTGAAGGACGGGTTGGCGAAGCTCGCCTCGCGACCTTCCTGGCGCCCTTCCCGGATTCCCTGAGAGGCGGAGAATCCGTCGGCGCGCAGGCCGTTCACGAGGTAGACGCGATACGCCAACCCGCTGCCGCCGGGGATCGTGCCGACGGCACCGACCCCGATCTCGCGCCACGTCGTCGGAATCACGTCGGTGTCGAACCCCGGGCGATCGACGCCGTTGAACGTGGGTGGCTCGTGGGTCTCGTTGATGATCCCCACCGGTGGCAGCACGAGTCCCGTTCGGAGCGTGAGCCAGTCGGCCAGGCGGTAGTCGAGGTACGCCTGCTCGAGCGAGATCTCTCCCCCAGGCTGGCCGCCTTCGACCTTGGCGTTCTCCACCTCCAGCTCGGAGCGGAACGTGAGTCGCTCGTCGAAGGTGTGGGCCAGGTATGCGACAAAGCGGGCGAGGTTCACGACGCCCGGCGTGTTGGGCCCCGTGAGGTTGGTATAGTGCAGCTCCCCGTACCCGCCCAGGGTGGTACGCTCCTGGGCGAAGGCGGCCTGGGGCAAGGCCGCCGCGAGGGCACAGCAAAGCCCCCACGAGAAGCATCTTTGCATCGTACTCCGGAGCAGACTAGTTGAGAATTGTTCTCAAGCAGCGGGATTGCCGAATCTAAAAGTCGGGATTCCGGCGGTCAAGCAGATTATTGTTGTGACCTCGGGAGGGCTGCCCTTGGACCGCTTCCTGCCTGCAATCGTGTACGCCCTGCTGGCGCTCGCGGCGATCGGGCTCGGCGGGGGTGCGATCCATCTCAAGCGCCGGCTGGAGCAGAGCGAGCGCGACCGGCGCCGCGCCGCTGACGAGCTGAACCGCCGGTTATCCGAGCTCTTTTCCCTCCAGGAGCTGTCCTACATCCTGTCCGGGTCGCTCCAGCTCGATCGCATCGTGGAGCAAGTGGTGCGCTACGCCATGCGATTCCTCGACGCCCAGGGGGCGCTGGTCGCCCTCGCGCCGGATGGCGACGGCGGGACGGAGCCGCGTCCCCTGGCGGTGACCGCGGCCGAGGGCACCCTCGCTTCCCTCGCCGGACGCGCCATCAGCCCCAACGATCCTGGCCTCGTGGCGCGATCGCTCGGTCGCGAGCGGCTCGAGCTGGTCCGCAGCGCGAGCGGCGAGCCCACGCCCCTGGCGGAGGGGATCGTGGCCGAATCGGCGGCCGCCGTGCCGCTGCGCGCGCACGGCGTGGTGGTCGGGACGCTCGTCATTGCCAACCCGCGAGATGGCGCGTTCGCGCCGGAGGACATCCGCCTGCTCTCGACGGTCGCGACGCATGCCGCCATCGTGATCGCCAACGCGCGCTTCTTCGAGATGGTGCGCCACGCGAAAGAGCAGTGGGAGACGGCGTTCGACGCGCTCTCCGGGGGCATCGCCGTGGTGGACGACGCCGGCCAGGTACGCCGGGCGAACCGCGCGCTGGCCTCCCTCCTGGGCGTCCCGATCCCCGCGGTGATCGGGTGCGACCTGGCCGACGCGCTCCTCGAGGGGTCTCCCGCCCTGCTCGAGCTGCTCGCGGCGGCGCGACGGGGCGACCGGGCGCAGCCCCTGGTCCTCCGATCGGCTACGCTCGGGCGCGCGATCCGCGTGAACGCCGCCCGTATCCCGACACCCGCGCAGGACCAGAGTGTCGTCGTGCTGGTGGAAGACGTGACCGACCAGCACGCTATGGAGGCCCAGTTGATCCAGAGCGAGAAGCTCGCGGCCGTGGGACAGCTCGTCTCGGGCGTGGCCCACGAGCTCAACAATCCCCTCACCTCTATCGCCGGCCTCTCCGAGTTTCTGCTCGAGCAGAAGGAGCTGGGCAGCAAGGATCGCGGGCACCTCCGCGTCATCCACGAGCAAGCGGACCGGGCAGGGCGCATCGTGCGGAACCTGCTCACCTTTGCGCGCAAAGGCACCTCCGAGCGCGTCGCCGTGGACGTGAATGACGTGATCGAGCGCACCCTCCTGCTCATGAGCTACGACTTCCAGCTCAAGGACATAGCGATCGACAAGGACCTGGCGCCGGTCCCGCCGGTACTGGGCGATCGCCACGCCCTGCAACAGGTGGTGATCAACCTGCTCACCAACGCCGCCCAAGCGGTGTCGGAGAATCCCCCGGAGCGGCCGCGCCGGATTCTGCTGCGCTCCTGGGCCGACGACCGCGTGCGCCTGCGGGTTGCCGATTCGGGGCCTGGGATTCCGGATGACGTGCTGCCGCACCTCTTCACGCCCTTTTTCACCACCAAAGAGCCGGGCCAGGGAACGGGTCTGGGCCTCTCCATCACGTATTCCATCGTCGAAGCGCATGGCGGCCGGATCGTCGTGGATCGCCCGACCGAGGGAGGCGCGGCGTTCCTCGTCGACTTACCGGTCGCGCCCGCCGACCCACCACGCCACGACACGCCGGAGCCCGCGGAGGGGGCAGGGGGGGCGGGGGGGGCGGCGGTGACGCCGATCAAGCGGTCGATTCTCCTCGTGGACGACGACCCCGCCGTTCGCCGCGTCGTGAAGGCGCTGTTCGGCCGCGAGGGACACATGGTGGAGGTTGCGCGGAATCCCCAGCACGCCCTCGATCTCGTCCGCACGCGCAGCTACGACCTCATTCTCGCGGACCGCGAGGCACGCGCACACGACCAGTCGTTCGTGGAGCAGCTAGTGGAGTCGCACCCGGAGCTGAAGGAGCGGGTGCTCGTCGCGACGGGAGCAGGGGCACCCGCCGGGAGTGGAACCCTGCGTTACGTCCGCAAGCCCTTCAACCTGCGGGATCTGCGGGAGGAAGCGGCGCGGGTGTGGGCCGCGGCCGCACTGTCGTAAGCCTCCGCCGGCCACCCGAACACCGCGAGATTCACGGCGCCTCCCCCGCCGGGCGCGAACTTCACACCCTCGCGCAACAGCAGCGCCCGCTGCACCACGCTCCCGTGATCGGCGCCGGAGAGCGAGATCCGGCCCGCCGCGTTCAGCACGCGCCACCAGGGAACATCCGAATCATCGGGGAGTGCGGAGAGGGCCCAGCCGACGGTGCGGGCGGCGCCGGGCCGGCCCGCGAGCCGCGCCACGAGGCCGTAGGTCGCGACGCGACCCTTGGGGATGTGGCGCACGACCTTGTAGATGCGGTGATAGAACGGGTTCACTCGTCCTCGGCGCCCCCAGCGCCCCCCGAGGTCACCTCCAACCTACCCCCGCCGCGCCGGTCGTCCAGCGGCGGCCCCGGCTAGGATACCCGTAACACGTCTTCCAGCAAGCCCGCCCCTCCGGACCCGAGGATTGACAAAACGTCTTCCAGTGCTCTGCGCTCCCGGGGCCAGGAGAACCGCGCCGTGGCTTGCGCCGCCGCGAGCCACTCGGCGCGATCGTGCTCAGGAGACCGTCGCACCGACGCTGCGGGGTCCACCACACACGCGAACACGGGAATCAACGCGATCTCGTCGGTCCGGTGGCGATAGAACGACTCCACGCGCGACACATTGTAGAGTCGCGCGGGCTCGAGGCCGGTTTCCTCGCGGACTTCGCGCCGCGCGGCCTCGACCGGCGTCTCCCCGGGCTCGATGTGCCCGTGCACCGTCTCCCACGAGCCGGGCGAGCGACCGGCCGGCGCGCGCCGCAGCGCCAGCACCTCGACGCCTTTGCTGCCCTCCCCCCGGCGCAGCACGTACGCGTCGACGAACGCAACCCGCAGTTCGGTCATGAGAGAATCCGGCTAGCGCCGGCGACCCAGCACAGCTTCGAGGCGCGCCGAGAGCGCGCGCGCGCGGAACGGCTTCGTGAGGAAATCGTCCGCGCCCAGCTCGAACACCCGCACCTCGTTGTCTTCGTCGCTCTTGGCGGTGAGCACGAGAACCGGAATATCCGCAGTGGCGGGACGCGAGCGCAGGTGAGAGAGCACGCCGTAGCCATCGAGACCGGGCATATTCAGATCGAGGACGATGATGTCCGGGCCGACCCGGTCGACTTGATCTAACGCCTGTACACCGTCCCGGGCTTCCGAGACGACGTAGCCTTCGCGCTCGAGCAGGTCCTTCAACACCTTCCGGAGGCTATCCTCGTCGTCCACCAGGAGGACTTTGCGCGCCGGGAGCCCGTGCGGCCCCGAAACGCGCGGCGGCGCTGGCTCTTCGAGGAGCTCGAAGTGGGCGGTGAGGGTGTCGTGGGCCAGCGCGGGCTCCGCCATCCCGCCCGGGCCAGCGTGCGTGACGTGCGGCTGGGGCAACCCGCTGCCGGACCGGCGCGGGGCCGCTGTCGGTCCCGACGAGGGCTCGTCGTCCTGAGGGATGTCCACCACGCGGGTCAGCTCGTCGAGCGTAGATTCTCCGCGCAACACGTGCTCCAGCCCTGACTCCCACAAACCCTTCATCCCCGCGCGCCGCGCCGCTGACGCAATGTGGTCCGCGGTCTCACCAGATGCGATGCGGCGCTCCATCTCGGACGTCACCGTGAGCACTTCGACGATCGAGAACCGCCCGCGGTAGCCGGTCATGGCGCAGTCGGGGCAGCCGGCCGCCCGGTACAGCGGCGTGCCCTTCGGGATCCACCTCTTCAGACGATCGGGAGGCGCCTCGATCCATACTTCCTTGCAGGTGGGGCAGAGCTTGCGCATCAGGCGTTGCGCCAACACCCCGCGCAGCGCCGCCGCGATCTTGTACGCTTCGACCCCGATATCCACCAGCCGGGTGACCGCGTTCGCGGCGTCGTTCGTGTGCAAGGTCGAGAGCACCAGGTGGCCGGTGAGGGACGCCTGCACGGCAATCTGGGCGGTCTCGCGGTCGCGGATCTCGCCCACCAGCACGACGTTCGGGTCCTGCCGCAGAATCGACCGCAGCGCCGACGCGAACGTCAGACCGGCCTTCTCCTGTACCTGCACCTGCACGATGCCCTGCATCCGGTACTCGACGGGATCCTCGACCGTCACGATGTTCACGCCCTCGCTCTTGATCTGGTTGATGCAGGAGTAGAGCGTGGTGGTCTTGCCGGACCCGGTCGGACCGGTCACGAGAATGATCCCCTCGTGGTTCTCGAGCAGCCGCTTGATGCCGTCCGTCTCATTCGCGTTCAACCCCAGCGACTCGAGCGACTTGACCGTGGCGCGCGAATCGAGGATTCGGATCACGACCTTCTCGCCCAGCGCCGCCGGGAGCGTCGAGACGCGCAGGTCGATCGGCTGGCCGTTCACCGCGACCCGCGCCCGCCCGTCTTGGGGTCGCAGGCGATCCGCGATGTCGAGCGCGGACATGATCTTGATGCGCGAGATGAGCGGGAGCCCGGCCTGGCGCGGGATCTTCATCACCTGGCGGAGCACCCCGTCGATCCGGTAGCGGACCGCGACGCCGCCTTCCTCCGGCTCGATGTGGATGTCGCTCGAGCGGGCCAGGATTCCTTCGGAGATGATCAAATCCACGAGCCGGACTACGGGGCGTTGGCTTGCTTCCGCCTCCGATGCCGCGATCTCGTCGGCCGGCTGCCGTTCCTGCAGGTGCTCGAACTCGGCCGAGCTCTCCATGCCTTCGAGCAGCTTGTCTACCGCTTTTTCGGGCCGATACAGCTCGTCGAGTTTCTCGGCGATCTTCGACGGGGAGAGCAGCAGCATCCGGATCTCGCGCGCCGTCGCGAACGCGAGGGCCTTCTCCGCGTCGAGGTCGAATGGATTGGCCGTGGCCACTTCGAGATACGAGTCCGTGGCGCGGATGGGCAGGATCTGGTACCGCCGGGCGACCTGCTCGGGCACCCGCTCCTTTGCGGCGGGGTCGATCTGGTGCACATCGGCAAGCTTGAGGCGGAACCGACCGGACAGGGCGGTGAGGATCTGCTCATCGGTGGAGATCTTCTGCGCCACCAAGGTCTGCCATAGCGTGGCCTGCGGCTCGGCCTTCCGCCGCAGCTCGGCCAGCAGCTCGGGCGTCAGCACTCCTTCCAGGGAGTGCACCAGCCATTCATCCGGGAAGTTGGTGTCGGGCATTCGCTCCCCTAAGGTACGTCCTGGGGGGAGGTTGGTGAAGGTTAGGGAGGTTGGGGAGGTTCGGGAGGTTGCTCCGCATACGATTAACCTTCTCTAACCTCCCCAACCTCCACCATCCTCCCCAACCTGCTTCAGAGGATTCCCCAAAAATCCCGCGTCACGTCGAGCGCGACGGCCAGCCGACGGGTGGCCGTGCCGAAGCCCATGTCACATCGCAACACACCCAGCCATTCCAGGCCCAGCCCCAGTGTCGCCCTGGGCCCGGGCGTGGCCGCCCATGGCGTGCCCGCCACAGGTCGGCCGGTCGAGCCGACAGCGACGAAGGGCGCGAGTGTCAGGGTGCGGGGTGTCCGAGCGTACGGGCCGACGGCGAGCGCGACGAAGGGCACGGGGACGCGCCACTCGAGGTGGAGGAGCGCCATGCGAGCGCCACCCCACCGTCGGAAGTCCTCGCCGAGCAAGGTTCCTCGTCCCCCCAGTACGAACGCACGGTGAGCCGGCAGGTCGGGGCCGGCAGCTCCACCTTGCGCGCGGATCAGGAGCCGGGTGGCCCCGGCCGGAACCAGCACGTGGCCGGCACCCCAGATCCGCCAGTACGTGGGACCGCCGTCGAGTCGCCCAGCCTCTACGACGCTCTCGAGGTGCAGGTCGCGCCGGACCGCGAACCCCTCGCTGCGGCGCTCGAAACCGAGCTGCAGCAGGTCCACGCCGGGCCCGCCGAGGGCGGGGTTCGGCCGGAACGTGCCGTTGGCGGGCGCCGCCACCACCGGGAGCGACCCGATCGACTCACGCCCAACCGTGGCGCGCCACTCGCCGCGGACACCCACGCCGTGCCGATAGGTGACGCGCGCCCCCTCTGCCTGGTAGTAGTCGCCGTAATCGCGCCCGAATTCCTGCGACGAGAACGAGTTCACCAGGGGCGCGATGACCGGTGAATCGCCCACGTCGCGCACCTCACGGTACACGCCGACTTCGAGCGCTCCCCGGCCGCCGCGCTCCACGGCGGCGAGCGCTCCCTTCGCGCGATGGTCCGCAAAGCCGTAGCTCGTGAGGGCCCGCAGCTCGCGCCGCTCACCCCCGCCGCGAAGGACGATCCCCGCGCCCAGCGCCAGCCCCTCCACGCGATTGGCATGCAAGAGGTCCGACACGCCCCGCACGCCGAGCCGCCGGGTCTTGAGCCCGGAGAGGGCTCGGCGCCCGGCGATCTGCTCCGCCTCGGCGCGCACCCGCTCCAGATCGTTCTCGCGGACCGGCTCGGCCACGCCCTGGAGCGCGGACGCGAGCGGCTCCTTCCAGGGGAACGAGTCCCGCTCCGCCTTTGGCAGGAAGGTGATCTCGTCGCCCGAGAACCAGCTGTTGGCCAACCCGAGATTGAACGCGTAGCCGTCGATTTCCCACCGCGCCCGGATGATGCCGCGCACCGGCACGTCGAGCCACGTCGCCCGGCGACGGATCTCGAGCTCCTGGCGATAGGGCAGCCAGTAACGCTGCTCCCAGAGCGCATTATCGAGCTCGATGCTCACGTCCTCGAGCTCCGGGTCGAGATAGGAGCGGGGCGTGAAGTTGAACGCCATGCGCACGAGGTCCGCGGTTTCGGCGTCGAGATACAGGGTGCCGACGATCCGCGGCAGGCTGAAGTCCTTGGGCCGGACGCGCAGCGCGATTACGCGCACCTCCCGCTCCGGCAAGACGATTGCCGTCGTGTCCCTCAGCGCGAAGTCGTACACCTGGAGGCCGGCCGGAGCGAGCGGGTGGGGGACGTCCCGCACCTCATCGCCCTCGCCAAGGCGGATGGCGGCGCCGAAGTTGTTCTGCACGATGCCGAGGTGGTCGCGATGGTAGTTGATGTCTGTGGGCAGCAGCGCCTGGTCGCGCCAGCCGATCACTCGCTGCTTGCTGCTCGCCGGGGCCCTCCAGTACACTTCCAGCTCCAGCTGGTCGGCCTTGACGAGGCGGGGAGGATCGGCGAGCCCCTGGCCGAACGCGCCGAGAAAGAAAAGGAAGCCGTGCGCCTGGGCCTTGTAGTCGTGGAGCGAAGTATCGGCCGCCGCGCCGCTGCGGCGCAGGACCGCGCGCCGTGCCAGCGCGAGCGCGTCGTTCGAATTCCACGCCTGCGCGGACAGGGCGCCAGGACAGCCGAGCGCGCCAAGGGCGAGGGCAGCGATGGCCACGCGCATCGCGCGAGAACGTCGCGGTGCGCGCGCCGCCGGGCAACGGTGCATTCCCCGTGTACCCCGGTGCCCACCGGATGAGCGACGCGCGCGCCGATTTTCTCGCGCGGGCGGCGCGGGGAGGGATGGTCCCGGTGCTGCGCGAGGTGGTGCTGGATGGCGACACTCCCCTCGCCGCGTTCGTGAAGGTGGCCCGGCCGCCGTTCGCCTTTCTGCTCGAATCGCTGGTGGGCGGCGAGCGCTGGGCCCGCTATACCTTCCTCGGCACCGAGCCGCGGGAGGTGTGGCGCTATCGCGGCCGCTCGGTCGACCGGTGGACCGAGGCCACCGGTTGGCAGACGGCCGCCGAGACCGACGACCCGATCGGTCATCTCGCGCAGCGCATGCGCGCGCTGCCCGCCCCGCTCCCCCCCGTGCCGGGCCTGCCGCGGTTCACCGGCGGCGCGGTGGGCTATCTAGGCTACGACCTCGTCCGCACAGTCGAACGCCTGCCGCACGCCCCGGCCGACACGCTTGGCGTTCCCGACGCGATCATGATGATCGCCGACACGCTCGTCATCCTGGACAACCTGTTCGGGCGGGCGATCGTCGTCGCGAACGTCGAAGTGCCACCCGGCGCCCCGCCCGCGGAGCGCTTGCGGTTGTACGACGCGGCCGTGGCCCGCGTCGACGACATGGTCGAACGCCTCGGCCAGCAGCACAACCTGGCACCGCTCGCCCTGCGAAACGGCCTCCCGTCTCCCCCCCTCGCGACCGACTCGCGGTACCCACGGGCGGCGTTCGAGCGCGACGTGGCGCGCGTGCTCGAGTACGTCGGCGCCGGTGACACGTTCCAGACGGTCCTGTCGCGCCGTCAAGTGGTGCCCGGCGCGGTGGACCCGCTGCGTCTCTACCGGTACCTCCGGGCGCTCAACCCGGCCCCCTACCTCTTCTATCTCGCCCTCGACGACTTCGCCTTCGTCGGCAGCTCGCCCGAGGTGCTGGTGCGCGTCGAGGGACGTGAAGTCACCGTCCGACCGATCGCGGGCACGCGTCCGCGCGGACGGACGCCCGCCGAGGACGAGGCACTCGCCCGGCAGCTGCTGGCCGACGAAAAGGAGCGTGCGGAGCACATGATGCTCGTGGACCTGGGGCGGAACGACGTGGGGCGGGTGGCGCGGTTCGGCACCGTGCGGGTGACCGATCTGCTCGCGATCGAACGCTACTCGCACGTACAACACCTCGTGAGCGAGGTTCGGGGCGAGCTGCGTGAGGGCTACGACGCGCTCGACGTCTTCAAGGCCTGCTTCCCCGCCGGCACGGTGACCGGGGCGCCCAAAGTGCGGGCGATGGAGATCATCGACGAGCTCGAGCCCGAGCGACGGGGCCCCTATGCGGGCGCCGTGGGATACGTCGGATGGGGCGCGAGCAACCTCGACACCGCCATCGCCATTCGCAGCGCGCTGGTGCGGCCGGACCGGGTGGTGGTGCAGGCCGGTGCTGGGATCGTGGCCGACTCTGATCCGGCGCGCGAGTTCGACGAGACGGAGGCAAAGGCCCAGGCCGTGCTCCGCGCCCTCACGCTGGCGAAGGCGCGTGACTAACGAAGTCTCACCGGCATCGATATTTTCCGCCTGTGTTTAAGCTGCTGAGCACCACGGGCGAGCAGTCCATCGACCTCCAGCCCGGGCGTATCGTCGTCGTCGGACGCGCGGTCACGAGCGACGTCCCGATCTACGACCCCACCATCTCCCGCCGCCACGCGGAAGTCTCCCTCATCGACGGCGGGGTGAAAGTCAAGGACGTCGGCTCCTCCAACGGCACGTTCTTAAACGGCGCCCGCATCACCGACGCGGTCGCCGTCGAGAACGACGTCATCACCTTCGGGAAGGTGGCCTTCCGGGTGAAGGAAGTGAGCGCCCCGGCGGCACGCCCCCGGGTGGTGCCGCCGGTGTCGGCGGAGTTCGCGGGCGCCAAGCCCGCGGCCGGGACCATCGTGCGGGCGCTGCCCGTGAGCGTGTCGGGCGGGGTTCCGGCGATCGTGACGGCGAGCCCGTCGGGCGCATCGCACCTGAAAGTGGCCGCCAAGTCGCTCGAGGAGCTGCGCGAAAAGAAGCTCGAGTTGTTGCTCGAGATCTCGAAAGAGCTCTCCAAGCAACAGGAGCTCGATCGGCTGCTCGACAAGGTGGTCGAGTTCACGTTCCAGGTGATGAACGTCGACCGGGTCTCCATCCTGTTGCTCGAGGCCGCCTCCGGCGAGCTGGTGCCCCGCATTTCCAAAGGACGGACCGTGCAGTCCTCGGCCTCGAAGCACGTACCGCAGTCGATCGCGCGGAAGGTGGTCGAAGATCGTGTGGCCATTCTGTCGGATAACACGGCAGCCGACGAGCGTTTCAAGGGCAAGTCGATCCTCATCCAGAGCGTCCGGAGCGCCATGTGCACGCCGCTCATGGGGACGGACCAGAAGGTCCTCGGCATCTTGTACGTCGACAATCTCACCGCGACCCACTCCTTCTCGGACGACGACCTCAAGTTTCTCATCGCCTTCGGCTCGCTCGCGGCCGTGGCCATCGAGAACTCCCAGCGCTCCGAGCGGCTGCGACGCGAAGCGCTGGTGCTGTCGAACTTCCAGCGGTATTTCGCCCCGAACCTCGCCGCGCAGATCGCGCAGCAGGAGGGGGCCGTGCAGCTGGGGGGGACGAAACGACCGGTGGTGATCTTCTTCTCGGATATCCGCGGCTTCACGAGCATGTCCGAGACCATGGGGCCGGACGACATCGCCACGCTTCTCACGGAGTACTTCACCGAGATGGTCGAGATCGTGTTCGAGCACGGCGGCACGCTCGACAAGTTCATGGGCGACGCGATCATGGCGCTCTGGGGCGCGCCCTTCGGCCACGAGGATGATGCCCAGCGCGCCATGGCCTGCGCACTCGGCCAGCTGGCCGCGCTCGAAAAGCTGAACGCCAAGTGGAAGGACCAGGGGCGCCCCGAGCTCGGCATCGGGATCGGCATCAATTTCGGCGAGGTCTTCGCGGGCAACATCGGGTCGGAACGCCGGCTCGAGTACACGGTGATCGGCGACGCCGTGAACACCGCGTCGCGGCTCTGCTCCAGCGCCGGCCCGAACGAGATCCTGATTTCGGAGCCATTCTTCGAGCAGCTCAAGGAGCCGCCCAAGGTCGAGACCCTGGATTCGATCCAGGTGAAGGGAAAGGCGAAGAAAGTCTCGATCTACCGGGTGAAGCGATAGGGCTGGCCGAAGCGCGCCAGCAGATCGAGCGCAAGGCGGAGCGGCAGGCCCATCACGCCGAAGAAATCGCCGTGGATCCCCTCGACGAGCGCGGCGCCCTTCCCCTGGATCGCGTAGGCGCCCGCCTTGTCCAGCGGCTCTCCCGTGGCCACGTACTCCGCGATTTGCTGACTCGAGAGACGCCGAAACGTCACGTCGGTCACGTCGAGCGCGTGCTCGAGCCGCCCATCGCACGCCACCGCCACCGCCGTGAGAACCTGGTGCTTCCGTCCCTGCAACCGACGCAGCATGTCGGCCGCCTCCTCCGGGGTCCCGGGCTTCGCGAACAGGCGCCCGCGCAGCACGACGGTCGTGTCGGCCGCGAGCACCACCGACCCGTGCTCGCGTGCCGCGACGGTGCGCGCCTTCTCGCGCGCCAGACGGGTGACATAGCCCTCCGGCTGCTCCGCCGCCCGCACGGACTCGTCCACGTCCGGCGCCACGACCCGGAACGGGATCCCGAGCATTTCCAGAAGCTGGCGGCGCCGCGGGCTGCCGCTCGCGAGGATGATCATTTCTCGAGAATCAGGGTCACCGGTCCGTCGTTCACCAGCTCCACGTCCATCATAGCACCGAACTCTCCCGTTTCGACGCGGGTACCGCTCCCCGCTCCTCGCTCCCTGAGGAGGGCGACAAAGCGCTCGTACAAGGGAACCGCCGCCTCCGGCGGTGCGGCGTTGATGAAGCTCGGCCGCCGGCCCTTCTGCACGTCCCCGTACAGGGTGAACTGCGACACCACCAGGAGCGCGCCCCCCCCCGGCACGTCCGCGAGGCCAAGGTTCATCTTCCCTGCGGCGTCCCCGAACACCCGGAGGCCGAGAATCTTGTCGGCCATCCACGAGAGCGCGTCCTCGGTGTCGGTCGGGGCGAACCCGGCGAGCACGAGGAGGCCGGGGCCGATGCTCCCGGAGACCCTTCCGTCGATCCGCACGGCCGCGCGTGAGACGCGCTGCAGAACGACGCGCACGGCGCTAGGATCCGAACGTTGGTGGAGGATGGTGGAGGATGGTGGAGGTAGTGCCGGAACGCGAAGCCACCTCGACCAACTTCCACCAACCTCCACTCACCTCCACCAACCAGTTCATTCCACAGTGACCGATTTGGCCAGGTTCCTCGGCTGGTCAACGTTACAGCCTCGTCTCACCGCGATGTAATACGCCAACAGCTGCAGCGGCAGGACGGTGAGCACCGGCGTCAACAGATCGAGCGTTTCGGGGACTTCGACCTTGTGGTCCGCGGGGCGCGCCACGCCCGTATCCCCTTCCGTCACCACGGCGAACACCCGCCCGCCGCGCGCCCGAACCTCTTCGACGTTCGAGACGACCTTTTGATAAACGCCGTCCTTCGGGGCGATGAAGACGACCGGCATGAGGTCGTCGATCAAGGCGATCGGGCCGTGTTTCATCTCGGCTGCCGGGTAGCCTTCGGCGTGAATGTAGGAGATTTCCTTCAGCTTGAGCGCGCCCTCGAGCGCCACCGGGAAATTGTACCCCCGCCCGAGGTACAGCACGTTGTTGGCGCGCATCATCCGCTCCGCGATACGCTCGACCTCCGGCGCCTTGGCGAGCACCTGCTCCACCAGCTCGGGCAGCCGACCCAGCGCGCGGACCACTTCCCGTCCCTGGAGGATCGAGAGGGCCCGCAACCGCCCCATCTTGAGCGTCAGAAGCGCCAGCGCGACGATCTGGCTCGTAAACGCCTTGGTGGACGCGACGCCGATCTCGGGCCCGGCGTGGAGGTAGATGCCCCCATCCACCTCGCGCGCGATGGTGGACCCGACCACGTTCACGAGTCCCAGCGTCCGGGCCCCGCGCCGCTTCGCCTCACGCAGGGCCGCCAGCGTGTCCGCCGTCTCACCCGACTGCGAGATGCCGACCACGAGCGTCCGATCGTCCACGATGGGATTCCGATACCGGAACTCGGACGCGTATTCGACCTCTGAGGGGATCCGGGCCAGCTCCTCCATCATGTATTCGCCGATCAACGCGGAGTGCCAGGATGTCCCGCACGCCGTGAAGACAATGCGATTCACCTGCAGCAGCTGCTCGTCGTCGATGTTGAGGCCGCCCAGGCGCGCGGTGCCATCCTCTTCCAGGAGCCGCCCGCGCAGTGTGTTTCGCACGCTCTCGGGCTGCTCCAGGATTTCCTTGAGCATGAAATGCGCGTGGCCGCCGCGCTCGATAGTGGCCAGGTCCCAGTCCACCCGCGTGACGGCTTTCTCCTTCTCCACCGTCTCGAGGTCCAGGATGCGGTAGTCCTGCGGGCGCACGACGGCGATTTCGCCGTCATCCAGATAGACCACGGAGCGTGTGTGGGCGAGCACCGCCGACGCGTCCGACGCCACGAAGTTCTCCCCCGTTCCGATCGCGACAAGGAGCGGCGAGCCGTGTCGCGCCGCTACGATCGTGTCCGGCTCGCGGCTCGACACGACCGCGATGCCGTAGGTCCCTTCCACCTGATGCAACGCCCCCGCGACCGCCTCCACCAGTGGGCTCCCGGCCGACAGGAGCTCCTCCACCAGATGCGCCAGCACCTCCGTGTCGGTCTCGGAGCGGAACAGGTGACCCCGCTTCCCCAGCGCCGTGCGCAGCGCGCCGGCGTTTTCGATGATGCCGTTGTGGATCAGCGCGAGGGTGCCGCCGCAGTCGGTGTGGGGATGCGCGTTGAGCGTGGTGGGCGCGCCGTGCGTGGCCCAGCGCGTGTGCGCGATACCCGTGCGGCCCGGCGGCAGCTTCTTGCCGAGCTCCTTCTCGAGCACGCCGAGCTTCCCTGGCGTCTTGTGCACCTCGATCCGCCCGTCCTCGACCAGCGCCAGGCCGGCCGAATCGTAGCCACGGTATTCGAGATGGCGCAGCCCGTCGATCAGGAGTGGGGCCGCCTGCCGCGGCCCGGTGTAGCCTACGATGCCGCACATACACGCCGTCCCTCGTCCACGAGTTCCCGCGCCGCCGCGTCCGACGGCGCTTCGGCGATGAGCCGGATGATCGGCTCGGTGTTCGACGGCCGCACGTGGAGCCACCGATCCCGCCACGCGAGCCGCAACCCGTCCTGCGTGTCCGCTTCCGCGTCCGCGAACCGGCGCCGCAGCGCCGCATACGCTCGCTCCAGTGCCGGGCCGCGCGGTACCTTTGCCTTGACGATGACATACCGCGGCGCAGCGGCCACGAGCTGGCTCACCCGCCTGCCCCCCCCCTCGCCCTCGCGGGTCAGCAACGTCAGGAGCAGTGCGGCAGCGACCGGCGCGTCGCGCCCCACGTGGAGTGGGGGATACATGACCCCGCCGTTCCCCTCACCACCGATGGCAGCCGCAAGCCGCACGATCGCGCGCGCGACGTGCACTTCGCCGACGGGGGTCCTGACGACCTCCGCGCCAGACTCACGAGCCGCGTCCTCTACGACGAGGCTCGTCGAAAGATTGCACACGACAGTGCGCTTGCCACCTTTGCCACCCTTGCCGCCCAATACTGCTCTTATGGCAAACGCCAGCGTGTAGTCTTCCCCGATCGGCGCGCCCGTCTCGTCCACGATCGCCAGGCGATCCACGTCCGGGTCGACCGCGATACCGACGTCCGCGCCGGATCGCCGCACGAGGCCTGCCAGCTCTCCGAGATTCTCCGGGATGGGCTCGGGTGCGTGGGGAAACCGGCCGTCCGTCTCGAGGTGGATCCCGGTCACGCGGCAGCCCAGGCGTTCGAGTAGCGTACGCATGACGGGGCCACCCGCTCCACGGACCGCGTCGAGGGCCACGTGGAAACCCCGCTTGCGAATGCCCTCGACATCCACGGCTGGCAGTTTCAGGACCGCGTCCAAGTGCCGCTCGATCGCTCCTCCGTCGGTCTTAACCTCCCCCAGCCTCCCCCGGGCTCCCCCGTCCTCCCCTGCCAGCTCCAACACGCGCTTCCCGTCCGCGCCGTCCAGAAAGATCCCGTCCGGCCCGATGAATTTCAGGGCGTTCCACTCGATCGGATTGTGGCTCGCGGTGATCGCGATACCGCCCCCGGCCCGGTGATACTCGACGGCGAGCTGGATCGTGGGCGTCGGGGTGACGCCCAGCGTCACCACCGCGCAGCCCGCGGCGGCAAGCCCCCCGGTCACTGCCTGCTCGAACGCCGGCCCCGATTGTCGGGCGTCACGCCCCACCACGACGAGGGGCTGGTGCGCCTTCGCCCACTGGCCGAAGGCGGCGGCATAGCGCGCGACCACGTCCTCGGTCAGGTCCTTGCCGACGATGCCGCGGATACCCGAAACCCCGACCATCAAGGTGTCGGTCATCCGCACAATCTAATCCGGGGGTGGAGCGGCGCGGTGGAGCGCCTCAGGGACCGGGCTGGGAAGGTGCAGCGGTCGGATCTCGGGATTGGTGACGGGGAGCGTGGCCTGGTCAGGGAAGGCGGCGAGGAAGGCCTCGACGGCGGGAGTGTGGAACTGGCGCCCCTTGCCTTCCTCGAGCTCCTGGAGCGCCTTCGCCACCGAGAGCGCGGGCCGGTACGGTCGGACGCTCGTCATCGCGTCGAACGAATCGGCGACCGTCACCACACGCACTTCGAGCGGGATCTCGTCGCCCTTCAAGCCGTCGGGAAAGCCCTTCCCGTCGAGGCGCTCGTGGTGCGATCGGACGATGGCGAGCGCCGCGGGGGCCTCGCGCATGAGCGGTGCAAGGATGCGTGCCCCGATGGCCGGGTGCTCCATGATGTGCCGGTACTCCGCGTCGCTGAGCTTTCCGGGTTTGTGCAGGACCGCCTCGCTCACGCCGATTTTCCCGATGTCGTGCAGCTCGGCGCCGAGCGCGATGCTGTCCAGCACCGGTTGCGGCAGGGCCATCGCCCGACCGATGCGCGCCGAATAGTCGGCGACCCGCACGGAGTGGCCGCGGGTGTAGGGATCCTTTTCCTCGAGGAAGTGCACGAGCGCCTGCAGCCGCTCGAGCGACAGCTCCTCGATCCGGTGCGCCTGCTCCTGCACGCGCCGCTCCAGCGTGCGGCGGTAGTCTTCCACCTCCAACGTGAGGCGCCGCTTGTCGAGCGCCTGCATCACCCGGGCGCGCACTTCATCGAGGTGGAACGGCTTGGCGACGTAGTCGAGTGCCCCGAGCTGCAGGCAGGCGACCGCGCTCTCGACCTCGGCGACGGCGGTCACGACGATGACGGCGGTGTCGGGCCAGCGCGCGACGATCTCACGCAGCAGCGTCACGCCGTCCATCTGCGGCATCCGCAGGTCGGAGATCACGAGCGGCACGCGCTCCTGCTGCAGCAGCTCGAGCGCCTCGGTGCCGGACCCCGCTTCCATGCAGGTGAATCCTTCGCCCTCGAGTAGCCGGACGAGGACGCGCCGGAGTCGCGGCTCGTCGTCTACCACCAAGCACCTGACGGCGTTCGGCTGGGGCATGTGCGCTTAACGTAAAGGTCGCTTGCTCGGCACGGAAGGCGCCCTTACGTTCCCGCCATGACTCAGGTGACCGCGGACGACCTCAAGGCGCGCTTTGGAACTCGCGCCGTGCACGCCGGACACATCCCCGACCCCCTCGCGGGCGCCGTGATGACGCCCATCTATCAAACCTCGACCTACGTCCAGGACGGCCTGGGTCGGCACAAAGGCTACGAGTACGCACGTACGCGGAACCCGACGCGTGAAGTCCTGGAGCGCAACGTGGCGGCGCTCGAGGGCGGGCGCCATGGCTTCGCGTTCGCCTCGGGGCTCGCTGCCCTGGACGCGGTGCTGAAGCTCCTGTCGGCGGGCGACCACGTCGTGTCGGGTGAGAACGTCTACGGCGGCACGCATCGCCAGATGACGCACGTCTGGACGCGGCTCGGTCTCACCTTCTCGTTCGTCGACGCGACCGACCCTGCGAACATCGCGGCCGCGGTCACGCCCAAGACCCGGATGATCTACGCGGAGACGCCCACCAACCCGATGATGCAGCTGTGCGATCTCGCGGCCGCCGGTGAGACCGCGCGCGCCGCGAACGCCCTCTTTGTCGTCGACAACACCTTCGCCACGCCGTGCTTCCAGCGCCCGCTCGAGCTGGGCGCCGATGTGGTCCTCCATTCGACCACCAAGTATCTGAACGGCCACAGCGACATGGTCGGCGGGCTGCTGGTGGTGAACCAGGATGACCTGGCCGAGCGGATCGGCTTCCTGCAAAACTCGGCCGGCGCCGTCCCCGGGCCGTTCGATTGCTGGCTGGCGGTGCGGGGCACCAAGACCCTGGCGCTCCGCATGCGGCAGCACGACGCCAGCGGCCGCCGCATCGCCGAATGGCTCACCAAGCACCCCAAGGTGGAGCGGGTGTACTATCCCGGCTTGCCGTCGCACCCCCAGCACGACCTCGCGTGTCGCCAGATGAAGGGATTCGGCGGCATGATCTCGATCGAGCTCGGATCGGTCGAGCGCGCCAGGCGCTTCGCGGAGCGGACGCGGATCTTCGTCCTCGCCGAATCGTTGGGGGGCGTCGAGAGCCTCATCGGGCATCCCGCCTCGATGACGCATGCAAGCGTACCGCCCGAGATGCGCCGCGCCATGGGGCTCACCGACAGCCTGGTCCGGCTGTCGGTGGGGATCGAAGATGTAGAGGACTTACTGGGAGATCTCGACCAGGCGCTCACCGCGGCGGGGTGACAGGTCGTGCCGCCACGAAACACCACAAGGCGTCAGTCGTAGTACCGTAACACTTCGCAGGAGCATGTTATGACGGAATCTACGCTTCCAGCCGCGCGCCCGCGGAAGATCCTCACCCAGATCGCCCCGGTGGCGTGGGAGCACCCCGCGGACCGCGCGGCGCTCCAGACGCTCCGCTCGGTGCCGGGCTTCGATCAGGTCGTGAAGAAGGTCGTCGGCTTCTTCGGTGAGCGCGGAATCCGTCTCTTGTTTCAGGCCAACGCGGTTCGGGTCGGACCCACGCAGTTCCCCCGCATGAACGCCCTGTATAGCGATGTGCTCACATCGCTCGACTGGCCCGAGCGCCCCGAGCTGTTCGTGTCACAAACGCCGTTCGTCAACGCCGGTGCGTACGGGATGGACCGCCCGTTCATCGTGATCAATTCGGGCGCGCTCAACCTGCTCGACGACGACGAGATGCGCGTGCTGCTCGGCCACGAGCTGGGCCACGTGATGAGCGGACACGCCCTGTACCACACGATCCTCGTGCTCATCGTCTTCGTCGGGATGAACTTCCTCCCCTTCCTCGCTGGCATCGTGCTCGCGCCCGTCGAGCTGGCCCTGCTCGAGTGGTATCGCAAGAGTGAGCTCTCCTCCGACCGGGCCGGCCTCCTCGCGGCTCAGGACGCCATGGCGTCGATGCGGATGTTTCTCAAGATGGCGGGGGGCGGCGACACCAAGCAGATGGACCTGAACGCCTTCCTCCAGCAGGCGAAGGAGTACGAGGACTCGGGCGGTGCGATCGACCGCGTGTTCAAGATCCTGAACACACTGCCACAATCACATCCCTTCAACACGCTCCGTGCCGCCGAGCTGCAGCGCTGGATCGAAGGGGGCCACTACGACACCGTGCTGCGCGGGGAGTACACGCGCCGCGGGCCGGAGGCGGAGCAGCGGCCCATCGACAAGGACTTGGACGACGCGCGTGAGCACTACATGAAGGAAGCGAAGGCGGTCGTCGATGATGTGGTGGACACCGCCAAGCGGGCTGCGCAGGCCTTTTCGGACGCCTTCAAGAAGAAGTGAGAGTTCTGGTCGTCGGCGCGGGCGGCCGCGAGCACGCGCTTTGCTGGGCGCTGAAGCGCGACACCCCCGACGCGACCCTGTTCGCCGCTTCCGGCAACCCCGGCACCGCGCAGCTCGGCACCAATCTCACAATACAGGTTGGGGAGGTTGAGGACGTTGTCGAGGCGGTGCGGCAGCACCGCATCGACCTCACCATCGTCGGCCCGGAAGCTCCGCTCGCCGCCGGGCTGGCCGATGCCCTGCGTGCCCAGGGTCATCCCGTGTTCGGCCCCAACCGCGCCGCCGCGCGGATCGAGTCGTCGAAGGCGTTCGCAAAGGAGCTGATGCGGCGGGCCAAGATCCCGACCGCGTCCAGCCGAACGTTCACGACACTCGAGCCCGCGCTCGCCTTCATCGGTCGGCACGCCGAGCCGCTCGTGGTGAAGGCCTCAGGCCTGGCCGCCGGGAAGGGCGTCGTGGTGTGTGCCCACCGCAACGAAGCCGCGCGTGCGGCGCGCGCCATGCTCGCCGAGGGCGCGTTCGCCGACGCCGGCCGCGAGATCGTGATCGAAGATTTCCTGAAGGGCGAAGAGCTCTCGGTGCTGGCCCTGACGGACGGGGAGCGCCTGCTGCTCCTGCCGGCGGCGCGGGACCACAAGCGGCTGGGCGAGGGCGACACGGGACCGAACACCGGCGGCATGGGCGCCTACTGCCCGGTGGCGACCGCGACGCCGGGGCTGCTCGAGCGAATCCGGCGGGAGGTGCTGGAGCCCGCAATCGCGGCGCTGGCGGAGCAGCGCACCCCGTTTCAGGGCGTGCTGTACGCGGGATTGATGCTCGCCACCGACGGCACGCTCTCGGTGCTCGAGTTCAACTGCCGCTTCGGCGACCCTGAGACGCAGGCGCTGCTGCCGGCGCTGCCCGGGATGACGCGCCACCTCGCGGATATCGCGGCGGGCAGCTGGACGCCGGTTGAGCGAACGCTCGTGGCGACACGCGCGGCGGTGGCCACGGTCCTCGCGGCACCAGGGTATCCGGCCAAGCCCGAGGTCGGTGCGGCGATCGTCATTCCGCGCGATCTCGAGCCCGGAACGCTCGTGTTCCATGCCGGGACCACTCGCGACCCGGACGGCACCCTGCGCGTCCAGGGAGGGCGGGTGCTCACGGTCACCGGGTTGGGCGATACCGTGCACGAGGCCGCGAAACGCAGCAGCGATGCGTGCGAGCTGATCGCATTTCCGGGGAAGACGTACCGCCGCGACATCGCCTGGCGGGAGATCAGGGAGGAGCGTGCCGGAGCTGCCCGAGGTTGAGACGATCGTCCGGGAGCTCGCGCCGCGGCTCGAGGGGTTCCGGATCACGCGCGCCCGGCTCGCCAAGACGGACGTGCTACGCCGTGTCTCGAAACCCCGCCTGCTCCGGACCCTGCAAGGGAACGCCTTCGAGGAGGTCAGCCGGCGCGCCAAGCACGCCGTGTTCCGCCTGAGGAGCGGTCACCGCCTCGTGGTGCAGCCGCGCATGACGGGCTCTCTGCTGGTCTACGACCGCCGCCTGACCAAAGACGAGGCGAAATACGCCGTCCTCACCTGCACGTTGGAGGATCGCCGCCTCTTCGTGTACCGCGACGTACGCCGGCTCGGGACCGTATGGCTCCTGGACGATGCCGCCTGGACGGCGTACACCGGTCGCATCGGGCCCGAGCCGTTGGACGAGACCTTCACGCCGTTCGTGTTCGCCGAGCGCCTTGCCGGCACGCGATCGGCGATCAAGAAGGCGATCATGGACCAGCGCCGGGTGGCCGGCGTCGGCAACATCTACGCGAACGAAGCCCTGTTCGAGGCGGGTATCGATCCCTCGAAGCCCACGAGCAAGCTGTCGCTGGAAGAGTTCGCCCGGCTGCACGCCGCCGTGACCGACGTGCTCCGGCGCGCGGTGGACTCGTCGGGGACAACCGTTCGGGACTATCGGACCGGCGTGGGCGAACCGGGTCGGTTTCAGTTCGAGCTGAAGGTCTACGGGCGGGGCGGCGAGCGGTGCGTCACCTGCGGCAAGAAGCTCGTTACGACCCACACGATCGACCTCCGGGCGACCACGTTCTGCCCGAGGTGTCAGCGCTGAGCGCGTGACTCCTCAGAATTAAGTTGCCGGAGGGTCACGATGCGCGCCCGCGGCGGGATCCCTGCCTCGAGCTCCATGATCCCCACGCTCGGCGGAATCCCGAACCGGGGATGCCCCGCGCCACCCGGATTGATCACTGTGACCGTTCGGTCCACGAGCTCCAGGATCGACTTGTGGGTGTGCCCGTACACGATGATCTCCGCCTTCGGAAAGGCCTCGTGCAGGCCCGCGGGCGTCGGGTGCCCGAACTGGTCTCCATGCGTCACCACCACCGCAAATCCGTCAAGCTCGAGCTCGGCCACCTGCGGCAGACGCGCGCGGAGCTCGGGTCCGTCGGTATTGCCGTACACCGCCGTCACGGGCGCAATCGCTTCGAGCGCGATCAGGACCTCGGGCTTCCCAACGTCCCCACTGTGGAGGATGTGGTCGACGGCGCGGAACACCTCGAAGATCTCCGGCCGCAACAATCCGTGAGTGTCAGACAGCACGCCGAGCCGCATGGTAGGCGCTCAATCCTCCTGCCACCGCTTCACCAGCGCGATCTCCACGCCGAGGTGATCGAGGACGCGTTGCACCACGAAGTCCACGAGGTCGCGCACCTGGGTCGGCCGGTGATAGAACCCGGGCGCGGCCGGGAGAACGATGGCGCCGGCCTCCGCGGCGAGCGTGAGGTTCCGGAGGTGAACGAGGGACAGCGGGGACTCGCGCGGGACGAGCACGAGCCTGCGTCGCTCCTTGAGCACCACGTCGGCCGCGCGCTCGATGAGGCTGCGGCTCGTCCCGTGCGCGATCGCGGCGATGGTTCCCATGGAGCACGGACAGATAGCCATCCCGGCACTCCTCGTCGAACCCGAGGCGGGTTGAGCGCCGCGGTCCTTATCGTCGAACACCCGCACGCTCGCCCAGTCCCCGCCCGTGGCTTTCTTCAGCTCGCGGTCGTCCTTGATCCCGCACTCCTCGGTGAGCAACCGCCAGCCGTGGCTCGAGATCATCAGCCAGGTCGGGACCTGGTGCATCGCCAGGACCTCGAGCAGCCGCACGCCGTACGGCGCCCCCGAGGCACCGGTGATGGCGAGGATGACCGGAAGCTTGGTCAGCGGCCCCTCCGGTTCGGCGTAGGGCTTCGCTTCGGGTGAGCGGGGGGTCGTGGAGGAGCCGGGGAGCGGGGAGCGGGGAGCGGTGCCTTCCGGCGAGTGGACGCCCGCCGTCCGCCGGAGGGAACCGCTCCCTGCTCCCCGCTCCCTTTCATGTTAGACGATCTACCAGCGCGCCCAGGAACACCACGATGCTGACGATGCCATTTGCGGTAAAAAAGGCCGCATTGAGCCGACTCAGGTCCCCCGGTCTGACCAGCTGGTGCTCCCACGCAATCAGACCCGCGCCCACCGCCACGCCGACGTAATACGCGGCGCCGAGGCCCGCGCCGATGCCGAAGGCGAGGAGCGCGACGAGCGCGAGCCCGTGCAGCACCTTGGCGACCTGGATGGCCCCGGCCTGCCCGAGCCGCACCACGAGCGACTCGAGCCGCTCCGCGCGGTCGAACGCCTCGTCGGGGAGCGCGTAGAACACGTCGAACCCGCCAACCCAGAAGGTCACGGCCAGGGCCCCAATCGGCAACAGCCACCACGGCTCGCTCCAGCGGCCGGTCATCGCGAGATACCCCGCGGGCGTCGCGATGCCGTCCGCAAGCCCGAGCCACAAATGCGACCATGCGGTGAACCGCTTGGCGTAGCTGTACGCCGAAATGAACACGAGCGCGATCGGCGCCAGTGCGAAGCACAGGGGATTCAGCGCCCACGCGGTCCCGAGGAACAGGAGCGCCGCCAGGGCGACCGCGACCCACGCCTGGGTGAGCGTGAGGCGCCCCGTGGGGAGCTCACGCGCTCGGGTGCGCGGGTTCCGCGCGTCCAGCGCGCGATCGGCGATGCGGTTGAACCCGAGCGCCACGAACCGGGCGCAGGTGAAGGCCAGGATGACCAGGCCGAGCGTCCGCCACGTGAGTGCCGTCTGGCGCGATCCGACCACGAGCCCGAGCAGCGCGAAGGGCAGCGCGAAAACAGTGTGAGGCAGCTTGACGAAGTTTGCGTAACGGATGAGCAAGCTTCCCCCACCAAGGGTCTGCCCCTCACGGCGCCCACCTTCACCATCCTCCACCCTCCTCCACCCTCCTCCACCGCCTTCAGAGCTCAATCCCCAACTCCTTCCACATGGCGTCGACTCTCTGCTTGGTCTCGGCATCCATGACGATCTTGTTCGGCCACTCGCGCGCGAAGCCTTCCTCCTTCCACTTGCGCGTGGCGTCGATGCCCATCTTCGATCCGAAGGTGAAGCCGCGACTCGAGTGGTCGAGCACGTCGATCGGACCCATGGTGAACCGCACGTCGCGCTCGGGGTCGATGTGGTTCAACGCCACCCACCATGCTTCTCCTTGGTCCTGCACGTTCACGTCCTTGTCGAAGACCACGATGACTTTGGCGAGCGACATGAGGCCCTGCCCCCACAACCCGTTCATGACCTTGTAGGCCTGCCCGGGATACTGCTTGTCGATGCTGACGAACACGAGGTTGTGGAAGATCCCCGCGGCGGGCATGTGGATGTCCACGATCTCGGGGATGGTCAGCTTGAGGAGCGGGAGGAAGATGCGCTCCGTGGCGTGGCCGAGCCAGTAATCCTCCATCGGCGGGCGACCCACGATCGTGTGCGGCCAGATCGGCTCGGCACGCATCGTCACCGCGGTCACGTGCACCTTGGGATAGTAATCGGCGAGCGAGTAGAACCCGGTGTGGTCGCCGAACGGCCCCTCGAGCACCAGATCCTCGCGTGGGTCGATGTAGCCCTCGAGGACGAGCTCGGCTTCGGCCGGCACCTCGAGATCGGAAGTGAGCGCTTTCGCGAGCCGTACCGGCTCCCGCCGCAGGAACCCCGCGAACAGAAACTCGTCGATCGTGGGCGGCAGCGGCGCCGACGCCGCGTAGATGGATGCGGGATCGCCCCCCAGCGCGATGGCCACCGGCATCTGCTCCCCCCGATCCGCCATCGCGCGCCAGTGCGCCGCCCCCACCTTGTGCCGCTGCCAGTGCATCGCCAGCTCGTTCCGGCCGATCACCTGGATGCGGTACATACCGACGTTGCGCACGCCGGTCGTCGGGTCACGCGTGATGACGCCCGGCAGCGTGATGTATGGCCCGCCGTCTTCCGGCCAGCACACCGGCACGGGGAACTGCGTCAGGTCCACGTCCTGGGTTCGGATCACGGTCTCCTGGCAGGGCGGCCGTCCGCCGACGGTCTTGGGTGGGAACTTCCTCATCTCGGCGAGCTGCGGCAGCATGGCGAGCTTGCCGAGCAGCGTGTCCGGGACCTTCAGGTTAAGAAGCGTGGCGACGCGCTCGCCGATCTCGTCGAGGCAGTCGACGCCAAGCGCCAGCGCCATCCGCTTCTCTGAGCCGAAGAGGTTCACCGCGACAGGTTGGCGCGCCGGTGCGCCGGATGAGAGCGTGGGACGCGTGAACAAGAGCGCCGGTCCGCCCCCCGGGGTCTTCATGCAACGGTCGGCGATCTCCGTGATCTCCTTGTCCACCGACACGGCATGCTCGACCCGCACGAGATCGCCGCGGGCGTCCACCGCGGCGACAAAGTCCCGCAGACTATCGAGTGCCATGATGGACGGCACAGATCCCGCCGCTCAAGAGCTCGTAGCCAACGGCGGAGAACCCGGCGCGCGCGAGCCGGCCCGCCAGCGCGTCGGGGTCCGGGAAGTCGTTCACCGACTCTGGCAGGTAGCTATAGGCATCCCTATGTTTCGACACCGCGCGGCCGATCGCGGGGAGGACGCGCCGGAAATAGAACTGATACAGCGCGCGCAGCGGCGCGAAGCGCGGCGTGGTGAACTCGAGCACCACGAAACGTGCGCCGGGCCGGAGCACGCGATGCGCCTCTTTGAGCCCGGCGTCGAGATCCGCCAGGTTCCGGACTCCGAACGCGACCATGGCGCCGTCGAACCGGCCGTCGCGGAACGGGAGCGCGAGGGCGTCGGCGCCGACGGGACGGGTACGGGTCGCCTTGCCCCGTCCCCGCGCCAACATGGGAATCACGAAGTCGGCTCCAATCACGCTTCCGCGAAACGCGGGCCCTCGGGCCAGCGTCGCCGCAAGATCGAGGGTGCCGGCGCAGAGATCGAGGTACGTGCCGTCGGGTCGCCGCTCCCAGCCGAGTCGCCGCACGGCGGCCCGGCGCCACGAGCGGTCCACATTGAGGCTCAACAGATGGTTCAGGAAGTCGTAGCGCGGCGCGATCGCGGTGAACATGCTGCGCACGTACGACCGCTTCGCCTCGCCACCCGAGTGCGCGGCCACCTCGAATGCAGGAGACGGGGTCATAAGCGCGAAAGATAGGCCGGGCAACCTGACCGGCGCCAGCGATCCGGAGGTCATCGCATGGGCCAAACAGGGGCACGAAGCGGCGTTCCGCGAGCTGGTCCGCCGTTACGAGCGACCGGTGTTCTCGCTCCTTTACCGCATGGTGCGCGATCGCGGGTTGGCCGAGGACCTCGCGCAGGAAACGTTCATCAAGGTGCTGAACGCCATCGGGTCCTATAATCCGCAGTTCAAGTTCTCGTCCTGGATCTTCAAGATCGCGAACAACGCGGCGATCGATCACCTCCGCAAGCGCGAGCTCGACACGCTGTCGCTCGACGGCTCGCCCCATGCCACCACGCCCGACGAAATGAGTGCCACCGCATTGCAGCTCGGCGATCGGCGGGAGACGCCCTTACAGGAGCTCGAGGCGCGGGAATTGGGTGGCGCCATCGATCATGCCATCGCCCGGCTCCGGCCCGAGTACCGGGCGTGCATTCTGTTACGGCACGTGGAGGGCCACAGCTACGAAGAGATCGCCCGCATGCTCGACCTGCCGCTCGGCACCGTGAAGACGTATATCCATCGGGCCCGCAACGAATTGCGCGGCTACCTCGAGGATCGGAAGGCATGAAACCCGCCCGTGAACGCATGCGTAGGGCTGGGCCAAGATGAGCCCGACGCCTGACCCCCGACACCTGACCCCTGACGAAATCGAGCTGTGGGCTCAGGGCCTGTTGCCCGCCGCGCGCGACGTGCACATCGGCGAGTGCGCCGAGTGCCGCGTCGCCGCCGAGCGGGAGCGCAAGCTGCTTCGCGAGCTGGCGCAACTTACGCGATTCGCACCGGAGTTCGGGTTCGTCGAGCGGGTCATGGCCAAGGTGAAAATCCCGGCGCCCTCAGGCCCGCACCTCCGCCCCGACTCCGACGCCTAGCAGTCTCGCGGCGCTGCCGTCGCGCACCGCGATCTCGACCGTCCCCCCGCTGCCCACAAACGCGAGCAGCCCGCCCCGCCCCACATCTCCGAAGGTCCGCGCCAGCGGCCCGATCTCCGTCCCCTCGACGCGGATCCGCACCCCGGGCTCGACCGCCGCTCCTTGAATGTTCGAGATGAGAGTGCCAAAGCGGTCGACGTAGATCACCTCCCCGATGACGGTCGTCCCGTCATGACGCGGAGCGGGGAGCGGGGAGCGGTACGGGTCGGTGACGGGCTGCCCGACATGCGACAAGGACGCACCGAGCGCGAGCTGTCCGGCGGTGGGCGCGAACACATCCCGTCCATGAAAAGTCGGAGCGGCGCCCGCCGGGATCGGAAGTGCGACGAAATGCGCGTCCGCTGGCAAGAAGGAGAGCAAGCCGTTGTCCGGGGCCACGAAAAAGTGGCCCCCCGTGGAGGCGGCGAGCACCCGGCGGTCGGTGCCGACCCCCGGATCGACGATGGCGAGGTGCACGCTTCCTTGCGGGAACCGGTGCCACACGCGCGACAGGACGTACTGCGCCGCGCGTACGTCACCCGGCGAGACCTCGTGCGTGATGTCGACCAAGACGACACCGTGGACCTGCGACAAGAGCACCCCCTTTACTTCCGCCACGTAGCTGTCGGCGCTTCCGCAGTCGGTGAGGAGCGTAATGAGGGTGGCCACGGGTAGGAGCTATGGCCTGGGGTTAGGGATTGGTCACACGGTGGCGCGTCGCCACGAGCCGCGCAGCCAAAAGATCGTCATCATGACGCCGCGCGAGACGGCCGTCACCGAAAGCGCAATCCAGATGCCGAGCAGGCCGAGCGTCCCGGACCACCACGCGGCGAGGGGCACACGGAGCAGCGTGAGCGTCGTGCTGGCGATCTGGGGCCACAGCGTGTAGCCCGCACCCGCGAGCGCGCCTTCGAGAATGATCTCGAACGTCTGACCGATCTGGGCGAACGCGATCACCCGGAGATAGAGGCTGCCATCCGTGATCACCGCGGGATCCGGCGTGAATAGCGCCACGAGCGTGCGCGGGATCGTCAGGAAGGCGACGGCGGTCGTGATCGTGGCCGCGAGGCAATAGCCGACCGTCATCCGCACGGCCTGGCGGGCGCGGTCCTCCTGGCCGGCGCCGAGATTTTGCCCCACCAGAGCAGACGCGGACAAGGCGAAGCCGGAGATCGCGATGAAGCCGAGGCCTTCGACTTTGTGCCCGACGCCGAGCGCGGCGAGCGCCGCGGTGCCGAAGCGCGACGTGTACCGCGTGAGCCACATGTAGACGATCGACAGCAGGACTCCGGCGAGCGACAGAGGGGCGCCCACGCGGGCCACGGTGGGGGCCGCCGACCAGTCCGGCGCGTCGAGGCGGAGCAGCCCGCGTCGCCACGCGATGCCGATCCCGATGAGGAACCCACCACCCCGCACCATGACCGAGGCCAGGGCGGCCCCCTCGACGCCGAGCCGCGGGAAGGGGCCGAGCCCCGCGATGAGCAGCGGATCGAGCCCGACGGAGAGCAGCACGGACGCCATGAGCAAGAGGAACGGGGTACGCGTGTCGCCCGACGCACGGAACGTCGCCTCGATCGCGAAAAACCCGAAGACCAGCGGCCCTCCGAGCAGCCAGGTGCGGAGGTAACGGTGTCCCAGCGTGGCCACGTCGGGCGGCACGGTCATGAGGCGGAACAGATCGTCGGTGAGGACAAACCCGACGGACGCGACCACGGCGCCAGCGGCGAGCGCATACAGCACCGCCGCCCCCGCGGCGCGCGCGGCCGCGTCCGGCCGTCCCTCGCCGTGGCGCCGCGCGGCGACGGCGATCAGCCCCACTTCCACCATTTCGCCCAGCGACAGGAGCACCCAGACGTAGAATCCGGCAGTCGACACCGCCGCGAGCGCCGCCGGCCCGATCAGGTGTCCCACCCAGATGGCATCGATGAGATTGAAGCAGAAGTGACACGCCATCATGGCGACGGCGGGCGCGGCAAGCTTCAGGATGACGGGCCGGAGTGGCCCCACGGTGAGGGAACCCGGCGTGCCGGCGACGCTGGTCATGGCGCCGGAAGCTACCGGGGCCCCGGGCCGGGGGTCAACGAGCGGGTCGAGGCGAGCGGCGGTGTCGGGCTTTGTTGTCGTACAGCGAGTGATCGGCGGCGTTCATCAGCGCCTCGAGCGTGGCCCCGTCGCGTGGATGAACGGCGACGCCGATGCTGATGGTGAGGGGCGGCTTCTCGCCGTCCCGCGCCACCCGCTCGGCCACCCGCCGCGCCACGTGCCATGCCGCGGCGTCGCCCGTCTCGGGTAACACCAAGGCGAACTCGTCCCCGCCGAAGCGGGCGGCGGTGTCGATGCCGCGGCAGGAGCCGAGTAACGTCTCCGCCACGCGCCGGAGCGCCATGCTTCCCACCAGATGGCCGTAGCGATCATTGATCTTCTTCAGGCCGTCCAGATCCAGGAGCACCACCGCGAACGGCCGATCGGTGCGCGAGGACCGCTGAATCTCCGTGTCGAGCGCCTGGGTGAGGTGGCGGTAATTGGCGAGCCCGGTGAGGGGATCGCTCACGGCGAGCCGCCGCAGCCGGTCCTCCGCTTCCTTGCGCTCCCCCACGACCGCCGCCAGCACGAGGGTCATGAGGGCGGACGCGCCCTGAAACGCCTGGAGCAAGAGCAGCGACTCGTTGAACGTCGGCCGGGCGAAAGGACCATAGCCGCTCAGCGTGCCCAAGATGGCGATGGCTGAGAGGACGACGACGGCGGTCATCGCCACGCGCTGTTCGAACCGGAGTGCCGCCCACAAGAGCAACGGGACGCAGAGAAATTCCAGCGGATAGTGACTGCTCTTCCACGGGACCACGCCGTCGAAGACGGCCGTTCCCACCACGAGCAGCGATGCGCACAGAGCCGCCACCTCGAGGGTGCGCCGCCGGCTCCAGTGGATCCGCGGCCGGGCCGCCCAGAGGAGCAACGCGGGGGCGACGACCAGGTCGCTGACCGCGTCGCCCATCCACCAGGTCGCCCACACGGGCCAAAAGTCAGCCCATCGCGCGAAGCCGCCAAGGGAGAGGGAGACGGCGCCTGCCGTCGCGCTGACGACCGTGCTCGCCCCGGCGGCCAGCCCCGCGAACTTGAACACGTCGGGGGCGCGCTCGCACGCTCGTGCCCCGCGCGCGAAGCGGCTCACCAGCCTGGCGCCCACGAGGCCCTCGAGCACGTTGCCCGCCGCAATGCCGACGGAGGTCGCGACGGAGCCCGCGGTGGTGATGTTGACCAGGAACGCGCCGAGGAAGATGGCGGGCCACACCTCGGCGCCGGCCAGCAGGAACGCGGCGAGCGCGATGCCCGTGCAAAGCCACACGGGAGTCGCGCTCGGGTTCATAAAGGCGAGCCGCAACCCGAGCTTGCCGGCGATGAAGTAGCCGGCGGTGATGGCCAGGAGCAGCCCGAGACGTCTCAGCCACTGCACATGCATCATCCCCGTCCTCGAGGTGTCGGGACGGCGGGGCGCGCGCCTTCGTTCTACGAGTAACACAGGAGTGGGGCCGGTCGAACTGAAGCGGCCCGGTCAGCCCACCCCGACGAACCCCTCTCCCCAGGCCACACGGAACGTCTGGTCGCATCGCGGACAACGCAGCGCTTGCGGCGCTTGGCGGAGCTGGGCGCGGTTCCGGCAGCCAGGGCACACGGCGTATTTCTCGCCCCACTGCGCCGCGAGGTTCTTCGCGTCGCGAGGCCGCGGGACGATGCTCCAAGACTGAGGTGGTGCGGCGACGATCTGCAGCGAGTCGCGCGGCAGCGACACGCGCTGCCGGTTGACCTCGAGCAGGGCCTGATCGTCCGTCAGGGTCACGATGCGATACCATGCGCCGCGACGCAACCCGTAATTGGCATCCAAGCGAACGCGCGCCCACTGCGGGTCGGTCTTCTCCACCCCCTTACGGGTCTCCATGCGAGGATGCTACGAGATCGCCGACGTAACGCTAGAGTTGCGGCCGCGCAACAGCGCCCACGTCAGGCCCTTCGCCGCGGCTCGTCGGCGAGCGTCCGCAGAAATCGCTGAAACAGGGCGTTCCCTGGATAGCGTTCGGCCAGGCGCGCCACGGCCTCCCGCGCCTCCTCCTCCAGCGCCGCTCGGTCGGCAGGATCGCGGGCGGCCTCGCGCTCGAGCGACGCCGCGAGCACCCACTCCGCCTCGACACGGGCGAGGTCTCCCTCGGTCGCCGCCCGCCGCATGTACCCGATCCCTCGCTCCGCATTTCCGCTCCCGAGTCCGACGATCTTTGCGACGAGACGCGCGAGCGCACCGGCGCGCGCCAGGCCGTACTGGTACACGCCCAGACCCAGATAGCAGTCGGCGCAGCTCGAATCGACCGCGAGTACCCGGGCGTAGGCGTCGTGCATCGCCTTCCCATCCTTGGCGGCGCCCCAGGAATGCCCGTGCAGATCGCGTTGACGGGCGCGATACCCGAGTGCCGTGGCGAGCCAGAAGTCGCGTGCGGCACCGGGGGCCGCGGCCCGCCCGCGCACGATCGCGAGATCGAGGAGCGAATCAATACGGGCGCGCTCGTACTCGTCGTTCTCGAGCGCGGCGGCCCACCAGATGTAGGCGCTCGCCTCGAACGTCAGCGGGGCTGGGTCGGTGGTATCCCGCGCACCGAGCTCTGCGAAGTAGGCAGCGGCGGTGGGGAATCCCCCCGCGTAGAGCGTGTCGAGGCCCGCGCGCAAGTCGGCACGCTGGGTGCGAGGGTGCTGCAGCAGCAGGAGCGCGGCCGCGAGGGCCCGCACGTCAGCGCGGCAGAGCCACGAGCGCGTCGCTCACGCGCCGCGCGACGGCGTCGAGCGCCTGAGCGGCTGGCGAGCCGGGCTCGGCGGCCACGATCGGCCGGCCCGCATCAGCAAGGTCCGGCATGCGCGCTTGTAGCGGGATCTGGCCGAGGAGGGGGACGCCCAGCTCGTCGGCGAGCCGGCTGCCGCCGCCCGCGAGGAATACCTCGGTCCGCTCGCCGCAGTGCGGGCAGACGAAGTAGCTCATGTTCTCCACCACGCCCAGCACCGGCACGCCGACGCGCTCGAACATCTTGGCGCCGCGCAACGAGTCGCCCACCGCGACCTCCTGGGGGGTGGTGACGATGATCGCCGCACGGATGTGAACGGTCTGGGCGAGCGAGAGCTGCGCATCTCCGGTCCCCGGCGGCAAGTCGACGAGGAAATAGTCGAGCTCTCCCCAGTCGACGTCGCGCACGAACTGCTGGATGACTTTCATGATGATGGGTCCGCGCCAGATGGCGGGTGAATCGCGCTCCACGATGAGCGCGAGCGACATCAGCTTCACGCCGTATGCCTGGAGCGGCTGGATCTTGCCGCCCCGGATTTCGGGCTTCTGGTCCGCGCCCATCATGCGAGGGATGTTCGGCCCGTAGATGTCCGCGTCCATGAGGCCGACGCGGCGGCCGGCGCGGGCGAGCGCCACCGCGAGGTTCGCCGAAACGGTGGACTTCCCCACCCCCCCCTTTCCGGACGAGATCGCGAGGACGGCGCCCAAATGGGGAAGCTCGACGGGCGTCGGAGGCGGGGGAACCGCCGCAGCGCCCGGACGGGAAGCGGCCTGGCGGGGAGCGGTACCCGATGCTCCGCTGCTCGCATCTGTGACGTTCACCCGAACCGCGGTCACACCTTCCACCGCCTGTACGGCCTTCCGGACCTCACGGGCGAGCGAGCCGGGATCGTCGCGCGCGAGGAGAAAGGTGAACGTGACGGTCCCGGCATCGTCCACGGCGAGGTCTTTCACCATGGACGAGGCGAGCACGTCGGTCCCGCTCCGCGGATTCTTGAGCTGGGACAACGCGCGCTCGACGCGCCCCTGAAGCGTGCTGGAAGGAGCCACAAGAGAAAGGTAGAGGGGCACACGGCAGATGGGGGAGGGGGCGGGAGCCTAGCCTCCGACCCACGGCGGACCTGTCAACCGCGACGGCGCTCCCGCATCGCCTGCACATTCCGATCGAATGTCGGCTGCTGATCGGGGGTCAGCACCGCCCGAAAGTCGTCCAACTCGTGGCGAAACAGCGCGCGAACCCGCTCTCTCGTCGCCGAGTCCGGCGGACTCCCGGGCGTGAACGACGGCATCTGCTCGCGATAATGCGACTGGATCGAGTCGATCTTGGCCTGCTGGACAGGCGTCAGCGTGATGTCCTTGAACAGGATCTCCATTCGCCGGCCGGGCCCGCGGCTCATCGGGTTCTGGGCCGGGGCGCGACCCGGGAACACCACGAGGGCGGCTAACACGATCCCCATGAGCATGACGTACGATTTCATTTCTCTCTCCTCCTCTTCTCGTGGATACGGTCGCGGGACCGCGGACGCTGAGCTTGACGGGGGGGCGGGGGGGGGCGGCTACAGCGCCGCGTTCTTCAAGAGCTGAATGTAGATCCGTACCGAGTTCGCGTACGCCTGGACGCCCACGCGCTCATCGCTGCCGTGGACGCGTCGCACGTCGTCCGGGCCGATGGGGGCGCCCACGAAACGCAGGATGTTGGGCGTGAGCCCGCTATAGTGCCGCGAGTCGGTCGCGCCCACCACGAGCCAGGGCGTCACCACGGCCTCGGGAATCACCTGCCGGATGGTGCGCGCCAGGAGCTGGAATGGCTCGGCATTGGCACTCGTCACCCCGGAGGGGTTGCTCACCGTTTCCTGGAGCTCGCGTACCGCGATGCGCGGATCGTCCACGGCGCGCCGCACGTGCGCGAGCACGCTGCCCGCGCTGTCCCCCGGCAGGATCCGGAAGTTCACCAGCGCCCGGGCCGTGGACGGGAGCACGTTCTCCTTCACTCCCGCCTGGAGCACGGTCGGTGCGGTGGTGGTTCGCAGCATGGCGTTCCCCTGCGGCGTCGCGCCGAACCCCGCGGCCAGGAGCCCGCCGAACAGCCAGCGATTCGCCATCACGAGGCGCGGTCCGAACGGCATCTCGGGGCCGAGAAAATCGAACAGGTCGGCGGTGGGCCCCCGGATGGCGCGCGGCATCTGGTGGTGCTCGAGCCGCGTGAGGCCCGCGGCCAGAATCCCGACCGCTGTCTCCTTCGGCGGCATCGACGAATGCCCACCTTCTGCCTGCGCCGTGAGCTCGACGGTGACGTAGCCCTTCTCGGCGATCCCGATGAGCGCCACGGGCGCGGCCACGCCCGGAATCAGGCCCGTGGCGAGCGCACCACCCTCGTCGAGTACGAACTCGGGGCGCACGTTGCGAGTCGCGAGCAGGGCGGCAATGCGCGCCGCCCCGCGACGGCCCCCGATTTCCTCGTCATAGCCGAACGCGAGGTACACCGTGCGCCGGGGCTTGGCGCCGACCGAGATCAGGTGCTCGACGGCCTCGAGAATCCCCACCAGACTGCCTTTGTCGTCCAGCGCGCCGCGGCCCCACACGTATCCACCGGCGATCGTCCCGCCGAATGGCGGCTCGGTCCACTTGCCTTCGGTCCCGGGCTCGACAGGCACGACGTCCTGATGGGCCAGGAGCACCACCGGCGCGAGACCGGTATCGGAGCCAACCCACTCGTACAGCAGGCCGTATCCGTTCACCTTCTCAAGCTTGAGGACCGTGTGGAGCTTCGGGAACGACTCGCGGAGGTAGCGCTGGAATCCGTCGAACTGACGCGCCTCGAACTGCGTCGAGTCCTGGTAGGAGATCGTCTTGAACCTGAGCGCGCCCGCCAGCCGCTGCGCCAGGGCGTTCGAGTCGAGCGGCTCGGGAGCAACGGGCGCGACCGCGGCCTGCCGGGAGTGGAGCCCCAGCGTTCGCGTGACGACCGCCGCAATGAGGCCGACCAGGACGACCAGCAGGACGAGGACGATACGTTTCATGATTTAAATCCCGATTACGCGCGTAAGGTCACGCAAGCTCGCTCGACCGCGCTCGCGGGGCAAGGCACGGCCTCAAGCGCGACTGCGTCGGGCGGCCACTCGGTCCGCCACCGCTTGCTGCAACAGTTCTTCGATGGAAGCAGTCGCCCCCGCTGCCCCCCTTGACTGTTCAGAGCCATCGAACGCGGCGTACCCGAGATTCACGACGAGGTTGTACTGACGGACGGTCCTACCGTTGTAGCGTCGCACCTGCTGGGCGATGCGAGCGGTGATGATCGCGCGCTTGTCGCGCGCCGCATCGGCGGCGAGCACCGCGAAGGCGCTCCCCTCGATGCGCGCCACGAGGTCACAGTCGCGGAACGTTCCCTTCAGGAGCACTGCGGTCTCGCGGAGGACGCGGTCCCCTTCATCGTGTCCGGCCACCCGATTGATGTCGCCCAGGCCGGCCACGTCGGCCGAGACCACGAGGAAGCGGCCCTTGGTCCGCTGGGCGAGCTTCACGTGCGGCTCCGTGAGGGAGATAAAGCCGCGACGGTTGTAGAGCCTCGTAAGGGCGTCATTGAGCGAAAGGCTCCGCATCCCGACTTGCAGACGCCGCACCTGAACGGCGTAGCGGATGCTCCGCGCCAGGAGCGACGCGCTGAACTTCCCCTTCGTCAAGTAGTCCTGGGCGCCGGCGCCCAGGGCCTGGGCCGCCAGGTGGTCCTGGTTCAGGCCCGTGAGTGCCACCACCGGCACGTCCGGGTCACATTCCCGGACCCGCTGGAGCGGTTCGAGCCCGGTTGTCTTCGGCAGGGAGAGGTCGAGCAGGACGACGTCCACGCCGCCCTTCCCGAGTCGGTTGAGGCCCTGGGAGAGACGGGGTGCGTGCGAGAACTCGTAGGGCGCCGCTCCCGCGAACGCCACACCCGCCTCGCCCATCGCGTTCTCCAACTGCCTTGCGTGACGGGGATTGTCCTCGATCAGCAGGACGCGGACGGGGTCGCTCTCGATACCCGTCAACGTCCGCCGGGCCAGTCTGCTGGATGAGCGCCGCACAACGCACCTCGCTTGGAGCCGGATTGTCCGGACCGGGATAATTGGCCCTCCAGTACGCCTGGTTGTCAAACCGCGGGCACATGCTCCCCCGGAAACCGCGTCGACAGGTGTTACACTCCCGGTGTGATCCTCTGCTCCGATTATGGCGACGTCCGCTATTTCCGAATGGCCCGGACATTCCTCGGCCGCGCGATCTACTGGACGGGCGTCTACTTCGTGGACGGCTTGCTCATCGATTCGGGTCCACCCAACCTCGCGCGGGACGTGCGCACCCTCGCGGGCGAGTTGCGCGTGCGGCAATGCGTCACGACGCATCACCACGAAGACCATTCAGGCAACAACGGGGTGCTGGCCAGCGAGCTGCGCATCACACCGCTCGCCCATCGGTTCGCCGTGGCGCGCCTGGCGCAGCCCGAGGCGCACCCTCAGCTCTATCGGCGAGTCGCGTGGGGCGCCCGTCCGGCCGCGCGAGTCGAGCCGCTCTCCGACCGGCTCGATACGCCGAGCTTCCAGTTCAAGGTGATCCACACCCCCGGACACGCCGCTGATCACGTGGCGCTATTCGAGCGCGACCGCCGGTGGCTGTTTTCGGGCGACCTGTATCTCGCCCCGAAGCTTCGCTACCTCCGTGCCGACGAGGACGTGTACGCGATGATCGCCTCCCTGCGCCGGGTCCTGGCGCTCGAGCCCGAGGTGTTGTTCTGCCAGCACCGCGGGCGGGTGGAGCATGGGGCGGCGCGGATGCGCCAGAAACTCACCTTTCTGGTCGAGCTCGGCGAGCAGATACACGAGCTCCACGGCTGCGGCTGGAGCGAGGCCGCGATCGCCCGGGCGCTGCCGGGGAACGATCTCGCGTGGCGCATCTGGACCGGTGGAGATTTTTCCAAACGGAACTTCGTGCGAGGGTTCCTACGGAACAGCCCCTGAAGCGACCTCACGCTCGCGGGTGACACGTTGCGAAAACACGAGGCAGCCGACGAACAACAAGATCTCGGTCCACACGATAACGCTGTAGCCATCTATGCGGTGTTGAACCACGCGCCCCACCAGATCTCTCCCGGTCAACCCGACCACAAACATCATGGCTACCAGCACGTATACGAAGACCCGGAGCCGTCGCCCGAGCTCCCGCACTCGGATCGACAGAAAGCAGTAGAAGGTGAACAGCAAGGTCACGAGATGGGCCTTCCACGTGATGCCCGACAGCAGATGGCCCGCGAGAAACACGGAGCCCAGCTCGAACGCGGTGAGAGGGGCGTGCCGGAGCCGCAGCGCGACCAGATTGCCGACGAACGCGAGCAGCACGACGGCGAAGGCCGTGCGGTAGATCGCCGCCGCGGTCCGCTCGGAGGTCGGAAACAGCGGTCGGTAGTCTCGGTTGATGTCGTCGGGGGCGGGCACGGTCAGCCGGTACACCAGCGCGCCGAGGTTCTGGTTGGTCGAGCTCGAGATCACGTGGCCCCGCTCGAACTGGCTGAGGACCTTCGTCTGGTACTGGGCGAGGTCACGCACCCCGGCGTCCACGCCGCGGAACACGACGGGTAGCGCGAGGCAGGCGGCCGCCGCGGGGATGACGGCCAGCGCCGCACGGCGGCGGCCACGCAGGATCAGCCATCCGACGAACACTGCGGGCACCACCTTGATGGCGGCCGCGGAGACGAAAGCGAGCGCCGCCCAGCCGTCGTTCCCGTCAAGGTACGCCTTGATTCCGAGGAGGCAGAGGACGAGGATGACCTCATTCAGCTGAATGAGGTTCATGTTGTTGAGGAAGAACTGCAGCGAGAGGATCACGGCGACCACGAGCGGCCAGGCGGCACGATTGCGCTCGGGATGGAGCTTGTCGACGATGCCCTTCGTGAGGTATGCGGCGACGGGCACCAGGAGCAGGTTGACGAAGTACAGGATCGCGGCCGATGTCGGGAGCGGTAACAATGCGAACAGTTGGAAGACCATGGCCGCGAACGGCGGGTACGCAGGGCCGCGGACGTGCGGAGGGAGGTCGAAAAGGGGGCGTCCCGTCAGAAAGTAGTAGCCCTGCAGCCAGAAAGCGCCGAAATCGCTGTGGACCACCGTCTCTCGCGCTCCCCGTACCGCCGAGACCCGCCACAGCACCAAGAGGAGGAGCAGGAGGGCAAGCCCGGCCAACACACGCCCCGCCGTCCAGAGGTCGCGCCGCAGGAGCCGCTTCAGCACCTGGCGCCGGCCAGCGAAGCAAGGTACTCCCGAGCCGCCGATAACACCTTCCCCTGGACGTCGGCGATCGTGCCCTCGAGCGACGCCCCCGCCGCCTTTCGGTGCCCGCCGCCGCCGAAGCGGTGCGCCAGGTCCGCCACGTCCACGTCACCGAGCGAGCGAAAGCTCACCTTCACCTTCCCGTTCGCGAGCTGGCGGAACAGGAGGGCGAGCCGGACGCCGGCAATCGAGCGCGGGTACTCGACGATCCCGTCCAGGTCATCGGCGGTGGCGCCGTGACGCTGCAGCGCGTCCGGCGGGACCGTGACCCACGCCAGGCCCCGCTCCCGTTCGACCACGAGCGTCTCGAGCACCTCGGTCATGAGGCGCACCCGTCCTTCCGGCGCGCTCGCGTACACCGTTTCGTAGATCGACTCCGGATCCACGCCACACTCGAGCAGGGCGCCGGCGACCCGCAGCACGCGCGGTGAGGTATTCGCAAACCGGAACGCCCCCGTGTCGGTCAGGATCCCGACATACAGCGCCCGAGCGGCGTCGGGCGAGAGCGGCCACTCCAGCGCGCTCGCGAAGTCGAAGACCAGCTCAGCGGTGGCAGCCGCCTCCGGCGCGACGAGGCGAGGGCCGCTCGGCAGCGAGCCGCCGCTCACGTGATGGTCGATGCACGCGACCGTGTGCGACTGGCGGATGGCGCGCGCCAGGTCACCGAGGCGGCTCAGGTCGGAGATGTCGAGCACCACGACCACGTCGGCCCCCTCGATCTCGCGGCTGGCGCGCGCCGAGTGGTCGGCGCCGTCGGGCAGGAGAAAGTGAAACCGCTCGGGGATCGGCGTGGGGTTCGCGATGGTCGCGCGCAGCCCGCGCTCGGTGAGAAGATGCCACAGCGCGACCTCGCTCCCCACCCCGTCTCCGTCGGCGTTCACGTGCGTCGTGAGCGCGACACGCCGTCCGGGCCCGAGCACGGCGGCCACGGCTTCGGCCGCGCGGACTCGCTCCGGAGGAATGGGTACGCCGTTGGTCGTCATGGCATCAAGATAAACAAAGGCGTCAAGCAGAGGCGTCACGCGAGGCCGTCACGCAAGAGCGTCGCGCGAAGGCGTCGCGCGAACCCGTCACACCTATGGAACGCGGGTCCCGACGAGCGACAGACGCTGGCCCGCCACGGTGCCGCTCACCGCGAGACTGTCGTTGCGGAGGCGGTAAGTCCCCACGAGATCAGTCGGTAGTGGGCTCGTTAAATGGACCGTGATACCATCGGGCGGGGTGGTGCTGTAGGTTCCGCTGTAGTTGGTGGTGATACCTTGACTGGTAACGGAGGCACTGAAGTTGCCGGTGGCATCCGTACCCATGATGGTGATGTTGTCACCGCTCGTCCCCGCCTGATCGGGCTTCGTTCCCGAGCAAAACGACCTGAGCGCGTATGAGCCGGGCAAGGCACCGGTCCCAATTATCCCGCCCGTGTAGGTATCACACGGGAGCGGTGCCGTGACTTTGTCCCCGCCGCAGGCGACCACGGCCAGCACGACGCAGCATGACCACACTCTCATGGGACCTCCTGCCTTTGCGTTGCCACTCGAACAAACCTACGGCGCAGCACCGCAAAACGACAGAACCGCCGGGACAATCCCGACGGTTCGTCGTGACGCCTCGCCGTTACGCGCGCTACTTCTTGCCCGCCAGCTCCCGGTGGAGCACGCTGTACTTGCGGCTGTAGCCGAAATAGATCCCGAGTCCGATCACGAGCCACACCGCCAGCCGGATCCAAGTATCGAGCGGGAGCGTGAGCATGAGACCAAGACAGGAGAGGATCCCGAGCAGCGGCACGAGCGGGACGAGGGGCGTGCGGAACGGCCGCTCCAAGTCGGGCCGCGTCCGCCGCAGGCGCCACACGCCGGCGCACACCAGCACGAAGGCGAGGAGCGTGCCGATGTTCACGAGCTGGCCGAGGATCTGGATCGGGAAAAGTCCGGTGAACAGAGCGACCGCGATACCGGTGTAGATCGTGGAGAGGTGGGGCGTGCGATACCGCGGATGGACTTTCCCCGCCCACGGCCCCATCAGCCCGTCGCGCGACATCGCGTAGAACACGCGCGATTGGCCGAGGAGCATGACCAGCATCGTGGAGCCGAGCCCCAGCACCGCCCCCAGCGTGATCACGGGGCGGAACCACGCCAGCTGAGGGATGCGCTCGACGACCATGATCACGGGCGCCGGGACGTTCAGCTCCCGATAGGTGATCAATCCGGTGAGCACGAGCGAGACCAAGCAGTACAGGACGGTGCACACCGCGAGCGAGCCGAGAATCCCCACGGGCATGTCGCGTCGCGGGTTCCTTGCCTCTTGGGCAGCTGTGCTCACGGCGTCGAACCCGATGTAGGCGAAGAAGATCACACCCGCGCCCCGCAGCACGCCCGACCATCCGAACGCTCCGAAGGTTCCGGTGTTGGGCGGGATGAAGGGATGCCAGTTGGCCGGGTTCACGAACTGGAGCCCTGCGACGACGAACACGATGAGCACGCCGGTCTTCACAATGACGATGAAGCTGTTGAAGCGCGCCGACTCGCGGATCCCGATTACGAGGATCGCGGTGATGGCGAGGATGACGCACACCGCCGGCACGTTTACCAGCGCACCGGTCGCCTGCCACCCCGCGCTCGTGCACCCTACCACGGCCTGCTTGACCTGGGCGGCGGTGCAGAACAGGAAGGGTGGGCCGATGAGGGACGCCGGGAGGTGAACGCCGAACATGTTGAGCAAGCTGACGAAGGTGGCCGACCAGCCGACGCCGACGGTCGCCGCGCCCATGGCGTACTCGAGGATCAAGTCCCATCCGATGATCCACGCGACGAGCTCGCCGAGCGTGGCGTACGAATAGGTGTATGCGCTGCCCGCAACGGGGACGGCGCTCGCCATCTCGGCGTAGCACAGGCCCGCGAAGCCGCATGCGACCGCGGCGAGGATCATCGAGATCGGCACGGCGGGGCCGGCGTACAGTGCCGCCGCGATCCCCGTGAAAACGAAGATGCCCGCACCGATGATCGCGCCCACACCCAGCGCCGTGAGGCTCACCGGCCCGAGGGTGCGCCTCAGCGAGCGCTCGGATTCGGCCGCGGCTTCTTCGCGAAACGTGGCGATCGGCTTGGTGTCGAACAGGCTCATCCGCTCAATGTTTCGGCGACCCCGAGCCCAGGCGAGCGAATCGGGATGGGCGGGACTTCGACGGGGACAAGCGGGACTTAGTCCCCGGCCTCTACCCGGCGGCTTGGCCTATAGGGTCAATTTGAGCGTCTGATGATCCATCCGCCGAAGGTTCTATTGACCCCGGGGCACCGCCCCGGGGTCAGCCGAGGTAGGTATGCCTCATCGAGCATTCGGTATATACGTCCATATCACCTGGCACACGCGGCTCCGCCAGCGCCTGATCCGGCGCTGTGACGCCGATGCCGTGCGGGCCGCAGTCCGCGAAGCAGCGGCCCGCTGGAACGTGCACGTGCAGGAGCTCGCCGTTCTCTCGGACCACGTGCATGTCGTCGCCAGTTTCCGACCTGAGGGAGGCTTGGTGTCGTTCATTCGTCATGCGAAGTCCGAGTCTGCCCGCCGAATCAACCTCGTCAGAGGAGCGGTCTTCCATTGGGCGCGTGGCTATTTCGTCGAGTCGCTGTCGCGGAGCCATGTCCGCGCCGCCGTCGCGTACGTGGCGAGGCAACACCTCAGGCATCCGGACCGCGTGCCCCACTGAGTGCGGCTGACCCCGGGCCGGCGGCCCGGGGTCTCCCCTCGTGAGCCCAGTCCGTCGGTCCGGCTCCAAATCACGACACGGTGACAGACGCCCGATCTCGCGATCTCCGGTGACAGGCACTGAGGGGCGGGATTGGGTAACCCCGGGGCCATCGCCCCGGCGTCTCCCTGGTAGGACGCCCGGGACTGTTTACGGGACCGGCGTGCCGAGCAGGTTGGCGCGATAGCGACGAGACAGGGCGAGGCGCGCGCCGCTCTCGAGAATCACGATGGCGTCCCCGTGAAACCAGGGCTGCACCTCGCGGACGCGGTCGAGGTTGACGACCGCGGACCGGCTGATGCGACGAAACCGCGCGGGGTCGAGCCGCTCCTCGAGCGACGCCAACGTGGTGCGAAGCACATGGGTGCGGTCGCCCACGTGGAGGCGGACATAGTTCCTCGCCGCTTCGATCCAATCGACGTCACTTGTCCGCACGAAGAAGCTGCGACCGTCGTTCTCCACCAACAGTCGATCGGTCAGCGACCGCGGCTGGACCTGCCGCTCCAGATCCGCGAGCGCGGCGCGCCGTTCCTCGAGATCACGGTGGTAGTCGCGGGCGTGTACGACGGCGAGGATCGTCCAGTAGATGAGGATGTTCCAATGGTAGAACTGCGCGAAGTTGTCCACCAGCTTCTGCGCGAACGCGAACGGCTCACCGGCCGCCGCGTGCAGTAAGTCTTGCACGCCCACGGCGGCCAGAAGCTGCAGCAGCGCGAGGTCGAGGCTCGCGCCCAGATGGATGAAGAAGTGGCGTCCGAAGTTGGCACGGTCCACGCGGAAGCGGCGCCCCAGCCAGGCGACGACAAGCGACAAGAGGCCCCACAGGTACCACGCCGGGAGCGTGGTCGCGAGCGCCTGCCACCACACGTACGGATGAAGCGCCAACCGCTGGTCGGCGAAGAAGAGCTGCGCGCCCGTGGCGAGTCCGAGTGCTGTCCAGAGGCCGAGCCAGGCGAGCCGCCTGCTCCAAGGCGCGTACCGCATGTTGTTCAGAGTTTCTGCGCGAGCTTCGAGTGCCGCACGCCGTAGAGAAAGTATAGAAACATTCCCGCAATGAACCAGATGATCAGCCGTCGCCACGTGGTCCACGGCAGCGAGACCATGAGGTACGCGGCTGACAGGGCACCGAGTGGCGCCACGACAAAGACCGCTGGTGTCTTGAAGGCCCGCGGCAGGTTAGGCTCGCGCACCCGCAACACCACCACCCCGATCGACACGATTACGAACGCGAGCAGTGTACCGATCGAGACCAGGTTCCCTGCTTCGCGGACGGTCAGCAGGGATGCCACGATGGCGACGACGATTCCTGTGACAATCGAAGTGATGTACGGGGTCTGGAACCTAGGGTGGACCTTGTTGACGAACTGCGGCAGCAGCCCGTCGCGCGCCATGGAGTAAAACACCCGGGATTGACCGAGCAACATCACGAGAATCACCGATGAGAGGCCCGCGATGGCGCCGAGCTTGATGAGAGACGCCATCCAGCCGAGGCCCGCGCGATCCGCCGCCACGGCGATCGGGTCGGGGACGTTCAAGTCCTTGTAGCTCATGACGCCGGTCGCGATGCCCGATACGAGGATGTAGAGCACCGTGCAAATCAGCAGCGAGCCGATGATACCGATCGGCATGTCGCGTTGGGGGTTCTTCGCTTCTTGTGCGGCCGTGCTCACGGCATCGAACCCGATATACGCAAAGAACACCAGCCCAGCGCCCGCCATGACTCCGGTCCAGCCAAAGGAACCCCGATCACCCGTGTTCGCGGGAATGAAGGGATGCCAATTGGCGGGGTTCACCGCGCGTGCCGCCGCCACGATGAAGAGGAGGACCACAGCCACCTTGATGAACACGATGACGTTATTCACGTTCGCTGACTCTTTGATCCCGATCACGAGCAGCGTAGTCACCAGGGCGATGATGATGACGGCCGGCAGGTTGAAGACGGCCGGCTCGGTGCACTGCGGCGCGACGAGGCCCCGCGCCGCGGCGAGCGAGCACGGCACGTTGATGCCGATATCCTTCAAGAACGACACCACGTACCCCGACCACCCGATCGCCACCGTAACCGCCCCGAGTGCATACTCGAGGACCAGGTCCCATCCGATGATCCAGGCGAAGAGCTCGCCCAGCGTGGCATAGCCGTACGTGTAGGCGCTCCCGGCCATCGGTACGAGCGAGGCGAACTCGGAGTAGCACAGCGCCGCGAAGATGGACGCGACGCCGGCGAGCACGAACGACAGCACCACGGCCGGACCGGAGTTCTGCGCTGCCACCGTTCCAGTCAGCACGAAGATCCCGGTGCCGATGATCGCGCCGATGCCGAGCATCGTCAGGTTCAGCGCGCCGAGGGCGCGCTTCAAGCTGTGATCCGTGAGCGCCTCGGTCTGGAGATCGGTGACGCTCTTCCGTCGCAGCAGATTCATGCGGCCCTCGACTCTGGTTCGAGAGACTGGCGAAGAGACGGCAGGACGGCGGCTAGAGTAAGGTCCGGCTGGCGGGCCTGTCAAGCTTCAGAGGCTGTAATTCGGGGCTTCGCGGGTGATGACGACGTCGTGCGGGTGGGACTCGCGCAATCCGGCGCTCGTGACCTGGATGAATTCGGTCTCCTCGCGCAGGGCCTTGACGTCGCACACGCCGCAGTATCCCATGCCGCTGCGGAGGCCGCCGACCATCTGGAAGAGCACGTCGGCCGCGGGGCCGCGGTACGGGACGCGCCCTTCGATGCCTTCCGGGACGAGCTTGGACGGCGACACCTCGCCCTCCTGGAAGTAGCGGTCGGCCGAGCCCTCCTCCATGGCGCCGAGGCTGCCCATCCCGCGGATCACCTTGAAGCGCCGCCCCTCGAGCAGGAACGACTCGCCCGGGCTCTCCTCGGTGCCTGCGAGCATCGAACCCATCATCACGCTCTCGGCACCCGCGGCGAGCGCCTTGACCACGTCGCCCGAGTACTTGATGCCCCCGTCCGCGATCACGGGGACGTCACCCGCTCCCTGGACCGCATCGAGAATGGCGGTGATCTGCGGAACGCCGACGCCGGTGACGACCCGCGTCGTGCAGATGGAGCCGGGACCCACGCCCACCTTGACGGCGTCGACACCGCGCTCCACCAGAGCCCGCGCCCCCGTCTCTGTCGCCACGTTCCCGCCCACCAGCTGCGCGTCGGGGAACGCCTCACGCAGGCAGGCGACGGTCTTGAGCACGCCTTCGGAGTGTCCGTGTGCCGAGTCGACCACGATGACGTCGCAGCCCGCGTCCACGAGCGCTCGCGCGCGCCCCAGCGCGTCAGGCGTGCCGCCCACGGCAGCGGCGACCCGCAGGCGGCCGTGCTGATCCTTGTTGGCGTACGGATGGCGCCGCCGCTTGAAGATGTCCTTGATGGTGATCAGCCCCTTCAGGACGCCGCGCTCGTCGACGACGGGCAGCTTCTCGATCCGGTGCTTTCCGAGGATCTTCTCCGCCTCGTCCAGGGTGGTGCCGACGGGCGCCGTCACCAGACGATCCTTGGTCATCGCCTCCCGGATCGGGCGGTCGAGCTCGCGCTCGAATTGCAGGTCGCGGTTCGTGATGATCCCCACCAGGCGGCCCGCGTCGTCCACGATCGGCACGCCCGATATCCGGAACCGCTCCATCAGCCGGACCGCCTCGCGCACCGGCCGGTCGGGGCCGAGCGTAATGGGATGAAGAATCATCCCCGACTCGCTGCGCTTCACGCGGTCGACCTCGGCCGCCTGGCGATCCACCGGCATGTTCTTGTGGATCACGCCGATGCCGCCTTCGCGCGCGATGGCGATCGCCATCTCCGACTCCGTGACCGTGTCCATGGCGGCGGAGACCAGGGGAATGTGGAGCGGGATGCCACGCGTGAACCGCGAGCGCACGTCCACGTTCCGCGGGTGCACGCTCGAGAGCCGCGGAACGAGCAAAACGTCGTCGAAGGTGAGGGCGGAGGCCGGCCGGAAGGTTCCCATGGCGAAAGTTATGGGGCGGGGGGCGGTTCCTCAACCTTGGGCTTGGACGCCTCCGCGACGGCCGCCTTGCCCGCGGCCGCCACCTTCTCGAGGAGCTTCCCCGCCTTGCCGACCGCATCCATCGTCCCGCGGATGATGTTCACGGGCACGCGGCCCGCCCGGAGTGTGTCCTCCAGCGTTTCCGCGACCTTTTGGAACGGCGGCGCGCCCGCCGGCCGGTCGGCGTACTTGGACTCGAGGAACTCGAGATAGTCGAGGACCATGTAGGCCTTGTCCTCCGGGAGCGCTTCGAGCTTCCGCCACAGGCGGTCGCGCAGGATCTCGTTCATGGGAGCGTCTCGAGGCTGATCAAATCCAGCACGGGGTTGCCGAGGAATCGCGTGCGGCCGATCCGCACGCGAGCGGTCACCTGGACGGTGGCGAGGGGCGTGATGCTCTCGAGCTGCGGTCGCTTCGCCTCGGGCACCACGACATAGACGAAGCCGCGCTCGGGTAACGGTCCCCGCGCGAGCAGGTAGGTGGCGCCGCTCGGCATCTCGGGGCGCAGCTCGTCGGCCTTTTGTAGCGAGATGAATTGCAGTGTCCACCGGAGCACCTGCCCGGCGTACCGTTGTGGGTCGGCGCGCAGTTCGGCGGCGGTGACGCCGACGAGCACGCCGGGCGGCGCGATCTGGAGGTCGCCGCTCCTCACCCATCCCTCGAGCTCGACCCGCGTCCAGTCGCCCGATTTGCCCAGGACGCGGAGCGGCGCAGATGGCGCGAGCGTGCCCGCGGGCTGGCCCTCCGGGGCGCGGTACAGCACGGTGCGGCGCGCGGATTCGACGCGCGTGGGATCAACTGGTGCGGTCGTGGTGAGGCCGGTGTCCGGGGAGCCAGCGCCGGGAGAGGTCGTATGACCCCCCGCAACGGAGCCACCGGGGCGCGTCAGCGGCGCAGGCGCGCTGGTCGCGGGGGGGGGCGGGGCCTCGACCTCGGCGCCGTCCGAGTCGGACGCCGCAGTGCGCGACCCCGCCACTTGCGCGACCGGCTCGAGATCGTTCCGGTCCGCCCAGCCCGAGCGCATCACATGCACCCAGCGGCCCGAGCTGCCCTCGGCTACGCGGCTCAACAGGAATCCTTCGGGCAGCTTCGCGATGAGGGCGCCGGCCGGCGCGGACCGGAGGTTTTCCTCCGGTGCCCGGGTCACCGCGAGATCGAAGCCCTCGCGCGGCGTGGGACCCACCGAGGTCGCGAAGATCCAGCCTTCGAGGATCAGGCCCTGCCAGTTGCCCTGCGCATCGCCGGCCATGAGCACCGCCCCGCGCGCGAGGCGCGCCAGGCGTTTGCCGCTGGCCTCCTGGTAGAACCAGGCGCCGTCGGTGGTGACTCGATAGCGCGCTTGCGAGGCGAGCGGCGGGGGCGTCACGAGCCACAGCACAACTGGAAGGGCGCGGAAGGCCCGGCTAGATTGCATCCCCTTCAATATGGCAAAGAGGCATGGGCCGCGCACCCCGGTCGTCCTGATCGTGCTCGACGGCTGGGGCTTCCGTCCCGGCCGCGAGGGCAACGCCATCGAGCTCGGGCGGACGCCCACCTGGCATCGCCTCTGGGCCCACGCGCCACGCACGCTGCTCAACGCATCCGGCCTAGAGGTCGGCCTCCCCGAGGGACAGATCGGCAACAGCGAAGTCGGCCACCTGAACCTGGGCGCGGGCCGCGTGGTGCCGCAGGACATGGTGCGCATTTCCCAATCGATCGAGTCGGGCGAGTTCTTCCGCCTGCCCCCCCTCGTGGAGCTCTGCGAGATAGTGAAGCGACGGCACGGCACGCTGCACTTGATGGGACTGATCGGGACCGGCGGCGTGCACGCCCTCGACCAGCACCTCGTCGCCGCCGTGATGCTCGGCCACCGGCACGAGCTGCCGGTCGCGATTCATGCGTGGCTCGACGGTCGCGACACGCCGCCGCAATCCGGTCTCGCCTTCATGCAGGAGCTGGTCGAGGGGCTCGGGATTCGGGGCTCGGGGCTCGGAGGTGGCGGGGCCCGAACCCCGAGTCCCGAGCCCCGAGCCCCGGTCATCTCCACCGTCGTGGGCCGCTACTACGCCATGGACCGCGACAAACGCTGGGAGCGCACGAAGATCGCCTACGACGCGATGGTACACGGCGTGGGCGAGCCCGCGCCCGACCCGGTAAACGCGATCCGGCGGGCCAACGAGACTGGGGAGACCGACGAGTTCGTGAAGCCCCGCGTGGTCACCGGAACGCCGCGCATCCGCTCGGGCGACGGGGTGTTCTGCTTCAATTTTCGCGCGGACCGCATGCGCCAGATCGTGCGGGCACTCGCGGTCGAAGGATTCGACGCCTTCGACACCGGCGCGCGGCCATCGGTCGACCTCGTGACCATGACCCAGTACGACGAAACGTTCGCGTTTCCCATGGCCTTCGGGCCGATGGTCCTCTCGCAGATCGTGGCCCAGGTGCTTTCCGAACGGGGCAAGACGATGTTCCGGACGGCCGAAACGGAGAAGTACGCCCACGTCACCTACTTCTTCAACGGCGGCCGCGAGACTCCGTTCCCGGGCGAGGAGCGCCTGTTGGTGCCGTCACAAAAGGTCGCCACGTACGACTTGATGCCGGAGATGAGCGCGCCGGCGGTGACGGACGTATTGTGCAAGGCCATCGAAGCCGGGCATCACGATTTCATCCTATGCAACTACGCGAACGGGGACATGGTCGGGCACTCGGGGGTACTAAGCGCCGCCGTGAAGGCCGTGGAGGCGGTGGACCAATGCCTCGACCGCGTGCTGCGGAGCGCCGAACGGCGCGACACCACGCTGCTCGTGACGGCGGACCATGGCAACTGCGAGCTGATGATCGACCCGACGACGGACGGGCCGCACACGGCACATACCACGAATCCGGTGCCGTTTGTGATCGTCGGAGACCGAGCACGCGGGCCGCTGCGCCACGGCGGGGCGCTGCGCGACGTCGGCCCTACCGTGCTCCGGATGCTCGACATCGAACCGCCCCCGGAGATGACGGGACGCGACTTGAGGGAGACGGACTAATGCCAGAGGCGACGGCACGACGGAACGTTGGAACGAGGATGCGGCGGAGAGCAACGGTGCTCGGGATTGCACTTCTTTCCGTCATTCCGTCGTTCCGTCGCCTTTCAGCTCAAGTGGGCCACGACCCCGGCCACTCACCCTACCGTGACATCCCGAAGGGTGCGGTGTGGGTGGCCACCTTCGGAGATTTGGGCGGCGGCCGGGGGAGCGTCGGCGTCGGTCCGTCCGACGGCATGACGGCCGGCCTCCGCTACGAGGTTCCTCTGGGCGCCATCGGGACGTCCCTCGGCGTCGCGTATGCCCGGACCACGAGCTTCGTCATAGATGCGAGCACGACGACGGACTCCCTGTCGCGCAGGAGCGGTCCGTACGATGCCGGCGTGGTCCTCGTCGACGCCGGGCTCCAGCTCGCGCTCGCCGGGAGGAAGAGCTGGCGCGGACTGGCACCCTACATCGGGGGAGCGCTCGGCGTGGCGGTGGGACAGAGCATCGCCAAGGACTCGAGCGGCTACAAGTTTGGAACCAAGATCACTCTCGCGCCCAATGCGGGGTTCCGCTGGTACCCGGCGCGGCGGCTGTCGCTGCGCGGCGACTTCCGCCTGGAGCTCTGGAAGCTCTCGTACCCCCTGTCGTACAAGCAGCAGAATTTCCAGGGCAACCGCGTCCTCGACGTGAACGCGTCGCTGAGCGAGTGGACGGCACACCCGTGGGCGACGATCGGCATCGGATGGATTTTTTAGCGGAAGGATTCCGGCGCGCGCTCGCGCTGCTCTTCTCGGCCGATGCCGAGGTGACCGGCATCGCCCTCCTTACACTCAAGATCGGCCTGCTCGCCACACTCGTTGCCTGCGGGCTCGGCATTCCCGTCGGCTTCATGCTCGCGACGAAATCGTTTTGGGGTCGTCGGGCCGCGCTCACGGTGGTCAATACCGCCCTGGCCTTCCCCACGGTGGTAGTGGGGCTCCTCCTCTATGGGCTCCTCTCGCGTCGCGGCCCGCTCGGCGGGCTGGAGTGGCTGTACACATGGCAGGCCATCGTGGTCGGTGACGTGCTGCTCGCGTTTCCCATCGCCGCGGCGCTCGCGGCCGCGGCCGTGCAGGGCGTGGATCCCCGCATTCGTCGCACCGCCCAAACCCTCGGCGCGGGTCGCTGGCGCACGGCGTGGACCGTGGCGCGCGAGGCTCGCTTCGCGCTCGCCGCCGTCATCACCACCGCGTTCGGCCACGTCGTCGCCGAGATCGGCTCCGCCATGACCGTGGGCGGCAATATCCGCGGCCAGACCCGCACGCTCACGACCGCGGTCGCGCTGTATACGAGTCAGGGCGATTTCGGCCTCGCGCTCGCGCTGGGCCTCATCCTGCTGCTCCTGGCGTTGCTCGTGAACGTCGCGCTGCAGGTGCTCCAGGGCCGCGGAGGAGTCGGTCATGCTTGAGCTGGTGGGCGTGGTGCATCGCTACGAAAGTCGCATCGTGCTCGATATCGAGCGGTTCCAGGTTCCACCCGGCTCCGGCGTGGCGATCGTGGGCCCGAATGGATCGGGCAAGAGCACCTTGCTACGGCTGCTCGCTCTCCTCGAGCGGCCTACGCAGGGCGAGGTTCGGCTCGACGGGGCGGTGGTGACGGGGACGAGCGGCGCACGCCGCCGGGTGACGCTGGTCGAGCAACGGCCCGTGCTGTTCCGCGGAACGGTGCGCGAGAATCTCAGGTTCGGGTTAGAGGTGCGGGGGACCAAAGGCACGGACATGAACAGGGTCATCGACAACGTGGCAGGAAGGCTCGGCATCACCTCGCTGCTCGATCGCCGGCGGCACGAGTTGTCGGACGGCGAGGTGCAGCGCGTCGCCGTGGCGCGGGCGCTCGTCGTCGAGCCCGACGTGCTGCTGCTCGACGAGCCGACGAGCTCCGCCGACCGCGCAGCGGCCCAGACACTGTATCGCGCCCTGGCCGAAGAGCGCGCCCGGCGCCCGCTCGCCATCTGTCTCGCCTCCCATCAGCTGGAAGACGCATACCGCTGGGCCGACGATGTGCGAGCTCTTGCCGAGGGGAAGCTGGCTCCCGTCACCCCCGAGAACCTGTTTCGGGTCGAGCTCCCGCCGGGCACGGGCGATGCGGGGCTGAAGCACGTGTGCGTCGGCTCGATCGAGGTGGCGGCGACCACCGACAAGACCGGTCCGGCCATCCTCGCGGTGTCGCCCACGGACATCTTCGTCAGCCGCGAGCCGCTCGCGTCCTCCGCGCGCAACGTCTTCTCGGGACGCGTCACCCGGCTCAGCCATCGGCGGCCCGGCGTGGTGCACGTCGCCGCCGACGTCGGGGTGGAACTGGTCGCGGTGATCACCGAGGATGCGGTGCGGGATCTGGGACTCGTGCCGGGCGGCCCGGTGGTGTTCTCCTTCAAGGCCAGCGCGGTACGTGTGTTCTGAGAATGCCGATCTGCTATCTTACACGCATCGTTGAGTTTAGCGCGACGCACCGGATTCGACGGGCCGACTGGACCGCGGAGCAGAACACGGCCGAGTTCGGCCGGGCGGCGACCGAGCACGGGCACCGCTATCAATGCCGGGTCACGGTCAAGGCGCCGCTGCGAGCCGAAGCGGGCGGCGTAATGAGTCTGCCGCTGCTCGATACCCTCCTCGACGAAGAGGTGGTACGGCGGTTCGACGGCAAGAGCATCAACGCGGCGGCGCCCGAATTCGCCGACGGCCGGCGGCTCGCGACGGGCGAGGCGCTGACCGTGTATGTGTGGGAGCGGATCGCCCCGCGGCTGCCATCCGGTGTGCGGCTCCATGCCGTGCGGGTACAGGAGGGGCCACATTTGTACTCGGAGTATTTTGGTGGAGAATAAGCCAGTAGCCCCGGGCGCAAGCCCGGGGTCTCGTCGCGGCCGGATGCTCGCCGAGTCGGCCGCCGTGGAAGAAGTGCCGGTCTGGCTCGAGGTGAACGGCGAGCCCGCCGTCACCTGGATGTGCACGCCCGACCTGCTCGAGGAGCTGGCGACGGGTTGGCTGCACGGCGAAGGCTACATCGGGAGTCTCGATGACCTCGTGAAGCTGCGCCCGTGCGCCACCGACCTCGGGTTCTGGGCGGACATACGGCCGGAGCGCCTGGCCGCCGTGAAGGGAGAGAACCGCAAACGCGTCTTGGCCTCCGGATGCGGCGCGGTCTCGACGTTCCTGGCCGATCCGCACGTCGTCGCCCGAGCACCCTCGCGAGGCGAGCCCCCGGCGGCCGACCGGCTGCGGGTGCTGTTCAAAGAGCTGTTCGGCCGGGGCGAGCGCTACAACGAGACGGGCGGCATCCACGCGGCGGCGCTCACCGACAACGAGCGGTTGTTGTTCCACGCCGAGGACATCGGGCGACACAACGCGGTGGACAAGGTGATCGGCGCGGCCGTCATCGCGCGCACGCCGATCGTGGGGCGTGGGCTGCTCGTCACGGGTCGGATATCGGCCGAGCTGGCGTACAAGGCCGCGCGGGCCGGCGTGGCGTATGTGGCGACCCCGAGCGTGCCGTCGACGCTCGCCCTGACGATCGGCCGCCGCTCGGGACTGGTCCTGGTCGGGCGCGCGGTGAGCGGCACGCCGCACATCCACCGGCCGGACGCGTGACGGCCGACGAGCTCCGCGGCATTCTCGGCGCGACGCGAACGATCGCGGTCGTCGGGCTGTCGCCCTCGCCCGAGCGACCCAGCCACGGTGTGGCAGCCTACCTCCAAGGTGCCGGCTATCGTATCGTGCCCGTGAACCCGCACCACGACACCATCCTCGGTGAGCGGAGCTACCCGACGCTGACGGCGGCGGCGGTCGATCACCCGATCGACGTGGTCGATGTGTTTCGACGCAGCCAGTTCGTGGGCCCGATCGTGGAGGAAGCGATCCGCCTGAAGCCCGCCCCCCGGCTGATCTGGCTGCAGATGGGCGTGGTGGACGAGACGGCCCGGCGGCGCTCGCAGGCGGCGGCAATTCCGTTCGTGATGGACCGCTGCCTGATGGTGGAGCACCGGGCGCTCGGAGGGTGACCGTGCGCGGCGCCGTCCTGGCGGGCGGTGCCGCCCGCCGCTACGGCGGGCGTCCCAAGGGACTCGTGGAGCTCGGCGGGCGGCGCATTCTCGACCGGGTGCTCGACGTGGTCGCCGCCGTGACCGGCGATGCTCCCCTGCTCGTCGCCAACGCTCCCGACGCCGCCGGTTGGCGACCCGACCTCCGGACCATTCCCGACGTGCGCCGGGATTGCGGCAGCCTCGGCGGCATCTACACCGCGGTCGTGTCCGGCGCGGGTCCGGTCCTGTGCGTCGCCTGGGACATGCCGTTTCTCACCGTGGACTTGCTCCGAGCGCTGGTGACGGGGGCGGGGGCGGGGGCGGGGGCGGGGGCGTGGGCGACGAGCGGGGGGTACGACGCCTTTCTGCCCGAGAGCGACGGCCGCCGCGGCGTCGAGCCGCTGTGCGCCGTGTATGGCCCCGCCTGCGGCCCCGCCATCGAGCGGCAGCTCGCGCGTGGCGACCTGCGGGCCATCGGCTTCCACGCCGATGTGAAGGTCGGTACACTACCTCTCGAGCGCGTCCGGGCGTTTGGCAACCCGGTCGACCTGTTTTTCAACGTCAACACTCCCGCGGACTTGGAACGGGCGGAGGCGGCGTGGCGGCGACGCGGATGATCTCGATCATCGGCCGGAAGAACGCCGGCAAAACCACGCTGCTCGTGGCCCTCTCGGCCGAGCTCGTGCGCCGCAAGTTCCGGGTGATGACCATCAAGCACGGCACCCATCCGGCCGATACCGACCAACGCGGCAAGGATTCTTGGCGTCATTGGCACGAAGGCCGCGCCGAGCGCGTCCTCATGGAGGGCCCCGGCCAGCGCGTTCTATGGGAGAAGACAGAGAAGGAATCCGATCCGGTGACCCTCGCGCGACGCTATCTCCAAGGCGCCGACATCGTGCTGGTCGAAGGATTCAAGGCGGCGCCCCTCCCCAAGATCGAGGTGTACCGGCGAGCCGCGGGCCCCGAGCCGATTTTCGACTCGAAGGTCCACGACCCGGGCGACTGGGTGGCGATCATCACCGATAATCCCGCCTATCGGGCGGACGACGTACCCGTCTTCCGGTTCGCCGATACCGCGTGGCTCGTCACCCTCGCCAACCTGGCCTGGGACCGGGCCAAGATCCTCCCGCCCTGACATGCTGACGCCAACCGAGGCGGCGCACCGCATCCTCGAGCATATAACGCCGCTCCCCGCGTCCCGGCGGCCGCTCCGCGACTCGCTCGACCGCGTGCTCGCCGAGGATGTGTCGAGTCCCATCGACCTGCCCGCGTGGGACAATTCCGCGATGGACGGCTACGCGGCGCGCGCGGCGGACATCGCGCCCGGCAAAGTCACCCTCGCGGTGGTCGAGACCGTGGCCGCCGGCCAGTTCCCCACGAAGTCGATCGGTCCGGGCGAGGTCACGCGGATTTTCACGGGTGCCCCTCTGCCTTCCGGCGCCGACACCGTGGTGCGCCAGGAGGACACGGAGGCGGCTGCGCCCGGGCACGTGACCGTGGTGAGCGGTCGCGACGCCCGGAAGAACGTCCGCTACCGGGGCGAGGACATTCGAAAGGGCGCCGTCGTGCTCGAGGCCGGCACACCGCTCGGCCCGGCGCAGCTGGGGGTGCTCGCCTCCATCGCCCACGCCGCGCCGCTGGTGCACGATGCGCCACGGGTCGCGTTCATGGGATCGGGGGACGAGATCGTCGACCTGGACCGGGCCGACGAGATCCTCGCCGGCCGGAAAGTAGCAACGTCGAACTCTTACACGCTCCACGCCCTCATCCAACGGACCGGAGGTATCCCCGTGGATCTCGGGCTGGCCCGCGATACGAAGGACAGCCTCCGAGAGCGGCTGTCCGCCGCGCGGGGGACGGACCTTCTCGTCACGACCGCGGGGGTGAGCGTCGGGGAGCACGATCTGGTGCGCGAGGTGTTGAGCGAGCTCGGGGGCGAGATCAAGCTGTGGCGCATCGCGATGCGTCCCGGCGCGCCCGTGGGGTTTGGCACGCTGCACGGCAAGCCGTGGATCGGCCTGCCCGGCAACCCGGTGAGCGTGATGGTGACGTTCGAGCTGTTCGTGCGGCCCGCAATGCGCCGAATGCTCGGTCATCGGCTGCCGTTCCGCCGTGTCGTCCACGTGTGCGTAGGGGAACCGATCACCCTGGGACCCAAGCTCCGTCACTTCCTGCGGGCGGTTGTCAAGCCGGAGGGCCCGGAGGGGAGGCTGACGGCGCGCTTGACTGGCCCCCAGGGTTCGGGCATCCTCACGTCCATGGCCCGTGCAAACGCGCTCCTGATCGTGCCGGAGGACCGGCCCGCGGTGCCCGTGGGGGAGACCCTGGCCGCCCTGCTGCTCGACGATCCGCACCACGTGGCCGAGGCCCCCTTCTAGGTGACCGCCCGCCCGAGACTGTACCACGCGCTCCGGCTGTTCGGCGTGGCCGCGCTCGTCGCGGGGATCTATGCCCTGAACGCCCGGACGCCCGGCGAGCTGCGCCTGGGCATCCTCTATCTGATTCCCGTGCTGCTCGCGACGTGGCTGGATGGGACGGGATGGGGCATCGCCTTCGCGGCCGCGACCAGCCTGCTGCGCTTGCGGACCGGGTTCGACCAGATGCCCGAGACCACACCGCTCCAGCTCCGCATCCTGAATGAGGTGGCGTATTTCGCGGTGGTCGGCGTAGCGATCGCCGGGCTGTCGCAGCTCCGGCGCACCCAAGATCAGCTCGCCCAGCTGGCGACGCATGATCCGCTGACGAGCGTGCTCAATGCCCGCGCCTTCTCCCAAGAGCTGACGCAGGAGCTGGGGCGCAACCGACGCTACGGGCGGCCGCTGGCGCTGATCTACCTCGATCTCGACGACTTCAAGAAGGTGAACGACGCGCACGGCCACGCCACCGGTGACGCCGTGCTGCGGCTGGTCGCGGACGCGATGCGCGGGGCGGTCCGCCAGGCGGACGTCGTGGGCAGGCTCGGCGGAGACGAATTCGGCGTGCTGATGCCCGAGACGGATGGGGACGTGGCGCACGCCGCTGCGTCTCGCCTGGTAGCAGGCATCCGTACCGTGTTCCGCGGCACACCGTCGGTGACCGCGAGCATCGGCGTCGTGGCCGTATCCGGAACCGAGGCCGGGAGCGACGAGCTGCTACGCAAGGCGGATCAGGCGATGTACGCCGCGAAGCAGGCCGGCAAGGACCGGGTGGTCCAAGTCGCCATGTGACCGGCATGCTGAAGACGCTGCAGGAGCTGTTCCTGATATTCACGTCGGTCCTCTTCATCGTCGATCCCCTCACTGCCGTACCGACGTTTCTCGCCATGACCGCCCGGGATTCTCTGGAGACGCGCCGCTTCATGGCCCGCCGGGGCGCGTGGACGTGCTTCATCACCCTGACGTCGTTCGCCCTGGGCGGCAGCCTGATCTTCCGGCTGTTCGGCATCACCATCGCGGCGTTCAAGATCGCGGGTGGGGTGCTGATCGGGCTCAACGCGCTCGACATGGTGCAGGCGCGCCGGAGCCAGCAAAAGGAAACGCCGGTCGAAAAGGCAGAAGGGATTCAGAAGGAAGACGTGGGGATCATGCCGCTCGGGGTCCCGATGCTCGCGGGGCCGGGCGCAATTTCGACGGTGATGGTCCTCGCCGGCGCGTCGAAGAGTCCGGTGACCACGATCGGCGTGTACGCGGCCATCGCCCTCACGGCATTTCTTTGCTACGTCACGCTCGCGGCGGCCACCGGGCTGGAGCGGAGGCTCGGCCAGACGGGGATGCGGATCCTCACCCGGCTCATGGGCCTGGTGCTGTGCGCCATCGCCGTGCAGTTCATTATCGATGGAATCAGGATGGCCGGATTGTAATCGCGGGGAGTTCTATTACATCCGCTTGTACTTCGGCCCGCTGCCGCCCTCGCGGGGCGTCCAGCGCGGGCCCAGAACGTCCGTCGCCTTGCAGTCCACACAGTTGGGAGCGTTCACGCGCAACGTCCCCTGGCCGAGTTCGTACACTCCCGCGGGGCACATGTGGGCGTAGAACTCGGCGACGGCGGCCGGCACGTCCTTCCCCACGACCAGATGAATCGGGATCGTGTCGCGCGTCGCGTTCCCGGACTTGAAGACCGCGTCGACCTTGGAGAACGTCAGCTTGCCGTCGGGCGTTACCGACCCCGGGCGTGCGCCCGGGGTGAACCGTCTGGGAACGTCCGCATCGCTCTCCATCTCGATCTTTCCGCCCGGTATCCGACCACCCGTCGCAGTCATAACCGCCGCCTTCACGCCGCCAACGTAAAATCCGTCCTTGAAGCCGAGCCGCATGTTCCGGGTGCGGTACAGGTCCTTCAGGATGAACGAGTCGCCGACCAGGCGGTCGTATTCGGCGAGTCGCGCCGCGGAGGGATCGTGCACCTCGAGGGCGGCGAAGATGGCCTGCGCGGCCAAGATCCCCGATTGCATGGCGTAGTGGATCCCCTTGAGCGAGGGCACGTCCACGAAGCCGGCCGAGTCTCCCACGATCACGACGCCCTCGCCCGCGCGTCGCGCCGGGACCGAGTAGTACCCTCCCTCCGGGATGGTCTTGGCGCCCCATTCGACCATCTCGCCGCCCTCGAGCACGCGCCGGAACATGGGGTGCAGCTTCATGCCCTGGAACAAGGCATGCACGTCGAGCCCCGCGTCCCGATAGTCGAGCCCTACCACTAAGCCGAGCGCGACCAGGTTCGGCTCGAGCGGATACATGAAGCTGCCGCCGAACACATCCGTCGGGAGCGGCCAGCCGAGGGTATGGACGATCGTGTCGAGCGGTTGCTTGGTCTCCCAGATCTCCTTTACACCGAGCGCGTAGATCTGCGGATTCGCGCTCCCCACCCGCTGCCACTCGAGCCACGCCTGCGACAGCATTCCTCGCGTGCCTTCCGCCAGCACCGTGACCCCCGCGACGAGGTCATTGGGCGCGAGGTAGTTGGCGAGCGGCCGTCCGTCGCGGTCGAGGCCGGTCGCGGCGGTCCGGACGCCCGCCACGCGTTCTCCGTCAACCAGGAGGCTCGCGGCCGGGAATCCGGTGAACACGTTCACGCCCAACCCTTCGGCTCGCGTGCCCAGCCAGCGCACGACCTCGCACAGCGACGCGACGTAATTCCCGGCGTTGTGCATCGTGGGCGGCGTCGGCAGGGTCACGGCGCGACGCGACGTGAGCAGACGAACCGCTTCTTTCGTCACGGGGCCGCGGAACGGGAAATCGGTGATCGGCAGATCGGGGAACAGCTCGCGGAAGGCGCGCGGATTCACCACCGCGCCTGAAAGCGAGTGCTCTCCCAGGGCTTCGGCCTTTTCGAGGACGCCGATGTTGAGGTCGCCGCCCCCGCGCTTGGCGAGCTGGGCCAGCTCGATCGCGCACGCGAGCCCGGCGGGACCGCCGCCTACGATCAGCACGTCCAGCTCCATCCGGTCGCCGGCGCCGGCGGCGCCTTCCTTCAAGATGAGTCGATCGACGGGCAGCGGCGGCTGGTACTGCGCCGGAACGAACCTCCCCCCTCTCTCCTCTCCCTTATCCATGCAGCTTCTTGATCTCTTCGGTAAGCTTCGGCACGACCTCGAACAGATCCCCGACAACCCCGTAGTCCGCCACCTTGAAGATGGGCGCGTCTTTGTCCTTGTTTATCGCCACGATGACCTTGGAGGTGCGCATACCGGCCAGGTGTTGAATGGCGCCGGATACGCCCACCGCAATGTAGAGCGTCGGGCTGACCGTCTTTCCGGTCTGCCCCACCTGGTCCGCATGCGGGCGCCAGCCCGCGTCCACGACGGCGCGCGACGCGCCAACGGCCGCGCGACCGCCGAACGCCGCCGCCAGCTCTTCCAGGACCTTGAAGTTCGCGGGCTCCTTGAGGCCGCGGCCGCCCGACACAACGATCGGCGCCTCGGCCACGTCGAGCGTGCCCGCCGGCGCCGCCTTGATCTCCTTCACCACCACGCGACCGGCCGCTCCTTCCACCGGCGCCGTCTCGACGGTCCCGCTCTTGGGACGCCGCACCGGTGTAAACACGTTGGGCCGCAGCGAGAGCACCGCCGGGCTCCCCGCGACTTTGACCTTGAGCAGTGCTTTCCCCGCATACACCGGTCGAAGCGCGATCACGGCGCCGTCTTCGACCGCCAGATCGGTGACGTCCTGGGCGAGCGGCCGCCCAAGCCGGGCGGCGACCCGCGGGGCGAGATCCTTGCCCGTTGCGCTCGCCGCGAACACCACGGCGCGGTACCCACCGGCCTTCACCCGCTCCGCGATCGCCCGGGCATACCCTTCGGGCGCGTAGCTGCCGAATGCCGGATTGGTCAGGGTGATCACCTTGTCGGCGCCGAACCCGCCCACTGCATCGGTGCCTCGCACTGTTCCGCCTGCAACCACCAGCGCGTCCACCGTGCCGCTCCCGAGCGCGTCGGCCAGACGCCGCGCGCCCGTCACCACCTCATGCGAGACCTTGCGCAGCGCCCCATCACGCTGCTCGAGCACGGCGAGGACGCCGCTCACAGGACCTTCGCCTCCTCGCGCAGCAGCCGCACCAGCTCCCCTACCGCCGCCGCGCCTTCACCGACGATCTTGCCCGCCTGACGCTCCGGCGGCGGCACGAGGCCGAGGACCTCGATTCCTCCCGTGTCTAAGGACACGGGCTTCGACACCAGCGGTTTCTTCTTCGCCGCCATGATGCCCTTGAGGGCGGGATAGCGCGGCTCGTTCAATCCCTTGTCGGTCGTGAGCACGGCGGGCAGCGGAAACTCCACGACCTCGACGCCGCCCTCGATCTCCCGTTCCGCGGTCCCCTTTTTTCCTTCGATTTCGAGGTGGGCCACAGTGGTGACGCACGGCAGATCGAGGAGCTCAGCCACCATCGGGCCGACCTGGTGGTTGTAATCGTCGATCGCCATCTTGCCGAAGAGGATCAGGTCGAAGACACCAGTCTTGAGCTCGGTGGCGAGGGTCTTGGCCGCTTCGAGGCCGTCGGCGGGGAGCCGATCGGCCTGGAGGAGCACGCCGCGATCGGCCCCCATGGCGAGCGCCGTGCGGATCGTCTCCTGCGCCGCCGCCGGGCCGAGTGCGATCACCACGACTTCACCGCCGCCCGCCTTCTCCTTGCGACGCAGCGCTTCTTCAACTGCGAACTCGTCGTACGGATTGAGGATGAACTTGACGCCAGCCTCGTCGATCGACTTGCCGTCGGAAGCGATTCTGACGCGCGTTTCGGAGTCGGGGACGCGCTTGATGCAGACGGCGATCTTCATGGCGGAGGAAAAGAAACCCGGCTCGTGCCGTCTGGCAACCGCTCAGAAGTCCGCGCTGATACTCACGAGGAGGTGTCGCGGCTGTCCCGGCGTGAGAAACCGTTGCACCGGTGCGCCGGCCACCGTGGGATTTGCCGCGAACGTTCCGAACGTCACATATCTGCGGTCGAGCACGTTCGGCACCATGACCCGCACCGAGTACCGGTCCACGTTCGCTTCGAGCGACGCGTCGGCCAGCGCGTAGTCGGGCAAGCGTGCCTCGACGTTCGCTTCGTCACCGCGGAGGTATTGGGGGCCGATGTAGCGCCCATCCACGCGCAGTCGCAGGACGTCCTTGAACAGCGGGAGCGATGCACCGGCGTTGAAGCGATGGGCGGGGACCATGGGCAGGCGGTCACCCGGCGTTACGGTCTCGTTCCCGGGGGGCCGCCCGGTGCTCAGCACCGCCGTCGTTTCGAACGTCGCGGCGGTGTAGCCGTAGTTCGCGTACAGCTGGCCCCCCCCCCCGCGCGAGGCCCAGCGGATGGCGGTCTCCACGCCCGCCCGTCGAGTGGCGGCGATGTTCTGGAAGTAGCCCGTGGTGGCGGTCGGGGCCACGAAGAAGATGTCGTCCCGGACGTCGGTTCTGTACACATCGGCGCTCGCGCTCAGGCCCGTGGCCGTCCGCCGCAGCTGCCAGCCCAGCTCATAGGTCGTCGCCACCACCGGTCGGAGCGCGGGATCCGGGCCGAGGGCGAACGGAAGCGGGCAGGCCGCGGTCGGATCGCTGCAGGCGATCTCGACGAGCGCCGCCGGACGAAAGCCGCGGCTCCAGGACGCGTACACCTCCTGATTGCGCAGCCCGGTCCACGATACGCCGACGCGAGGGCTCACCCGGTGGTAGAGATTGAGACCGTCCTGCGTTGGGTCGAGCAGATCCTCGTACGGCAGACGGATGTAGTCATAGCGGCCGACGACCGTCGCCGCGAACGACGGGGTGAGCTCCCAGCTCGCCCCCGCGAACACACCCCAGTCCACCTCGTTGGCCCGCACGGAATCGGTGAGCGAATCCGCGCCCGACGGCGGGACCGCGTACAGGCCTACCACCGTATGCGAGTAAGTGCCGTCCACTCCCCCGAACCAGCGGAGCGGGCGGCCAGCCAACCCGAGCGACCCTGTGAGCTGCACCGCGCCCCCCCCGAGGCGCTCGTGATTGCGCTGGCGGGAGTCCGGGGGGCTCGCGTTCACGTTGAACTGATCCGTATTCAAGAACCGCCCGAACAGATTGACTGCCAATTGCGCCCCGCCCACGCGGCGTTGGGCGTTCAACGTGATCAAATGGCTTGTCGGGGCGAAGTAATCACCCGCGGTGAAATTCGAGTCCGGCCGCGCGTCCACGACGTTGTCGGGAAGGCTTCCTGCCTGATGGATTTTGTTCTCCGCGCCACTGTAGCTCAGGGTCGCGTTCCAACCGCCTGCGATCAAGCCGAGCTTCCCGAAGAGGGTGCCGATGCCGCTCGTGGTCGCCTGGCGCCAGCCGGTCTCGTGCTCGTAGCGGGCGCCGATGTAGTAGTCCCAATTGCCGCGTCGATCGCCGGCCTGGAGCTTCACCTCGTACCGGCCGTAACTTCCCCCGGACACCTCCACCTCGCGCGCTCCCGGCGCCGACCCCCGGCGCGTCACGAGATTGACGGCCGCGCCGAGTGAGTTCCGGCCGAGCAGCACGGAAGGCCCGTATACCACCTCGACGCGCTCCACATCTTCGAGCGGCAGCAGGTCGAAGTTCACCTCGTTCGCATCGGGCTCGTTCATCCGCACGCCATCGACGTACACGGTCACGCCCTGCGGGAGTCCGATCGTCGGGGACACCTGAAAGCCACGGAGCGTCACATCGAGCTGCGCGGGGGCACCGAGCTCGTCGGAGGTGGTGACCCCGGGGAGCTCCTCGAGCGCGTCGGCGAGCGACCGCACGCCCCGCTCGTCCAGGTCGGATGCGTTGAGGGTGGCGGTCCGCCCGGTCAGACCGCGCACCACCTCGTGCACGCTCGGGAGCCGCGTCCCCGTGACGACGACGGGCGCGAGGGTGGTGGAATCTTTGGGAGTGGAGTCGGGCTGTTGCGCGCTGGCGGGCGACCCGAGTAGGGCCAGGAACAGGACGCCAGCGGCCAATTGCGGATTGCGAATTGCGGATTGCGGATTCGAAGGCTGGATGTCCAATCCGCAATCCACAATCCGAAATCCGCAATCAGTTGAAAGCACTCAGCCCCGTGATCTCCTGACCGAGAATCAGCGTGTGGATGTCGTGCGTCCCCTCGTAGGTATAGACCGACTCGAGATTCGCGAGGTGCCGCATCGCCTGATACTCCGCCAGAATGCCGTTGGCTCCGAGCAACCGGCGCGCTTCGCGCGCCACGTCCGTGGCGATGTTGACGTTGTTGCGCTTGGCGAGCGAGACCTGCTGCGGTGTGACCTTGCCCTGATCCTTGAGCCGGCCGAGCTGCAGGCACAGGAGCTGGGCCTTGGTGATCTCCGTCAGCATCTCGGCGAGCCGCGCCTGCTGCAGCTGGAAGCCACCGATCGGCTTGCCGAACATCACGCGGTTCTTCGCGTAGCTCGCCGCCTCGTCGAAGCACGCCATCGCGGAGCCCACCGCGCCCCACGCGATGCCATACCGAGCCTGCGTGAGACACATGAGCGGCGACTTGAGCCCGCCCGACTTGGGAAGCAGCGCTTCTTTCGGCACGCACACGTCCTGAAGCACGAGCTCACTGGTATCGCTCGCCCGCAGGCTGAGCTTGCCCTTCTGGTCCCTGGCGGAGAACCCCTTCGTGTCGGTCGGAACGATAAAGCCGCGAAGCGATTCGACGTCGTCGACCTTGCCCGTCTTGGCCCACACGACGGCGAGCTGGGCCGTCGACCCGTTCGTGATCCACATCTTGGCCCCGTTCAAGACCCAGCCGTCCTTGATCTCCTTCGCGACGGTGATCATCCCGGCGGGGTTCGAGCCGTAGTCCGGCTCGGTCAGCCCGAAGCAGCCGATGATCTCACCGGACGCCATCTTGGGGAGCCAGCGGCGCTTCTGCTCGTCCGACCCGAACGCATAGATCGGGTACATGGCGAGCGCGCCCTGCACCGACGCGAAGGATCGCACACCTGAGTCTCCGCGCTCGAGCTCCTGCATGATGAGCCCGTAGGCGACGTTGTTCAGTCCAGCGCAGCCATGCTCCTCCGGAAGGTTGGCGCCGAACAGGCCCAGCTCCGCCATCTGCGGCACCAGCTGTTTGGGGAACCGTCCCTCGACGTAGTGCTCGCCGATGATGGGGATGAGATTGTCGTCCACCCAGGCGCGCACCGTGTCGCGCACCGCCCGTTCTTCTTCCGACAACAGTCCGTCGACGTCGTAGAAATCGACGCCCTGGAACTTTCCCATATAGGCCTCAGTGATCAGAGTTCAGTCGGGTCGTCATCAGTGCAGTCGCCAGACGCCAAGCTGCAAGCGGCTCGCAGTCACAAGTTGGCAGGTTCGCCACCACTTGCAACTCGTCACTGACAACCGCTTGCGACTTGGCGTCTGGAAACTTAACTGGCGACTGGCACCTGCTGTGGTGACGGCTGGCGTCCTGGTCTGGCAAACGCGGCCGTGTCCGACGCATTGAACCGACGGTGCTCGCCGTCCCACCGGAAGAACGTGATATGGACCGCGCTGGGCTCGATGGTCACGAAGTTGAAGCTGGACGGGCGCCCGCCACGCGTGCGGCGACACAGCGTACCCGCGGTCGAGACCACCACCCGGCCCTCGAGCAGGTCAGCCCCCTCCTGGTGATCGTGCCCGCACAGCACGACCTCGGCGCCCGAGGCCGCGATGCGGCGCTGGGCCTGGCGCCAACGGGCGAGACCCATGCGGCGCGACAGCTCACCCCGCAACACGTTGTGGTGCACGACGAGCACGCGCGCCTGCTCGGGCGGCGCCGCGGCGAACGCGGCGCGCGCCCGCTCGATCTCCCGCTTGGGGAGATGGCCCTTCACCGTCAGGTCGCGGAGCCGCAGGGTGAGCGACCCCCACGCCACGCCATACGAGGTGAGCACGCCGACGAGGAGCGCGCCGGACAGGGTGAGGGTCGGAGCCAGGTCACGCCCGAAATAGCGGGAATACTTCGCGTACAGCGGCGCCCGGCCGAACGGGATCAGGGGACGGGTCCACCAGCGGACGTCGTGGTTCCCGGGCATGACATGCACCGGCGCCGTCCGCGCCGCGGTCTGGACGAGCGCGCGCGCCCGCTGAAACTCGCCGTGCCGCGCGCGCTGGGACAGATCGCCCGAGATCACCACCGCGTCGGGCCGCAGATCGGGGATCATCTGCTCGAGCGCCTCGATCTGCTCGAGATCGGCGAGCCCGCCGAAGTGAAGGTCGGAGACGTGCAGCAGTTGAACGGTCACGACTCGGCCTGTACGGTATAGGTGAGCGTCGCGTCGCCTCTGGCCGGCACCGCGACCCGGAAGCGCACTTCGGTGGCGGACAGCTTCTCGGCCGCCACGCTGCTGTCGGTCACGTGCCACACGCCGAAGCGCGCTTCGCGGACGTCGACCGTCACCGCCTCGGACTTCGCATTCGAGATGGTGACCCGGTACGAGGCGGTGATCCGCTGGCGCGCCGGAAGCCCGCGCTTCGCCGGTGGAATCGGCTCCTGATTGTAATCCGTTTGCACACGATCCGCCGTGATGTCGAACGCATCACCCGACTGCACGCGCAGGTCGCGCCCCGGCGCAGTGTGATCGCTCCGTGCCTCGCCGACGAGCTGCAGCCGCCCGGCCGAGTCGGCCTGATAGAGCTGGACCGTGCCGCCGGGAAGCGGCCGGTCACCGAACGGCGTCCCCCGGCCGCGCTTGAGCGTGTACCACACCTGCACCGGCACGCGATTCGGCTCGGCGGGGGTTTGGCCCAGGAAGCCACGCCACGGCAGCACTCCCGGCACGACGTACTCCTGCGTGTAGGCCACCGCGGCGCGCGGAAACAATGCGCTCGTCACCGGCGTCCCCGGCTCGAGGGAGACACGACCGGGAAGCAGGTACACATGCGTCTCGCCGACCGCCTCCTCGCCGGCTGCTCCACCTGACACAACCACTTCCGCCAGCATCGCCCTGCTCGGGAGCGCCTGTGGGGCGGGCGGGCCGGACCGTGCCTTGTTGACCGTTCCCGCGACGAGCTGCACATCTGCGCTGTCGACGCGCACCGTCTGCGACGTGATCGTCGCCGCTCCCGATACCTGACACCCGGCACCCAGCAGCACCACTTGATATACCGCCTCCCACCGTGCCGCGCCCGTGACGACGTACGTGAGATCGGTGTGAGGACGCTGCCGGGTCGCCTCGAGGGTGAGCGCCACTTCCGGCGCCGTGCGAATTAACTCTGCCGGAAAGAGCGGCTCGCCCGGCTCTGACAGAAGGAATCGCCCGTCTCCGAGCCGATACTGCGGCGGCTCGGTGCGAATGACGGTCGCACGCACCGTATCCGCGCCGCCCCCGCCCCCGCCCCCGCCCCCGCCGGCGCGGGGCCGCACGAAGGCCAGGGTCTGTCCCACCGCCCGCGCCAGCGCGGTCCCCTGGTCGGTGGCGGGCCGCAGCACCGCGGATACGAGCGCGACCGAGGTGTCCGGAGAGAAGAGCGTCGCCGGATCGAGCGCGTCGAGCTTCAACGTGACGGTATTACGGCCCTTGTCGAGCGGCTGGGCGAGACTGCGGCGCACCACGACCCGACCGTCGCTGTAGATCGACAGAGATGTCTGAGCGGCGAGCGGCGCGACCAGCGCCGTCAGGGCCAGGACTACGGACGTCGCGACTTGAGCCATTCGAACGCAATCCTCTGCACGATTCGAAAGGTGAGGAGATACCAGGCCACCGCCGAGACGGCACCCACGGTGCGGGCCGTGGCCTGTGAGCCCGGTGGCGCGGACCTGAGGGTGAGCATGAGATACCCCGCGAGCACGAGGGTGGTCACGACCGCCACGAGCCGCCCGATGCGGGAGGCCGTTTTCGAGAGCGCCCGCGTGCAGGAGGCACACAGGTCTCCCGGTGCGAGTCCCGCAGCCTGCTCGCCGCACCGCGCGCACGGATTGCTAGAGGCGTCGGGCCACAGCCCGGGCGAACTCAGTGGTCGAAGCACTTCCTCCCAGGTCCTTGGTGCGAACGTTGTCCGTGACGATCGCCGTCTCGACCGCGCGACGGAGCCGACCGGCCGCCTCGAGCTCGCCCACGTGGTCCAGCATCATCGCGGCCGCGAGCATCTGCGCCGCGGGATTCGCGATGCCCTGCCCCGCGATGTCCGGTGCGGACCCGTGCACCGCCTCGAATATCGCCGCCCGCTCGCCGATATTCGCCCCCGGCGCGAGACCCAGGCCGCCCACCAGGCCCGACGCCTCATCCGAGAGAATATCGCCGAACATGTTGGTCGTGACGATCACGTCGAACTGCGCCGGGTTGATCACGAGCTGCATCGCCGCGTTGTCCACGATCTTGTCGTCCGACGCGATTTGCCCCTCGTATTCACGCGCGATCATCTTCGCCGTCTCGAGAAAGAGCCCGGAGGTCGCCTTGAGGATGTTGGCCTTGTGCACCACCGTCACCTTCTTGCGACCCTGCCGCTTCGCGTATTCGAACGCGTAGCACACGATCCGGCGGCACCCGTCGCGCGTCATCACCGAGGTCGCCTGCGCCAGCGCCTTGGGGTCGTTGCCGACCTTGAAGGTGCGGTCGTAGCCGGTGTACATCCCTTCGGTGTTCTCGCGGATGACCACCAGGTCCACGTTCGGGTAGCGACCTCCCGGCACGATCGACTTCACGGGGCGCACGTTCGCGTACAGGTCGAATTCCTGGCGCAGCGCGACGTTGACCGATCGATAGCCCCCGCCGACGGGTGTGGTGAGCGGCCCCTTGAGCGCGAGCCGGGTGCGCCGGATCGAATCCACGGTGGCGTCCGGGAGCGGCGTTCCGGCTTTCTCCACCGCGCTCATGCCGCCGTATTGCTCGTCCCAGTCGAACGCGACGCCGAGCGCGTCGAGCACCTGCAGCGTCGCGTGCGTGATCTCGGGTCCGATGCCGTCGCCCGCGATGAGCGTCGCCTCGCGGCTCGTCCCGCTCACGGGAGCCCGGGGGTGAGGCCCTTCACCGCGCGGGTGAGCGCGGTCCAGGGGTCGGCGCCTTCACCCCGCGCCACGGTGCGGAACCCCACGCGGCCGGTGCGAACGTCCACGAGCACGATGGTGAGCTCTGCGACGCCGATCCCGGGGCTGGTAGGGAGCGGCGGAGGCGGCCGTCGGAAGACGAGGCCGGCCGGCACCAGCACATAGCGGCCGCCTCCCCCTCCTGCGAGCGCCGCGAGCGTCCGCAGCTCGCTGCGCAGCGGGTCGGGCACGACCTCGGGATTGTGTTTTGAGCCATGCAGCAGGATCGCCGACCCCATCTGATCCGGGTCGGGCGCAATGCCCGGCGCCCGCCGCGCCGCCCGGCGCAGCGCGTCGGGCAGGATCCAGGTGACTTCCGGCGCACGCGCCTGGAGCAGCGAGCCGAGAATGCTGTCGCCCTTCGCGAGGGCGGTGCGCCGCTCGCCCACCGTCGCCTGCCAATGCAACGAATCTTCCGCGGCGACGAGCGTGAGCGGTAGCACGGCGACCTGCTGAGCAGCGATGCCAGCAGTTGGGAGTGGCGCCGTCGGCTCGGGGATGGGTGTCTGGGAGCCGTGCCCGCACGCTGCCAGCACCACGCACCACGCACCACGCACTAAGCTTTTGATTTTCAACGGATTAGTCACGGCGCGCAATATCGTTTCCGCGCCCCGGATTTTCAAGAAGCGAGCGTCAGCCCGCCGTCCACGATGATCACCTGTCCCGTGATGTGCCGCGCGGCCTCGCTGCACAGGAACACGATCACGCGCGCCACATCCTCCGGTTCGGCCACGCGCCCGAGCACCGACTCGTGTTCAGCGCGCTCCAGCACCTCGCGTGGCAAGGTCGAGAGGAGATCCGTTTTCACGAATCCGGGAGCGATCGCATTGACGTTGATGTTCGACGGCCCGAGATCCACCGCGGCCGATTTGGTGAGCCCGATCAAGGCGGCCTTGCTCGCGGCGTAGTTCGCGATGCCGAAGCCCGGACGGAACGCCTGATGGCTCGCGATGTTTACGATCTTGCCGAAACGCTGGGCACGCATCGGGCCGGCCACCGCCTGAATACAATTGAAGGCACCGGTGACGTTGGTGTCGAGCACCTCCCGCCACGCCTCCGTCGTCAGGCGCCACAGTGCGCCGTCGTGGGTCACCCCCGCGTTGTTCACCAGATAGTGGATGCCTCCGAGACGCTCGCGGACGGTGGTGACGAACTTTTCCACCTCGTCGCGGCTGCGGACGTCGCAGCGCGCGCAATAGACGGGCACGCCCAGCGCGCGGATGGCGGTCTCGGTCAACAGCGCCTGGGCGGCGACATCGCGGTCGGGGAGGTCGACGTAGTTGATGGCGACGGCGCTGCCGCGCTGGGCGAACTCGAGCGCGGTGGCCCGGCCCAGCCCGGTCGCTCCCCCCGTGACGACGGCGACCCGGCCCTGGACCGTCTCGGCCAGGCGCTGCGGATCGGGGCGCGTCTCGGTGGCCGGCGCGCTGACGGGCGTCGCTGCGCGCGAAGCCATGAGCCAGGAGGCAGTCGGGGGCGTCAAGATTTCGAACCTATGTTCGAAATTGAACATCGGCAAGGCACGGCGTAACTTACGCGCCATGAAACGGCTCGCCTCGGTGTTTCTGTGGGGCGGCGTCTCGGCCTTGGGGGCGGCCGCCTTCGGCGTGCTCGCCCTGTCGCGGGGAGAGACGGTCAACGCCGCCTGGCTGCTCACGGCCGCCGTGTGCACGTACGCCGTCGGCTACCGCTTCTACAGCAGGTTTCTCGCCACGCGCGCCTTCGGCCTGGACGACCGCCGGGCGACTCCCGCCGAGCGATACAACAACGGGCGCGACTTCGTCCCCACCAACAAGTGGGTGCTGTACGGTCACCACTTCGCCGCCATCGCGGGGGCCGGGCCCCTGGTCGGCCCGGTGCTCGCGGCGCAATTCGGCTTCCTCCCGGGCACCCTGTGGCTCGTGATCGGCGTCGTGCTGGCCGGTGCCGTGCAGGACTTCACGATCCTGTTTTGCTCCCTGCGGCGGAACGGGAAGTCACTCGGGCAGATGGCGAAGGAAGAGGTGAACCTGGCCGCGGGCGCGACGGCGATGCTCGCGGTCCTCTTCATCATGATCATCCTGCTGGCGGTACTGGCGTTGATCGTGGTGAATGCCCTCAAGGCGTCGCCGTGGGGTCTGTTCACGATCGCCTGCACCATTCCCATCGCGCTGTTGATGGGGTGGTGGATGAAGCGGTGGCGACCGGGAAAGGTGGGGGAGGCATCGGCCGCGGGGGCCGTCCTGCTGTTGGGCGCGCTCGTGGCTGGGGGGTGGGTGGCGGGCCAGCCGCACCTCGCGCCGCTGTTCACCCACAGCGCCACGGGGCTCACGTGGATGATGGCGGCCTACGGGTTTATCGCATCGGTCCTCCCGGTGTGGATGTTGTTGTGCCCGCGCGACTACCTCTCGACGTTCTTGAAGATCACCACCATCCTGGTGCTCGCGGTCGCGATCCTGGTGATTCTTCCTCCCCTCCGGATGCCGGCGCTCACGCCGTTCGCGACGCTGGGGGAGGGCCCGGTGTTCGCGGGCAAGCTGTTTCCCTTCGCGTTCATCACGATCGCCTGTGGGGCGATCTCGGGATTCCATTCGCTCGTCGCCTCCGGTACCACGCCCAAGATGATCGCGCGCGAGTCCGACGCCCGGTTCATCGGCTACGGCGGCATGCTGATGGAGTCGTTCGTGGGCGTGATGGCCATGATCGCGGCGTGCACGCTCGACCCCGGGGTGTTCTTTGCGATGAATACGACGCCCGCGGCGCTCGCGCAGGCCTCCCAGACGTTGGGCGCGGCGGGCTTCGTCGTCTCCCCGGAGACGATGCAGGGACTCGCGGCCCGCATGGGAGAAGCCACGCTCGTCGCCCGCTCGGGCGGTGCGCCCTCGCTCGCCGTGGGAATGGCCCAGATCTTCGCGGGCGCGACCGGCGTCTTCGGGGGGAGCGGCAAGACGCTCGATGCGCTGTGGTATCACTTCGCCATCATGTTCGAGGCGCTGTTCATTCTCACGACGATCGACACGGGGACCCGCGTGGGGCGGTTCATGCTGCAGGAGATCGTGGGCCACGTGTGGCCGCGGTTCGGCGAGACGTCGTGGTATCCCAGCGTGATCGCGTCGAGCGCCGTGATCGTGGCCGGGTGGGGGTACTTCCTGTATCAGGGGGTGTCCGACCCGTTGGGCGGCATCAACTCGCTGTGGCCGCTGTTCGGGATCTCGAATCAGCTGCTCGCCGCCGTCGCGCTGTGCGTGGGCACCACGATTCTCATCAAGATGGGCCGCGCGCGCTTCGCGTGGGTGACGGCCGCGCCACTCGCCTGGCTCGTCACGGTCACCATGACGGCCGGCTGGCAAAAGGTATTCTCCGTCGATCCACGGCTCGGCTTTCTGGCACACGCCGCGTCGCTCGCGGGGTCGACCAATCCCGACGCGGGCCGGCTGATCTTCAACGACCGGCTGAACACGTTCATGGCGCTGCTGTTCATGGCCGTCGTGACGGTACTGATCGTCACGTCGCTGCGCGAGTGGTGGCTAGTGCTTTCGCGTCGCAAGGCGGCCGTGGTGCACGAGGCGCCGTTCGTGGAGACGGGATATGCCACAGGGGACTGAGCGCGGCACAGGGCGGCAGGAGGCGGCAGAAGGCGGCAAGGGTTGGCGCCGCGCCCTGCGCCGAATGTTTGGCATGCCCGACTACGACGCGTATCTCGAGCATTGCCGGACGGCTGGTCATCCGCCGCGCCTCAGCGAGCGAGAGTACGTCGCGGAGTTCTTCGAGACGAAGGGGAAGGGCGTGCGGTGCTGCTAGGCAGCGCGCGACAATAATCCTGGGCGCGACAGATTGCCTACCGTCATCGCCGAGCGTACCCTTAGACTGTCCCCGGACTCGGAAGGGATCGCGCGATGCCGGTGACGGCCAAGCTCTCCAGGAAGTTCTACGAGAAGTTAGGGGATGACCTCACCAACGAGCTGGTGGAGTGGTTCAATCAGGTGGACGCCGCGTACCGAACCGAGCTGCGGGAGCTCAACGACCTGAACTTTGGACGGTTCGAGGCCAAACTCGAAGCCCTCGAGAGTCGTCTGGAAGCCCGCATGGCCGTGTTCGAAGCACGGATCATCAAGTGGATGTTCCTCTTCTGGATCGGGCAGGCGGTCACGACGGTGGGTCTGGTGTTCGGAGTGGTGCGGCTGACCGGTCGCTGATCGCGTGCCGCATTTAGGCATCGCCTGGCTTGCCCTGTGCGTGGCACTCGGCGTGCACGTGGTCGACGAGGCGCTGACGGACTTCCTGTCCGTGTACAATCCCGCCGTGCAGGCCATCCGGGCGCGATTCCCCTTTCTGCCGCTCCCGACGTTCACGTTTCCCGTCTGGCTCGGCGGCCTGATCGCGGTGACCGTCCTGCTGTTCGCGCTCTCGCCGGCGGCGTTCCGAGGGGAGCCAGCGATGCGACCGGCGGCCTATGTGTTCGGGCTCGTGATGGCGGGGAACGGCCTGCTGCACCTGGGCGGGTCGGTCTATATGAGGAAGGCGATGCCGGGGGTGTACTCGGCGCCGCTCATTCTGGCGGCCGCGGCCTACCTGTTGATATCGATTCGCTAGAAGCCCGGCCTAGAGAGATGTTTCAAGTCTTGACACCCCCCGCGGCGTAGCTATATCCGCGTCGATCTCTCTGAAGCCGTGCGGTATGGAAAGCTGGGTGGCCGAGCTCGATCTGGGCCGACACGAAGCGGCGTGGGACGTGTTTCTCAACCGCTATCGGCGCCTCATCTTCGCGGCCATCCGCCACTACGCCCAAGACTATGACGACGTAATGGACGTGTTCGCGCGGGTGTGTGAGGTCCTGCGCGAAGACGACCTCGCGCGCCTGCGCTGTTACGCCCAGCAGCCGGCGCGTGGGGCACGCTTCTCCACCTGGTTGGTCACCGTCGTCCGCCACCTGACGATCGACTGGTTTCGTCACCGCGACGGCCGCCACCGCCTCTCCGCCATCGCCGACGGTCTGCCGCCCCTCCGGCGTCGCATTTTCGAGCTCGTCTTCTTCGAGCGGCGGAGCGGGGTCGAGGCGTATGAACTGCTCCGCGCTCGCGAGACGCCCGGACTTCCCTTCCGCACGTTCCTGAGCGAGCTACGCGAGACCTACAAGGCCGCGACGGCGGGCCGGCGCGGCCACGTCATGCGCGAGCTGGGCCCGCCTCCCGGGCCCGAACCTGTTCGCGCGACTACCGGCGTGACCGCCGAGCGCAGCGAGCGGCTGCAACACGCGCTTCACTCGCTCAGCGACCCGGAACAGCGGGCGGTGCAACTCTACGTGATGGATGGCCGTCCCGCGGCCGAGGTGGCGAGCCTCCTCGGTCTGCCGGGCCCCAAGGCCACTTACAATCTCGTCTACCGGGCGCTCGCCCGGCTCCGACATGGCTTCGAGCAATCCGGGATCGCGCTCGGCGACCTGTAGCAACGCTCTCGTCGCAGTCCGTCTAACAAGGCGTGCGGAGACAAAGGAAAGCGGAGGCTCTATGAGAACCGCAGCGATGGCAGGCCTGCTGGGGCCAGTCGTCCTTACGCTCTCGGTCGCGTGTCGATCGGAACCCAATCCAACCGCTCCGAAGCTCCAGGCGATGTCCTTCACCAACTCCGAATGGTCTGCTCCAGTGACCCTCGGGCCGACGATCAACACAGAGTTCAACGAGCAGGGCCCGACGGTCTCGAACGACGAGCTGAGCCTCTATTTCGGCTCCGACCGACCAGGTGGGATCGGGGGATTCGACATTTGGGTCGCGAGGCGCGCTTGCACGGGCTGCCCGTGGGAAGCGCCGACGAACCTGGGCCCGGTCGTCAATTCAGCCTTCGACGAGACCGGACCGGGGCTCTCCATCGACGGGCATCTGCTCTTCTTCAGAAGCACTCGGCCGGGGGGGCAGGGCCTCGGGGACATCTACCTGTCGAACCGAGCCGATCCGAAGGATGACTTTGGCTGGAACGCTCCCGTCGCACTGGGTCCAGACGTGAACACCGCGGCGGCAGAGGCGGGCGCGGAGTACTTGCAGAGCGCGGAAGATGGAAGCCCGAACCTCTACTTCAATAGGGCACCCCCGGGCGGGACCGCAGATCTCTACTACGCGGCGATCACGCGAGACGGCGAGACTCGTGGACCCGCCGTGCTGATTTCCGAACTCAGTGATCCCGTTGCTACCGACCAGGGCCCGACGCTGCGCACCGACGGCAGAGAGATCTTCTTCTTTTCCACCCGCGCAGGAGGCGTGGGCGGGGCCGATCTGTGGACCTCCACTCGCCGCAGCGTTCACGACCCGTGGTCCACGCCGGTGAACCTCGGAAGCCCGCTCAACTCGGCGGCATCCGACCAGCAACCCAATCTGTCCGGTGACGGTCGGACACTGCTCTTCGCCTCGAGTCGGTCGGGTGGGTTGGGCGGTACGGACATCTGGATGGCGACCCGCACGCCGAGCGGCCAATAGCGAGGAGGTTCCATGACAACCAGATACCCTGCCGGGCTTGCTGCGCTAGCCATCAGCGCGTTGTTCGTCGCCTGCACGACAGACTCCGAGCCGCACATGCTCGGCATCCAGGCCAACCGCTTCGCCACCTCCGAGTGGTCCGAGCCGGTGAACCTGGGCCCTATCGTCAACTCGAGCGCTAACGACGCGAACGCCGCGCTCTCCCCCGACGAGCACGCCCTGTACTTCGTCTCGAATCGAACGGGCGGCGTGGGCGGCACGGACATCTGGGTCTCCCGACGCCAATGCCTGCGCTGCCCCTGGGAGACACCCGTCAATCTCGGCGCGCCCGTCAACCCCGACGCGGCCGAAGGGGCGCCGACCCTGTCGGCGGACGGCCGGCTGCTCTTCTTCTTCAGCGGCCGGCAGGGTGGCAATCTCGACATATACGGGTCGCATCGGACCAGCACAAACGTGGACGGTGATGAATGGGGCCCACCGGAAAACCTCGGCCCTGATGTGAACACGGCGGACGCCGAGCAAGGGTCGTATTACGTGCGGGAAGGCGAGGGCCCGACGGCTGTCTTGTATTTCAACAGAGCGGCAGACATTTATCGGGTCGCCGTGACGAACGAGGGCACGCCCCTAGCCCCCGCCGTTCTCGTCCCCGAGCTTAGCGACCCGATCGGTTTCGATCAAAAAGTGGCGGTGCGCACCGATGGCCTGGAGTTGCTGTTGGCCTCGACCCGGCCGGGGTCCTTCGGCGCCTTCGATCTCTGGGTGTCCACCCGCCAGACACCCCAGGACCTGTGGTCGACCCCCGTGCACCTGGACGCGCCAATGAACACGCCCGACATCGACTCGCAGCCGAGTCTGTCACGCGATGGCCAGACCCTGATCTTTACATCGAGCCGGACCGGTGGGAGCGGGGGCACCGACCTCTGGATGTCCACCCGGACCCCGAGCGGCAATTAGCCTGGCGGATCTACGCCACCACCGCCATGCACTCGATCTCCACCCGCGCGCCCAACGCAAGCCCGCTCCCGGCGACCGTGGAGCGCGCGGGTGGATCCTTCGGGAAAAAACTCGCATACACCGCGTTCATCGCTGCGTAATCCCTGATGTCCGCGAGAAACACGGTGCACTTCACCGCGCGGTCCAACGAGCTCCCGGCCGAGGCCAGCACCGTCTTCATGTTTTCGAGCGCCTGGCGCGTTTGGCCCGCGATGCCGGTATCCGCGAGCTCTCGGGTACCAGGTTTGTTCCCGATCTGGCCCGACAGATACAGCATGTTCCCCACCCGCACCGCCATGGAGAACGGCAGCCCGCGGACCTCTCCGGGGCCGTGGAGCACCTGGCGATCCTGGGCGCCCAGAGAGCGGGCGCGAAGCGACGAGAAAACGAGTAGGGACGCGAATGATATCAGAGCGGTTTTCATGAGCACTCCTGTGGTTCGGGGCCGCGGCTCAAGCCGCGACTCGGCGCTGCACGAGCGGCCACACGACCACGAGCGCGATCCCCCCGACCGCGCTCGCGAGAAACGCCGGGCCAGCGCCGTACGCCTGGAATACCGCCCCGAGCGCCAGGCCCCCGACCAACGCGGCGAGCCCGGTGACCCCATGGTACATCCCGAACCCGCTCCCCTGCCGCGGGCCCGCGAGTCGCGCCACGAGCGCGCGCTCCGGGCTCTCCGTCAGCCCGTTAACGAGCCCCAAGGCGAGGAACAGTCCCCACGCCGCCGCCACTGTGCCCGCCCGCGCCATGCCCGCCGCCAGTGCCGCGTACACGAGCCAGCCGGCCCACATCGTCCGCGTCGGTCCCAGCCGGTCGGTCGCAGAGCCGCCCAGGAAGCTCGACGACGAGCGCACCACATGCACTGCCGCCCACAACAGCGGCACCACCGCCACCGGCACGCCGAGCTGCTGCGAGCGCAGGATGATCAGGGTGTCGGGCATGCGGAGGAGATAGAAAAACGAGATCGCGAGGAGCGGAGACACACGTGCGGGTTGGTGGAGGTTGGTGGAGGTTGGTGGAGGTTGGTGAAGGTTACCTCCACGCTCCTCCACCATCCTCCACCGTCCTCCACCATCCTTTACTGCCCACATCGCGAGCACCAGCACGAGCACCCCAGGCGCAATGCTCGCCCCGATGACCGCCCGCAGCCCCGCCGCCCCTGACGCCAGGAGCCACCACGCGAGGATCGGTCCCAGCACCGCTCCGGCATGATCCATCCCCCGTTGCAGCCCAAAGGCGCGCCCGGAGAGGCCCACGGGCGTGATGTCGGCGATCAGCGCGTCGCGCGGCGGCGTCCGCAGCCCTTTCCCAAGCCGGTCCACCACGCGCAGGCCGATCACCTGCCACGCCGCCCCCGTGACCGCGATGACGGGCCGCACGACGACCGCGATGAAGTACCCGATCGCGATCAACGGTCCACGCCGCGGCACCCGATCCGCCAGGCGCCCCGCGCCGAGTTTCACGAACGCCGCAGCGAACTCCGCCGCTCCGTCGAGCGCCCCGAGCGCCTGCGGCCCCGCCCCCAGCACCCCGGTCATGAACGCGGGGAGGAGCGGGTAGATCATCTCGCTCGCGAAATCGTTGAGCAACGAGACCGCGCCGAAGAGCTTCACCTGGCGCGGCAGGCGGGCGGTCACGCGAGGCCCAGTCCCCAACGCATCAACGTGACCGGCAGGCCCCCGTACCGCAGGATCGCGTCGTGGAAGCCGCGCAGCGTGAACGAGCTGCCGCGCGTGGCGCGGAAGTCGGAGCGCAGCGCGAGGATATCTCGCCGCCCGACGGCGTAACACAACGGCTGCGCCGGCTCGGCGCAATAGCGGCGCACCTCCGCCTCGGCGTTCGCCCGGTCCACACCCAGATGCGTGACGAGATAGTCCACCGCCTGCGCGAACGTCATGCCGCGCGTGTGTAACCCCACATCGAGCAGCACGCGTACGGCGCGCCACAGCAGATGGATCCGCTGGAAGAATTGCTCTTCCTCGGAGCGGTAGAAGCCCTCCTCGCCCATCATGTCCTCGCAATAGAGAGCCCACCCCTCGACCGTGAGCGGCGTCCACACGTTCTTGCGCGTGTCCGAGGGCTGCTGTTGCGCGTGCACCAGGTGCAGGTGATGGCCGGGATAGCCCTCGTGGAGCGCGGTCGCGGCTAGCTCATAGCGGCAGTGATCACGCAGGATGCGCTCCTGCGCGACGGCGGGCAGCGAGGGATCGGGGAGAGTGACATAGAACCAGCCGGTACGGTCCTTCGAGTACGCGCCGGGACTGTCGTAGGCCGCGAACGGAATGACCGGACGCATGAACGCCGGCGTCGGCACGACGTCGAGCGGCGCCTCGGGGATCGGCGCCAGGCCGTGGGCGTCGACGAACTCGCGCGCCCGCGCCATCTCGCGCGCGTACGCTTCCACCAGTCCCGCCGCCGGGGGATGATCGGCGCGCAGCCGGTCCGCCACGTCCTTCCATGCTTTGCCCTCGTTCAACCGCGCCGCCCGGTTGGCCAGGTCCGCTTCGACCTCTTCTTTGAGGTGCAGCCCATACCGCCACAGCTCGGGCGCCGTGTCGCGTAGCACGTGCTCGTAGTGCAGATGGAAGTCGAAGTCCTCCTCGCCCAGCGCGAACTGATCGGAGGCGCCGTCGAGCCGGCGCTCGAGATCACGCGAGAACGCCGTCATCGCCTCCGCGGCCCCGTCCGCAGCCTTCGCGACCCGATCGTCGAACCCGGCCTTCACCTCGCGAACCAACGCCAGCCCCCCTTCGTTGATCTGCAGCGCCGTTTCCACGAACACGCGCACCGGGTCCGTGAGTGTCGCCCGCGCGTCGTCGAGGAGCCCGACCACGTCGTCGAGCCGGCCCGCGAGCGCCACAGCCTTCTCCTCGGGCGTCCGGTCCCGTCGGCCCAGCAGGAAGTGGAGGCCACCCAGCAAGTGCGACAGCCAGAATCCCGGATTCTTGGCCTGGGGCCGCTCGCGCTCGAAGCGCCGCACCGTCACGCGCAGCTCGTTCAGCAGGGCGGTGCGGTCGATCTCGTCTTCGAGCTGATCGGCGGTCGTCTCTTCGAGGGCGGCGGCGAGGGACTTGAGCGCCGCCAGATGCGGTGTGAGCGCGGTCGGTCCGTACCGCCCGTACCGGTGGTCGTATCGCTTCACCCCCGCCTGCGTCGCGGCCACCGGATCGAGGTGCCACCGCAGGTCGAGGAACGCGCGCTCAATTTCGCGGAGCGTCCCTACCGCCATGCCGCCTGCTTGAGCAGCCGGTGGCACTCCTCGTCCGTCAACACGCGATCGGTGCGCTTCGCGGCCTCGAACAAGGCCCGGCATGCGACCTCGTCTTCGGCGTCGTAGCCGTGGGTCTCGAGCCAGTACTTCACGTTCGAGAGACCCGACACGGGCGAGATCTCGATCTTCTGCTCGAGCCCGAATTCCTCGGCCGGCACCGAGCTGTAGACGCGATCGGCGAGCCAGGCGTGGCCCTTGCGCTTCGCCTTGATGATCGCTGCCGCGTGGACGCCGGTGCCCGTGCGGAAGGCGTCCTCCCCCATCACGGGGTAATTGACCGGGATCGGTACGCCCACCGCGTCGGCGACGAGCCGGCAGTACTCGGGCAGGCGCCTGATGTCGTGGCGATGCGCGCCGAGCAGCTTCAGGTTGACGATCAGGAGATCCATCTCGGCGTTCCCCACCCGCTCCCCGACGCCGAGCGCCGTGGCGTGCACACGGTCGGCGCCCGCCTCGATCGCGGCGAGGCAGTTGATCAACCCCATACCGCGATCCCGATGGCCGTGCCAGTCGACCGCGACACGGTGTTCTTTGACGATTTCCCGCTTCACGAAGTTCACCAACGTCTTTACGCCGTCCGGCGTCGCATGGCCGACCGTATCCGCGAGGCAGATGCGCGTCGCCCCGCAGGCGATCGCGGCGCCATACAACGCCTTGAGCGCCTCGGGCTTGGCCCGCGTAGTGTCTTCGGTGACATACATGACCGGCAGGCCGTGCTTGACGGCGTAGGTGACCGCCTCCTCCGTGGACTTGAGGATCTGATCGAGCGTCCAGTCTTCGGCATATTGCCGGATGGGTGACGAGCCGATGAAGGTCGCCGCCTCGATCCGGATCCCCACCTCCTGGGAGACGCGCACGATCGGTTCGACGTCCGCGATCACGGTCCGCGCGGCGCAGTTCGGGGCGATCGGCAGCTTGGCGTCGCGGATCTCCGTGGCGAGCGCACGGACCTGCTCCACCACGCGCGGGCCCCCTCCCGGCAGTCCGATATCCGCCGCCACGATGCCCAGGTCGGCCATGAGATGCAGCAACCGCTTCTTGACGTCGATCGAGGGGTCGCGCACCGAGGGAGACTGCAGGCCGTCGCGCAGTGTCTCGTCGTTCAAGTCCACACGGGCGCGCGACCAGTCGAAGACCGCCTCCCCGCCGGCCCGATTCCAGTCGTAGATCAGCTCGCGCTCGTCCATGCGGGTAGGTTCACCCTCTCGCCCCCCAGCGTCAAGCGGGTTAGTGTGAAGGCCAATGGATCACGCGGTCTCCCGCCTGCTCGCGCACGAGCGCATCCGTGCGGCGCGCCATCACATCGAGCGCACGGACGAGGTGACGCTCGTCCGCCAAACGGCGCTCTCCGCCATTCCCGCCCCGACCGGCGCCGAAGGCCGGCGCGCGACACGTGTTGCGGAGCTGTTCCGCGAAATCGGGCTTTCGGATGTCACGGTCGACTACGCGGGGAACGTCCACGGCTGGTTCGGGAAAAACGGAGAAGTGACCGCGCCGGTCGTGTTGGCCGCGCATCTCGACACCGTGTTCGGGCCCGACGTGAACGTGGCGGTCGAGCGCCGGGGTCACCGGCTCGAGGGCCCGGGCATCTCGGACAATGCGCGCGGGCTCGCGGCGCTCGTCGCGGTGGCCGAGGCGATGGTCGCGGCGCGCGTCCCGACGGCGCGGCCCATTCTGTTCGCGGCCACGGTGGGGGAAGAAGGATCGGGGGACTTGCGGGGGGTGAAGTACCTGCTAGACGGTAACCATAACGTCGGGGCGCAGCATACTGCGCCTCTACCGACCGCGCCTGCCGCCTTCATCGCCCTCGATGGTGCCGGACTCGAGCGGGTGATCCATCGCGCGCTCGGCTCCAAGCGCTACCATGTCACGTTCCGGGGTCCCGGCGGCCACTCGTGGGCGGCGTTCGGCGTCGCGAACCCGGCCAACGCGGTCGGCCGGGCCGCCGCCCTGCTCGCGGATCTCCCGTCTCCCGCCCCCAACGGCCCCCAGGCAGGCCCCAGGACTACGTGCGCCGTCGTGCGACTGGGGGGTGGGACGGGGCTCAATTCGATCCCCCAGGAGGCGTGGCTCGACCTCGACCTGCGGAGCGAGGATCCTCACGCCCTCGCGCAGCTCGACGTCACCGTGCGCGCCGCCCTAGAGCGCGCCGCCGACGACGAGAACCGCCGCCGCACCGCCGGCACGCCGCCGCTCTCCGTCGAGATGCAGCTGCTAGGCGACCGGCCGTCGGGCATCACGCCGCGCGCGCACCCGCTCGTGCAGGCGGCGGTCGCGGTGAATCGCGCCCTGGGCCGGGATGCCGAGCTCGCGAGCGCTTCCACGGATGCGAACGTGCCGATCGCCCTCGGCATTCCCGCGATCGCGCTCGGCGCCGGCGGGAAGGCCGGCGACGCGCATCTCGCGACCGAGTGGTATGACAACGTCGAAGGCGCGCTCGGGGTCGTCCGGGCGCTCCTCGTGACCGCGGCGATGGCTGGGGTTATCTAGGGACTGGGTCGCGGGCGCAGGTCGTCCACCGCATCGAGTGCTTCTCTGGTATGCCGCGCGGCCCGAAGCTGGGACGAGTACACGTGTCGCACCATGCCCGCCGTATCGATCACGAACGTCACACGGCCCGGTAGAATGCCGAGGGTCTTCTCGACGCCGTAGAGGTCGCGCACGGCGCCGCCCCGATCGGAGAGCAGCAGGAACGGCAGCGCTTCCTTGGCCGCAAATCGCCGGTGCGACGCGACCGAGTCGGAGCTGATCCCGACGACCTCCGCGCCCGCCTCCGCGAAGGCCGCGTAGCTGTCGCGAAACGCGCGCGCCTCCGTGGTGCACCCTGGCGTCTGGTCCTTGGGATAGAAGTACAGCACCACCGTCGTCCGGCCGAGCAGATCCCGGAGCCGGACGGGCGTGCCGGTCTGGTCCGGCAGCGTGAAGTCCGGCGCGGAATCGCCGATGCGCACGGGAACGCGGGCCACGGCTAGTGGGCGGCGGCCCCGGCGCCGGGCAACGACTTGCTCTTGTGCATCAGCAGCAGCAGCGGGAGCGACAGGACGAAGCAGGCGCCGAACAGGAGGAACAACTGCTCGAACGAGAGCATCATCGCTTGCCGGGTCACCTGGCCGTTCAGGACCATGAGTGCCTTGGACTCCGCCAGCGGGGCCGGCGTACCGGTCGCGACCAGTCGGGCCATGATCGCCCCGACTCGCTCGCGGGTGATTTCACTGTATTGCGTCACGTTCGCGATCAGCTCCGCCCGGTGGATCGACTGGAAGCGCTGGACCAGAGTCGCCGAGATCGCGATGCCCACGCTTCCGCCGAGCTGGCGCATCAGGTTGAAGAGCCCGGTGCCGTTCGGGATCTTGCTCATCGGCAAGTCCGCCAGGGCCAGGTTCGTGAGCGGCACGAAGATCAGGCCCAACCCGACGCCGCGGAAAATCAGCGGCCAGAAGAAATCCGACATGCCACTGTCGGTCGTGAAGTGGGCGTGTTTCCACATCGCCAGGGCGAAGATCGCCACACCGGCCACGATCGAGAGCCGCGCGTCGAACTTTCCCGTCGTGCGTCCCATCGTCGCCATGGTGAATGCGCTGGCGAGGGCGCCCGGCAGGATCACGAAGCCCGTCTGCTCCGCCGTGAAGTTCTGGAGGGTCTGCAGGTAGACCGGCAACACGAACACCGTGGCGTACAGACAGACCCCGAGGACGCCGCCGAACACGACGCCCGTCGCGAGCTGCCGGCTCTTCAAGATTCGGAGGTCGACCACGGGATGGTCCGTCGTGAGCTCGTGCCACACGAACGCAATCAGCGACACGGCGCTGATCAACCCGTAGGCGATCACCTCACGCGAATCGAACCAGTCCAGCCGTTCCCCGCGCTCGAGCATCGTCTGGAGGGTGCCGATCCCCGCCGCGAGGAGTACCAACCCGAAATAATCGATCCGATCCGCTTTTACCTGGAACCGCGAGTTCTGGATGAAACTGAGGGAGAGAGCCAGGGCCAGCATGCCGATCGGGATGTTGATGTAGAAGATCCACGGCCAGCCGAAGGCGTCCGTGATATAGCCGCCGAGCGTCGGGCCCAAGGTTGGGCCCACCATCACGCCCACGCCGAAGATCGCCATCGCGGTGCCGTATTCCTCGCGCGGGAACTCCTCGTACAGGATCGCCTGCGAGGTGGACAGCAGCGCCCCACCCCCCAGTCCCTGGACGATGCGCGCGATCACCAGCTCGGTGAGCGTGTGCGCGTTGCCGCAAAAGAACGACGACAGGACGAACAGCGCGATGGAGCCCGCGAAGTAGCGCCGCCGCCCGAAGTACGCAGACAGCCAACCCGTGATCGGCAGGATGATCACGTTCGCGACGATGTATCCGGTCGACACCCAGGCGATCTCGTCCAGCGTGGCGCCCAGATTCCCCATCATGTGGGGGATCGCCACGTTCACGATGCTCGTGTCCAGGAGCTCGAGCACGGACGCGAGCGAAACCGTGATCGCGATGATGTACTTGTACTTGTATCGATCCGCGTCGGCGCCGAGGCCGTTGAGCGGAAGAGCAGCGGTCGCCACGGTTGGCCTACTTGGTCGTGATGGTGACGACCACGCTCATCCCGGGCCGCAACGGCCGATCGGGATCGTTCTTGCCGTCGAGCCGGACGCGCACCGGGATGCGCTGCACGACCTTGGTGTAGTTGCCCGTCGCGTTGTCCGGGGGCAGGAGCGAGAACTTCGCCCCCGTGGCCGGCGAGATGCTCTCCACGTGTCCCTTGAAGTGGCGGCCGGGATAGGCGTCCACCGTGAAGTCCGCGGGGTCGCTCGGCCGTACGTCGGCGGTCTCCGTCTCCTTCAGGTTCGCGGTCACCCAGATGTCGTCGAGGGGGACTGCGGCCATCAGCGGCTGACCGGCCTGCACGAGCTGGCCGATCTCGACGGTCTTCTTGCTCACGACGCCGTTCGAGGGGGCGATGACGCGCGTGTAGGACAAGTTGAGCGCCGCCTGGTCCCGGGCCGCGCGGGCCGCGGCCACCCGGGCATCGGCGCCGACGAGGTTCGCCTGCGCAGCGGCCAGGGCCGCGTCGGCGGCACGGGCCGCCGCCTCGGCCGCGTCGAGCTGCTGCTTCGAAACGATCTCCTGCTCCGCGAGCGGCTTGATCCGCTCCAGGTCGGCATGCGCTTTCTCGGCGTTCGCCTGCATCTGCGCCACCAGCGCCTCCGCCTGGCCCACCCGTGCCTTGTTGCTCACGGCCGCGAGCGCTACGCCGAGGTCGGCGTCGGCCTGGGCCAGGCGCACCCGGTAGTCACGATCGTCTAGCACGACGAGGGTATCGCCCAACTTCACCCGGTTGTTCTCGTCCACCCGAACCTCGGTCACGAAGCCGCCGACCTTCGGAAGGATCGGGATCACGTGCCCGTCCACCTGAGCGTTGTCGGTCGAGACGTGGCTCAAGCCGAAGATCCAGCGCCGCACGCCGACGCCGACAAGGGCGAGCAGGATGACGCCCATGATGAGGAACACCCTCCCGCGGCTGCTCTTCGGCTTGGCGGTCTCCGTTTCGGCGGGCGGTTCGGGCGCGGGCCTCGAGGCCCGAGGAAGAGTCTCGCGTTCGATCGTCGTTGCCATGTCGTCATCCATCGGTGATGTCGGTTAATGAAGTGTCCGCGCCACGCCGACCGCGCGCGCCAGGGAGACCCGGGCGGTGACGGTGGCGTAACGCGCGTCGATGTCGGTGTCGCGCGCTCGGATCAGGTTCGACTGCGCATTGATGACTTCGATGTTACCGGCCACGCCGGCGCGAAACTGCTCGCGCGCCTGGGACAGCTCCTCTTCCGCCAGCCGCAGCTGCTCGCCGGCGACCAGTCGCTGCGCCTGCGCCGAGCGCAGATCGAGGAGCGCGGCGTCGACGTCGGCCGCGATCTGGCGGCGCAGGTCGGCCGCGCGCACCTGCGACTCGCGCGCGATCGCGTTCTGCTCGTCTACCCGGGCCTCGCGGCGGAACCCGTCGAGAATCGGCACGCTGACCTGGACCGTGAGGTCCCGCGTCGCGATCGAGCTCGGCACGGTCAATCCGTTCACGCCATAGTCACCGGCGACCTCGAGACGAGGCAAGCGCTCTGCCCGGAACGCGGAGCCGGTCTGCCGGGCGGCTGCGCCGCGCGCCAGCTCCGCCCGCAGATCGGGCCGGTTGGCGAGCGCCGCCGCTACTGCCGCGTCATGCTCGGCGGGCACGTCGGCGGTGCCCAGAGACGCATCCAGGGAATCCGTGAGGGTCAGAGGCGCGTTGGGTTCGAGGCCCAACGCGCGGGAGACGTCGATCTGCGCCCGGTCGAGCTGGTTCCGCGCGACGAGCAACAGCCCTTCGGCGGTGACGAGCTGCGCCTGTGCGCGCGTCAAGTCGATCGCCGGACTCACCCCCGCGGCCTTGCGCGCCTGGGCGAGGGTCACGAGCTCCGCCGCTACGCTCGAATCTGCTTGGCGCGCTGCGACCACAGCGCGCGCCCGTATCGCGCGCAGATATGCCCCCGCAGCCGTCAACGCCGAGCCCTCGACAGTCTCACCGCGCTCGGCGCGGGTGCCGTCGGCCTGCGTTCGGGCCGCGCGCACGTGCGCTACGCTCGACCAGTCGAACAGGGTCTGTCGCGCGCTGACCCGCGCATCGTAGTTGTTGAAGGCGGGCACCGGGTTCGGGAGTACGAACTGCGGCGGGAATGGAATCCCCAGCGACTGCGTGTTGAAAGTGCGGTTCAGCCACACACCGTCGACGGACAGGGAGGGCAACAGCGCCGAGCGCGCCTGCCGCACGCGTGCGTCCGCTTCGTCGGTCCGCAAGGTCGCGACGGTCACGACCGGGGCGTCACCGGCGGCCAACCGCACGGCGTCGGCAAATGAGAGCGCGAGCCGTGCGGTGGGCGCCGGCGCCGGCGCCTGCGCCGTCAGGGGCGCAGCCACGAGGGACGCAACGAGGGCGAACAGTCTGGAGCTACGGCTTCGCGATACCATGTAGATACAAGTCGATGTGAGTGTTCAAGTACGCGCGGACGTCGAAGCCTTCGGGCATGCATGAGGCGAACGCCTGGCGCGCGACGGTTGCGTGCATCAGGGGCGACATCGCCAGCTTGGCGGCGAGCATCACGTCGACCGGTCGGAACTCACCGTTCTTCACGCCACGCTCGATCACGCCCGCCATGAGGCGGTGCCCTCGGGTGACGACTTCTTCGTAGTAAAACCGCGTCAGCTCGGGGAACGTTGCCGCTTCGGCCATCATGAGCTTCGGGATGCCGGCGAGCGACGTCTCCCCCACCAGGTGCCAGTACTGGCGCACCAACTGTTCCAGGAGCTCGCTGGCGCTGCCGGTGAACGATTGCGCCAGCGCCTCACCCTGCACGATGACGGGGACGATCGTCTCCCGCACGACGGCCTTGAAGAGGGCTTCCTTACTGTCGAAATACAGATACAGCGTCCCCTTGGTGACGCCCGCGCGGCGCGCGACGTCCGCGAGCTTGGTCGCCTCGTAACCCCGCTCCACGAACAACTCGAGTGCGGCGGCCACGATCTCGCCGTGGCGCGCGTCCTTGCGGCGCTTCCAGCGCGGGCGGGACTTACGTTTCGATGTGGTCGCAGTCTGGCTCACGGAAAACCCTCGAATTTAGTTACTGAACGGTCAGTAAGTAAATCTGGTTCCGCAGGCCAGTCAAGCGCTCCGGTAAGTTACTCGGAGGTAGGTAGTAAGTTACTGCAAATCAATCAGTTGCCGTAGAGGGCCCGCCGCGCTCCCGATAGAACACGATCAGCCCCGTGTTCGGCGGGGTCGCGCCCACCTGCCGCACCATGGTCACGATTTGGCCGCGATGATACGAAGAATGGTCTATGGCGTGACCGAACATCTCACGGAACGTGTGGCGGAATTCACCGCCGGTGCTCGGCCGCACGATCACTGTGTCCTCGAGGCGCAGCTCCGTGAAGCCGCTCAGGAACGCCGACCGATCGCGCTCGATCTCCTCCCACCGCCCCGCCGCCGCCTCGAGCGTCGCGAGATCCTTTCCCTGATGAACCGCGGGCTTGGGCTTGCCGGTCCACCGGCTGAGCCACAGCTGCTCGGCCCACACGATGTGACACAGCGTCCCGTGGATGCCGCCGTGGCTGCTCTTCAGGTCGCGGAAGTACTGCTCGGCCGTCAGCGCCCCGAGGGCGGCGAAGATCCGACGGTTGGCCCAGGCGTTATAAGCGAACAGCTCGTGGACCTCGGCGACAGTCATGTACCCTTCCCTTACCATGCCGGCGCGAGCTCTCCTTTGTCGAGCACGCTCTTCTGGACCGTCTTCCCTTCGATCTTCTGATCGTCCCCCACCAGCGAATCGCGCACCGTCGCACGCACGACGCGCACGTTACGCCCCAGGATACTGTTCGCGAGCGTACTCTCGGCCACGAAGCTGCCCCGCTCGATCGTCACGTTCGGCCCCACGGTGGCATCGTGGATCGTGACGCCCTCCTCGATATAGACCGGCGGGATGATCGTGCACCGGGGGCACGGGCCCGACGGGATGCGGGCACGACCCTGCTCGAGGAGATGCTGGTTGGTCTCGAGCAGGGTGTCCACTTTGCCGCAGTCGTACCAGCCCGCCACCGGCGCCGTCAGCAGGCGCTTCCCGTGGTCCACCATGTACTGGAACGCGTCCGTGAGGTAAAACTCGCCTCCCTTACCCGGTGGCTGCTTCAACACGTGCGCGATGCCCTCGAACAGCGTCTTCCAATCCTTGACGTACTGCAATCCGATGTTCGCCAACCGAGAGACCGGCGTGCTCGGTTTCTCCACGATGCTCTTCATATAGCCTCGCGCATCGGTCACGATCACGCCGAACCGCTGGTAGTCCTCGACCTCTTTCACCCAGATGATGCCGTCCGCTTCGGTGGTCTTCACGATGCTCAGGTCCGCCTCGAACAGCGTGTCCACGAAGATGATGAGTACCGGGCGGTCGACGAAGGGCCTCGCGAGATTGATCGCCCCCGCGGTGCCATCCAACGTCTTTTGCTCGACGAATTTCGCCTTGACGTCGTAGTGCTCAACGATGTATCGCTCTACCGTTTCTTTAAGATGTCCGGTGATGACGATCAGCTCGTCGACGTCCAGATCGCGGATCGAGTCCATCACGTAGTCCATGACGGGCCGGCCCGCCACGTGCACGAGGGGCTTCGGCACCCGATTGGTGAGCGGCAGGAGCCGAGTTCCCTTCCCCGCGAGCGGCACGATGACTTTCATCTCACACCCGCCCGTAGCGGTCCTTGAGACGCACCACGTCGTCGATCTCGGGGGTCGAGGCCTCGAGGAGGTCGCTCGCGACGACCGCCTCGAACTGATGGATCAGTTTGGGCTCGATATGGAAGGCAGCCCCCTGCGCCATGCGCTTCTCGATCAAGGTATCGCCCGTCTGGATGCGCAGGATGATCTCCCCCGAGAGCACGTAGATCGACTCGTCCTTCTTGTTGTGGTACTGGAGCGACAACACGTGCCCGGGCTCGATATGAAGGATCTTGCCGACGTAGCGGTCGGTCCGGGCCCAGATGAGCTCATGACCCCACGGCTTGTCCACGCGATAGGGGAGGTCGGTCACACCAGGCTCAGTTTGAGGGACGATGGTGTCGTCACACACGCCGTGACGCACACCCCGCACCCCACGCAGCCTTCGGGCCGAAGCACCGGCCGCCCGCCCTCGTCCATGGCGAGAGCCCTCTCTCCTACCGGGCAGGCTCGCGCGCACACCCCGCAGGCCACTCCCTGGAAGGTGATGCAGCGCTCTGAATCGAGCTCCAGGATCCCCATGTGGATCTCGCCCCAGAGGCCAGGCGGCGGCACCAAGGCCCCGGTGGCGCACGCGTGCGCGCAGGGCATGTCCTCACACACCACACACGCCTGAATGCCCGGGTCGATGATCGGCGTGCCGGCGGCGAGGCCCGCGCCGGGCGGCGCCTTAATGATCGCGTGGACCGGGCAGACGGGTATGCAGTCCCCGCAGCGGGTGCAGGAGGCGAGGAAGCTGATCTCGTCCGCCGCTCCCGGCGGGCGGAAATACCTGCGTGGGGCGACTCGCCGCTCGGTGCGGGCGGCGAGCTCGCGGGCGAGCCGGGCGAACGCCTCGCGAAAGAATCCACGCCGATCGTTCGCGCGCGTGTCCATCAGAAGCTCGGACTCAAGCTGACCTGCCACCGGAACGCGAGCCTCCCCTCACCCGGCCGCACATCGGCCGCGTATGCGAAGCGGTTCACCACGAGAGGCAACTCGAACCGCATGGTCCACCCCAGGTCGCGCACCTGCTGGCGGGTGACGAGGCCGACCCCGCCATCGTACAGCGGCGTGTAGCCGCGACCGGGCGTCGCCGCGGCGACCGCCATGGTATCCACCAACCCGCCGTCGGTGAACCCCATGACCGCCACCTCTCGCAAGATACCCTGAGCGCGCCACAGCGAACGGGTCAGTTCGAGATTGGCCGTCAGTGCCCAACGCCCGCCCAGGTCGCTCCGGAAGCCTCGCAGGTTGCCGTTGCCCGGCGCGTGATAAAAGAAGTCCGGACGGACGAACAACGCGCCGCGGCTCCGCAGGAGCGGATCGGTGAACGTCTCGTAGGGATCGGCGCCGGCGATCGGGATACGGCGCTGTGGAACCGGGACGGAGTTACCGACGTAGGCGCCGCCGAACACCCGGACACCCAAGGTGGTGCCGAGCCAGAACGGCGCACGAAGGCTCGCCTCACCGGTGAAGCGACCGAACCCCTCGACGTCGTAGCGGCTGGCCGACACGACGCCAGGTCCGGGGTTCCAGTAGACCAACCCCCCGCGGGCGGCGAGCCGAGCGCGCACCAGAGCCCCTCCGCGACGGAACGCGGTCGACACCCAGGGGCCCGCCTCGACCGTCCCGGCGTCGTCCCACTCGCGCCGGTCCACATACCCCAGGTTGGTGGTGGCCATCCACAGGGCATCGAATCCCGCATGGGGATCGGGGCCAAAGCCCAGGTGCTGGCGCAGCGAACGGTCCACCGACAGTTGGACACCGGCCCGTCCTTCGACCGCCCAGGCTGCGACACTCGTCTCGGTGCGTGGCACGAGATGCCCGATCGGGTTCGACCACCGACTGTAGAAGCCGAACCGACCGGTGGCGTCGCTCCCGGCGGCGACCGAGCCGATCATGAGGCCGCGGTCGTAACGGCCCAGATAGTTCGAGCGATTACGGAGGCCGACGGTGGCTCCCGCGAAGTCGTTGGACCAGGCGACCGGGAGCCACGCGCTCACGATTCGGTCGCGCCGGGCGGTCTCGCGGGTCGGATCGTCGAGCTTCCACTGCACGGTCCCGCGTCCTACGAAGGCGCGCTTCTCCCGGTTGTTCAACGTGTCGTAGTCGTGGCTGCGCCCCCGCGGGTCGAGCATCAGCCGTTTGGGCTTTCGCGTCGTGACGAACTCGACCCGCTCGACCGCGGGCTCGCCCGAGGCCCGGGCGTAGATCGTATCCCGGTCACCAATCTCGACCGGCATGCGCCCGTCGCCTTTGCGCTCGATGGTCACGGTCGTACGCCAGCGGCCGTCCGGGGGGGGAAGTCGTCGCCGCTCCACGCGTTTCAATCGGTAATCGATGAGCGGCGTCTCGTGGAGCCACTCGCCGAACAACCACTTCAAGTCCTGGCGCGACACCTCCTCGGCCACGGCGCGGAACGCGTCCTCGTCCACGTGCTTGAGGTTCCAGCGAGAGAAATACGTGCGCAAGATGCGCCGCATCGTCTCGTCGCCCACGACGTAGCGCAGCTGCTCGTAGAAGAGCTGCGCTTTCGAGTAGACCATCTCCTGGTAGATGACGAAGTCCCGGAAGTGCTCGCTCACCGTGGAAACCGGCTCGCTCCAGCGCTCGAGGTCGAGCCCGAGCACGTCGGGCTCGAGGGCGTCGTAGGCCGGCGGAGCGCCGTGGTGCTCGAAGAACCAGCCTTCCTGAAAGTCCGAGAACCCTTCGTCGAGCCAGCCCTCGCGCCATTCGTTGTTGGCGAGCTGGCCCATGGTGTACTGGTGGCCGGTCTCGTGCACGATCAGGCCCACGGACGCGCTGCCGTCCATGATCATCATCGGGAACTCGGTGCCGCCCCCTTCGATGCGGTGCACGTTGGTGAGCTGGGGCCACCGGTACTTCCCGTACAGGGAATCGAGCCAGGCGAGCGCCAGCGACGTGTAGCCGACCGCCTGGCCGTTCCCCCACGTGCCGCGGTCCTGCGGGAGGTAGAGGACGCGCACCACCGCGTCGCCGTAGCGCCCTTCCTCGTAGACGTATGCGGGGTTGAGGGAGAAGGCGAAGTGATGCACCTGCTCCGCGTGGAAACGGACGCATTTGCGGCCCGGAGCGACCTGGCCACACTGATGCGTGGTGCGTGGTCCGTGGTACCAGTCGCGTTGGTAGTCGATTTCGAGCGCGGGGTCGGCCTTCGCGTGTGCCCAGCCAGGGTCCCCCTCGACCGGCACGCCTGTGGCGCCGATCACCTGGTCCTCCGGCAGGTCCAGCGTGACCTCGTAGGTGGCGAACTCGCCGTAGAACTCGCCGGCTGGATAGAGCGGGTGATCTTCCCAGCCGTACTTGTCGTACACGACGACCTTCGGATACCACTGCGCGAAGTCGAAGCGCCGGCCCTGGCGCCCCTGGCGGCGGGGCACGGTCGAGAGTCGCGCCTGCCATTCGATGTCGACCACGAGCGAGTCGCCGGGCGCGAGCGGCCGCGGGAGGGCCCAGTGCGCGATCGTGGAGTCGGGGGCGTAGGGGTAGTCGGGCAGCCGGCTCTCCCCCATCACCGTCGCGCGTCTGATGCGCTCGAACGCGTAGTCGGGGTCTTTGAGATGCTGGAATCGGTCGCGCTGCTCCGCCGAGTCGACCGCGGCCCAGCGGGATCCGGGGCGGAAGGCGTTCAGGTACTGGTGGACGTAGAAATCATGCAGCGCATCGGGGGAGCGGTTCACGTAGCTGATGCGCACATGCCCCGTGAGCACCCCGGAAGGCTCGTCCAGGGAAGCCGTGATGCGATACGCGACCTGTTGCTGCCAGTAGCCCGTGGTATCGCCGGCTGCGAGCAGAAAGAGGATTGGGAGCATGGAGGTGGGGAAGCTACAGCGAGCCGGGCATGATGGGGAGCCACGCTTCCCCATGGTGCCGCACGGAACGGCCTGGCGGCGCCGAGGCACGTTGTTGCATAATCACGGGGGTCCCGAAGTCAGAAGGTGATCACCTACTCAAGAGATTGCCGCCCTGGATCGTTGCCATCTTCATTCTCGAAATCGTTGGTATCGTCATTTTCGTCGCCCGCAGTTGAGAACTGTCGCTTACTAGGGGTGTCACGATGCGATTCACGCTCCCTGTCGTACTCGGGCTGCTCGGTTGCAGCCACGAGGTGGCGAATTCAACTCCGTTCGGTTTTTGCGCGGCGCCGCTGGCGTTCGCCGTCGTAATTGCCGTCAACGACTCGGTCACAGGGGCGTCGGTTGCCGATAGCGCTCGCGGCGTCGTTCAGGCCGGATCCTACGTCGATTCGCTTCACCTGGCTTACCCCCCACCTCGCCTCGTGGGCGGTACCCAACTCGACACGTACCAGGTCATCATTGACCGAGCAGGGTACCGTGAGTGGACGCGCAAAGATGTCGTGGTCTCACAGCGAGAAGGCCCGTGCAATACGATCGAGCCCGTACAACTCACCGCTCTGTTGCAGCGGGCAACCTGAGCCCCATCTCCGTCGTTTGAGGTACCGGTGCGCGAGACCCGCACGTCATCCGAATTGGTAGTGTCGTACCTGACGTTGCGACGCGTCATCGGCATCCTCGGCGTTGGACTCCCGTTCGTGCTGGCCATTTGGGGTTGCTTCATTCAGCACGAATTGCTGCCCACCATGAGCGACTATTACGCCTTGCGAACCCGAGATGCCTTTGTGGGGTTCCTCTTCACAATCGGCTGGTTTCTCTACACGTATCATGGCTACACGACCCAAGACAACTATGTCAGCAATGCGGCCGGCGTCCTGGCGCTGGGCGTTGCCGTGTTTCCAACCGGCGGGACACCGTTCGAGCACTGCTTGCACCTCGGCTCTGCAGCCGGCCTGTTCTTGTTGCTGGCGTACTTTTCTTACTCCCTCTTCACCAAGTCCGATCCCACCCCGACGCCGCAAAAACTGACACGGAACCGCATATACCGGGGCTGCGGAATCGCGATTGTCATCTGCGTTGTCCTGATCGCCCTCTATCAGACAACTGGACTTGGGAGTACGCGACTGGACAAGGTGAAACCGGTGTTCTTCCTGGAAACCTTTGCGCTGTGGGCGTTCGGCTTCTCCTGGTTCGTCAAGGGCGAGACGCTTTGGCGCGATCCTCCAACGCCCCAGACCGCAGCAGGTGCGCAATCACGCCGGTAGCGACCCAACAAGTCGCGCACGGATAGGGCAGCCCGTGAGTGCCGAGCTGCGACACCTGGACACCCTGATCATCCGGCCTGTCGCGCCACAGGACGCTTCTTCCTGGCTCGGCATGCGACGCGCCCTGTGGCCTGACGGCTCCGAATCGGAGCACGCCCGCGAGATCGTGGCGTTCTTCGAGGGTCGCGCCAGCGAACCCTTGGCCGTGCTCGTCGCCCAGGACGGTGCGGATCGGCTCGTCGGCTTCGCGGAGTTGTCTATCCGGGCATATGCGGAAGGGTGTCACACCGATCGGGTGGCGTACCTGGAAGGATGGTACGTCGTGCCCGACGCTCGCCGGCAGGGAGTGGGGCGCGCGCTGATCGCCGCCGCCGAAGCGTGGGGACGGTCGCAACGCTGCACTGAATTCGCGTCGGACGCCGAGCTCCCGAACGACGCCAGCGCGGCCGCCCACCGCGCGGTGGGCTTCACGGAAGTCGCGCGGGTTCGCTGCTTCCGAAAGGACCTCTAGACCTTTTCGTTCCAGCTCGTCAGCGCTCTGCCCCCCCTCCCGCTCCCGCTCCCGTCCCGGCCAGGTCCCTCACCTCTGTCGCAAGTGTCCGAAGCGTTCCCTGGGGAGCTCCCTGCGCGTCCCCTTCCAGCTGCGTCGCCAGCTGCAGGAGCACCTCCCGACGCTCGTTCCCTGAAAGCCGTTCCGCGCGGGCGAGTGCGGTCCGTGTAGCGGCCAGCCGATCAGGTGCCAGGCCGTTCGACCTCGCCACCTGGTCCAGGTACGCACGTGCCACCACAAAGCTCGCCGGCCACACAAACTTCGGCTGGTCCTGCGTATTGAAATACTCGAGGTGCACCAGCTTCGCCGCGTCGATCTCGTTCTGCGAGATGAACCCGCTCGGCTTGAGCTCGAAGATGTCGAGCCCGCGGGCGATCTCCGAGCTGACGATCACGCCGTTGTACCAGTAGGCCGACCAGGAGCCGCCGTCCGCCATCTTGGTCGAGTCGACCGGCCCGCGATCGAAGAAGGCGATCTCCTTCGGATGGGCCGGATCGGTCCAGTCGAACACGGAAATCCCACCCTGGTACCAGGCCTGGACCATGACGTCCCGTCCCGGGATCGGGATCAGCGAGCCGTTATGGGCCACGCAGTTTTCGAATTGGGTTTGCGGCGCCGTCATCTTGTAGTAGCTCTGGAACGTCATCCGGTTGTCGGCCAGCGTGAAGATCGCGTCCGCCCCCCACTCGTGTTTGTCGGTCGCCCGGCACTTGGGCTGCCCGCCACCGCCCCACTCGTCGGAGAAGAGGAGCTTGGTCCCGTCGTTGTTGAACGTGGCGGAGTGCCAGTAAGAGAAGTTCGAGTCTGACACGGCGTCCATCCGCTTGGGATTCGCCACGTCGCGAATGTCCAACAGCAGGCCGTACCCGCCGCACGCGCCGCCCGCCAAGCCGATCGCCGGGTAGACGGTGATGTCGTGGCACTGGTTGGGTCCGGGCCGCACGCCGTTCGCGGCTCCGGGCGCGGGGGCGCCCACCATGACGTCGATCATCTTCTGGATGGCTTCCCGCGTCGCGGCGCTGTCGGCCGCGGTCGGTGTTCCGCTCCCGCCGCGCGCCTTGACGACGCTGTCGAGCGTCGGCTTCGTCCATTCCGCCCGCAGGACGTACTCGATCTCACCAATCTTGGCCGTGAAGCCCCCTTTGGCCCGCCAGTCGGCCGCCGCCTTAGCCGCCGCGGCGATGTCCTCCGGCGTCTCGCCGTGCCTGGGCGGCGCGGTCAGGCCGCTGAAGATCCGCGGCGAGCTCACGATGGCCGCCTGCTCGGGGTGGGCGAGCGGCACCTTGATGACCTCGATCCGGAAGAGGGCACTGGTCGGGTTCGAGTCCGGCGACGCCGCCACGCAGCCCGGGAGCTCGCTGGGCGAGCGCACCGGTGCCGAGCCCGAGACGTAGACGTAGACGTTGTCCTTGTCGTTCGGATCGACTACGACGGTGTGGGTGTGCGAGCCGCGGCACGTCTGCACGTTCGCGATGTATTTCGGAGCGGCGATGTTGGAGATGTCGAAGATGCGGATGCCGCGCAAGCGGGCCGAGCTGACCGAGTCGTGCACGCCTTCCGTGCCGCAGTCGAGGCGCCCGCCCATCCCCTCGCCCGACACGAAGAGCAGGTTCTCGTAAACCGACACGTCGCTCTGCGACGCCGGGCAGACGAACCCGACCTTCAGCGTCGGTTTGGCGGGGTTCGAGATGTCCCAGACCTGGAAGCCGTTGTAGTTCCCCTGAATGGCGTACGGCCCGATGAACGCGAGGTCCGAGTTGGTGATGCCCCCGAATTTCTCGGGCGGCGGTGTCTTGGAGAGCACGTGCAAATTCCAGGTCGCTTCCGCGGCGTTCATGAGTCCCGCGCGCAGGCCGACCCGAGGGTCGGGGTTGGGCGCGACCGTCGACATGTTCGCGCCGCCCGACGAGGCGCACGCGGCGAGGGCGCACAATCCGATAGTGCGCGCCAGAGATCGAACGTTCCGAGAGATCATAGGCGAGTCCTTTGAGGAGACGGAGGCCGATACTCGAGCGCGAAACCCGGCCGTGTCACTGACCGGGCCTCTCGAAGAGCAGCGTGGCGAGCATCTTTTGCATGCGAGCGATTTCGGTGGTCTGATCGGCATACACGTCGGAGGCGAACCGGAAGACCTTCTCCTGCTCTCCCGCGCCTTGACCGAAGAGCTCGTTCACCATGGTGATCGCGCCTTTGTGATGTTGGATCATGAATGTCAGGAACAGCCGGTCGAACTCCGGCCCCCGCGCGCGGTCGAGCTGCGCCAGCTGCTCCGCAGTCAGCATCCCGGGCATCATCGTCGCCGGATCCATGCCGGGCATCATAGCATGCGTGGTGCTCAGGTCGGGGTCGGGTTCGTGCCGGTCGCGGAGCCACCGCTGCATGAGAACGATCTCGTCGCCCTGGCCTACCACGATCCGCTCACATAGGGTGCGAACGGACGGACTCGCGTCGTGGGCGGGTGCCCAGCCGGCGATCAGCACGGCTTGCGCGTGATGGTAGATCATGCCGGACATGAAGTGCACGTCGGCCGCCGTATAATCGCGGCGGCCGCTGTCCGCCTCCGGCCCGCCTTGCGCGGCGCCACGAGTGCCTACTAGAGTCGCAAGCACTGCGAGGGCGACAATCGTCTTCACGGGTACGGACTCTTCGATCGCAGCACGGTGTCCCAGGGTTGCAGGGCCACGGACGAAGGTGTGATAATGCCTCGGCTGGTTTTCGGGGGGAAGGCTCCGTCACGTCATGGTGGCGTGAAGGGCGGCCCGAGCCGTGGTGCGTATTGCAACGCACTTACGCACGGGCGTTTAGGCGTCATTCACCACACTGGAGGGCACTCATGCACTACCTGTTCCTAGCAGGTCGCGTGCTTTACGGTGGGTTCTTCGTGCTCGCCGGGATCGACCATTTTCGCCGCGTGGACATGATGGCGCCCTATGCGGCCGCGAAGGGAGTTCCCGCCCCTCGCCTGGGCGTCCTCGGGTCGGGGTCGCTCATCTTCCTCGGCGGCCTGAGCGTGCTCCTGGGAGTCCGCCCGACGTGGGGAGTCGCGCTCCTGACCGCCTTTCTGATCCCAACGTCCTTCTGGATGCACAACTACTGGGCGGCCACCGATCCCTCGGTCAGGATGATGGACCTGACCAACTTCAAGAAGAACATCGCGCTCCTCGGTGCCTCCTGGATGTTGCTGCTCATCCCGCGGCCATGGCCCTTGAGCCTCGGGTGGTGAAGGCTTCACCATCCCAATAGGTGCCGCCGCACGCGCAGTACAAGGCGCTCCAGGACCTGTTCCGCTACATCGCCCGTGAGGCCGGCTGCCTCGGCATGGCGGTGCACATCCATTCGCTCGAGGTGTGGTGCTCTACGGCAGCGACGCGTTCACGCTCGGCGGGTGGGAGCTGAGCGCGTGGCTCGGCTCGACCACGGCGCGACGAGCGCTCGGCACCGCCCTCACCGGGATGCTGCGGGACGGCGAGATTCCCCGGGCGCGCGCCGAGGAGATTGCGACCATGGTGCTGCGCACGAACGCGGCGGCGCTGTACAAGCTGTGGTTGCGATGACCTCGCGAATGCGCTGGGTCTCGGCACTGGCGGCGACGGCCCTGCTCGGATGCGGGGGTGACGGGACGGGTCCCGTCGGCGCCAGCCTCACGGTGAACAATCAGACCGCGAGCGCGACCCTTTCTCTCAACGTCGGATCCAACCCGATGGTCGTCATCGCCGCGGGCAAGAGTACCTGTGAGCGCTTCTCGCCCACGATGGACACGACAGTGTTCACGATTACGGTGAACACGACCGGTGGAGCCCCCGCGAGCCAGGATTTCGACTGGGTCACCGCGACCGATCCGCATCTGACCATCATTGCCGCGGATCTGGCCGGTGCGATCGCCCTCGCCGAGGGCCCTGGGGGCAGCTGTTAAAGCGCCCTTAGCGCGGCCGCTCCTCCACATAGATGATCCCCGCCATCCCGAGCACTTCGTGTGGAGTGCAGACGTAGACGTATTTCCCCGGCGGGAAGCGACCGTCGATGACCACATCGTACGTTTGCCCGACCGATACCAGCATCGGCCCGACGCGCAGCTCACCCAGATCCGCGGCCATGGGGACGCTCCGGAACTCCACGTTGTGCGGCATCCCGCCTGCTTGGACGAACCGGACCGTGTCCCCCGGTTGGGCAGTGACCCGAATGGGATCGAACGCGATGCCGTACGGCACGCGCTCCACCATCCGCACGACGATCACGCGCAGGCGCGCCGGGGGCGCCGACTGCGCGCCCACCGGCGAGCCGAGGCAACCGATCAATGCAACGACGAACGCCAGGCGTGCCACGTTCTCGTGCCGGGCTAGCGCAACGCCATCGCCGGCTGGATCTGGAGCGTCCCGGCGGCATCCAAGTCGGCGAAACGCCCATCGACGATCGCCTCGTACCCCTTGAAGCATCCCTCGGTCACCACGCCCGAGAGCCGCATCCGGCCGGTCTTCCAATTCACCGTGCCGTACAGCTCCGCCGCGAGCGAGCTCTGGCCCCGGGCCGCGGCCGGGACGCGCCAGCGCGTCTTGACCTGCCAGATTGGGTTCGCGGTCTCCATCAGGCTGCCGAGCGGCTCGAGCGTCACGACGAGACCGCCGCTCATGGAGCCGCTCACGCGGCCGGACCAGAGATTGCTCTTGTGGTCGTCCTGGCTGACGCCCGCGAACTGGCCGGCGAAGCCGAGGGTGACACCGTTCGCGCTAGTCGCGCAGGCTGACCGGTGGGTTGTCCGTTGGGGAGCCGCATAAGACGTCACAAGTAGTGCGGCGAACGCGCCGACGGCAGCGGGAATGCGAGCGATGGCACTCATGGACGCCTCCTACGGTGTGGTCGTGGGCCCAGGGGGGGCAGCGGTTTGCTGGCTCCGGCTGGGCACGCGCCTAGGATAACGAAGGTGGGTCAGGTGGGCGTCACAAAGGCATCACAAGGGGAGAATCTGGGCGGTCACGGCCGCCGCGATCTCGGGCCGCAGCACCTTGATCGCGACCCGGCGCCCGTGCTTGAGGTCCCGCGCCGGAGACGATCGAAGGATGCGGCAGTCACACGAGCCCGACCCGCTTGAGCAGCTCGACGAATCGGGGGTCGTCCTGCAAGTCGTGGAACATCTCGACCTTGAGGAACACGGCGTAGCCCGATCGCTCGTCGCAGGCCCTGCCGAGGTGTTGAATCGCGCGTTCCCGGTCGCCGAGCGCCGCGTAGGCTCCAGCTACGTAGTAGTGAGGCACGTATTCCCGCGTCGCCCGCTCCTCCAGCTCGGCCAGCAGCGTGCGCGCCGCCACGGCCCCCGCCCGCGCTTCGACCCACGCCATCGCCACCAGCGGCCGAACGCTGTCCGGCGCCCCCTCGCGGGCCGCACGGCACACGGCGCGAGCTTCTTTAAACGCGCCTTGCAACGCCAGCACCCGGGCCAACTCGAATTGGGCCGGGAGAAAGCCCGGCTCCATCTCCAGGGCCAACCGGTAGTGGGCGACCGCTTCGTCGAAGCGACGCGCGAACGCGTATGCCCGCCCCAAGTTGGTCGACACGATTGGGAACAGCGGATCGAGCGCGAGCGCCCGCTGCATCTCCGCGATGCTCTCGTCCGCCCGACCCATCGCCATCAGATAGAGAGCGTACCAGTGATGGCCCGCTGCGAGGTTGGGCTGCGCCGCGACCGCCCGCAGTAACTCCCGCTCGGCCGACCCCCAGTCCCACTCGTAAAACAGGCTCACCCAGCCGAGCGCCGCATGTGCCTCAGCCAGCGTCGTGTCCAGCTCGAGGGCGCGTTGCGCCGCGGCCTTACCTCGCGGCATCGCCACCTCGGGCGGGAGCCCGCGATACTCGTCGAAGCCGAGCAGGATGTACGCGTTGGCAAGCCCGGCGTATGCCACGGCGTATGCGGGATCGGACTCGATGGCGAGCTCGAACAACTCGATCGCCTTGCGCAAGCTCTCCTCGGTGCGTTTGGCGAGATAGTGCCGGCCGCGCAGGTACAGGAGGTAAGCCGGCATGCTCGAGGTCGCCTGCTTGACGAGCGAGGGCCGCGGCCCGGGCACCAGCGTGCGCGCCAGCGTTGCGGCGATGGCCCGGGCCAGCTCGTCCTGCACCGCGAACACGTCGTCGAGCTCGCGGTCGTACGTCTCCGACCAGAGATGGTACCCATCCGCCGCGTTGATCAATTGTGCCGCGATCCGTACCTGGCTGCCGGCCTTCCGCACGCTGCCTTCCAGCACGGTGCCGACATTGAGCCTCGCGGCCACGTCTCGCACGTCCGCCGTCGATCCCTTGAACGCGAACGCCGACATGCGGGCGGCGACACGCAAGCCCGCCACCCGGGCGAGCGCATTGATCAGCTCCTCGGTGATGCCGTCGCTCACATACTCCGTGTCGGGATCAGGGCCCAGGTTCACGAACGGGAGTACGGCGATCGAGGCCACGGCCGGTTTGGGCGGGCGCGGCGGGGGCATGGGGGTGCGCCGCAGCTCGGCGACGAACGCCGTGATCAGCGCGTCGGGCGCCGCATCGAGCTCTTGGCGCACGATGCGCCCATGCTCGCGGGCGTGCTGCAACGCGCCGCCGCGATCTCCGGCGGCCTCGAGAGCGCGCATCAGGCCGAGCGCCGCGCGCGAGCTGAGGGGATCGAGGACCGTGAGCCGCCGCCACCAGCCAACCGCCGCCACGTGATCGCCTCGCCCGCTCGCGACCTCGGCGAGCGCCTTGAGCGCCTCCCCCATCCGCTTGGCCAGGTCGGCCCGCTCCCCGTCCACGAGCCGTTCGAACTCAGGCGCGCCGCCGAGATGGAACCCGTCGAGCAACGGGCCGCCGTAAGCCGCGACCGCCCGCTCGAAATCCTGCCCCGCGAGCGCCGTCTCGAAGTCGTCGAGATCGACGGATATGACGTCACGATTGAGCCGCAGGTCCGTCGTGCCGGCAGCGACGTCGGCCTTCCCGAGATCACGCCGCAGCCCGTACAGCAGTTGTGCGAGAGCGTGGTGGGCGCGCTCCTCCCCGCTCTCGGGCCACAGATACACCACGAGCTTGTCGCGGCTCACACCTTTGTTCCGCCCCAGAGCGAGGAGCGCGAGCAACGCCAGGGATCGTCGCTGCGCGGCCGCACCCGCGAGGGGCCCCGCGTCGCCCGCGAGGGCGAGCCCACCGAGCGTCGTCAGCCGGAACGGAGGCCGGCCGCTGATGCCCATGTTTCAACGTCGCACCCAATGTGGTGGACCACAAGGAGAGCCCTATGAGCCGCGCAGCCCTGCGAGGTCCGCGCGGCGCCGTGGCATGACCGGCTAAGCAGGCCGCGCGATTGCGATGCGCCTCGCGCGAATCGGGCGCCGGTCGCGCCAGTGTGACTCCTCATTTTGGGCCCGCCTAACCCAACCAAGGAGTCACCATGTTGCTCAATACATTGCGCGTCGCGGCGCTCGCGTTGCTGCTCGTCGCGCTCGCGTGCTCGGAACACCCCCAGGCCCCAGCGCCCTCCGCCGCGGACCGGATCGCCGCTCCACCCGTTACCTCCGCCGCGTCCGACGCCGAGCAGTTGGCCCGATCGTTGGCCCTCGCGCTGGGCGACCGTGCCTTCCGCGCCCACGTGAAGAGGCAGCTCGACCGCTCGCCGTTCCGCGAGCACAAGCTGCCGTTCCAGCGATTCCTCGCCGCGGAGGGCGGCCGCGGGGCTGCGGCGCTGGCACGGACCACGGGTATCACGACCGCCGATGTGACGCGTGAAGCGAACCGCGCGATTCCGCTCGAGATGTACCTCCCGGTCCCGGAGCACCGCCGGGCGTGGACCGGCGGGGACGACGTTTTGGTTGCGACCGCAGTCGCGGACCACGCGGCCCCCGTGGCATTCGACGTGCGTGGCAACCGGACGCTGCTCGATCCGGAGCGGCCGCCGGCGACCCCGGTGATCGCGGTCGTGCCGGTGGAAACCGATTTCTCCGTCGCTCCCAACCTGATCCCGTGCCTCGCGTACTGCGGCGGAGGAGGCGGGGGGGGGCCCATGCCACCTCCGGTTACTCCGGGGTTGTACATGACCAAGTCCCATTTTGTGGACGACTTTGAGGGTTGGTTGAAAGGCTCGCCTGAATTTGAGGTCCACATCCTGGGCCAGAAGGGACAGACGGACTCGCTCACCGACTACCAGTGCGCCGGCGAGAAGCAGCCGACCCCGTACTACTTCGATCAGAACGGCCTCGACTGGAGTGGCAGTGTCCTGCTGTTCAGCAAGGTGCAGCTGGACGCCTACAACGCGGCGCATCCGGGACAAAACGTCCGCGTCTTCGTGGTCGAAGACGACGACACCGCCTGCGAGATCAAGGCGAATCGCGATCTCCTGGGCAATCTCCTCAAGGCAGTGGACGGCGCCAACAAGGCGCTCAGCGCTGGCAACGACTCGAGCAGTATCGCCGGCAAGTACTTCAAGCGTGCCTCCGCATTCCAGAAGCTCTGGGCGGCGATCGCGTCGTTTTTCAACACGAACGACGAGCTGGTCGGAACGGCCGTCGAAGATGTCGTGGTCGGCATCTCCTATCCCGGCTACAACTGGATCGTGAAGGGTGAGAACAACGCCACCAACGGCTGGCTCGCTCTGAGCATGAAGTGAACGAGAACACGGGAGAAGCCATGCGCACGCTCGCGGCAACCCTATTGCTGCTCGGTCTCGGACTCGCACCACGGCCGGCCGCCGCACAGTGGGGGCTTTCGGCAGAGATCGGAGTCGCCCGCTTCGGCGGGACGTCGCGCGACACGGCCGGAACGAGGGTCGGGCCATACCGGCCGACCACGTTCGCGCTGCGCGTGGACCGCGCGCTCGGCTCGGCCCGCGTGGCGCTCGCCGTGCTGTACGCGAAGACCGGGTTTGCGGGCGAGCGGAACGACGTCGCGGTCGTACAGTACGACGTGGGGTCGCTCTGGGAGTTCGCTCCCGAGACGTCGCTTCGCGTGGCGCGCTTCGGGGCGGGCACCGAAGCCCGCCTCGAAGCGGGGCCGGTGGTGGAGCTTTGGAAGGTCGATGGCGACCGACGGAGCCGCGTGGGTGGCCGCGCCGCAGCGGCAGTCGAATGGCCGATCGCCCGCGCGCTCACGGGGTCGTTGCGCGTGAGCGGCGTCCTCACCGGGTCCGTGTTCGACCCCGCGGAGGTACCGGCCGGAGTGGAGCGGCTGGCGACGCGCCGGGTCGCGATCGCGATCGGTCTGCGGTACGGCTTGTAGGCATCACGCGCGGCGGCCCGGATCATCCCCGGGCCGCCGTAGTTTGCTCGCAAGAACCGGAGTGCCGCGCAGGAGCCCGGCGCCACACTCTCGGCGTCATATTTCACGACGCGACGTGACGGAGACTGTCGCCGTGGACAGGAGCCAGCTTCTGAAACGCCTCGACAAGGCCTGGGAGGCGTTTCGGGAATCGTATGCGGGGTTGTCGAACGCCGAGCTCGTCGAGCCCGGCGTCTCGGGCGCCTGGTCCGTGCGAGACATCATCGCGCACGTGACCTGGTGGGAAGAAGAGGCGCTGACGCACCTGCCCCTCATCGTCGCGGGCGGGCGGCCGCCGCGCTACTCGGTGACGTACGGCGGCATCGATGCCTTCAACGCCAAGAGGACGGAGGAGCGGAAAGACCTGTTGCTCGTCGAGGTGTTACGACGCCAGGAGGATGTTCACCGCCGCCTGATCGCCCTCATCGAGAGCGCGCCCGACGACCAGGTGAACGGCGAAACGCGGTTTCGCCGTCGTCTACGACTCGATACGTACGGCCATTACCCGAAACACGAGCGGGCGATACGCAAATGGCGGGAGCAGCACGCACAAATGTGAATCTCAGTCCCCTACGAGCATCTTCCTTCTCAAGACAGCCAGCTTCCGCCGCAGCGAGCCGTCGTAGATCCGGTCCCCCACCCGCACCACCACGCCACCCAGGATGGCCCGGTCGGCCCGGAAATGCGCCCGGACTTCCTTGCCGAGCGCTGTGGCGAGCCGCTCGACGATCTGCTTTTCGAGTCCGGTATCGGCCTCGTGCGCGAGCGTGACCCCGGCGTGCACCCGATTGAGCTTCTGATCCTGCAGGACGTCGTACTGCTGCGCGATCTCCGCGAGCAGCCCCTGCCGGCCGCGCCGCACCACCGCCTGCAGGAACCGCAGAAACGGCGCGGGCGCGAGGTGGCCGAGGGCGTGCACCAGCAGCTCGGCCTTGACCCCCTTGGAGACGCGCGGCGACTCGAGCGCTATGGCGATCCGCTCGTCAGCCTGGGTGGCGCCGGCCACCGCTTCGAGCAGGCGGCCGTACCGCTCCACCACCGCCGTCCCACCCTCCGCCTCCGCCGCCAGGAAGAGCGCGTCGGCGTAGTTGCGGGCGATGGTCGTGCTTTTCATCGCCGCTGCTCGAGCGTCGAAAGGTACTCCATCACCAGGCGCCGGTTCGCGTCCGTGTCGAGTTTCGCCTCGATGAGCTTCGAGGCCGCAGCGATCGACAGGTCCACCGCTTCACGCCGCAGCTCGAGTATCGCCTTCTCCTTCTCCTCACCGATGTCCTTGCGCGCCCGCGCCAGCAGCTGCTCGTATTCCTCACGCGCCTTGGCGAGCAATGTTTCGCGCTCCTTCTCGGCCACCGCCCGTGCCCTGGCGACCATCTCCTGCGCCTCCGTGCGCGCGGCGGCGATCATCTTCTTGTGCTCCTCGAGCAGTCGCGCGGATTCAGCCTGAGCCCGCTGGGCTTCCTCGAGCTGCCGCTGGATCCGTCGCTCCCGCTCCTCCACGGACTTGAGGAGCGCGGGCCAGCCGAACCGCCACAGCACGGCGAGCAGGACCAGAAAGACGAGAATCGTCCAGAAGATCAGCCCCGCGTTGATCGAGAACGGGGTGAACGCCTCCTCCCCGCCGTGGCCAGCCTCCTGGAGCAGCAGCGCGAGCACCGGCGCTTAGAGCAGCTTGAAGAGCAGGGCGAACACGAGCGACGCGAGCCCCACGCCTTCGATGAGCGCCGCCGTGAGGATCATGGCGCCGCGGATGTCACCCGAGGCCTCGGGCTGGCGCGCGATCGCCTCGACCGCCTGCCCGCCGATACGGCCGATGCCGATCCCCACCCCGATCACGGCGAGGCCGAGCCCGAGGCCGGCGCCGAGCAGCGAGTTCGCGTTCTTGGCCGCGGCGGCGAGGTCCGCCCCCGTCGGTTGCCCCTGCATCAGCGTCACGAGATCTACCATGGTCTCCTCAGCGTGTGTGCGGTCAATGCGCGTGCTGCATCATGCCGATGAACACCGACGTGAGCAGCGCAAAGATATAGGCCTGCAGGAACGCCACCAGCAGCTCGAGCAGCATCATGAACGTCACGAACGCGACCGAGCCCGCCGCGACCGCCCAGTTCGCGAAGATGAAGATCAGGCTCAGGAGCGCCAGAATCACGAAGTGCCCCGCGGTCATGTTGGCGAACAACCGCAGCGTGAGCGCGAACGGCTTCACGAGCTTTCCGATGATCTCGATCGGCGTCATGATCGCGGCCATCGCCACCGCGCCGATCCCGGTCATCCCCGGCGGCACGAACACGATCGTCTTGAGATACCCCTTGGGCCCGAGCGCCCGAAAGCCGGAGACCTCGATGGTGACGAACGCCGTGAGCGCGAGCGCGCCCGTCACGGCCAGGTTGCCGGTGGGCGCCGCGCCCCAGGGGAACAGCCCGAGCAGGTTGCAGTAGAGAATGAAGAAGAAGAGGGTGAGGATGTAGGGCGCGAACTTCTCGCCCCCGTGCCCGATGTTCCCGATGACCACATCGTCCCGGATGAACAGGACGATCGCCTCGATCGCGGCACCGAAACCTCCCGGTGCTTTGCCCTCCTGCTGTCGCCGCTGCACCTGGCGGCCGGCGTACCACACCGTGAGAAACACGAGAACCGCGGCGAGCACCATGAACACGACGTGCTTGGTGGGGGAGAGATCCACGCCGAAGACGTACCAGCCGGTGGGCAGGTGCCACTCACCGAGGCCGAACGGCAGCTCGACCACGTGGCTGTCCGACGTGTGCTCGAAGATGACCTTGCCGATGTCGGGCGCCTGGATCATCGCAAGAATCTCGTCTCCAGAAAGAGCAGCGGCAGCAGCACGCCGAGGAACCCGAGCGAGGCGGGCAGCGGGGGCAGCGCGGCGCGATGGGTGGCCGCGACCGCGAGCACCGCGCCCAGCGCCAGGACCCGCACTCCCATCCCGCCGAGCCAGCGCGCCATGAACAGCGGCTGGGGTGCCTGCATCGCGGGCCGCAGGAGCGCCACCGCCGCGAGCTGCGCCACGAGGGCCGCGGCTCCACCGATTGCCGCCGGCCGGCCGCCGAACACCGCCACCACGATCACCAGCACGACGCCCAGCGCGGCAAGAAGGAGGTACGGCCTCACTCCTTCCCCTTCCCCCGTCCCCCTTCCCCAGTCTTTTCCCGGTTCGTATCTCGCTGGACGCGGTAATAGATGCTCATGAAACCGCCGAAGCCACCCACACCCGCGCCCACGAGGGCGAACCAGGGACGCGTGCCGAGCCAGCCGTCCACCAGCCATCCCAGCGCGCCGAAGAACAGGATGGCGAAGGCGAACGTGAAGCCGAGCGCGACGTACGAGTAGCCTTCGCCGAAGCTCTGGGCGAACCGGTTTTTGTCGTCGTCCGGCATGATGCGGACGGGAACATACGCGCTTGTGAAAAATTTCGCAAGCAAAGTCCAGAGCGCGCAAACTTATGTGGCGCTTGGGAGTATGATGTTGTAACCTTGCACTGAAATGACGCCCAATCGGTCCCCGATCCCCCGCCCCTCGTCCCCGCCGCTCGGGGACGTCGAGCTGCTCGAGCGCCTCGCCCGCGCCCGCGCCGACCTCCTGGCGCAGGTGGGCCGGCGCATCGTTGGCCAGACCGACGTATTAGACGGGATTCTGACGGCGATCTTCTCCGGCGGTCACGCACTGCTGTTGGGGGTGCCCGGGCTCGCGAAGACGCTCATGGTGCAGACCATGGCGCAGACGCTCGATCTCAAGTTCTCGCGCATCCAGTTCACGCCCGATCTTATGCCCACAGACATCACGGGGACGGAGATCATCGAGGAGGATCAGTCCACCGGGAAGCGGGGGTTCCGGTTCGTGCGCGGGCCGGTGTTCGCGAACATCGTGCTCGCCGACGAAGTGAACCGTACGCCCCCCAAGACCCAGGCGGCGCTCTTACAGGCGATGCAGGAGCATCAGGTCACCGCGGCGGGTCAGACGCATCCCCTGCCGGCGCCGTTCTTCGTGCTCGCCACGCAGAACCCGATCGAGCAAGAGGGGACGTATCCCCTCCCCGAGGCACAGCTCGACCGGTTCATGTTCGAGCTGCGGGTGGGGTATCCGTCGAAGGCCGAGGAAGAGACGATCGTCGAAGCCACGACGGGGGACCTCGCGGCCGAGATCGCGCCGGTGTTGACCGCCGAAGACGTTTTGGCCCTGCAGCATCTCGTGCGGCGCATTCCGGCACCGAAGCCGCTCGTGCAGGCTGCGGTGACGTTGGTCCGCATGACTCGGCCGGGGGACGCGGAAGCGCCCGCGTTCATCAAGGAGTTCATCTCGTGGGGGGCGGGTCCCCGCGCGTCTCAATATCTGGTCCTCGGCGCCAAGGCGCGGGCCGCGCTCGACGGCCGGCCGATGCCCGATTACGACGACCTCAAGGCCGTGGCTCCGACGGTGCTCACGCACCGGCTGGTGATCAACTTCGCGGCAGAGGCAGGTGGGCGAACCGCGCCCGACATCGTGGACGAGCTGCTCAAGGACCATGGGGGGCGCTGGATGGGGTGAGCGTGCGGTGCACCGCCTTGGCGGCGCTCGTCGCGTGCAACGGCACGATGTCGGTCCCACCGGGGCCGATCGAGGCCGGTGTGTGGGGCGGCGACAACGCGGGCGCGATCGTGACCGACTCGAGCGCGCACGTGCACATCGGTTGCACTGCGGGCGACACGAAGCAGCCGCTCGTGGCTGATTCCGCCGGCCGGTTCGACTTAACCGGCCTCTACAACATCACTCTCTATCCTGTAGCTCGCGGCCCCGACCATCCCGCGCGGTTCTTCGGCCGGACGGACGGCCACGTCATGACCCTCACTGTGGCGCTGACGGACACGGCCGTCACTCTAGGGCCGGTGGAGCTCGTCTTTGGGGAAGAACCGCGGATGGGGCCGTGCCCGATCTGCCGGAAGCCAGCAGGGATCCCAGCGCCGTATCCAGCACGGCGCCCACCCGGCTCAGATCGTGTATCCGCACCTTGATGGCGTCGTGGGCGCGATACGTCGTGTCTTGCACCGGGTAGGTCCACTGCGGGTCCGCCCCTGGGGTGAAGCGCGGGACGATGCTCACCAGCCCGATGATCGTCTCGACTCTATCTTGGCCGGCGGAACTGCTCTTCGAGGGGAGTGACCAGCGACGCAGAAGCCACCTGGGGCAGGGACCACAGCTTGGTCACGGCGCGCGTAAGCGGTTCCAGGCGGCGCGCAGCTTCCAGCCGCACGAAGTAGAAGCCCTCGCCCGGTGGCATCGGCTGTCCACCGACGACTGTGCCGTTGATCGAGTCGATCGCCGCCTGCCGGTCGGCTTGCGTCGCGGTCGCCTTGAAGCCCACAATAATCACGTCAGCGTAGTAGTCGTATGACGCGCCAGTGTCGCTGGCAAGGTTCGCCGGCGCGTAAACCCATGCCGGCACCGTGTCCGGAACGGCTGGCGGTACGCGCAGCCGCTGCGGTGGGGTATCGGAAGGCAGCCCGTAGTTCGGTCCAGCGGAGGAGTCTTCGAGCGCTTCCGCCGCGAGGCCGAATTCTACCGGCGTCGGCGGCGGCGAGACCCGACCCCGCTGGCCCCGGGGTGCGGCGCAGCTGGAAGCCACCGTCCAGACCAGAGCGACTGGGAGGGGGGAGCATCTGGTCAACCGGAGTTTCAACCAAACTATGGCGAGCAGTGGTCGACAATGTGTCATGACGGAAGTCTCACATGGATCTTGAGACGGCTCACCCCCGATGGCTCCCGTCTCGTTCCTGCCAAAGATCTCGTCCGCCTACTACGGGGCGGGAGGCCGCGCTGTGGCGGTTTTCTCCGGCACTACAATGCAGAGCGGCCGCACACGGCTTTGCGGCGGCGGCCGTCCCTGGCTCGCTTATTCGAGCTCGGTGAACAACGTCCTTGTTAACAACAGCTTGTAATTTAAGGAGGTTATTCACCACAACGTCACGCCGCCCGGAGTGCGCGAGTAAACTCGCGGCTCGGCAGCTGCCCGTAAACGGGGGTGGCACCGCCGCTTGAGCGGCAGACGCCGAGTCGCGGCTTTCAGCCGCGGGTCACTCGGGGCGCCCGCGAAAGTGAATAACGTCCTTGGCAACGACATCTAGCGAACGGCCCGGGTCCGGGATACCTCCCGACCGGGTGACGCCCACAACTGTCATTCGGTGCCGGTGGAAGAACGCGACCTTGGCGGAGTCCGAGACACTGTCCTTGAAGCGCAGCGTGATATTCGCCCTGGCGGGTCTGGTCGGACGCCGAACAACCGCTTGAACACCGAGTCGGCCATCCGAAACTGCAAGGACGGGTGCCAGCTCAGGTCGCTCGCTTGCGATGGCATCACAACGGGGCTTTGGTGACGAACACGCCGGCGGAGCGCCACGTTATCCGCGAGTCGCTCGGGGGGAAAGAACGGCCCAATTGATGTGTCCGCGAGCGCTTTTTGCGGCGAGCCCCAGTTCTGCGGGCGTTGGTGCCGGCGAGAGGCCCCGCTGCGTAGCGCACCCGGCAGCCACCGTGCAGGCTATCCCCAGGATGAGACCGCCGACTCGTGAGGTGGACGCCATTGACAGCTACTGCCGCGGTCCTGCGATGTAGCCCACGAACAACAGGGTCCCCGTTTTCTCGTCTCGCACTGCGAAGAGAAAAGGCCGATCCACGAAGAACTCGATCGGTTCGACAGCCGAGGTCATGACCGGTTCGAAGGAGAACGAGGTGACAGCGGCCGCCTCTGTACCCTCTTCGTTCACCAGCAGGTAGACGTGTTGGGTCGCCTCGGTCATCCGATGCCTGGTGCACCGTCCCATATGAATACCGCTCGAGAGCGGCGGGCAGGGTGGCGGCCATTGCGGTTTATGCACAACGAGCCCACCGAAATCAGCACGCAAGGAATCGAACAGAATTCCTATGTTCAGGTCCGTGAACGCCGGTCGCAAGTCCGTCGCCTGCGTCAGGCGCAAGCGGGGGAGCCGCAGGTCAACTGGCCGCGCGTCCTTTTGGGGATCCGGTATCGGCCAACCCGTCCCGGCGAACTGGTCGAGCACGGTGACCGCGCTCACTCCCGAATCGGGGAGCACCACGTACAGGGCGGTCAGCCCGGACATGTAGGGAAGCCGAACCGCGCGGTACCCGTGCCCCCGTCGGTAGGCCAACCGTTCCGTACGCTCCATTGTGGGTGTCGTCACACGGTTGCCACTGGCCCGGGTGAACGGACGCTCTTTTGTGAGCGTCGAGTCGAACGGCCCGAGCCACCGGCCCTTGAAGTAGACGGCGTTCGTGAGCGCCACTTCGACGGAGTCGGCAAACTTCTCCTTCCGGATCTCGTGAATCTTGCCGCTGGTCGCGCTATCCGCCCAGCGGTTCAATACCGGCACCACCTCCGGAACCCGCAGCGGCTGCCGCCGCACCGCGGCGCCATAGTACGCCTGGGCCCAGCGCGCGAACGAGGGCTGCAACGTCGCGCTCGTATCGACCCACAGCGCGTTCGCCACCTTGAGGGTGATATCCCGGCGTGCCCGGACCGCGTCGTTGAAGCGTCCGTTGCGCGCCGCGAGGCTGTCCGATCCCAACGGACCAAGATTCAAGGCCTGGGCGATTGCTATCGCCGTGGAGTCCTTCGCGGCGCCGAGTGCAAGCGCGAGGGCCTGACCCGCGCTCAACGGCGACAGGACCCGGCTGCTGTCTGGCGTCGACCGTGCGACCGCGGCGCGCAGCAGGCGGGTCCCGAAGCGCTCGTAGGTGAAGTCGGATGCCGTATCGGTCGAAACGAGACCAACAGCCACGCTATCGAGTCCGCCGAGCGCGGCCGCAATCGAGTCCTGCCGCTTCGCCTCGGCGATCTCGTCTACCTCATGCATCACGACATTCCAGAGCAACGCTTGTCCGCGTCGGAGGGTGAGCGTCGTGTCCACCGTTTCGAGGCCGAGGGCGCGCACCTGGAAATGAAGGGTGCCGAACGGCAGACGCCGGAGCTCGAAGCGCCCCTCCTTGTCCGACCACGCGTCGGCCAAACTCGCCGTCGCCTCTACCAGCGCCCCGGCCACGGGCTCGCCCTTGGCGGTCACCTGCCCCGTGACCCTTGCCGAGTTGTCCTTGTGGGGGACTTGGACCGCGAGGACGAGGGTCAAGAGCGCGCCGACCACGGTACCACCTCCGTCGAGATTGGGCTCTACAGTAGGACACTCGAATGACGCCGGCGTGCACACACGATTACAGATTCGTGGCACGCGGATGACCTCGTAACGGTTCCAGTCCTGTAGTCCTGTGTCTGATACCCTCGTTCCACTATTTCTCGCCCGCTTCAGGCACCATGTCTGATACTTCCATCGAGCAGCGGCCGCTAACGTCGCACAATCTCTTTCACCTTGCGTGGAGGTTGTTATGCGATACACAGCATGGATCGTGGCAGCGGCCCTATCACTGACGGCGTGTGGCGGTGCGACCTCACCCGGCGGGGGCGGGGGGGGCGGCGGCGGTGGCGGCGGTGGCGGCGGTGGCGGCGGTGGCCCGGCCGGCCAGATCATCGTCGGGAACATTCTGTTCAAGAGCTCCCACAACGGGAGCCAGAACCCCGCGATCGACACCGTTGCGGTCGGCAGCACCGTCACGTGGACCTGGACCGCCACGGGATCGATCTCGCACAGCGTGCAGTCGCAGGGGTCGACCAGTTTCGCGAGCGGCGCCATCCTGGCCGGCGACGGGAAGACGTACTCGGTCACGTTCACCACGCCGGGTACCTACTCGTATGATTGCGCCGTGCACGGCGCGGCGATGAGCGGCACCATCGTCGTCCGCTAGCAGATTACACACCCATTCAGAGGACGCCGCTCAACCGGTAAATGCCAGCCACTCGGAAAAGGGGGGACCGTGCTCGCGGTCCCCTCCGTTCCCTTCGCTGCCGTCCTGTAGTCCTCCGTCTGATAGGCTGGTTCCGCTATTTCCCGCCCCCCCGAGGCTCCGCGTCTGATACTTCCATCAAGTCGCGATCGCTAACATCGCGCAGTCCCAATCACCTTGCATGGAGGGTCTTATGCGATACACGGCACGGCTCATGGTAGCAACCCTCTTCTCCCTGGCGGCGTGCGGTGGTGGCATGACGTCGCCCGGCGGGGGCGGTGGGGGCGGGGGCGCGGTCGGGCAGGTCGTGGTGGGCAACATTTTCTTCCGCAGCGCCCACAACGGAAGCCAGAACGCCGCGGTGGACACGATCCCGGCGGGCAGCACCGTGACGTGGGCCTGGAACGCCGCGGGGTCGCACAGCATTCAGTCGACCGGCCAAGAGCCGGGCATCTTCAGGAACAGCGTCGTCATGTCCGGTGCCAACGACACGTACTCGGTGACGTTCCAGCATCCCGGAACGTACCCCTACCAGTGCGCGGTCCACGGGGCGGCGATGACGGGAGTGATCGTGGTCCAGTAGGAAACGCAATCGGAGACGCACGAGGGTGCTCGGCGCGACCCTCGTGTAGTCCTCCGGCTGACGAGTTGGTTCCTCCGTTTCACCCTCGCTTCAGGTCTCACGTCTGATACAGCCATCGCGGAGCGATCGCTAACGTTGCCCCAGTTAGTGATCGATCCCATTTCACGATGGAGCGCACGATGAAACCGACGGTCTTTTCCCTCTTTGTGACCCTGGCGACCCTGGCGGCGTGCAACAATCTCTATTCGCCCACCACCAGCGTGCCCCCGGGTCCGAATTTCACAGTCATCCGGGCGCAGGGCGACAGCCTTGCGATCGCGGACACGCTGAACAAGTTCCGCGCCGCGCTCGGCGGCAGCCTGAACGCGCCGAACTCGCCGCCCGCCGACAGCGGTCGCCGAGAGATCAACTGGGACGGCGTGCCCGCCGCGCTGACCAACGTCGACACCTTCCCGGCGAACTTCTTCAACGTCAACTCGAAGCGGGGTGCCGTGTTCTCCACGTCCGGCACGGGCTTCCGGGTGGACTCGAGCGCCTTCGCGTCGGTCAACCCGGCGCTGGCAGATCAGTTCAAGGCCTTCTCGCCCAAGAAGCTGTTCATGTCCGTCGGCAGCAATCAAGTCGAGGTCGATTTCAAGCTGGCGGGCACGACGACCAACGGGGTGGTGAAGGGCTTCGGCGTCGTCTTCTCCGACGTCGACAAGGCGGCCGCCACGCGGGTCGAGTATTTCGACGCGAACGGCGTCGAGCTCGCGAGCATTGCATCACCGGCCCATCTCGGCGCACAGGGATTCACCTTCGTCGGCGCGGTATTCGACTCCGCGATCGTCGCCCGGGTGCTGATCACGAGCGGTGAGGCCGCGCTGGACGCAACTACGCAGGATCTGTCCGCTGACGGCACGAAGGATCTGGTCGTCATGGACGATTTCGTTTACGGCGAGCCGCGGCCGCTGCGCTAAACATTACGGGGAGCGGTGCCTCCTTCCTTGCGGCAGGCACCCTCCCCATTTTCCGGGTCAGGAGATTCCGATGCCCCAAGCCTTACCCGAGCCGGCGACGCTCAACACCCCTGCCCTCCTGGAAGCGTTCTTCGAGCGCTCCCAGGACGGGTTCTTTTTCATGATGATCGATCAACCGGTCGAATGGGGGCCGGGAGCCGACAAGGACGCGGTGCTGGACTACGTCTTTGCCCATCAGCGCATGACCAAGGTCAATCCCGCGATGGCGGCGCAATTCCGAGCCCGACGCGAGGACCTGATCGGGCTCACGCCGGGTGATTTCTTCCGGCACGACCTCGAGGGCGGCCGTAAGGGCTGGCGGGCGCTGTTCGACTCGGGACACACCCACAGCGTCACGAACGAGCGCCGGCTCGACGGATCGACCATGTGGGTGGAAGGCGACTACATGTGCTTCTACGATGCCGCCGGCCGGATCACCGGGCACTTCGGGATTCAGCGGGACGTGAGCGACCGCATCCGGGCCGCGGAGGAGTTAGAGCAGTCGCGTGCCGAGCTGCGGGCCCTCGCGGCCCGTCTGCAGACGACCCGGGAGGAGGAGCGGACGCGGATCGCGCGGGAGATCCACGACGAGCTGGGCCAGGCGCTCACCGCCCTGAAGCTCGACGTGGCCTGGCTCGAGAGCCACTCGACGCGGAGCAATTCCGGCGCGTTCCGTCTCGGCGACGCGTCGCTCAGCGACCGGATCGACGAAACCATGCAGATCGTCCGCCGCATCGCGAGCGAGCTGCGGCCCAGCGTGCTCGATCCGCTCGGCCTGGAAGCCGCCCTCGAGTACCTGGTGCAAGACGCGGCCAAGCGGACCGGCATCGCCATCGTCCTCAAGGCCGATGACTTTCCCCGCCTGCCCGACCACGTGGCGAGCCACGCCTTCCGAATCATTCAGGAAGCGCTGACCAACGTGACCCGCCACTCCAAGGCCACGCGGGTGGACGTGACGGTGCGCCGCCTCGAGAAGTCCATTCTCCTCGGGGTCGAGGACAACGGCGTCGGGTTCACGCCCCAATCGCTGAGCGGGCTTTCGTCGCTGGGGTTGGTGGGCATGCGGGAGCGCGCGCTGGCGTGCGGCGGGACGTTGACGATTCGGGGTGAGCCGGGCCGGGGGACCGCCATCGTCGTCACGATTCCGGTGACCCCATCGTGAAGCGAACCCCGGCGATTCGCATCTTCATCGCGGACGACCATCCGATCGTCCGGCAGGGACTGCGCCGTATGGTGGAAGCGGATCCGGGGCTCGCGATCTCGGGTGAGGCGGGCGACGCCGCGGCGCTACTGGGCGCGCTCGAGACCACGGCTACCGACCTGGTGCTGCTCGATGTGTCGATGCCGGGCGGCCCGTTTCTCGACACCCTGCACGCGCTGCGAGAGCGCCACCCGAGCATCCGGGTCCTCGTCTTGAGCGTTCACCCCGAAGACCAGTGGGCGGTGCGGGCGCTCAAGGCCGGGGCCTCGGGTTATCTCACCAAGGATCACTCACCGGAACAACTGCTGGAGGCGATCCGGCGGGTGTATCGCGGCGGCAAGTACGTCAGCCCGACCCTGGCGGAGCAGCTGGCCAGTCATCTCGATGCCGCGGGGCAGCGAGCCCCCCACGAGCTCCTGTCCGATCGCGAGTTCGAGGTCATGCGCCGGCTGGGGAGCGGCCTCACCGTCTCCCAGATCGCGAGCGAGCTCGCGATCTCGGCCAAGACGGTGAGCACCTACCGTACGCGCATCCTCGAGAAGATGGCGGTCGCGAGCAACGCCGATCTGGTCCGCTATGCCGCGAGGTATGGCCTGATCGCCTGACGGGGCACGCGGACTGGTCATCCTCTCTGACCGCGGCTCGTCGAGACGGCCGCTCACCTACCTACCCTTCACCCTGTACCCTCCCTCCCAATCATCCAAACGTCACTCCGCCACCCGCACCTTAACGCGGTTTAGGCATCTCTTGCGGCCGCCTCGACCATCTTGATGCTCTTCATCCACCCGACCGCCACGTATGCGAGGTAAATTCCAAAAAGCAGGAATGGGATTCCGATGAGCAAGGCCGAAAGCGGAAGTCCCAACACGACCAGCACAGCTGCCCCAACCCATGTCAGCACCACCGGGGGACGATAGTAGCTACCAGCACTCATATTTCGCGCCGCACCGATGCGGAGCACTCCATGCTTGGTCTTCCCAGCCGCGATAACGCGTTCCCCGTCCTTGACGATGAAGAGACTCTTCGACTTCAACTCGGCCGGCTGACCTCCAATCCGCAAGACCGTTAACTGCGTTGTTTGCACGTTCATTTGGCCAGTTCCCCGGTAGGAGCTGCCACTACCAGAGGTCTCCGACCCTCGCTGAATGTCCGACACGACGCCATCGACCAGTACGTGAGGCATGAAGGTCTCCCTGAAGGACGCTCGTTATTGGTTCAACCCCCGGCACAAGAAACGATGATCGCAGACTGAACCAGCCACACCCTGAATGCGAACTTGCAAGTTCAGGCCGGTCGCCGTACGCCCGCGAATGCGGGGGCGTGGCAAGACCTCAGCGGCCGAGCGTGCTAGAATGTGATCGCCGTTGGCCCGTTTAGCTCCGTGTTGATCGTAGCGGTCGGCGTCGCGTTCCCGCTCGCCCCCGCCGCGTAGACCGTGATGCTGTTGCTGACCACGTTGGTGACGTAGATCTTGCCCGCGCCATCCAGGGCGATGCCAATCGGCTCCTGCAGTCCGGTGTTGCCGCCGGCGATCGTGGCCACGGGCGTCGCGTTCCCGCTCGCCCCTGCCGCGTAGACCAGGATGCTGTTGCCACTGGTGACGTAGATGTTGCCCGCGCCATCCAGGGCGATGCCAAACGGGGCGCTCAGGCCCGTGTTGCCGCCCGCGATCGTAGCGGTCGGGGTCGCGTTCCCGCTCGTCCCCGCCGCGTAGATGGTGATGCTGTTGCTGCCCTGGTTGGTGACATAGATGTTGCCCGCGCCATCCCGGGCGATGCCAAGCGGGGCGCTTAGCCCCGTGTTGCCGCCCGTGATCGTGGCCGTCGGCGTCGCGTTCCCGTTCGCCCCCGCCGCGTAGACTGTGATGCCGCCGCTAGAAAAGTTGAAGTTGGCGTTGGCGACGTAGATGTTGCCTGCGCCATCCAAGGCGATGCCAGCCGGGAAGTTCAGTCCGGTGTTGCCGCCCGCGATCGTGGCCGTCGGCGTCGCGTTCCCGTTCGCCCCCGCCGCGTAGACCAGGATGCTGTTGCTGCTCGGGGTGGTGACGTAAAGGTTGCCCGCGCCATCCAGGGCGATGCCATACGTGCCGGCCAGTCCGGTGTTGCTGCCCGCGATCGTGGCCGTCGGCGTCGCGTTCCCGCTCGCCCCCGCCGCGTAGACCAGGATGCTGGCGCTTCCGTTCGCGCCAACGTAGAGCGACTTACCTGCCACGCTCCCCGTGACCATCACCGTCGCCGTCGCCGCGACGCCGGCGCTCGTCGCCGCCACGACCACCGCACCGGGCGTCGTACCCGCCGTGAGGAGCGTCGTCGCCTGCCCGCTGCTGTTCGTCGGCCCGCTTGTCGGCGCCAGGCTCGCCACGACGCCCGGGGCCGCCGTCACGGTCCAGGTCACGGAGGCGCTGGCAAGCGGGGCAGCGTGCAGATCCTGCACCGTGGCCGTGAACAGATCCGTGCCGCCTGTCGCGACGCTTGGCGTCGCGGCGCTGACGCTGACACTCCCCGGGATGCCGGCCTCGATCCGGAAATGGATCGGCAGGGTCTGCCCGTACTTCGCCACGATGACATCGCCGGTCGTCACGTCTTTCGCCTGCCCTGGCGTGGTGGTGAGCAACACGTCGGCGAAGCCCAGCTCGCGCCGCGCCCCACTCGCCCCGGCCGTGACGTGCACCCGATAAGTATTGCCGGCGACGAAGCCAGCCCCTCGGGTGTTCCAGTTCACCTGATACTGCGGGGTCGTAAGATCGACAGTGATCGCTGGCGTGCTTGTCGTCGTGAATACGATGACCGCGGACGTCCCGCCTGCACCGCCGCAATTGTTATCCGGGCCATTGGTGATATCGCAGATCGCGATCTGTGGGTTGAGCGTTGTGATATCGGCGTCGAAGGTGCCGCTGAACGCTGGCTGGGCCACCATGGGGGGGAGGAAGTAGAAACCCGGCGTCCCGCCTTCGTGGACCCCATCGGAGATCGCGAACTCGGGCCCGGGCCGAGGGGCTGTCGGCCGATCACCGGATGCGCACGCCTCCACGATCAGGAGAGCGGGTACGAGCCAAGCGACGCGCGAAGTCAGTGACACAGCCATCTTCCACCCCCGGAACGTGCGAATAATGGTTTAGAAACTGCGTGCAAACTGGGCGTTATCCTGCAGGGTGCTATAGATCTGACGGGCCGAAAAGGGACCGATTCGTCTGGGGGGAGGGACTGGACCTATTGGGGGATCGTGAGGTTTAAGGCATTGCGGGCTCCGACTTGGCGCCGCTACGAGCATAGGCGGCGATCTGCAACCGCGTACGGAGGGCGAGCTTCTCCAAGATGTTGTGAACGTGTCCCTTTACCGTATTGGTGGCGAGGTGGAGGCGCAGGGCAATCTCCTTGTTGCTCAGCCCGTCCGCGATCAGGTCAAAGACAGCCCGCTCTCGCTCCGTCATGCGGACCGCCTTGGCGACGTCTGCGTGCTTGCGGCCGACCGCGAGCTTTGCAATGTGAGAAAAGAGTGTGGCTGTTAAGGCGGCCGGAAGCACGTCCGTTCCGCTTGCCACCGCTCGAATCGTGTCGACAAACTCGTCCAGCGTCGCGTCTTTTGCGATGAACCCCGACGCCCCTGCCGTGACGAAGTCGTGCACATCTTCCGGCGCGGGTAGCAGGTCCATCACGATGATCCGCACGCCGGGCGACGCTTCTTTGATTTGTGCCACGAGGCGGTGGCTGTCGTGATCACCGAGAGCGGCGTCGACGAGCACGAGCTCGGGCTTCATCTCGCGCGCTCGTTCGAGTGCCGCGGGCGCGCGGTCCACGGCGGCGACGACCTTGAGGTCCTGCTGCTCGGCCAGCATGGCGATAATGCCGTCGCGCACCAGCCGATTGTCTTCAACCACCAGGACCGGGATTCTTTTCGACATTGGTAGCCCGTGTTCGACTAGCTAAGGCAACGGCCTCTGATCCGGGGTGGCGTCGGGGAGGCGTCAAGGCGAAGGAGAGACCCACTCTGAGCTCAGCCGAGTATGCGCCTCGGCGCCTCAGTCTGCAACGGTTGCGAGTCGCAACGTTCGAGCACGAGTGTGGCCGGCTCTGCCAGTCCTTCGCTCCGTTCCGCGAACCTTACGCGCCTGATTGGCTGGTGCGGAGCGACTACGACCTCTACGTTGCGGCGAACTGCGATCCAGATCTGCAGTTTGCCGTACGAGGACAGCTAGTGGCCCGCGACCAGGCGCTCGAACCGTGGATTCCCCCGCAATGGCGTATAGAGGGGATCGACCCGCAGCAGCGGAAGCGAGACCGGGGACGGGATCGAGAGCAGGTATTCGAGCTGGTCGAGGGCGGCATCGTACTCCCCGGTCCGTACATAGATCTCAACCAGGTCGAGCACCGCACGGGGTCCGGCTA